>Ga0307516_10009257_pt1 | contig 11012 bp, 8 predicted proteins | sample 19_EM_MG_FD_203310 | JGI IMG/M metagenome (GOLD analysis project Ga0307516, IMG submission 203310) | Populus trichocarpa ectomycorrhiza microbial communities from riparian zone in the Pacific Northwest, United States - 19_EM | ecosystem: Host-associated > Plants > Roots > Unclassified | place...
CGGCGACAATACCGGTGTTGGCTACTTCCACGTCAATCAGAAGCGAGGCTTCCGCTGGTCATCGGCGCGTGGCTTCCTGAAGCCAGTGCTGCATCGCGGCAACTTGCGCCTTGAAACGGGGGTTTTAGTCGAGAAGGTGCTGTTCGACGGGAAGCGTGCCGTGGGTGTCCGATATCGACAGCATGGACGCACAGTCGAGGTGCGTGCGAAAGGTGAGGTTATCCTGTCCGCTGGCTCAATCGGGTCACCCGAGATCCTCCAACGTTCCGGTGTGGGACCAGCGGAATGGCTGGCTGAATTTGGCGTCACCACCGTCGTGAACAGGCCTGGTGTCGGACGCAATTTGCAAGACCACCTGCAGCAAAGAGCGATCTACCGGGTGCATGGCACCAAGACGCTCAACGAGACCTATCACTCGCTGGTTGGACGCGCGATGATGGGGCTTGAATACGCACTGTTCCGGCGCGGCCCTCTCACCATGGCGCCATCCCAGCTTGGAATTTTCACGACCTCATCGCCCGACTTCGACCGCGCAAATATCCAGTTCCACGTCCAACCGCTGTCGCTCGATAGGTTTGGGGATCCGTTGCATCGCTTCCCAGCGATCACGGTTTCGGCCTGCAATCTCCGACCGACGTCCCGCGGCACCGTCCGCCTTCGCTCGGCTGACCCTTTGGCGAAACCGGTCATCGCGCCGAATTATCTTTCGACCGACGAGGATCGACGCGTCGCGGCCGATGCGATCCGGGTCACTCGCCGTTTAATGAAGCAGGAGGCGCTCCGCCGCTTTCGGCCTGAGGAGTATATCCCAGGGTCGTCGATTGATGACAGCGAGGCTGCTCTTGCCAGGGCCGCCGGCGACATCGGAACGACGATCTTTCACCCGGTCGGCACAGCGAAAATGGGATTGGAGCACGACCTCCTCGCGGTTGTGGATCAGCGCCTACGCGTGATCGGGCTGGATGGGCTGCGCGTTATCGATGCATCGGTAATGCCGACCATCACCTCGGGTAACACCAATACGCCGACAATCATGATTGCAGACAAAGGCGCGCAGTGCGTTCTGTCGGATGCACCGTATAAATTGGTCTAAGGCGAGATACAGAGACCCCGGCTGCGTCGAAGCGTCGGCTTGCAAAAGCCTCGCTGCTATTCAAAATGCAACTATCGTGAATTTGATCGTCAACGAGCGGCTCGGCCGACGATAAGTCGCAGTTGATATCTCCGGTCAAACCCCAAGGCGGTGTTGCAGCGTCTGCTGGTGGCCGCGCTTTGCCTTGCGAGAACGAGGAAAAAGCGGACCCGACCGAAGCCGGGTCCAGATGCTCTCACGGAGGGAATGCACACGCCGCGGAGAGGAATCATAACTGACCGCCGGCCACCGACTGTTGGTCTGCGAGATCGACGATATGCCGATCTCGCGTTAAACGGTAGGTATTGCCTGAACGTCGACCCAATATCAGCTATGGAGATGGAAAACCTTGTTCATGATTTGCCACTTCCCATCCAACTTCAGCAAAGTGAACATGTCCGTGAAGCGCGACCCCGTCCAGTTGTCGATTTCCAGGCGCACGTTCGCGATCGTGCCGACGATGTCGATTTCTGAAATGCGGGATTTGATTCCGGCGGCGGGCCCGTTCGAGTCGTTCCAGTCGTAGAGTCCCTGAATAGGTCCTGCAAACAGATCAGATCCCACATATCCAAAAATCGTGGCGTCCTTGTGGAAGGCGGGTTTCATGTCGCTTCCCTTGCCCGATTTTGCGCCGTCCAGATAGTGTTGAACGACCTTTGTAATGGCTTCATAGTCACCCAGATTCGTAGCTGTGCCACTCATCGCTTTACTCCCTTGTGATATCTACCAGCAGCGCCATGACCGAAGTGGAAAACACCCGCCGGCGCCCCTAACTGCCGGCGCCGTCGCAGTAGGAGCTCGCCCGCAATTTCCAAGGATAACCTAGTCAGGCGGAAGTGCTCCTCACAGCGCCGGTGCAGGCAAAGCCGATGGTACCAGTTCGCACCGAATGTTGAGCTTGTGGCACTGTCTCGTATCCGCGGGCGATAAAGACTTGCCAGACCGGGTCGCGAAGTGTGCCCGGCTGAAGAGCCGGGCAGCGTGCGATCGGCCTCACTTCTTGTGTTGAATCGTCAAAGCGCCTTGGCGAGCCTTGAGATTCCCTCTTCGATCGCCGGTTCTGGCAGCGCTGCGAATCCCAACAAGAGATACCGATCGCAATTCTCCAGGTAGTCCGCGTCGCCGATATTCTGGTCGCGCAACGTGTAGACGCCGATTTTCTGTTTCAGCATCAGCGTCTGCAATTTGACGGCACTGGGAAAATCCGGTGGCAGTTCCCATACCAGATGCGTGCCACAATGCACCGGGTTTATCTGGACGGATCCGACATGCTTTTGAAGCGCCGCAACCAAGCAATCGCGCCGAGCCATGTAGGTCTTGCGAATTTTTCTCAGGTGCTTTTCAAAGGCACCGGTTTCGATGAAATCATTCAGCACGGCCTGTTCGAGCCACGGAACACCGCTGCATGGAAAGCCGTGATCGAGCAGTGAAGCCGCATGAATGGCAGGATTCACCAGGTGGGGCGGCAGGACCATGTATCCCACCCTCAGCCCCGGACCGATGGAAGCTGCAAACGATCCGACGTAGACCACCCGTCCGTAGGTATCGAGGCTTTTCAGGGGCGGCGGTGGTGAACCCTGGTAGCGAATCTCAGTGTCGAAATCGACCTCGACGATGTGAGAATCGGTGTGATTTGCCCAATCCAGCAAGACTTCGCGTCGGGAGGCTGACAGCATGACGCCCATCGGATACTGACGGGCCGGCGTGACGAAGGCGACGCTGGCGCCGGATTGCGGTAAGTGCCTTACGACAATGCCACTCTGATCGACAGGAACCGGCGCGATATTTGCGCCATAGGCCCGGAAAAGATCCGCAGTGGTACTGCAGCCAGGCGCCTCCATTGCTACCGTCGTACCTGCGCGGACGAACAGGTGGGCGGCGACATTAAGCGCCTGCTGAACGCCGGTAACGATTACGATTTGATCCGGGCTGCATGAAATGCCGCGAGAAGCGCCCAGATACCCGGCGAGCGTTTCCCTGAGCTCCCGAAGTCCCTTCGGTGTACCGGAGTACGTCAAGTTGAATTTTGAAGATTGCATCCTCCAGTTGGTCAGCCGGCGCCATACGCTGCGCGGAAAGGAGGCTGGATCGGTGCTCTCAAGCGCAAAGTCGCAAACGATTTCATTGGGGAACGTGGATCGCTTCGCTTCCTCAGCGACCGGAACGAACAAGTGGATCGGTTTGGTGTGGGTGGTATTCTTGGCGAAAGAGTCCGCAACCGATAACGAATTATCGGGAAGCGCGTTTGACACGTATGTTCCAGCACCTTCCCGGGACTCCAGATACCCTTCGGCCGTCAACGTTTCATAAGCGAGTATGATCGTATTGCGAGACACCCCGAGCTGCTCGCTCAAGGCGCGGCTGCCGGGAAGGCGTGCACCGGGCCGCAGGCGGCCAGACACGATCAATCCGTGGATTTGCTTGAAAACCTGAGCTTGCAGTGACGCAGCCGAAAGGTCAATTTCAAGAGCTAACTGCATATACAGCTCCTATCATTCGACAGTCGATACTTCGCGAAATTGGCCAGGCCGCGACCGATGCCACCCTGATCTCGTCGCGATGAGACAGGTCTCGTCAGCAACTCAAGAGGCGACCGCGGTACCCTGAAATCGTCATCAACTCCCGAGATGTCTTTGGAAAACGTACCGCTAGGCGCCGCTCGCCGCAAGCATTTCAGGAACCCTCGTGAATTTCTCTCGCGGCTTGCCAAGGGGCAGGCCGCGCGCTCTCTCCGCCTGGTCGATCTTTTCCCAATCAGGGAAAGATACCGACCGCACTGATCGCCGCGCCAACAAGGAAACCGACGCTTCGCGGCCAGGCTTGGGCTGAGCGTTGAAGTGCGGCAGGTCTGCGAGCAGGGTCGCAACGGTTGCCATGCTATCCGCCCGGTTCGTCCCGATGATGCCGGTCGGCCCACGTTTGATCCAACCGGTGACATAAACTGGAAATCCGTTCGACGATGTCATCGTCGCGCGGCCGTCCTTGTGGGGAACCGTGCCGAGCTTCTCATCAAATGGAACCCCTTCCAACGGAAGTCCGGTGTAACCGACACTGCGAATCATTAAACCGGTCTTGATAGACACCGTCTTCCCGGTGCCGATCGCCTCTTGACGTCCGGCGGCGCCAACGAGCCGGGTTCGCTCCAGAACCAGTTCCTCGAGCCTATGCCCTCCACGTGCTTCTCGTGGGCTCAGGAAGAAGTGGACGCGGCAGCATTTCGGCTTTTCCAGCCGACGGGAGGCGAAAGTTCGGAATATCTCAAGATTGCGTGCGCGCCCCGGCTCGCGGATGTCGCTCAGTTCGGACTTGCATGCCTCGCCCAAGAGCAAATCATCAGGGTCCACAGAGGGATCGCATTCGGACAATTGACCCAGCTCGCGCAACTCCTTCGTGGTAAATCGTGCCTGAACCGGACCTCTACGCCCAATGAGATGAATCTCGCGGATACGGCTCTCGGCCAGGGCGTCCAGTGCGTGCGATGCGATATCGGTCCTTCGCAATTCATCGGTCGACTTCGCCAGGATCCGGCAGACGTCGATTGCGACGTTGCCCTGGCCGATGATGATGGCGGATTCACTTGATAAGTCGAACTCGAGATCCCGGTAGTCGGGATGTCCATTGTACCATCCCACAAAGGCAGTCGCGGCGTGGCTGCCCTGAATATCCTCTCCAGGGATGCCAAGCTTCCGGTCCGTTGCCGCCCCTGTGGCGAAGATCACCGCGTGATAGCAATCTGCCAGCTCTTTGAGGGTGAAATCCGTGCCGAACGACACGTTACCGATGAATGAAAAGCGTGGATGGCGAGCGATCGCAACGTACGTTTCGGCGACATCCTTCAATCGCGGGTGATCGGGCGCGACACCATACCGCACCAATCCGTAAGGGACGGGAAGGCGTTCGAGAATGTCGACCTCGGTCGTGTGCTCCGATTGCAGCAAAGCCTCAGCCGCGTAGAAACCGCTGGGCCCGCTTCCAACGATCGCAACACGCAAGGGGTTGTTCTCTGTTCCAATTCTGTTCACGGGTAGGCCACAATCGTTTGATGCGTTTAGGAATAGCCCAAGGCAGCTCGTCGTTCCTCTGCGCCTGCCAAGGGCGTTTGCTTACTCCGGATCACGGGTGTGCTGCCTGATCGTTCCGCGTTAATCTGGACCCACATTACCTGATCGTCCGAAAGATCCGCGCTTTCGCTGATGGCGTGGACCGGGCAGGCGGGAACGCATGCAGCGCAATCGACGCATGCTATCGGATCGATGTACATGCGCTGATCGTCGCCATGGAAACACGCCACCGGACAAACGAGAACGCAATCCGTGAATCTACAGTCGCTACAGTTTCCGGTAACTACATGGGGCATTGTCGTTCCTCATTCGAGCATCATGATAGCTGTCGATTAGCCGCCCGTCGCGGCCATATTTCGTGAAATTTTCTCGGGCTTTTCGTTGAATTCGTGGCGCTCCGGCTTTAAACTCATTGCGGAACGAAGTGCCTCCACGATCTCCTCGTCGCCGGCGTTGCGACGCAATAGCGGACCGAATGCCAACTGTTCCCGCTGACCGAGGCAAAGATACATCGTTCCGTCGACCGCCAGCCGCACCCGATTGCAGGTGGCACAAAAGTGCTCAGAAAGCGGTGTGATGAAACCGATGCTAAATCGCCCGTCCGGCGTTTTCATGTATCGGGCCGGTCCCCCGCCGGATACATCGGCCGCGACAAGGCCGAGTTCTTGTTGCAGACGCCGCCGGATCGGCTGGAGGTCGAGGTATTGGGTGTTTCGACCCGTTGTCCCCATCGGCATCGCTTCGATCAGACGGAGGACAAATCCTTGCTCCATGCAGAAATCTACCATATCATCGATTTCGTCGTCATTTACTCCACGCATGGCGACCATATTGATCTTTATCGGCGTGAAACCGGCATCCTTCGCGGCCGCAAGTCCGGCGAGGATTTTGTCGAGAACATCTCGGCCGCAGATCGCGGCGACGCGGTCGGCACGAAGAGAATCCAGACTGACATTGACGCGTCGTACACCCGCATCTTTCAACGGCCTCGCGAGTGCATGCAGTCGGGTCGCATTGGTGCTCAAAGATAGGTCGTCAATGCCCGGTATTGCTGCAATTCGCGCCGCAAGATCTGGCAGGTCCCGCCGCACGAGTGGCTCGCCACCTGTAAGGCGGACACGCTTCAGTCCACGAGGAGCCATAATGGATATCAGGCGCTCGATTTCCTCGAACCGCAACCAGGAGGCCGGTTCCTGAAATCCGCGAAATCCCTTTGGGATGCAGTAGGTGCAGCGCAAGTCGCATCGGTCGGTAACCGAAAGCCGTAAGTACTCAATTCGGCGCCCGAACGTGTCTACCAGGACTGGAGCTTGCGATCTCATGATGATGTTGCCGCGATTCTTTGTCGGCATGCAAAGCGCACAACCAAGGATTCTTCGATAGTCCGACCCGGAGGCCCGGTGAGTGAAGTACCGGTGCAAATGAAAGGCCTGAGTCCGGCCGGATTGCAAAGCCAAGCCGGCACCAAGAGATTCGCGACAACCGGTACTCAATTCGATTGAGTCGTTGGATTTAACTGCGAAAGGCCGCCCTTGGTGACCGTAAGTCCCAAGCGCAGATGTCCCCTGACCGAACGGTAGAAGGAATATGCCGATGCCTGCCAGCACCCCAACGACGAAGGCGAATACGAAGGAATTTTTCGGCGGTTGTCCCCACGATTGTCCCGACACGTGCGCAATGCTCTATACCGTTGAAGGCGACAAGCTGACCAACGTTCGCGGAAACCCCAAGCATCCAGTCACGCGTGGCGGACTATGCGTGAAACTCAACGATTACTCGGATCGTCATTACAACGCGGATCGCGTATTGTACCCGCTGAAGCGTAATGGGCCAAAGGGCAGCCGCGGCTTCGTGCGGATCAGCTGGGACCAGGCGCTGGCGGAAATCAAGCAGCGCTGGACGAAGGTCATTGCAGACGATGGTGCGGAAGCCATTTTGCCGGTCAGTTATCTCGGCAATGAAGGTCTCGTACAGGGACTGACGGTCGGCGACGCGTTCTTCAACAAGCTCGGCGCCACGGTTTGCGAGAAGACCTATTGCGCCTCAGGTTCTTCCACCGCTTGGCTGCTCAGCGTCGGACCCACCAACGCGCTGGACCCGGAGAGCTTCGCATACTCGAAATACATCATCATCTGGGGCTGCAACTCGCTCAGCACCAACCTGCATCACTGGCCTTTCGTCATGGAGGCGCGCCAAAAGGGCGCAAAAGTCGTTGTGATCGACCCGTACAGGTCGCGCACCGCCAAGCAGGCCGACTGGCACATCGCCCCCAAGCCGGGAACCGATGGCGCTCTAGCAATGGCCATGATCCAGACTCTGATCGCCGAAAACCTCGTCGATCAAGACTATGTCGACAAGTACGTGTTAGGGTTCCCGGAGCTCAAGGAGCACGCGGCGGCTTGCACACCGGAGTGGGCTGAGAAGATCACAGGTGTTCGTGCGGACGACATCCGGAAGCTGGCTCGTGAATACGGTAAGTCACGAAACGCATCAATTCGCATCGGCGTAGCGCTTGAGCGTACTGCGGGCGGAGCGCAGGCGATCCGCGCCGTCATCGCGCTTCCTGCCTTGACCGGCGCCTGGAAAGATGTGGCTGGCGGCATTTATCAAGCGCCGTTATGGGAATTCCCCGTGAATTTCGGGGCGATCTGCCGACCGGATTGGATTAAGCCGGGCACGCGCGTCGTGAATCTCCTCAAGTTGGGAGAGGCGCTGTTGGGCGAGACGAAGCTTGATCCGCCGATCAAATCGATAATGGTCTACAATACCAATCCAGTGACCCAGGCGATGGATGTCGACAAGATCGTCAGGGGGCTTCAACGGGAAGATTTGTTCACCGTCGTTGCAGATCACTTCATCAGCGATACTGCGGCGTACGCCGATATCATCTTGCCGGCGACGATGGCGGCCGAACACGATGACATGATGTTCTCCTGGGGACATTTCTACCTCACGCTCAATCAAAAAGCGATCGAGCCGCCCGGAGAGGCCTGTTCGAACGCGGAAATCTTCCGCAGGCTTGCGAAAACGATGGGCTTTACCGATCCCGAGTTCATCAAATCGGACAAGGAGTTGGCTGAAAGCACGATCGACTGGACCGCGCCGCAGGTGCAGGGCATCGACATGGATCTCCTTCGCGCGCAAGGATATGCGAAACTGAACTTGGGAGCAGCGGATACGCGGACGCCTCACGCAGAGGGGAACTTCAAGACGCCGTCCGGCAAGTGTGAGATCCTGCTCAACAATGCGACAAATTTCGTAGCACCGCCATTCCGTCAATTGTACAACGAGATGCAGAGTGGCGAGCCTATCGAGCCGCTCCCCGGTTATACCAGGCCATACGAGAGTGCGGCTGACGAGCCCGAGCTCGCCAAGCTCTATCCCCTGAGCATTGTCGCTCCAAAGAGTCACGCGTTCTTGAACACGAACTACGCCAACGAACCCAAGAAACAGAGGCTGCAAGGCAACCAGTTCGTTCTCCTTAGTCCGCAAGATGCGGCTGAGCGTATGATCGAACATGGTGATGAGGTGAAAGTGTACAATCGGACCGGAGGCTTTCTGGGCGTCGCCCAGATAACCGACGACGTGCAGGCCGGCCTCATTGTTACGACCGTCGGATATTGGCGGACTCATAACGAAGAGGGTACCGTCAACAGCGTGTCCGCAGCTCGGTTCGGTGGGATGGGGAACTGCCCCACGTTCTCGGACAATCTCGTTCAGGTGGAGCGGGTTGTCGGCAAGAATGCTGCACGGAGCATGCATGAGCCGAAACCGGTAGCGTTAGTAACAGCGTAGGTACTCGAATTAACGAGCTTGCGGGCCTGCAGATGAACGTGCAGGCCCGCAGACGTTTGAAGGGCCAATCGGCACTCCGACCATCCTGTTGGTTTCCTATAGTGCGGCGAGAAAGCTACGGCTGATGGTCGTCAGGCTAGCGTGGAATAGAGACGCTAAGGATTTCACGGGAAGCTATACGATACCGGCGAACTAAAGCGCTGTGTGGGTCGCACTCAATGACTCAAACATTCTTAAGGAATGTATCCCGGGCTGTGAAACTCTCTCGATGCTGTCCGTAGCCGAGTTTGCAGCGACCATTGTCGCCAAGATAGGTCCATTGAAAGCATGCTTCACCGGAAGAGTTGAGTTAAGCGAGATTGATCCCAACAATGGCTATCGGATTCAGGGCCAAGGTTCAGGAGGTGTCGCGAGCTTTGCCAAGGGTGGTGCTCGTGTCCATCTCCAGGGAGCAGGGGATAGCACCGTGCTCACGTATGAAATAGAAGCCCGGATAGGCGGAAAGCTCGCGCAGCTTGGATCTCGTCTGATTACAGGTGTGGTGAAGAGTATGGCCGAGAAATTCGTTACTGCACTGGTACCCAAAATAAGCGAGGGCCACGGCCTACTGCAAAGCTCGCGCGCGGCGCTTAGCTCGTCGTGATGCGAAGATGGCTCATCGTCGGCGCGGCGCTTAGAATCGGCGGTTACGCTCTGCTTATGGCTGCGACACGCGAATAGTTCTCTTGCAAGAGTTGCAGGATCGGTGAGTGCGCCGCCGGCACACGTCCGCTGCGCGAGCTGCTACCTCCCAGTCGCCAGTTTATCTTGCGTTTTCGTCTCAAAATCACTGGCATCATGCCGCTCATGCAGTTGGCTTGAGGCTTCGCCAGTGACGCGGTTGACCATTCGCCCGCGTCGAGCGGCCGGCCGCTCGGCGATCGCGTCGACCCAGCGCGCAACGTTCTTGTACTCTTTTGCCTGAAGGAACTCAGCCGCTTCGTAGAGCCAGCCTCTCGTCAGGCCCGCGTACCAGGGCCAGGCGGCGATATCGGCGATCGTGTAGTCGTTGCCAGAGATAAATTTGTTTGTTTCGAGGCGCCGGTCGAGCACGTCGAGTTGACGTTTCGTCTCCATGGCGAACCGATCTACGGCATATTCGATCTTGGTCGGTGCGTACGCGTAAAAGTGGCCGAAGCCTCCGCCCACATATGGCGCGCTTCCGGCCTGCCAGAATAGCCACGACAGGCATTCGGCGCGTGCACTGGATCCGGTCGGCAGGAAGGCGTTGAACTTCTCGGCCAAGTATATCAAGATAGCGCCGGACTCGAAGACCCGGATAGGCATCGGTCCGCTTTGGTCGACCAGTGCCGGGATCTTGGAGTTGGGGTTCAGTGCAACGAAGCCGCTCCCGAACTGATCGCCGCGGTCGATTCTGATCAGCCAAGCGTCGTATTCGGCGCCACTATGGCCAAGCGCCAACAGCTCCTCGAGCATCACGGCCACCTTCACACCGTTCGGCGTTCCCTGGGAATACAGTTGAAGGGGATGGCGCCCGACCGGGAGTTCCTTGTCGTGCGTCGGGCCGGCGATCGGTCGGTTGACGTTCGCAAACCGCCCGCCGTTCGGCTTGTCCCAACTCCAGACTTTCGGCGGCGTATAGTCGAACGAGGTGGTCATTTTCAAAACTCCAGGCGTTTTGGCGGTGGCATACGAGTCCAAGGCACGATCGGGCTGCACCGTATTTGCAGGTCGAAGAGTATGTCGATGAGCCGCTTAGATCAGCTTTGCGTCGAGTGTGCGGCGAAGAGCACTCTGTCAACTAGCCTGTTCCTCCCCGCAATCCTCCGCGCGAGGTGAAATCGCACCGACCAACTTAGTGTATGTCTCCTTCGCTTGAACGTGAACACTCATTATTTAGCAAACACTGTTCCGTTGCGCGATTGAGTGAGGGATCAATGTTAATCTCGCGTGGCGGACTTCACGTTGCTGGCCGTCAGCTGTGGGACACGAAGATGGTCCTCCACCAGATCAAGCCGATGGTC
>Ga0307516_10009258_pt1 | contig 11012 bp, 3 predicted proteins | sample 19_EM_MG_FD_203310 | JGI IMG/M metagenome (GOLD analysis project Ga0307516, IMG submission 203310) | Populus trichocarpa ectomycorrhiza microbial communities from riparian zone in the Pacific Northwest, United States - 19_EM | ecosystem: Host-associated > Plants > Roots > Unclassified | place...
CATCAAGGAAACTTGATACATTCTTGATTACCTTGTTATCCCGCAACTTCCGAAACTTAACTTTAATCAATTCGATTGTCTTCATTGGATCTTCTATCAAAATCAAAGGGCTGGGCTAGCTGTCCCTAAGATGACAACCTTATGGATCTCGATCTTCAAAAGTTCTGCAAAATTAAAGACAACAGCAAAATCTCAAGAAAGAAAAAAAATAAAAACGAAATCATCTATTGCCAAGAGGTTGTGTGTTTCAAGCAAGGGTATCGATCGGACGTCTAAGAATCACTTGAATGTAACTAGCTAGTTTCAGCAGATCGCAGAGGGTCAGGTGCACTACAACGAAATATGAAGTAAACGAACGAAAACCTTAATTCTTTTCCGAGAAAAGGATTCCTGAGATTAATGCATTTGTTGATGTAATTATATAAAACTCTACCACCTATACATAAAACTCCAAAGGTGGAAATGCTGCCTCTATCTTGGAAGCTTCAATGGAAGTTCTCTGGTTGTGCCTTGTAGTATATATAAATATGTAAAATCCTTGCTACGCTAAACCAACTGACCACAGACTTTGTCAAGAAACCGTGTGAGTAGACATTATGTAATGAAGACATGCTGTTATGTAACAGGAATTTTCAATACATTTTCGGAAAGAGGATCGAGCTGTTTTAAAATCAATGTCATCCATATTAAAAACAATTTGAAGAAAAAAAACGACACGTATCAATCTTTTAGGGAAAGGGAGGAGAATTCTCATGCTTATGGAGGTTAAATATGTTGAGAATATATATACTCTTAGGGGAAAAGTGGGATAAAGTTCGATTAATAGGATCAAGCTGAGAACTTTTAAAGTATTGAACCAAATTGAATATAATTATAGATCTTGGAGGTCAGACATATATATTTTAACCTTGGAGGGCCAACGACAGCTGCTGTCCTCTCCTGGATCCAGAGGCCAACACCACCTTATTTAATTGATGTGCTTCCGAATCATATATATATATAAAACTATAATTTCAAATCTTTTTATGTTTCTTTAAAAATAAGAAAATATAAATATCAGTATTACTTTAGGATCTGTAGTATATGATTTTCCACACCCAAAAAACATAGTGTCAAGACTTTTCCATGGAATTTGTAACATCTGTCAGCTTAATTCTAAAATTCCGCCAGAAGAAAAATGAAAGTTCCTTTAATTGACTTGTATATATTGTTAAGAAATAAATTCATCAAAATTCATACATTCTCCACTCTTTCTGTTGTATAGTCCTTTTTCTAATGTTATTTAAATTTTGAAGTTAAATAATTGAGTGTTTAATTATAAATAAAGAATACAATAAATAAGACCACATTAATCACTAAAACATATAGTGAAGTGAATATAGCATTGTTCTTAAAAAAAAATTAAATTCTAAAATTATTTAAGTTTTTTTTTAGTAAAGTGAGACAAGTTTTACAATATAAGACCAGAAACAAAATCTATAACGTATTCAATATCATAAAAAATAAAACATTAGATGGTTTAAAGAAAAAAATATTTAAAAAATTCTTTAATACTTTTTTTATCTCGTCGGAGGATGGTTCATTTGAAGAGTTTTTTATAATCTTATTGGTCACTAAAAAAGCACAATAAACTCTTCAATGAAATTTGAATTTGTCAATATATCTAAAACATTGGATTTGAGATTTTTATTGAGTATCTGAGAATAAACACAATAAACTCTTCAATGATTGAGTATTTGAGATTTTTTTTTTAATGAAACGATCGATAAGATTTACTAAAGTAAATTGAATGAAAAACTCCGCCACTGGTTATATGGGCAGTTGTTGTGGTGGCTGGAAGGAATGTATGATGGCTAGGGTTTGGAGCAGCACAGGGTGTATTTGGCTGACTGCAATTTTTTTTTTAGATTTCAATTGTAAACAGGCAAGTTAAAGGATTTTTTTTTAGATTAGTGTTTGATGAAGATTCTATACAATTTTTAGGTTTTAGAAACTTTGTCGATTTTTTAGGATTTTCACAAGCTTATAAAAGATTGATTAATTATAGGAATAATTAAAAACCAGTCTCTAATATTTAAGTTGATGTGAGACAATAAACTAAAAAAATTTAAAAGTAAAAAAAAAGCCAAGAAGTAAAAGGAGAGAAAAAAAGCTGGGAAGAAGAGTGAATTCAAAGGAGGAATAGTCTATTATTTTTATCAAATCATCAAAAACTATCTCACAAAATTAAAAAAAACATATAAATAACATAATTCTAAAACATTCAACTAATAGATTTAGTCTCCCAACCAAAAACATCAGGCCATCCTTCCTCGTCTCCTTGTGAGTATGTTGTCTCCACCGGACCACCAAATCTTCTGCATCAGCAACAAATATAAAAGATCATTAACAGAAGAAGAGTCAGAGTGTCTATGCTAGTGATTACTATAGGCTGCTTTGATGTGTGTGTGCGCCATCAACTGGGTTTTATGGCTAAGTGGTTGCTCCTTCAATAACCAGCTTGCAATTTTGGCACATCAACTATAATGCCATTAATGAGAAACTTTGGCATAGAAAAAAAAAATCAATCGCAATGGGAAACGAAAAGTGATGGAAATAAGAAAATATAATCTGAAGCTAGTAACATGGTATGTGCCTTAAACTCTCATCTGAGAAATGAAAGACAGCATCAGAAAAGTTTTTTATTTATCTTGAAAATATTATTAATTTATATGTTTTTGACATCTCACGGCCAGCAGTTTCATTTGCTCCAACAAGATCCTCGTCTCCTGAGTTTTTCCCAAATCCTCTATCACCTGCTGTTGCCCTTGCTCCAAAAAGATCCTCTTTCCCAAACTTTTTCCGAAATCCTCGCTCACCTGCTGTTGCCCTTGCTCCAACAAGATCCCCGTCTCCTGAGTTTTTCCCAAATCCTCTATCACCTGCTGTTGCCCTTGCTCCAACAAGATCCTCTTCTCCCAACTCTTTCCGAAATCCTAGCTCACCTGCTGTTGCCCTTGCTCCAACAAGATCCTCTTCTCCCAACTCTTTCCGAAATCCTCGCTCACCTGCTGTTGCCTGATCTTTCATGGTTAGCTGGTTCTTGAGACGCTGGATTTCCTCATCTCTCAAAGATATCTTCCACTCATGGTAACTCATTTCCATCTCGTGTTACCTGCAGATGTATAGCCAGTCCTAGCCTCCTAGGTAACTCCTTTCTGCTCAAAGTACCTGATTGTTACGTCTTCTACAGACCTGCTCAGCAGACAAGAAAAAAAAAGAAAGGAAAACAACACCTACTTTTACAAGCAATAGGGAAATGTCACATGCTTGATTTAAGCTGTCGATACATATGTATATTTATTTAAATTGCTGGAAATAATGCTACTCTGATTCTCCTGATAAACAATTATTAGTACAATTAATTAATCTATTTAAACTCTAATGCCCAGTGATCAAGTAGAAACATGCCACAGAATCAACAACGGAAAGTCATCGGTCCAAAAAGACGTCACTAACTGATGTTTAAGAAATTTTATATAAATAATAATATTTTCCAAGATTTATTCATATAAATTAGTATAATAGAAGGCGGAAGAATAAAATAAAAACTAAATCTATGGTTCTAGGATCTAGAAGAAATTGAGATAACAAATAATGATATTCGAATAGAAAAGAACTTGTACTCGAAGTTATAAACATAAACAATTTAATATAAAAAATATTTATAATTTTAAAACCTTATAATTTTTTAAATTCGAATAATTATTTAACGAAACGGAGGAAACCTTTTGAAAAAAAATATATAAATGAAACTGATAAAGAATGTCTTCGATGGAATAAAACAACGTGGTGTAGTATGGTAGCGTGGTGATAACTAGTTTTTTAAATTCGGTTATGTACCTGTTGGTTTTATTTTATATTTTTGTAATTTATATTTTTGTTTTTTATATATATCTAGTTTTGGTTTTATTTTATATTTTTGTAATTTATATTTTTGTTTTTTATATATATCTAATTTTTAGCTATCTTCTAGTTAGTCTTTTTAATATATCAACTTTTTTAAAAAAACTAATTTTCTAAATAAACTTATTATATATCACACATCATTTATCAAGTATACTTTTATTAAATAATAGAGAGCTACCCCCTCGAAACAGATCTATAGGATTATTTTAACATTGATATTTGTTTTACTATTTAAAACATCATTATCTCGTAAACGTTGAATATGTCTAAATGTGGAATATGTTTGTCGCACGTAACCCACACAGTATCGACTATAATTTTTTCGTTGTCGTTTGCTTTAATTTAATTGGTTTGTTGAAATTACCATATAGTATTTAATTAAAAGCTACTAGTTTTATCAGAGATTCAGCATTAAAAAATTAATTATAATTAAAAAAAATATTAACACCCTAACACACACTATCTAAAATAAACTAATTCATAGTTTTAATATGTTAAAAAAAATTTAATAATTATCTTTTCATCAAATATTAAAAATACAACTTACATATAAATATATAAACAAATCAAAATATTAAATTCTTCTATAATCTTTATAATTTTATAATAAAAAACATCCATAAAACACATCCAAACACACATACACTTTTACTATATTTTTTTAATTTTTTCCTTTTTTTTTTTTTTTTTTTTTACCTCCACACTTCAAAATACAAATTCAAAATCAACTAAATAAAAATTACATTACACAATTTCAAATTTACAAAATAACCCCTAAAAAATCCAGGAATTGCAGAGGAACAATTCTGGAACTGCAGGAACAATGGCGGCGCGTGGGTCCACGCGCCGTCGCGGGCAACCCCAAACAACTGGTGGATCCGGCTCGACTGTCTCCTCTTCCCTTCTGCACTGGCAGTGAGGAGTAACTTCACCTGCAAAGAAGAAAAAAACGCAAGCAAAGTCTCGGTTCTTCCCCCCTTTTTTGATCTGATCTCTTCTGGTTTCTCTCTTTCTCTAGGTTCGTTGTTCTCTGCTGGTTGCAGATCCGGCCGTCGGTTCTCGGTTGGAAACGGGGCTGCTTCTGTGGGAGCCGCTGGAGGAAGAAGGGCTGCCGCTGGCCGGTATTCACGGCGGCTGAGGAAGGAAAGACCTGCTGGCTGAAGAGGGAGCCGTGGGTCTGAGGAGATGGGGAACGGCTCTGCCCGTTCTCTGGTCGGGGGAGATGAGGCTGTTCTGTGGTCGGTTGAAGGAGAGAAAGCTGGGTCTGTCGCCTGTGGGCAGAAACTGCCGCTGCTGGAGATCGGGTGGAAGGTTGAAGATGAGGAATGGTGATGGCTAGCTTGGCAAAGGGAGAGGGTGAGCTGGAAATGAAGGGGAAGATGGCCGGGTTTGGCCAAGGAAAGGGGAGTCGGCTCTGGCTTGCTTTGGCAGAGAAGACCAGAGGAAGAGGGAGGTGAGATGGCCCGGGGAGACGAAGATAAAAATGACCAGAGGGGGGGGCGCCGCTCCTTTGGTTTTCTCTGGTTTTGGCCGGGAGAAGGGAGAGTAAGGGTTCTCGATGATGAGTGGCGGCTTGGGGGTAGAGATAGGTTTAGGTTTGGGGTTATTTTTTTTATTTTTATAATGTTTTAAAATTATTATTTTATGTACGTTGAAACCTACTATTTATAGATAAAATATTGTCTGAGCTTTAAAACCGGTTTCTTATTTTTTAAAAAAATTTAATTTTTTTTTTTAAATTCTGATGCTGAAAATACTAAAAACGATATAAATATATTAAAAAATATATATTTTAGATTTTTATTATTTTTTTATTATTTTTAGATTTTTTCAAAATTTCATGGTGATAGCACCGTTTGCTGAGCTCCAATGAGGTCTTGTTCTCCAAAGCAATGTGCTCCGCAGTCCATAACGGAAGGACAGGGACTTCTGTCTTTAAACTCAAGAGCATCATCAGCAGTGGTAACTGCGTTGCTCAAAACGGTACATGCAGACTGAATGGCGATCCTCAGGTTGGCAAATTCCTTCTCTCTTACATATAGTTGCCTCTTAAGACGTCGTATTTCCTCGTCGTTTGATGGTATCTGGGACTCTAAGCAATTTATTCCCTCTTCACCAACAGATTGTTGATCCTCAAGGGAGTTTCCTTCTGATGAACTTTGACTTTTGAATTTATGACTACCAGAAAAACTTGGCTCAACAACCTGGAAGGAGTTATCCGTATAATTTTTTGTGACTACCTATAACAAGAGGTGGAAAATATGTCAATTGTATCGACTATAATATTCTTCTTATAATCATAACGGCAAGATTCTTCTTATCTTCGCAAGGGTAAAGAACTTATCTTTTTTTGCCTTATTTTTCAAATTATATACGGGTAAACAGAAGTGAAATAGAAGTTTTACTTTATTTTGTGAGGGATATTTTATTGCCCCGGCCTATGTATAATTTTGTAGTTTTAATTCTGGTCTCATACATGTTAAATTAATAGGGAAAAAAAACAAGAAATTATTACCAACAGAGCATTATGACACTCGGAAAAATCATTTAGGACTCAAATATTAGTGTTATTTGCGTACAGTATAACTTGCAAGCTAGCGATCAAATTAAAATGCTAAGAAGAAAGTTGATAGTTACCTTTGTTTTTCGTAGCTTCTTTTTTATCCATCGAATCATCTTCTTCTTCAATAACCTTTAACTGCAAAGATTGAACCTACCCTTATGGACTTCAGTCCTCAAAGATTATTGTAAACGAAACTTGCAAGTTTGTGCTTCACAAAAATTAGCAATGCTCTTCTTATGCATGCGCGTGATGACCAAGTCAAATGCTATCAAAGTCAACCGAAAAGTGTTTTCTGTTGACCAACTTTTCTAATGGCAAATAAACACAAAAAAGTTTGGAAAGTAGTTTTCTGAAAAGTGAATTCCGGGAAACAAACATGGCACTAGTTGCAAAGCAACTTCTGGGATGGCAATCAAAAAACAGGAAATGACAGAAATGCACTCAAATTTTCAATCCTTATCTTTATGCATAGCCTTGTGTTTACTTTGAGCCCGACGAGTATTTAGTTCTGGGTGAAGAAAACATATATAGTCTTTCTTACACCCTTCCTAACAAATAATAAAATTATATATTATAGGACAAAACTTTGTAAATTCTTATTATATTTTTATGGTGTTTATACCTAATTAAATACCATAGTTTTTTAAATAAGTTTACAATATTATATATGATTTATCTATAGAAAATCTCATAACTTGTCTAAGATATAATCTAATAAGAAACAAGACTTTAAAATTAAAAAGAAGTCTGATTTTGTATTGTTTGATTTATTATTCATTTTAGTTTATACAAAATTTATAATTTTTTATTGATTTATATGTTGAGATTCATAATTATCGAACAGACAATATCTAAAACTTTTAAAAGCATAATAATATCTATATAAAAAAAAGTATCTAAAACTAATGAATTGTTCAATTTAGTTTGTTTCCACCAATTTTGGTATTAGTTTGATTTATTTCGGTTTTAATTTGGATTCATAAGATGCAAATTATAAATAAATAATTCAAACCAACAAAATATAGTTTAATAAACTTTACATTAATGATTCATTTTCTTTTACTTAGCACATTAATATCTTTTTCAAGAATCCAACACAAATAAAAATAATGCATTAAAAATATATATCTTGACTTCCCTTTGGGATTAGAAAGTTCTCTTCCTTTCGAAGAAGAGAGAATCCTGGAGATATTACTTGCAAAAGAAGTAATTACATATTTCAATGTATTTAAAAATATAATATCGTTATGGTTTATGGTTTAAAATGTTTTTTATTTAAAAATATATTAAAATAGTATTTTTTATTTTTAAAAAATTATTTTAATATTAATATATTAAAAAAGATATAAAAAATTAAATTTAAATAAAAAATTAAATTTTAAAGTAACGCGGATTGCAATGCACCGTGTTATCTAACACGCCCTCGATACAAACAGAACGCGTTTTCGCTACCTCCAAATTAACAAGGTGGGGTCAGGAGAGAAGTTTCAGTCCATTTTCACAAAGAAATCGATCTACACTGCTGCTTCCTTTATGATGTTCGTCTTTTTTTGCATTGACTGATATTGACTTTTACGATTCTCTTCCCACACTGTTCGTGTGAAAGACTTCGTTTTTCTTTTCTCGACTTTCCTCGTTGTTTCTTGTACCATTTATCTTCACTTCCCTTTAGGATTTAAAAAAGAAAAAACAAAACCACATAGCTTAATAAAAAAGAAGGAAAATCACTTCTTGTACCCTGTAATTTGGTTGAAATTACATTTTATTTATAATGTATCAACTTTTAAAAAGTTATAATTTAGATACTTAATGAATATAAAATAAACTAAATTATAGAATGATTTAAAATTTTTCTGAATGGACTTGTTATATTTATTCTATGTTATTATCGACTCTTATAAGTCTTTTTTTTTTCATATGATACGGGATTCATGAAATGACGATATCCGTATACTAATCCGTGACAACCTGTTTAGTAACAAAGTGGAAAATATGTTCAAAATATCTATTATAATACTATTTTTATTTTTTGTTAAATAATAAATAATAATCATAAAATAAATATTTATATAGATATATGAAACTCAATGCACAAAGAATAGACATCTGAATCTAGAGAAACGCAACTGTCTTGTTATTGAGAAACTATTATCAATAACTCTAAAACATGGTGAGAAAAATCATCTAGGTAGTGATCCAGTAATAAAAGCTTGAGACTAAGAAGTTTGTTTTTTCTGTGATCTCAGGTTCGAGCCCTGTGATTGCTCATATGATGGCTACTGAAGGTTTACATGGTCGTTAACTTCAGGGCCCGTGGGATTAGTCAAGGTGCGAGAAAGCTGAGCCGGACACCCACATTAAACTAAAAATAAATAAATAGAAAAACACGTTGGGAAAGCATTAGTTTCCCACACCTTTACTTATATATTATAATTATAATTATAATAATAAAATAATAAAATACTTTGAGCTGTATTTTTTTTCGTTTTTTTTCTGTTTTTTTAATGCCTGTATGGGTTTTTTTCGCTTTTTTTGTTTTTTTGTTTTAATAATTTTCTTTTAATTTATTTTGAATTTTTTTTATTTAGTTATAAGATTTGCATGACATCGATCTTGAATTTGTCGAGTTAACCTGGTTTGACAGGTTAAATTAGAATTTTTTTTGCTTTTTTGCTTTTTAATTAATTTTTTTCATTTAGTTTAGTTTGTTAATGTTAAATTTCTTTCTATTTAATTATTAGACTTTCATGACATATCCCAGGCTTGACGAGTTAACCTGATTTGATGGTTTAATCCATTTAACCCGTCAATTTTTTTCCATTTAGTTATCAAACTTTCATAACGTAAATCTCAGGTTTGACGGGTTAACCTGGTTTGAAGGGTTAACCCCGTTAATTCAATTTTTTTTCCTTTTCTTCATTAGTTTTTTTTCTTCCTGTTAGTTTTTTTCTTTGTTTTTTTTATTAATCTATTTAATTATCACACTTTTATGACACGACTTTGCAGTCAGACTCACATCCAAGGCTATTAGGTCTGGTGTTGCAATCAAACTCACTTAAACTTAGGTCATACAAGTTTAATGTTATTATTAATATTATAAATATTATTTTTGGGTTAGGCATTGCAGTCAAACTTAAGACTCTTAAATATAACTTTGTAGAAAAACCTAATATTTTTAAATTTTATTTTTTTATATAAAAGAAATTTAACCTGCTACATCACACAGGTGATATAACTAGTAAGATATAGAAGGAAAAGTATATTGAATAGTACCAGTTCTTATTTCAAAAATAAAATAAAATTCACACACATGTATATTTATTTAAACTGCAGGAAATAATATCACCCCTGCCTCTCCTGATTAACAATTGTCAGGGCAATTAATTGAACTTTAATACGCAAGAGATCAAGACTATATATGCATCAAAGTCAGTCAACAACGTGAAGTCATCCCGTCCAAAAAGATGTGCTTTATTTTCCAAACAGATGTGACAGCAGAAACTTCGACCAAAGTAATGCTATTTGGTAATTCTAAGGAATTAATATAGTATTTAAATATGTTTATTTCCTATTTTGAATGCTTATTCCTTTCAAATAATTAAAAAAAAAAAAAACTATTATCGAATTCCCTAGACCGTAGCCCCAACCAAAGTGGCAAATTTTGAACAAATGTTACGTCTACATACCCTGTCTGTTTTTTGAGGGTGATTAGAAGTGTGATTATAGTTATTTTTAAAGTAGTTTTTATTTAAAAAAATAATAAAATAATATTTTTTTATTTTTTAAAATTTATTTTTTATATAAAATATTAAAAAATATTAATTTAAAAAAAAATTATTTTTAAAAAATACTTTTAAAACATAAAAATAAATATTACATTCATCTTAGGTAGCTCCAAGTAAAGGCGCTTTATTTCTTTATCTTGGCATCATCTTTTTCCTTCTTGCCATCAGACACTAGGTAATTGAGGAATTTTATTTTCTTCACAGGGGTAAGAATTCTTCTTCTTCTTTTTGCCTTATTTTTGGAATTATACACGAGTAAACTGAAGTTCAATAGAAGATTAGTTATTACCAGCAGGGCACTCATGCCACCCGGAAAAATCTTATAGGACTCAGAGATTAGTGCTATATCCAGACAATACATCTTGCAAGCTAGCGATCAAAAATGCTAAGAAGAAGGTTGATAGTTACCTTTATATTTCGTAGCTTCTTTTTTTATCCATCGAATCATCATCTTCTTCTTCTTCTTCAATAATCTTTAATTGCAAAGATTGAACGATTCACTACCTGCGCTGCGACGAGGACTATCACACTTGATATCACGGCGGCCTTAAAAAATAAAATCATGGAAATAATAGATTTCTGGCATCCTATTTTTTGATGAGGAATGATCTTTTTAAGGAGTCGCCACATGATATTATAGTCACTAGGAACCCTAACTGGTGAACAGAAATTCTATGGTACGAGACTGGTTACATGAAAAGGAAGATATTATCACC
>Ga0307516_10009259_pt1 | contig 11010 bp, 16 predicted proteins | sample 19_EM_MG_FD_203310 | JGI IMG/M metagenome (GOLD analysis project Ga0307516, IMG submission 203310) | Populus trichocarpa ectomycorrhiza microbial communities from riparian zone in the Pacific Northwest, United States - 19_EM | ecosystem: Host-associated > Plants > Roots > Unclassified | place...
GGTTTCAATCATTCCATATACCTGACTAGACCCAAACTCGGGAGCTTGAACATCCTCATCACCCGATGCCTCTTCCTTGATTTCATAGTCCGCGTAGGGAGCCAACGACGAAGCGAGGTCTGAAGGGGATTCGGGGGGGCCTCTATGACAAGGCTTTCCGAGTGTCATCCCCTCTTGTCTCTCGGCACAGTATTCTACTAATTCTTTCTGGTTCCAGGAGCGGGGGAACGGAAGAAAGAAGAAAGTCCTCCGCATACATGCGGAATGAATCGGCGCGTATTCCGGAGTGTCCCATTGAGATGCCACAACCAGCGGGTGAACTTTGCATATGGGTTATCAGATCACAGTATGTTCCCGTTGCAGGGAAGAGTATCGCCCAATTTTAAGGGGGCGGCCCCGTCCTAGGCTATGCCGCCCCGTGACTTGCCAAACGAACGCGTCATGAAGGTTGGGGGTTCGGCTACACACCCTACCAGACCCGAAGATTAAGGTCAAATATCACGGAGTTCGTCAGCAGTATCCCGTTTGCTTTGAGGTGTCGTGTTGAATTTTATACACCTCAACAGTCCATGGAATTCATCATCCGCCCCCACTGGGAATGATACATAAGGGGGGGGGAACAAGTCGTGAGGTAACAAGATAACAAGGGTCAGGGTGAAAAATGTCCGGTAGTGTCTGGGGGTAAAAACGATGCGAATGAGCAAGACATGGAAAGGAGATAAAGGAAGTAAGAAAAAAGTCTTCCGCGTGGATGCGGAATGAATCGGAGCGTATTCCAGAGAGTCCCATCGAGATACCACAACCAGCGGGGGGAGTGTTGCGTAAGGGTCATTAGGTGCGTCCCCATCCACAACAAGAAAAGTGAGGGTGGGAGCGAAAAGGGATGGAGGGTGAGGGGTTCATCATGCCGCGGGTGAACATCCGGCAATTGGTAAGGTGGCACCCGAAACCTCCCACGCATTAGGATATGTACATCCGGGGATGGGAGTTGGTGCAGGAAGTGTATCCCCAGTGTTATACCACCCATCGACGCCAGGAGGGTTCGAAGCCGTGAACGTTGGTGGGGGAAGAGTAGTAATCGATCCAGTGGGGGTATACTGTGGCATAATGGATGGAGCCCCCGCGCCCGAGATAGAGCTGGGTGGCCAAGGGTACGAAGCGGTAACGCTCGGAGGGACGCTTCCAGCACCTTCCCCACCGGTTTGCCACGGAAGGTAAGTCCCGCTGAACGGTGACCCGGGCGTCACACCGAGTGCAGCGCATTTGCCTTGGGAAGTACGTGGGTCTTGGGGCATCCAACCGTTTTCGAGACCAAGTTTGTAGGACCACAGTGGAGCTTGGACCGTACCATTCAAGGTGTTCCCTATCTAAATGGACGGTCAGACTTGTGATAGTCCACGGCTACGTGCGCTTTTCTGACCTTCCAAGTCCAGAAGAAAGGATTTACGAGAGCATCCATACTGGCCAACGCGAAGCTGAGCAATCCGTCCTTGGTAGCCTGGTCCCAACTCTGCCAGTCATTCCAGGACGCGCAATCAGGGTTCGCAGGGGTATAAGCCTCGACGCTCTTCAAGTAGAAGCCACAGTCGTTGAAGCCATTGCTGTATTCTCCGGCGAAGCCGACACCGAATCCGGTTTGGCTTGAAAAAGTTGATCAATCTCTTGGCAACGGGATGACAAGCTGATGGTGGCGTACACGGAATTCATCATGTCCTGCCAGGTTGAACAAGCCCTCGCTGGCCAGATACCTCCCATCTTTCCATCCGGTGCTGTGGTGTTGATGGGGTCGGTGTTTGGGGAATCGCTGAACGCGAAGTAGGGATGCGTATCGATAGCGACTCGATCAACATTGGGGAGTAAACCAGACCAAGATGAAAGGCCACCAAAGCCATCGTCGATCGCGATGTATGGGCCTTTGCCTTCGCCGAAGCCTGTGATTGCACGGATCACGCGGTGAACTTCCAGGTCGCTAGTTGGTGCGTGTTAATCAAGTCCTAAACCAACGTAAAACCAGCAACGCACAAGGATGTCAAAGTTCCCCTTCCAATCGTCCCGAGGACAGGCTCGTTGAGGATACCGAACATGACAACCACGTTGGCGTACTCCGGCTGGCTAATGAATTCGGTAAAGATTCGAATATAGTTGAGGGTTCGCTGGGCGTTCGCGTATCCCATGTCGCCGTTCAAGAAGGCGACGGTGCCTTTCTTCCCCGAGTGATTGAAAGCTACACGTGGGAGAGGGGCGATTTGAGTGACATTGACATCCGATCAGAACCCACCAGAAGGGGGGTGATGGGAAAGGGAGGTAGAACGCACCATTCTGAGAACCAGGCGCAGCGTGTAGATCTATCGAAACCCTAATACCGTACTTTCTTGCCCACTGGAAGGCGCGGAGAATGTACTTCCAAGCGGTACGAGGCAAGAAGGGCTCGCCTCCCCATACGTCGATGGCCCACCACGGGATCGGTAATCGGACCCAATTCAGTCCAGCACCTGCGATTTCCGCGAAATCTTGCTCGGTCTGGACGGCGGGGAACGTGGTCGACAAGGGGACGTTCGATCAGGGTGTGTCAAACGCGGAGTTTCAGAGTGGCTTGACGTACGATGAAAGTGTCATAGTGGTGCTCCAACTGACCGAGCCCGCCGTTTGCCGTATCCGCAGCCATCAGGGTGCTGAGTGTCCACTCATCGACCGCGCCAGCGCCGGCGTATGGCTGGAAGAGTGCCGGGGAAATGAAGGGCTCCAACACAAACCATCCGCCAATATTGACACTATCATGAATGAACGTCGGGACAGTGCCGAGAACACGATGAGAAGTCATTGATGGACGGGGGGAAGCAGCGCTTACCCGTAGAGTTTGTTGGCCCCCCACTTCCAAGTCGTATTCAAAGGTGGCGTCCACGAGTTCGGCTGAGCGTTGTCATTGTACGGATTTGCCGGGTCCCAAACCCCTGCGATTCAATTGTAAGATCATCCCCCCGTAACTCGGGAGAGAAAAGGAATATACGGACAAAAACCACCGAACGGATTTCGGTAGGTGAACTCCGTCCCGTTTTCCGTCGTCACCGTCGAACCGTCCCCACCGGTGATGAGGCCCTGGGGTGGTTTCGGGGGAGGGTTGGGGTGATCCCCTCCGTTGTCCGTTCCGTTTCCTTGAGTGTTATTCCCGCCACCGATGCTCGTGTTATTCTTGGGTTTGATCACTGTAAAGTAAACCGGCAAGACCACGGCAAGCACGACCGCCACGATGACAGCGGCCGCAGCAAGCCAGAATGCGGGTCGCCTGGCCAGGGGCCTGCGATGTTCGGGCTGGGCTTCGATGACATTCCCTTCGAGGTTCTTTTCGGTTTCAGGGACCAAAGGGGCAGTCCCAGAAGGAGTCAAAGAGTCTCGAGGCGACGCTTGAAGAGGCGTGAGGTTGAGCAAGGGGGTTGGAAGCTGGAGCAGAGCATTGTCCTCGCCGGGCGTGCCGAGTAAAGCCTGGTCCGGGGCCGCCGGGGTGGACGGGATGCTCTCCTCGGGGGCGGGGCTGGACATGGGGATGGGAGGAGGGGGAGGGAGGGACGGGGAAGAGCGCCGCCCAGGGGGATCCCCTATATATAACAACGCTTACCTGCACTGGCAGGTCGGAACTATCTGGGCTGGTCAAGCGCATGTTGAAGCGCCCATCGATGATCGATGGGCCAAGAATACGTCCGCCCCATCGAAGTTTTTTTTTTGAATGGCATCCGGGGGACTCCGCATGGACCAGAGCTCTTTGGTGCCTTGACGTCCCAGTTCGCACTGCTTGTCTACAGTCATGAGCCATTAACCTCGAGATAATATACAACATGGTTTGTTCGGAGGCCCGTGTGGTAATACAGCTGATTCCTACCAATCGTAACCCAAAGTGGTCCGTACACCCAACATCAAGACACGGAAAGAGGAGGGGGATGGAAATGGGACGCCAAGTCACGTGAGGGTGGCCCATCTCGATGTCCCGCCAACCTCCCAGTGAACCCTGAAAACCCCCGGCTTTCTCCCAAAGGGGCTGATGCCGTAAAGCCTTGTCCGACCTGCCAAGAAGTCTAGCCTCCTCACACCCTTGGCCAGCTGCTTGTCCCTCTTGGTGCGGTCAGAAAATGCCCCAACCCGTTTATGGAAAGAAGCGGCGATCACGTCTTGAGAGGCACGCGAGAGAGATGCCCATTCTACCGTTGTAACCTGAAGTCGCAACGACGAGTGGAGAGCTTGAAGGACATCGTAGACGGTGACAAAGGTCGATTTGGTTGTGACGGTGACGGACCAGGGTAGGGCTTCCGTCACCAGGGCGATCGAGGGGGATGCTGGGTATGTAGCTTGCTCGGAAAGCAGCGTCATGTTAACGCTCTCGAATGAACGGGAGGATACCGAGCTGCGAACACTGCTGAGGGCAGGAGAGTCGGGGACAATGAGGTATGAGGGCGGGAAGGCGAGGTCGAAACAGAGGTAGGGTGGGATGCCCGTGTACGTAACGGCAGGATGGATTTGGGCTTTAGACGCTGGGAGGGGCATCGTCGAAAACAACGATTGCGGCGTCGGTGGAGTGGTCAACGACGACGAGGTCGACTCGGAAAACGTTGGAGACGGCGTTCGGGAGCTCGGAGGTGGTGAGAGCTCAGCAGGACTATGGACTGCGTTCGTGATAGGGTCCAAAAGACGGACTCGCCTGCCTTGCGGCATAGGCTCTGAGCGGCTCTTGGATAGTGGTGCGGTGGTGGTGGTGGTGGTGGTAAGAGTCAAAGGGGCAATAAGGGTAGTGAGCCTAGGGGGTACAGTCTTATATATCTTTGCGGGGCCGGTTGGACGGCTGACCCCTCTGAAGACGGATGTGTATCCAAGGTTGAGATTGCACCCGGTCGATTCTAGAGGTTACTTGAAGGCGTGTCCAGACGACCGCAAAAGACCCTGGAGGTGAATCAAGTCTTGAGAGAAGGTGAAGAAATGCTAGGCGAAGCCAGAGGCTGATTTGAGAGAAATGAGGCAAGCAGACGCGAGTCGATGGGAGAGGCGAAGTCGACTCATCTTTCCAACAGTGCAAACTGCCAGAGCCAAGTCACAGAGGGGTCCTAGGAGCACGTAAACCGTCATTGGGTTGGTTTGCGAACCAGGAACGGCGAAGATTCCCGAAATGTGTGCTTGGGGTTGAGATGAGAACAGATCGACAGAGGTGGTGGAAGCAAAGAAGCAAGGCGCGATCGAATGCTGACCCCGGCCTTTGCCGTACAGTGCTCGGCGCTTGACCCCCGCCCACCCTGGGATCTAAGATGAAATGAAGGGTGAGAGCCAGCGGTGATTCACATCAGATCGTACGGACGTTAGTTCATTAACTCAGCCTAGGGTCTACACGTTACATGAGAACTAGCCACCGACCCCACGGTTGGCCGGGTCGTGGGCTTCCCATTCGTGGAGATTCTAGGATCACTCGGAGGTGGGATGCCCACGTAGAAAACCGAGTCTTAGTACGCTTCTACGCATTCAACTCACAGTGCTGGATTTCCGACAGGAGATTTAGGATTTGGATGCCAACCCCGAGAGTCCAGTCACTGCTACCGCACCCCCCCCGTGACCAGTGCGAAGACGCTATCGTCCGCTCCTCCGGGGAACACCAGCCGCGAAGAGTATGAGGTGGGGCGCTCGTCTTGGAGCGCAGTTCTTGTCGGGAAGCCAAGCTTCCCAGGGGCCGCGAACCGACTCGTAACGTGCCCCACCCGCCACATAGTGCATCAGCGCTGTTACCCTCAAGCTGGGGAGCACAGCGAGCTGTCGCCTCGGTTCGATCAACAAACCTGGGGTCCTGTCGGAAACAAACATTCCCAACCATTCTCAACTTCACCGAGGAGCCACCCTGAGCTGGTGAGTTGGGGCGTTGCCCGTGTCACCTGGACATCTCTCGTCAGTGCGCGTCAATTGGCACAAGCTCCTGTAGGCTACGCATCGTCAGCCTGGGACGTTCCACCTCGCCTCGTTTCTGTCATTCCTTCGGTACATATACTGAAGGGACAACGTACGGTTAAAACGGCCGCTGATCACCATGATTATGTATCTGTCATCGCAGTCACTGATTGGTCAAAGCTCCCTAGCCTGCGCTCACTGAATGATCTCGAGCTAACACAGCAGAGTGGACTTTGGTTCTTGGCCTGATTTAGGTAGGCCATGGTGTCATATAAGAGTGATCCCGTCTCCCCCGCTCTCTCCCAGACACATCCACAGCCACTCTGCGAGCATAAACACCACCTAGATCCAGAATGGTCACCTTCGATCCTAGCACTCCCCAACTGAAGGCCACGCAGAAATGGATCGACGCCTACGTCACTCGCGATATCGGCGAAATGAGCGCGGTCTTCTCGAAAATTTATAAACATCAGACATCCCCCAGGTCCGTCGGCCTGCCCGAAGAAACGAGGGCGGAGTACATCCAGAGGTGTGAATCGTTGTTGCCCTCGTTCACCAAGTTCGAAGTACGTATTCAACGCCGGGTGGCCGCCCTCAAGTTCACAGGCTGACATCCACCACTCCTAGGTGACGGTCCACAGCGTGATCGAAGCGCCGGGGAAAGTTATTGTGCACGTTCGTCCCTCTACACAGAACCATCACATTGTCTCGGTAACCACGACGTAGGCGACAAACCTGATCTCTAACGCCTATGGTGCCCCCCTCGTCTACGAAGGTATCTTCACCCTCACCTTCGTCGAGGAGGACGGGGAACTCAAGCTCTCCCGGTGTGAGCAATTCATCGACTCCCACACCTTTGTTTCCTTCATGGACAAGGTCAAGGCTACGGCCGAGGGGGTGCTTGTTTCGTAGATCCACAAAGCGTGTACGTACAAAAATAAGTTGCGCGTTCGCGTACTAGTCAATGTATAAACACGCAACAATCTCACAAAGTTCCCTGGGCTGCAGTGGCGCGAACACCGTCGCTAGTACGATAAACAACGACGTCTGAGCGACTTGGGCTCGGCTTCGAGCTTCAATCAGCGTTCAACCCACGGGAAAGCACATAACACACACGGCCACATTGTGGATAGTTTGCTCCCGAGCTAAAAGCCGTGGGTGTGGTTCGTATTATAGCGAGGAAAATCATGCAATATGGGAATGCGTATTGTGTATCGGAGTCGGGATCGTTATCGTCCTCGATGCACGTGGCGTCCGTTCAACATTCAAGACAAAAACACTGAAAACGAGAAGGAGATGAAAAAATTATATCTGCACATCGGTAATCGCTTTCTGTAACCAGTCGCACTCGTTTATTTGGGCCGCTGCAGAGCTGTCATCAGTGCCTCGATGCCTTTCATTCCCATGCCACCCTTAGGGAAACAGATGAACAACTGCGCAGCACATCAGTCCCCGAGATTTGACCCCGAAACTGGGGGCAAACATACCGGTTCTGGGTGGATCCCAAACTTCGTCCTGAAGTCGGTCTTATTGGAGAACGCCGGGAAAGCGTGGGTCAAGCCGTTGTACGCCTTCTCCAATGCCATAACGCGGAAACCCCCGACGTTATCCGTCCTTTCAAGCTTGTCTGTCGCGCCCGCCCCAAACGTGGCACATCGTACACCCGCCTCACCCAGCTTTTTGATGGCATGGGTAAGAATGTATTCGATCGTCCCCAGAGGGGCACCGGGGAAGTCCAAAGCCCACTTGATCTGGAAGCCATGTGTAGGAGCAAGCTGAGCAAGCACGACCAATGCGCAGATCTCCAATAGGGTGAGATACAGTGGTCTTGCCCTCAGTTCAAGTGAATGAACTCACGGTGCCATTGGAATCCTTCGCATAGAAGTACTTCCTATGTTTTGAGTCATCGAACGGCCGCAGTCCAGTCAAATGGACCTGCGTCCCCTTCCTGTGAGCCTCCCAGTCTGCCAACCGTTTGTTGGTCAACTCTCGGGTGTGCTCGTCGACCTCGCCATCGGCCTCGACGATCTTCACGCCTTCCCTCTCTGCGCGGCGGACCTTCCGCCTCACAGTCTTGTCATTTTTCTCAGGCTCGACCTCTGTGGGGTTGAACCTCTCCTCCGCAACAGCACTGACGGCGCTCCATTTTAACTCGTGTGCCAAGACAAGCTCGCAGGTCTGATCCACGCATGCCCAGATGGGTTTGAGTTTCTTCTCGTCTTGGATGTAGTGAAGGTACGACCGGACCACCTGAGACATCTGCCTGGGGTCACACATTGGGTTTCCGAACGTGATCGCGAACTTGTTCTCCTCGACGTAACCGACCGCAGCTCCCGTTTTCGAGTCTCTCCACACGGTCCAGAAAGGATCAAGCCAACTGGTGTTCGTGGCATCACCATAGGCGGCGATAAGCTTTGAGGGATTGTCAGCACAGAAAAGTGGAACGGGAAGACGAACGAGGTAGCTCACATTTTCCAGCGGAGGCATCTGACCAGTGACACCCAAAGCTTGGCAGGTCTTAGACTCTGGTCCGCGCAAAATAAGGGAAGCGGCGGCCGCCATGGAAGCCCCCGCGAGATCCTGATTGTGCGGGAAACTTTTGGGGTCTCTTGGGAAGAGGGACGCCCACCTAACATCACCGAGCTTGAGGACCAGCATCACGACCCGCTCAAGCCCTATTCCTCCACCTCCGTGAGGAGGGCAGCCCCACCTAAAGCTGTTGACGTAGTCGATCATGGCCGTCGGGTCTATACCACCCTCTTCCAAACGCTTTTCTAAAAGTTGGGGACAGTGGATGCGCTGGCCACCGGAAAGCACTTCTTCGCCACGGATGAAGAAATCGAAGGAATTGCAGACTTCCTGGAGGGGAAGTCAGAAACCCTCCTTGGCAAGGCACGTAACAACACACCGGGTGTTCCTCATCTGGCATAGTATAGAAGGGACGTTCCCTGGTTGGCATTTTGTCTGTGTGAGACAGCAGTCAGCACGTCTGGTCGAGCCCCGTGGTGGTGCCAAACGAACCCAGGATGTAGTAGTCAGTGTGGAACTTTTCCCTGATTAACCTTCCAAGGGCCTGCTCTCCCTTCGTGCTCAGATCCTTGTTAGGGTCGGGTTGTGATCCGTCCTCTTCGATCCAACCGCTATCAGTCAAGTGTTGTATGCCTTCCGCATACGCGAGACACAGGGTCGCGTCCAAGAAGACTAGGTCTTCATGGGGGTGCCGTAATTTTACTGTCTCGATCTACCGGAGTATGAGCAAACGCAGATCCCAGATATCTGAGACAGGGGAACATCACCTCGTCTCTGAAGCCATTGTAGAGCCCCCTGAATATGTGCAGGAACAACTGATCAAGAATGTTCATAACCTCGTGGTAATGGTTATCGATCTCCATTTCCAGGTCCAGACCGGTGTACTCGGTAAGGTGTCGGTGGGTGTTGGAGTTCTCCGCCCGGAAGACGGGTCCAATCTCGTACACCCTCCCCATATCACCCGCGATGCACATCTGTTTAGCGAGTTGAGGACTCTGGGCGCAATTCGTGAACGTCTGAGCAACAGGGAGTGTCGGGAGGATCCTAACCTGAGCGAGATAAGCGGGCCGACGGAAGTAGTCCACTTTAAACACGGCAGCACCGGACTCGGTGGCAGAAGGTTGGAGCTTCGACGATTGAATTTCTATGGCAGGTGTCAGCAGAGCGTCACCCAGCGCGCTAGCTTCGCCCCGGCCTGACCTGTGAACCCTTGGTTATCCAAAAACTCTCGGAAGAGTTTCGTCACCCCACTATGCACCCGGAAGATCGATTGGCTGGCTGGTGTGCGCAGATCCAGCGTCCGGTTATTGAATCGAGTGATCTGGCCAACCCTCACGTAGCGGGAGCCTGGTTTCTCCAGTTCAGCGACAGGGCGGGAAGTGTCTTCGACCTGAAACGGTAGCACAGCGGTTGGAGAAGACACGAGGTACAACTGAGACCAAATGAGTTGGACATCGATACTATATTGGGTGTGGGACGGACCTTCTTTATACTGACTTCGACATCACGTACGGAGGGCGCCTTCACCTCACGCTGGTCATTCTGCGGGATTTGCAGGACGCCGTCAACCCAAACGACGGACTCGGTGTGGACGCTCTCGGCCCACAACAGCATGTTCTGGGACACGGTTTCTCCTTCAGTCAGAACACCCTGAATGGTCCCAATGTTCTGGCGGAAGATCAAGAAGAGGATATGCTTGCTCATCGCCCGGGTATGGTGGACCCTCGCCTTGAAGAGAATCCGCCTGCCGGCGTCTTCGCGCGAAAGCTCGGCAATGCACTCCGACTTCCGTTCTATGAGTTACGGTAAGCGGTGATTCGCGCTTGTGTCTACCCCGCCAATATGGGGGCACATCGCACCTGATTTCTGGTTCGTAAATGGTCTGTCACCGTAGTTGTCCTTCAGTGGATCCTGGGTGTAATTAAGCTTGGCGGAGGACCACGCGACACAGGGTGGAGAGCGTACCTCGTCGTAGGCCTTGTTCTTCTCGGCATCGTGTCGTTGTTTCTCTCTCTCCTCGGCAGCCTCTCTCGCCTCGCATCTAATAGCTTTCTCCTCCGTCAAGGATAAACTCCTGTCTCGTTTCCGCCCGTGATGGTGAATACTGCCCTGCGAGGGCGGGTGGATTTCTCCGTTTGCCTGGGCAAAACGAATAGTGTCCTGGCGCCCGGCTTCAATGGCAGCCTCGTCGCCGCCTGTGCTTTCGAGCGAGCCACGCTTGCTGCCCGCTGTGGACACCGCTTTGTGGATGAGGTGCTTTATCTTGGACATTTACCAGACGGTAGAGAGGAGGGAAGGGAGTAAAGGGGCGCCACTCGCACCCAACCCACCTCTATCACCAATATTTGCCTTTCGTTGAGCCTTGGTTGTGGTTGGCAATGACATTGAGTTCCTTGGCTGACGTCAGGGTGACGTCGTGGTGGTGAGCGGGATCGTTCCGCTTTCCCACGGCCGCGGGCTCCGAGCCTCACGTGGCCCTGAGCACGAACACTCCCATAACAACGTTACCGATTACAGACGACTATACACATGGAATGTCAAGAGGGTAAACGAAAATAGATAGGTACT
>Ga0307516_10009260_pt1 | contig 11010 bp, 19 predicted proteins | sample 19_EM_MG_FD_203310 | JGI IMG/M metagenome (GOLD analysis project Ga0307516, IMG submission 203310) | Populus trichocarpa ectomycorrhiza microbial communities from riparian zone in the Pacific Northwest, United States - 19_EM | ecosystem: Host-associated > Plants > Roots > Unclassified | place...
CTACCGAACCAAACCCACCAAACCCACACACAAGATCTAAGATTATTCCGTTGTGAATTATCGAAAAGTAGCCTGATTACCTTTGATTCTCTCCACACTCCGGTTACAAGACAACCCCAGTGTCACATAGGGCTTCTCAGTAAACGAACTCACATTGCTACTCACAAGAGTAGCAAAGTCAGCCCTAGGGTATGCTATTTGGAAACAATATAAAAAAGCTGCTGTCTGCACCAAGTACTGAAGAGCCACACAATGGCGAAAAACGATCTGAACCCACACCTTCAATCGTTTATACTGCAGTTACTGCGATCTTCACCAAAAATCCTCACACATCTTGCCTTCTCAACTTTTCCCTCGAAGTGTTCGTCGTCTACGAACTCTCCCAGATGGTGGGCAAAACGCATGTAGATGATCGCTTGAGGCATGACCAGGTTGATTTTTTCCTGGAGGCTCTCTCCCATGCATCTTGCAAAGATCTTGAGCGCTCGGAACTCCGTCAGGTAGGCTTTGATGTCCCCTTTGTATTCCAGCCCTCCCAGCTTCCTCTGGGCATTGGTCTGCACCAAGTACTGAAGAGCCACACAATGGCGAAAAACGATCTGAACCCACACCTTCAATCGTTTATACTGCAGTTACTGCGCTCTTCACCAAAAATCCTCACACATCTTGCCTTCTCAACTTTTCCCCCACGGCGCTACAGGCGGGTCAAGACAACGTTTCTAAGCTGAAACTGAAGGACCCAAAGGAGTTCGATGGAAAACCCACGACACCGTTCACCTCTTGGTGGGAATCGGTGTGTGAATACATCGAGTTCTACCCCCATTCCACAGATGCTCAGAGAATCGCATGGATCGGTACCCTCCTCACGGGAACGGCGCAGGATGGGCACCAGCATCGGCGAAGGACTATGGGCGATAGGGACACCTGGGCCCTGTACGTGGCAAACATGCAGGCAGAATATCGCGACCGGCAGGAAGCAGCCAATCCCCAGAGGAAGCTGGGAGGGCTGGAATACAAAGGGGACATCAAAGCCTACCTGACGGAGTTCTGAGCGCTCAAGATCTATGCAAGATGGATGGGAGAGAGCCTCCAGGAAAAAATCAACCTGGCCATGCCTCAAGCGATCATCGACATGCATTTCACCCACCATATGGGAGAGTTCGTAGACGATGAACACTTCCTGACCGCCACCTACAAGGCTGGCATACACGTGGAGCAGAGGAAGGCCCTGGAGGAACTCCGGTCAGGCAAGAAGGAAAAAGAAGGCCCGAAACCAGGAAAGGATTCGGGCAAGAGCTGAAAAGGCCAGGAAGAGAAGGAGGGCCCCAAGCAAGCAGAGAAAGCTGGCTCGGGGGGCAAGGCCGGAAGGCCAGAATTTGGGCAAGCGGGGCACTGGGGCACCAAGGAGGAAGCCCTAGCAGGGGTGCCCGCTAGAGAATGGAAAGAATACAGGGCAAGCCGAGATGGGTGATGGCACTGCGGGAGGACCGGGCACAAGACATTTGAATGTTATGCCGGAACAACCACTGGAGGAACCACGTTCCCGGCAGCACCATGGAAGGTGGCCTCAAGCGCAAAAAGAAAAAGGGCCCTTGAAGAAGCAGAAGACGCGCCAACCGCGAAGAAAGCCCGGACCACCCACATCAAAACAGAAGATGAGGACATGCGGGAAGCAGCGGCGGCCTGGACAAAGGATCAGCAGGAGACAGGTGTCTGGCCACAAGACACCGACGATTCGGATTTTTAGGAGGCCCTGACCCGCCACAGCCAGGGGCCTACAGAATCATAGGTGGCACGAAAGGAAAACGGAAGGCCCGGGAAATAGAAAAACGCCACACCAAAAGGGTAAGGGAAGAACCCCAATGCGGAAAAAGACCCATCGTCCAAATGATCTTTCGCTGGGGAAACCGAGAAAAAACAGTCAGAGTACTACTGGATACGGGCTGTCAGTCCCCCTAGTCAGTCAAAGACTAGCTCAAGAGGAGGACTTACCTCGAAGAAGATGAGAAGAACCCGCTCCCCTGATGAACTGCTCAGGAGAAATCGTCCCGGGCAGTGGGGAGGAAGTTACAGAGAGACTTGCCCTGCAACATCGGCGACACTTTTCCCGAGAAGTTTTTGACGTCGCACCTCTGGAACCAGAAGTAGACGTGTTCCTACCCTTCTGGTGGATAGCTTGCCACCCACTGATGGGTGCCTGGGATTCGACGGAAATGCGCTTCAGCAGCCCTGAGTGCTTTGCAAAATGCACTTACTTTGAAATTGCAGACTTTTCGCTATCGCTGGACGAGACCGTGGCCAGTCACCCTGAGGCAAGGGTGATCGGATATGTCTCAGCGATCGGGGAACAGGAGATCGACCCCCTCGACTGGGTCCCAGGAGAATTCCGAGGCTACCTGGCAATAATGGGCAAGGAGGCAGCGGTGGCCCTGCCTGAGCATCGAAGCTACGACTGCAAGATCGACCTAAAGGACGGGGAAACAGCACCCTGGGGACCGATCTACCCGCTCTCGGAAAAGGAACTGGAAACCCTGCGGGAATCGGTCAAGGAGATGCTCCAAACAGGAAAAATTCGACGGTCCACGTCGTCGGCAGGCTCCCCCATCCTGTTCGTCCCAAAACCACACGAGTGAGGTCTTCGGCTATGCGTGGACTACAGAGCTTTGAATATGGTAACGATCCCGAACCGCTACCCTCTACCGCTCATGCAGGAACTGCCAGACAGGGTTCAGGGAGCCCAGTGGTTCACCAAGATGGATCTCAAGAACGGGTTCCATTTGATCCGGATCAGGGAGGGGCATGAATGGAAGAGAGTCTTCCGAACCTGGTATGGCCTATACGAATTCCAGGTTATGCCATTTGGGCTCACGAACGCCCCATCAACCTTCCAAGATATGATGAACCATGGCTTCTCCGATATGCTGGACGTCGGGTTACCAGTCTACATGGACGACATCCTGGTATATGCCTACAGTTGGGAGGAACACGACGACCGAGTCAAAAAGGTGTTGGAATGACTCCAGGAAAACGGCATCGCGGTCTTCCCCGACAAATGCGTGTGGCGTTTGCAGGAAGTGGAATTCCTGGGGTACATTATCGGCTGAGACGGAATTAGGATGTCATCGGAAAAGGTCGAAGCAGTACCGAACTGGAGAAGGCCAGAATCGTTGACCGACACCCAGTCCTTTTTAGGATTCGCCAACTTCTACCGACGATTCATCCGGAACTACTCAGGAGTAGCCCGGCCACAGAAGGAACTGACCAAGGGCGAAGGGAAAAACTGGGCATGGAATTCACAGGCGGAAGCAGCCTTCGAATAATTAAAGCGCCGTTTCACCACGGCACCGGTCCTGGCACACTTCGATGCGCAACGGCCAGTCTTCATCGAAACTGACGCCTACGACTTCGCGATAGCAGCAGTACTATCCCAGCGGGACGACGAAGGATGACTGCACCCAGTGGCCTTCCACTCGCGACAAATCAAACCCGCGGAGATCAACTATGAAATGCACGATAAGGAACTCTTGGCCATTGTCGACGCCTTCAAACACTGGCGCCGGTACTGCGAAGAAGCGGTCTACCAGGTACAAGTCTTTTCAGACCATCAGAACTTGGAGTACTTCACGACAACAAAAGTACTCAACAGGCGGCAAGCGAGATGGGCCCAAGAGCTAGCAGGCATCGACTTCCGGATCGACTACCGACCCGGATCTCGAAATGGCAAGCCGGACGCGTTGTCCAGACGGTCGGAGTACCGCCCTGAGAAAGGGGGGAGTGAAAACAAGCCAATCACGACGGTTTACGAAAAGATCACTTCGCGGAACCAAACCGACAAGCAAGAACATTCATCGCTTCATCGGCACGGCTGTCCTCGCTCCCTACTCGGAACTGGGTGGACGGATACGCGACCAAAGTCAAGGTAAAAGGGAAAAAGGATGAAGAATACCAGAAGGCATGGAATCTGGTGGAAGCGGCACAGAAGAAAACTGAGCCGAATAGCCGAAAGGCTGGTGAGGCAGCCGGGGGCCCTCGTGAGGCTTCCCGGAGGGACTGAAAGGTCCGGATTACAGAGGTCCTTGAGATCAAGGACGGGCTGCTCTACAGAAAGGGCATGCTCTGGATCCCGGGGGACGAGGGACTTATCACGTTAATTTTGGAGTCAGAACACGACTCAAAGATAGCCGGCCACATGGGGCAGGATAAAACGATCGAACTAGTACGACGACACTTCTGGTGGCCCAAGATGGACGAACGGATCATCGACTACGTCGGAAGCTGCCTAGAGTGCCAGAAGAACAAGGCGGCACGGCACCAACCGTACGGGCTCTCCTCGCCCCTGGAACTCCCGTACTCCCCGTGGCAGTCTATCGCCATGGACTTCATCTCAGAACTGCCACTTTCGGAGGGATGCGACCAGTTGTGGGTAGTTATTGACCGGTTCACAAAGACGGTGCATTTCCTCCCCCTCAAAAAGGAAAAGAAAACGGCGGCCGACCTGGCGGTCATATTCGCTCGCGAGGTCTGGAAGTACCACGGACTTCCCACGGACATCATCTCGGATCGCGACTCCCGCTTCACCTCCGAGACCTGGCAAGAGTTCCTCCAGCTGTCCGGCATCTGCCCGAGGATGTCAACGGCCTTTCACCCCCAGACCGACGGACAGACGGAGTGCCTTAACCAGACCATAGAGGCCTACCTCCGGGCGTTCGTCGGACACGAGCAGTACAACTGGATAGGCCTACTCCCGATGGCGGAGTTTGCCTACAACAACTCACTCACCATGGCCAATGGGATGTCTCCGTTCTACGCCAACTACGGTTTCCATCACGTGTCCTCCGACCCAGCCTCTTCGGAACCCTTAAACCCTGCCAGCAAGCTCTACACCCACTGGATGCACACGGTACATAAGGCGTCTGCCGAGCGACTGGAGGCCGCGCACGAACGCATGCGCCGCTACACGGACCCCCAGCGCACCGAGCCCCCGAAGTATCACATTGGGGACTTGGTGATACTCAATGGCCGCAATTTCAAAACGCGCCGGCCATCTCGGAAGTTGGACCACAAGAACCATGGCCCTTTCCAGGTGGAGAAGATCGTCTCGCCTTTCACCGTCGACTCACGCTTCCCCGGAAGTGGAAGATCCACAACGTCTTCCATGTGTCGCTGCTAGAACCCTATCGAACCAGCGAACACCGGGCGCCCTCGGACCCTGCAAAAGTTCTCTGCAAGGTCGACGACATCGAACCAACCGAGGAATACGACGTTGACGAGGTCCTTGGGAGCGCCAAGAAAGGGCACCGCGTCCTGTACCTCGTCAAGTGCCTCGACTACCCAGACCGCAAGGACTGGACCGAGGAGCCATACGATAATTTTTCGGTAGGCGGTCTGGGGAAGCTACGAGAATTTCACCGCAACCACCCAGACGCGCCGAGGGACTACCGGCTCACCGAGGGCTAGACTCCGACCCAGTCCTGGCGCATGACGGAGCCGTAGGAGCTGAAGCGCGATCGGGGGGTACTAGGATGGTGGGAGGAGGACGTCATACAACCAAAGACCAAACAACAGAGTAACCCCCTACTGAGGTAATCGCTGAAGGGAAGGGCCCAGTTCACAGACGGCGGATCATGGCGACAGACGGACACCTCTTTGTGCACAGCGCTGGCTCGTTCGGCTTGCTCGCTCTCGGTCACTCCTTCCAAGTGCCCCAGCCGAGGATCGACAAGATGCGCACTGAAAAAGGATGCGTCCGTCCCATCTGCTGCTCAGTAGGACACTCCGACGTAGGTCCCCGGGCGGATCCCCGGGACCAAGGGCCAGTCCCCAGCCGAAATGGTCTGAAGTTTTTTCCCAAAGGAGGGTTTTCTTCAGGCCAGGCGACCGGAGGGATACAGGGGCTGGAGGACTGCATTCCAACGCAACAGACAACGCAACCACGAAGTCAAGAGGTGGAAAAGCTCCGGGACGAAGCCTAGGAAAGGGGGGAGTAGTGTCACACCCCACGGTGCAGCACGGGTAAGAAATGGGTCACGAGAGAAAATCATGCCACATCTAAGTCTTTCCCCTCCTGACGCAGTACGGCCAACCAGGGCGAAACCTCGGCAAGCGATGAAGAAGCCACTTGGGAATGTTGGGGCGAAACATACCCGTAATTCTGTATCCAAGATAGGCGTCATTACCCCGGGTCGTAGCCGAAGTTGGTAGCCGCTGCAGAAGAGGGGAAGATAAGGATGCATGCAAGACGCACGCCATTAGCGGGGCTCATGGTAGAAGTCGGGGCGGAGAGAGTCTAGACGGGAGATAAGGAGCGGGGCATAGAAACTCATGGAAATGAGGGAACGCCGCCGTCAGCTGAGTTTGAGGAGGCACCAGTAAGAAGAACGGGATCAAGATGGATTTCTCGTATCGCCGGAGAAACCTTGCTGGGCCGCGCGTCCCGGGCGGGCGCGCGGTGGGGCCAAATCACTCCGCCTTATCGCTAAATTACCGATCATGACCAATCCACTCACAACCACCGGTGGAAGCCGGTGGAAGATGGACGCCGTGGGAAAAACCAGCTAGGAAAATGGCGCGACTATGCGGGCGACCAGGGAAAAGAAGAGGAGACAGACTCCTCTCTAGAAAGATCACGTGACAAGCCGAGAAAGGATATAAGCGCGCCGGACGACCCAGGACTTCCTTCACGAAGAGGAAGAAAGAAACCAACCGAACCCAGAGCAACGAATCTAAGATTATTCCGCTGTGAAAGAAAGATACCTGACTTCGAGTTACCCCTACACTGCTGTTACGATATAACCCCGGTGTCACAACCTTGGTCAAAGGAAAATTTGTTTGGTCACCCTACTTTGCATAAAATAATGATTTTTACGGGCTGAAAATTCCATTGAAGCTTTATTAGTATATATTCATGATGTATGCCAACTACTGAGACTTTCTAAATTGTGGTTGTGGGGATCGAGAAGGTTGAGTGAGGGCATCATGGGCGGTTGTACCTGGGTGTACGGTAACTTTTGGCCTAGTACTTTATGTATGCCTTTCCTCCACGGACACTGCGCCGTCCTCAAGATATACCTACGTGAATTCGCCCACCTTCGTCAGCACTTCCACAACAAAATTGCCTGAATTCAGAAGCATCCTGACAATAATCACAAACAGTTCCACTGCCTGCAGAGAAAGGTGATTGAAGATACTCTCAAAGGCCACGAATCGGTAACTGTTGACGATGCCCGACTGCGCTGGATTGCCGCCGTAACGCAGCGGAAGTCCTTTCGAAACGATGACTTCGTCCAGACTCTTGTCGACTGCGAGTGCGCATTGGTGTATACTACTTCAACAAACCAGCAGTGGCCTCCGACGAGATACTGTTGAATGGTTATGGCCGCAGGTGTGCATAGGTGGGATTCTTCACGCTGTGGTAGGTTTCGGACGGAGACAATCTCAGTTGCTATGTATGTTGTAAGAGTACAGAAGAAAGAACCTTAGAACAGAGAACACAAAGTACATCTCGATGCTTTTCCGCATTGTCCCCATTCGGCTCCCTGCTTTAGCTCCTCCGGCGTGCGCTCCCCCAGCAACACCGCCCGCTCAACTCTAGTCGGCAACAGCGCCGTGTCTCCAGCGCTGAGAAGCTTTTCCAACACACCCCCTCTTCTCGCGCTGAGACTTCCCGAACTTCCCGAATGACCAAATGCAAAAAACAACAACCATTAGCCCCGCTTCCCGCCGACCTCATTAAACCTGTGCAGTGAAAAACCCTGTGGGAAAAAACATCTGCTATCAGGAAAAAGAGTGCCGGCACCAACAATACCAAAGCCAATCAAATCAAATGCCAAGCCAAACCAATTCAAGTAACTTTACCATCCCTTCTCCCATTCCAGTTCGTGCTCGCTTCTCCCATTCCTCAATCTCTTTGATTGGGTCCTCCTCTCCATGGGTCCTTGTGCTTTCTTCCTTGCCGGTGATCTGCACCCCCTCTTCCTTGCGAAAGATCCACACCCCTCTTGCTTGCAAAAGATCCACACCCCCTCTTCCTTGCTGGTGTAGCTGTGAGGGATGCTTTACCAAGCCGGTAAGCTGTAACAGCTGTTCGTGTCGGGGTGCGGCGAGCTGTTTCGTGAGAAGGTCGGCCGGATTTGCTGCTGAGGTGACGTACTGGAACTTGACTGATCCTCGCTGCTGCTCGTCATGGACATGGTGATATTTGACATAGATGTGTTTCGACTTCTGGCGTACGACTCCGGAAGCGATTAACTTGAGGGCACCCTGATTACCTCATCCAATAGGCACCGGTCCTTCCGACACCTACACAGACATCCCATCTGCTGCCTCCTTGGTCATGCGCTTCAACCAAAGACTCTCCCGAGTGGCATGGGAGCAAGCATTATACTCAGCTTCAAGTGTGGAAAGAGCTACCACACTTTGGGATTTTGCTTGCCAGTGAACGAATCCGGATGTCACCAGCTCATTGTTGCTGTCAATATAGCCAAGGCCGAACACGCATCCTCCGATCGATTTCCGAGTCGTGAGATTTCCTGCCCAGTCAGAGTCGGTAAAGCCGACAACCGAGATGAGTGAGTTGGGAGCGTATGACATAACCCTCCTGCGGCTTCCACGCTCTTGACTTCTTCCTGGGATCATTGCAATCGCGGATCAGGTGGTCCTTGCTGCCACATACCAAGCATGATAACTTTAACCCTGTCCTCGGCTGCTCCTGATTTCCCTTCTTCTGCCATGCCTTCGACCAGAGAGCCGGAAACCTGGTCTCGATCCTGTCAAGGTTCATTGGATCTCCAACCGTTGTCGCCGTGGGATGCGGTGAAGACGCTAATCGGCTTGTCGTTGTGCGCTCGGTCGATCGAATCGCTGATACGCATGACGTCATCCAGTGTCCGTTGAGTTTCGGTGCCCTTGACAGCTTCCATCGACGCTGCTGTCATATATGCGGAGTATACTCTTGTCATAGGTCCGTCCTTTCTGGCTTTCTTATCTTGATCCGTAGGTTTCCACCACTTGAGGATGTATGTCTGCACATGTTGCGCCTCTATCTCTAGATATAGATACTACCTTTGCGGGTTGGCCGCTGATGTATGCCTCCATAAGGTGTAGCCAGTTGACGAATTCGCGGAACTTGTCCTTGAACCGAGCGATCGATGACGTAGGCATGAGGTTGTCCATGTTCTTCTGGACCCGGCAAAGTGCGTCTTGTGGTAGGTACCCCGCAGTCAATTTCTTCTTGAACTCGGTCCAGTCGATCTCCGTTCTTGCGTCTGGCCAAGTCGTACTTCCCCATTCGTTGGCCGTACCCTTCAGGTATGAGATTGCATAGCGTGCCCCCGTGGCTGTTGACTCAGCAGTACTGCATTCCTGGGCTCGTGGGTAGAAACCGTTTTCGACGGTGGTGAGCAATGAGTATACCGCAGCGATAGACTTTTCTCCGCTGAATGTGTCTAACTCTTTGTTTTCACCGTGAAGGTGCAAGGTCGTTGTGTGGTATGACTCGGTCCTGCTCCTGATGCGGTTGCTGTGCTGGCCGTACCGTATCAATCGCCTACTGCAGATCGTTCGTGACTTTCGCGTTCGCCTCCGTGGTCTTTGTGAGTGCGGTGATGGTTTTCGTGTAGGCTTCTCGTGATGCTTTGAGTTCTTCCTGCATCGTGGTCAGCTGTACCGTCATCTTCCCTTCTAGCTCCTTCGCCGTTGCCTGATAGAATGCTGTTTGAGCCTGAGCAGTCGCAAGGTCCTTCCTCATCTGTTCCAGCTCCACGTTCTGTTTCATCGTCAAACCTTCCATCTCAAACGTTAACTGTCCTGCCATGTCGCGAATAGCCTCCACAAACTCCACATCTGCTGGGTCTGCCGTGTTCGTGAGCCCTCTGTCGACAATCGTTTGTCGCTGGTTTACCCATGCTTGGGTTCTCCGGTCGTACGGCACGTTGTAGACGAGAGACCCCGTTGGCTCCTCCATCGTTTCGTCAAACGTGGTCGCCATCGTGTCGTATTCTGCTGTGTTTGCGTACGGTATCGCCCGTAGGGGTTCTGACATCTCTGTCGAACTGGTGTTGCTACCAATGTAGGACTCACATACAGTTGGGGTAGGATCGTGACATACAAGAGTCTTAGTCTCTATTCGCTGCGAGCTCTCGCCTCTAATACTACACGTCGGCACTTAACCCTATTGGTTGTTGCCCAGCCTTACTCTTACACGTGCCACTAGCTATTTACATAATATCTTACATACACCTACACGGCAACCGCTCAATGATCCCGTTCACTACCCGGACCCGCCAGTGGCGTCGTCCGGCCGGCGGAAATCCTACGCGGAGACGATACTCACGCCGGGCACTCTCGCGGCGGCTCCACCTCTTTCTCAACTTGGGCATCCTCTCGCTGCTCGCCGGCCCCGTGACGTTCTGCAACTTCCTGCGTAACAATCCGCACGCGCGCGACATCGAGTAGAGCAGGCGGAAGCCCGGAGCGAGCGCGTGGGAGCTGGTGGCGGCGTGGAGGAGACGCGTCGACAACGAGACCGAGAGGGTCAAGGAGAAGCGCCGAATGGCCGTCGCGGCCGTCGTGAAGCGCGGCGAGTTTCCCAAACGCCATGGGTTCGAGGAGACGCGCAAGCCGGGGGGCTTTGGGGGATTGGGCACCAAGACGCGAGATGAAACCCCGAGGGCCGTCGGATGGAGCGTCGGCCAGGCGGATAGGGTGAGGGAAGATTAGGTCGAGGAGGAGCTCAGGGAGGTTGAGAGGGAAACAATTGGGGCGGCACTGCCGGCTGTGGAAGAAGAGAAGAGCAAGGACAGATGGTGGTACGGAGCTCGCATGGTCTGTGGGCCGGTGTAAGTTGGCACTAACCAGCGTTGCTATTAGAGAGTTTGCGCTTTGCCTCTAGTGTTGGAATATATGGATCGATAAACGTGAAGATTGTGTTACAGTATTATGCAGGCACAAGATCTCTCTATATACAGGAAGGCCGTCAGGACAAAGGACGGAAGACTGGGGGGGGGCGGGCGC
>Ga0307516_10009261_pt1 | contig 11010 bp, 10 predicted proteins | sample 19_EM_MG_FD_203310 | JGI IMG/M metagenome (GOLD analysis project Ga0307516, IMG submission 203310) | Populus trichocarpa ectomycorrhiza microbial communities from riparian zone in the Pacific Northwest, United States - 19_EM | ecosystem: Host-associated > Plants > Roots > Unclassified | place...
GCAAACCGCACGCTCCCGTGCGCCGCGCACGCCTCGCGTGAAACATGTGCCGTCGCCCCGCGCGCCGGCCGTGACCGCCGGGGCAAGATGCCCTGCATGTCCACGCTGTCCGGACGCGCATGGCTCGCCTTCGCCTTCGCCACCTTCGCCGCGTGCGGTAGCCAGGGCCATCCCGCCGAACCAGACGCGGGGTCGACCGATGCGGGCGGCGGCACCGACGCCGCGGTCGACGCGGGCCCCGACGGCGGCTCCGACGCAGCCAGCGACGCCCCCGTGGGCCCCGCGGCCGGTCACTGGCGCACCGACCTCGTGCGCCCCGGCCTCACCGGCGACGGCTCGCGCGTCGAGGCGATCGCGCTGGCCGCCGGCGGCGCCAAGGCCTACGTCGGCGGCAGCTTCGCCGACGCCGCCGGCGTCCCGGTCAACAACGTCGCGCTGTGGACCGGCAGCGACTGGCAGCCACTCGGCGCGGGCCTCGATGGCCGGGTCCGGGCGCTGCATCTCGACGATCGAGGCGGCGTGTGGGCCGCCGTCACCAGCCGCGGCGACGGCTCGGTGCAGCGCTGGGATGGCACCGCGTGGACCCAGATGGGCGCCGCCAACGGCGAGACCGTCGATCTGGCGGTCGCCGGTGACCTGGTCGCCGTCGTCGGCAACTTCACCATGATCGACGGCGTGGCGGCGAACGGCTTCGCCTATCACGACGCGACCGGCTGGCATGCGACCGGCGCGGGCCCGAACCCGGAGGGCATCCTCACCGCGGTCACGCAGAACGGCAAGCGCTTCTGCGTCGCCGGCTGGTTCACCTCGATCGACGGCGTGATCTCCGAGAACGCCGCGTGCTGGAACGGTTCGATCTGGTCGCGGCTCGGGGCCGGGCTGCCCGGCGGCGTCGCCGTGCTCGCGCGGTCCCCGGCCGGCACCTGGTACGCCGGCGGTACGCTGACCTACACCAACCCGCTGAACGGCGACGCGATCGGCGCCGGCATCGCCGTGCTGAACAACGGCCAGTGGCAGCTGCTCGGCGGCGGGATCGACGACGGCTTTGTCAACGAAGTCCGCGGCATCGCGTTCGCCGGTGACGACGTCTTGATCGGCGGCTGCTTCCAGAGCGCCGCCGGCCACAGCGTCCCGGCGCGGTTCATCGCCCGGTGGTCGCCGGTCACCGGCTGGTCCGAGCTCGGCGGCGGCCTCGTCAACGACGTCGGCGTGTTCCTGCCATCGGCGGAGGGCGGCAACGACCTCGCCGTCGCCGCCGATGGTTCGATCTGGATCGCTGGCATGTACACCCGCGCCGATGGCAGCGCGGCGGTCAACATCGCGCGCATGCCGGCCGGCGGCCCGCCAAAGCCGCTGCTCGGTGGCCACCCGACGCTCGGCGTCGATGGCTTCGTCGACGGCCTCGCCGCGACCGGCGACGGCGGCCTGCTGGTCGGCGGCGAGTTTCCGTTCGCCGGCCAGGCGCCGACCGCCGGGTTCGCCCGGTTCGACGGCGCCGGCTGGACCGATCTCGGCAACGGCCTGTCCGGCATCGTGCGCGACATCCGGGTCCGCGCCGACGGCTCGATCGCGGTGGCCGGCGAGCTGTCCTACCAGGGCGAGCCGATCGCGTTCGCGCAGTCGAGCGGCGGCGCGTGGACGCTGCCCGGCGGCGCGGTCCACGGCACCGGCAGCGCGCTCACCGAGCTCGACGGCGTGCTGTGGCTCGGCGGCTCGCTGACCGATACCGGCGTGACCGAGCTGCAGAACCTCGCCCGGCTCGACGGCGATGTGTGGTCGGCCGCCGGCGACTTCAATGGCGCCGTCACCGCGCTCGCCGTGCACGGCGGGACGATCGTCGCCGGCGGTCTGTTCCATCAGGTCGACGGCGCGCCGCTCAACGCGCTCGCCCAGCTCGATGCCGCCGGCTGGGTCGCGATCGGCGGCGGCATCACCGGCTTCTACGTCAACGCGGTCGCCAGCTCGCCCGAGCTCGGCCTCGTGGTCGGCGGCGTGTTCTCGCAGGCCGGCGCGGTGACGACGCAGGGCCTCGCGCGCTGGGACGGCGAGGACTGGCGCGACCTCGGCGGCGGGATCAGCGCGCCGCTCGGCACCGGCCAGGTCACCGCCTTGCTGCCTTACGAGGGCGGCGTGTTCGTCGCGGGCGCCTTCGAGACCGCCGGTGGCATGGCGGCCCGAAACCTCGCCTGGTTCGACGGCGCCGGCTGGCACGACCTCGGCGGCGGGCTGTCGGATCTCGCCGAGTCGATGGTGGTGATCGACCACGTGCTGTACGCCGGCGGTCCGTTCACCGCCGCCGGAGGCCACCCGTCGTCCGGCCTCGCCGCCTGGGACTTCCACGCGAACTAGCCGGCCGCACGTCGAGGCTCGCGGCTCAGCCGCCGTCGCCTGCGGTCGCGCGGTGCTGGAGCCGCTCGCCGAGCCACGCGGCGGCGACCGCGATCGCGAACGGCGCGGCGAGGCTGACGACCAGCGCGCCGGGCTCATCGATCGCCAGCACCGCCAGCCCGCGCGCCCCCGCGGCAAACGCGATCGCGATCACCGCCGCGAGCCCGGCCTCGTAGCGCGGCTCGCCGTCCGACTTCCAGCCGATCACGAAGCCGGGGACCGCGAACGTCGCCCCGCCGATCGCCGCCATCCACCACACCGAGGTCACGCCGGTGCTGACCGCCAGGGAGCTGCCGAACAGGTGGCTGGCGAACATCCACACCATCCCGCCGAGCATCCACCCGACGCTGAAGCTCCTGTCGTTATCGGATACCGCCACGGGAAGCCCCTTTACCGGCCAGGCCGATCCCTCCAAGTCTCGGCCACACCACCGTGCGGTTTCCCAGCTATTTGCGGCGTTGCCGGCCATTGCGCGGCAACTTCCGGCAGTAATGTGGCGGCCAACGCCCCGGGAGTGGCCGTCTCCCGACCGTTAGAACAACCGGCCCTGGGTGCCGCCCTGCCCGCCGGTCGGCGCCTTGCTCGGCGCCGCGAGCCCCATGTGCTGAAACCCGGCCGCCGTGGCGACTCGCCCGCGCGGCGTGCGCGCGATGAACCCGACCTGCAAGAGGAACGGCTCGACCACGTCCTCGAGCGTGCCGCGCTCCTCGGACAGCGACGCCGCCACCGCCTCGATGCCGACCGGCCCGCCGTCGAACCGCTCGCAGATCACCGATAAGTAGCCGCGGTCGAGCGCATCGAGCCCGGCGTGATCGACCGCCAGCCGATCGAGCGCCGACGACGCGATGTCGCCGTCGATCGAGCCATCGCGCTCGACGCTGGCGAAGTCGCGGACCCGGCGCAGCAGCCGGTTGGCGATCCGCGGCGTGCCGCGCGACCGGCGCGCGATCTCGGTGGCGCCCGCCTGATCGATCGGCACGCGGCTCAGCAGCGCCGAGCGCTGGACGATCGCCTTCATGTCGGGCAAGTCGTAGTAGCGCAGCTGCCAGTGGAACCCGAAGCGGTCGAGCAGCGGCGCCGACAACAGGCCCATCCGCGTCGTCGCGCCGAGCAGCGTGAAGCGCGGCAGCTGCATCGTCACCGCCTTGGCGTGCGGGCCCTCGCCGATGAACAGATCGAACCGGAAATCCTCCATCGCCGGGTAGAGGTTCTCCTCGACGATCGGGGCGAGCCGGTGGATCTCGTCGATGAACAGCGCGTCGCCCTCGCCGAGCGAGGTCAGGAGCGACGCCAGCATGCCCTTGTGGTCGATCGCCGGGCCGCTCGAGACGTGGAGGTTGACCCCGAGCTCGTTGGCGATCACGTTGGCCAGCGTGGTCTTGCCGAGCCCGGGCGGGCCGGCGAACAGAAAGTGATCGAGCGGCCAGCCGTTCTGCTTGGCCGCGCGCACCGAGACCTTGAGGTTGTCGATCAGATCGCGCTGGCCGATGTAGTCGTCGAACGTGCGCGGCCGCAGCGCCGCCTGCCACGCCTTTTCGCCGGCGCGCTCCTGGGCCGCGATCTCGCGCGCGGCGTCGGGCCCGGAGCCAGGCGCCGCCACCGGCGTGTCATCGATGTGCTTCTTGCGCGGCACCGTCAGCTCAGCTTGGCACGGTTGGGGGTCATCGCGGCATGCCGCGCAGCGCCTGGCGCAGCAGCGTCTCGATCGACGCGCTGTCGCCGACCTCGAGATCCGCGACCGCTTGTTCGGCCTCGACCGGCCGCCAGCCCATCGCGACCAGCGCGCCCATCACCTCGCCGAGCAGCGGATGCCGCAGGTGCGAGCCCGGCTTGGCGCGCGCGGCGCCGGCGGGGATCGCGGCCGGCCGGACGCCGCCGTCGGCGTTCCACGACAGCACCGCCATCTCGCACTTCTCGTGGAGCTCGACCACGAGCAGCTCGGCGGTCTTCTTGCCGATGCCCTTGATCCGGGTCAGCCCCGCGACGTCTTGTCGCGCGATCAGCGCCGCGATGTCGCGCGGGCTCGATCCCGACAGGATGGCGATCGCCGTGCTCGGGCCGACGTTCTTCACCGTGATCAGCAGATCGAACAGCTCGCGCTCGTGCGGCTCGAAGAACCCGAACAGCGCGATCTCGGTCTCGCGGACCTGCGTGAACACCCGCAGCGCGACCCGCTCGCCGTGCGCCGGCAGCGCGCCCAGCGTGTACGCCGAGCACGTCACCTCGTAGCCGACGCCGCCGCAGTCGACGATCACGTGCTCGCCGTCGCGCAGCAGCGTGCCCTCGAGCCGCGCGATCACGGCCGCACCACCGCCGGCATCAGCCGCGCCGCGATCGGCCGCAGCCGGCGGCCATGCGTGATCGCCACCGCGAGCGCGTCGGTCGCATCGGCGCGCGGCAGGCTGCGCAGCCCGATCAGCGCCTGGACCATCCGCGCGATCTGCGTCTTGTCGGCGCGCCCCGATCCCGAGACCGACTTCTTCACCAGCGCGGGCGCATACGACGCCACCGACAGCCCGCACAGCCCGACCACGGCCAGCACCATGCCGCGGGCCTGGGCCAGCGCGAGCGCCGACCGCACGTTCTGATGGCTGAACACGTCCTCGACCGCGACGATCTGCGGCGCCAGCTCGGCGATCACCTCGCGCAACCCGCGCGCCAGCTCGCCGAGCCGGTCCTCCATCGCGTGATCCTCGGGCGCCGTCAGGAGCCCGCATTCGACGTAGGCGAGCTCGCCGCCGCGCTCGTCGATCACGCCGTAGCCGCACACGCGACTGCCAGGGTCGAGGCCAAGGATCCGCACCCGCCGACCCTACTCCAGCGGTACGACACGGGCACATTTCGTGCCGCCGATCCGCTACCGCCCGCGCCTCGGCGCCGCCGCGCGTCCAGCCGGCGCCTCGGCCGCGCGGACGATCTTGCCGATGGTGTCCCACGTCCGCGTCGTGACCTCGGTCCCGAGCGTCTTCTCGATCAGCGCCATGAACACCGGCCCGCGCGGCCCGGGCACGTACGCGCTGAACACCTCGCGGCCCTTCACGCACAGCATGCGCGCGCCCTCGAACTCGAGCGGCAGCGCGAGCTTACCGTCCGGCGGGTCGCGCAGAAACGTGACCACGCGCTTCGCCCCCGCCGGCAGCCGGAACGCCGTGTACGGATCGGCGTCGAGCATCGCGCGCAGCACCGCGATCGGCCGGACGATCGTGAGAAACGTTCGGTCGAGCGCGCCGGCCATCGCGGCCTCGACCTTGCGCTCCAGCGCGGCCTCGGTCCGCGCCGCGCGGGCCTCGAACACGACGTTGCCGCTCGCCAGCACCGTCTTCACGTTGGTGAATCCGGCTCCTTCAAAGCAGCGCTGCAGCGCGGGCATCGTCGCGTTCATCGGGCTGACGCCCCGCAGCAGCGCGGCATACGAATCCGTGGCCATCGCGCCATCTTACCCCGAACGACCGCCCGCTCGCCGCCAAGATCGGCACCATCGCGCGTAGGGCGCCGCGGGGTTCGTCCGAATCTCGGACGAACCGCCCGGTCATCGCCGCCGGCGCCCGCGATCAGCGCGCGGCCCGGTCTACCTGGCGTCGAACGTCCAGACCGCGTGGGGTCCGGGTCCAACCACGAGCACCGAGCGGCCGAGCTGCTCGGTGTGCGGCGCGCTCGGCGCCTTGCGGAGCTCGAACTCGACGCGGCGCAGCCCGCCGTGCGCCTCCGGGGCGAACACGAACTCAAGGGTGGCGTCGCCGACCGCGCGGGCGCCGGTCGCGGTGTCCTGGACGCGGAACCCGGCGGCGACGTACAGCGGCCGCACGATCTGCCAGCGCTCGCGCGTCAGGGCGACCGTCGCGCCCACCACGTCGCGCATCGGCTGGGCGGGGTTGTGCAGGTCGCGCAGGTAGCGGGCGCGCGAGACGGTGTCGCCGGGGCCCCGCGACGGTGCCTTGTGCGTGCCGGGGTTGTCGAGGAAGCTCGCGGCGAACTCGATGGCCTCGGTCTCGAACCCCGGCGGCGCCGCCTGCGCGTCCTCGGGCAGCGCCGCCGGCTCGGCGGCGGTGAACCACTCGAGGTCGTGACCATCGACCGGCTTGTGCTGGGTCTGGATCCTGAGCCGCGTGCCGGTCGGCGCGATCGCGGCCTTGAACCGCTCGAGGCCGCCGACCTGATCGGTGACCAGCTCGATCCCCGTGCGCCCGGGCCCGGTCGTGACCGCGTGATCGAGATCGACATCGCCCGGGGCGAGCATCTCGAACTCGGAGTGCTCACCGAACAGAAACAGGCTGCGAAAATGGCCCTCGGAGGACTTCGATTCCTTGACGACGAGGCCTCCGAACTCGCGGAGGTAGCTGGAGCTCGCTGCGGCCCGCACGATGGCGTCGTCGCACACGACGTAGAGACCGTAGAAGCCGGGGAGACCGGCCTGGGGCGCCGCGTGCGCCACCGGCGAGCTACAGACGATGAGCGCCACCGCGGCGCCTGACAGCTTCCACATCTGGATGACCTCGTGCGTGACCTTGTCCGACGTCGAACTGACGCCGGCAGCCCATGCCTCCCTACGTGACTGCGGATCGCCTCGCCCAACAAGATCCGCGGCGTGATTCCAGACCGGTTGGCAATCGATCGCGAGAATGTGGCTACGCGCCGACGCGAGCTCACACGGCACGCCTCGGGAGGGGCAACACATGTCTTGTCGTGGACCGCAATCGCGCGAACGTCTTCCGCAACCCCGCGGAAGACGCGATCGACGCGCCGGGGGATGTTCGTCGCCAATCGAACCAAAGGACTCCCAATGAATGACTCGGGCAATTTCATGCACTCCCCAACGGCTCAGCCAATCCCCCCCTTCATGCAGAAGACGCAGTTGCTCTCGGGATTTCAAGTCTCCCAAGCGCTCTATGCCGTCGCGGAGCTCGAGGTCGCCACGATCCTCATGGCGAGGCCGCGCACGATCACGCGCTGGCGGCGCTCACCGCGACGCCCTCCGCCGGCACGGCAGATCTCGACGCGGAGCGCGTGCGCCCGTCCAGCGCTGCGGTGACCTCCGGTCGGCGGTGTTGAGCCCCCATCGCGAGTGACCAAAATCGAACGCGTTCGCGCAGCGGCGCCTCGCATTGCGCACCACGGCCCCGGTGGTCCGACCTTTGCTACCGTGCCCGGCATGCGCAAGATGGTGCTGGTAGGACTGTTCACGTCCGGGTGTACGCTGGGTTGGGATCACACGATCACGACAATCGCCCCTGGCGAGCCGGCCGTGGAGATCGAAAGCGGCACGTGGTTCCAGGGCGCGCCCGGCAACGCGTGGCTGACCTGGCCGAACGCCGAGTTGTGCGACGATGAAGACTGGTTCTGCAGGGACAACCCGGACGCGACGATGACGGTGCTGTCGGCGGCCTGCAACGGCTGCAGCTTCGTCGAGGATCCGACGGGCAAGACCGGGTTGAACTCGGTCAGCGCCGATGCGATCGCGACGGTCGACGGCCCGATCTCGATCGTCGCAACGCTCCGGTTCGATGCAACGAAGGCGACCGTGCAGGTCACGGGCACGGTGACCGGCGATCACGAGGTCGCGCTGGTCGCGACCTGTGCGGGAGTCGATAGCGCCGTGCTGTCGGGCAATGCCTCCGTCGAGGCGAGCGCGTTTCGCGAGTGCGGAGATCGACGCGCGACGGATACCATCGTGCTGTTCCCCGCGATCCACACCGCACGCAGTGGAGACTTCGAGTGGTTCTGCACCAGCCTCGACGGTTGTGGCGGCTCTCGCCAGCTCACGATCACGCCGGCGGCCGTCGCATGGGGCTCCACGGCTGGTCCGGACTACGATCGGTTCGCGATCATGCCGCCGCTCGCTGCCGCGACGACGGCGATCACGCTGAGCGTGCCGCTCGCCACCGGCGAGCTCTCGACGGTGGCGGTCCCGGTGCCACCGGTCACCGAGGATGAGCCTCAGTAACTCACCATCCGCGCCACATCGAAGAATCGGTGGCAGCCGCGCTGGAACCTGTCCAACGATTTGCGATCTGGATCCACCTCGGCCATCGCGCCGCGACCCGGCCGGCCGCGATCAGGCGTGAGTCGCTGCGCCTGCTGCGTTGCAGGCGCGCCGTGATCCCGCGCACCGCTGCGCCGAGGCCGGCGGCGTCGTCGTTGACGGGCGTGTTCGAGCGATTTGACGGCTCGTTGACGCGATCGTCGCGAGGTTCCACGGCGGTCAACGCGCCCCATTCGTACAGTCATGAAAATGAACTACGAATCCACGCGGCCAGTCGTCGCACCTCGAGCGCATTCGCCGGCCGTGTCGAGCCGGCGCCCCGGTCCGGGCATGCGGGCGACGTCGTTAGCTTTGCCATCAAACATCTTGTCTTGTTCGAATGGAGCCACTCATGCGTAGCGCGACAGCGGTCTTATTCGTCACGTTCGTGGTCGCTTGCGATGGCTCGCAGGGCCCGCAAGGCCCGCAGGGCCCGCAGGGCCCCCCAGGACCCAGCGGCGACGACGGAGCCGACGGCGGCAACGGCGCCGGCGACATCGAACAGGTGGTCTTGCCCGGAGCCGCGTTCTTCCCCGAAAACATCGTCGCTGCCAAGGATGGCACGCTGTTCGTGACCAGCATCGGCAACGGTTCGGTCGTCAAGATCGCGCCCGATCGCCTCACGGTGACCACATTCCTGCCGGCGCAGACGGTGCAACCGATCGGGAAGACCGGCCTGCTCCTCGACGAAGCCAAGGGTCGGCTCTGGGTGTGCCAGGTGGCCAACGACTTCTCGCAGGCATCGACCGTGGACCGCTACGATCTGGCGACCGGTACGCGCGCCGAGTCGCACGCGCTGGCCACGCCGGGCGCGCTGTGCAACGACCTCGCGATCGACGCCGCCGGCAACCTGTATGCGACCAACTCGTTCTTCGGCATCGAGCGCCTCGCGAGCGGCGCAGCGGCGGCCGATCCGCTCACGGCGTGGAAGACCGATCCGCTGTACCAGCCGGCGACCCAGGGCGCGTTCGGGGTCGACGGCATCGCCATCGACGGCAGCAACGTGTACACCAACAACGTCGACAAAGGCGTCCTCGTGCGCACGCCGATCCAGGGCGACGGCACGGCCGGCACGCCGGTGGCGATCGCCGGCGTGTCGCTCGCCGGCTCCGACGGCATCCGGCTACTCGCGCCCAGCACGCTCGTGGTCACCGAGGCCAACATCAACACGATCAGCAAAGTGGTCGTGGATCCGGCCGCCAATCGCGGCGTGCGCACGCTGCTGTCCAATCGCCTTGACCGCCCGTGTGGGGTCGCCATCGTCGACAACGAGGCCTGGGTCACCGATGGCCAGATCGGTCGCTTCACCGGCAGCGACACGACCCCGTTGAACGTGCCGTTCCTGGTCGAGCGGGCGCCGATCTTCTGATGTCGTGATCCGTCCCGGGGATCACTCGTTCGCCCGGGATCAAGGGAGCCAGGGGCGCGCGACGACCACGGTGCGCGTCGAGTTCGCGACCACGCGGCTCGCGACACTTCCCAGCTGGCCCCCTGCCCCGGAGCCGCGCTGTCCGCACGCCCCCACCACGACGAGCTCCGCGCCTACCTCGGTGGCGACGTTGAGGAGCTTGTCCCAGGGCGCGCCGCGGCGAACGATTGGCTCCACGTGAACTCCGCGCCGAGCGGCGCCGGATGCGACGATCGCGTCGGCGAGCTCGCGGAGCAAACCAGGGGTCGGATCCGCGGGCGATGGCGACACACCGGGCGGGTCCTCGTAGGCATGGACGAGCGCCAGTCGTGCACCCGCGCCTTCCGCCAAGCCGATCGCCTGCTCGAGCGCGCGCTGCGCCCCGTCGCTGAAGTCGGTGCCGACCACGAACCATCGCTCCCGCTTCATGCCGCGATCCTACGAAGCCGACGCGTTGACCGGCGTGGAACCCCGCGAGAATCGCCGTGAACGCGCCGTCAAATCGGCGACCCCGCCCGTCAAACGACGGGCGCCGCGCTGCCCTGCCAGCGTCGACGGGCCTCCAGATCACCGGCGCGGCCGTGGTGCGGGCGAGACCTGGCCGTCCAGCGGACTACTGACCAAGCTCGCACTCGCGCGGTGTTGATCCCGCCAGGCATTGCGCGCCGATCTCAGAAATTCCTCGAGGACAGGCAATGCCAGAGATCCACGCACTCGAGACTCAGGGCAGGCCGCTTCGCCGGACGACGGGATAACGCCACGGGGACTGGACTGTCACTCGTGACTGACCTCACCTATTCTAACCGCAATGCCGCGCGAGCCCGAGGGGCGGGGAGATCCGCCGGACGTTCGTTCGTTTCCGCCCTTCCTCCTCGACCTCCGAGATGAGCGGCTCTTGAAGGACGGCAAGGAGCTCGCGCTTCGCCGCAAGCCGTTTGCAATCCTTCGCTTCCTGACAGCGAATCCGAAACGGCTCGTCACGCAGGAGGAGATCGTCGATGCGGTGTGGGGCCGGATCGCGATGAGCGAGAGCCTGCTCCGGACCCACGTTCGCGAGCTGCGGGTCGTGCTCGGCGAGGGGCTCATCGAGACGGTCGTCGGCCGCGGGTACCGCTTCATTCCCGACGTCGAGATCGTCGAGAAGCGCGACGAGCTTGCGCGGCCCGAAGCCCACCCGAGCGCGCGATCCGTCGTC
>Ga0307516_10009262_pt1 | contig 11008 bp, 15 predicted proteins | sample 19_EM_MG_FD_203310 | JGI IMG/M metagenome (GOLD analysis project Ga0307516, IMG submission 203310) | Populus trichocarpa ectomycorrhiza microbial communities from riparian zone in the Pacific Northwest, United States - 19_EM | ecosystem: Host-associated > Plants > Roots > Unclassified | place...
GGCCGCAGGAAATCAGCAACATGCTCGCCAATAATCTAACTCTTGATGACGAGGAAGCAGTCCAGGAAGAGTTCAAGGAGCTTCAGGCTTTGGAGGAGGTTAGTCTCCCGACTAATCGCCACTGTGGTATTTCCTTTGACGCATCTTTAGGCTCTCAAGACTGGACCAAAGAAAGGTTTCAGGCTCCCAGATGCTCCAAACACAGAACTCGTCCCTGTCGAGACTCCAGGTACTGTATCACTTCACCACCTCACACGCGGGACCCTTGGCTCACCACCCGTCCAGAACCTCAAGTGGAGGAACCAGCCCGAGAACGAGTCCCAGTTCTCGCATAGGCCTCACGCTATTTATTCACATGTAATGACGAGCACGTACTTAGATTTTTGTACGATAAGATCCCCATCAACACCACGCCGGAGATGGGGGCGGGCTGGGTCAGCGGCTTTCACCTGCCGTTGTCATACCCCACATGCACCTTCCGGCGGTGCTTTGCACCTCCCGCCTCTGATAGACCGGTTTCTCGCTCTCGAGGCATTCTGGCCGAATGTCGCAACGCCTCTCTTCCCTGTCGTTCTCATGTAACACATTAAGAATCCACCACAGGCGAAGTGTGTTGTCACCATTCGCTTTCGCCACACCAACCGCACACTACCACGATTACGTCCGCTTCCAGACAGGCGGTAAGTTCGGCGTAGCACTGAGCGCCGCTTTCAGCTAACCAACGTCTGCTTTCAGGCGGAGTCGGTCGGATACCACTTTTAAACCCAAAAGTTATAGGTTTGGTCAACTCGCGGGGTAATCGAGCGTACGCCGGCCATCTACCTCAACGCGTTCGTGATTCTTACCCTCTTTCTTTTGCCAATAGTTACCAACAGGACTTCTATGGGTTCGCGACCTTGACCCTCGACCCTCACGAACTCCAATACACCCTCCGAACGAAGCTCAACTACGAATGGGATCCCTCCGGCCTGCCAGACTTCATCGCGAGTCAAGCCCACTTCATCGGATTATACGACGGACACGGAGGATCCACAGCATCCCAGTTCTGCAGACAGGAGTTTCACTCCATTTTTGAGAACGCCCACCAGAGCCACATCCCAGAGTTATATGAATGGATCAAGGAAATTGGAGGATACTTCAGTAAAAGGTTACGGCCCCCGCCGTTGCTCCCGTGGTTGCAGGATCCGAACAGCAAGTCTGTGTTTGATCTGGAGGCAAGGGCCACGACGGCGTTTTTCGAGGTGAGTTGCCGCCCCACTCGAGGATATACGGCATCTAAATGGCTATATGCGCACAGGTAGACCGCAGCTTATCAGGAGAAAAGGAAGTGCGGATGTCTGGCGCGACAGCGTCCATCGCCCTGCTCCAAACCCTCGACAAACCAGCCCCCCCATTCTTCGCCGCAGAAAACGTTGCGCTTACTGTTGCCCATGTCGGGTGCGCCATTTCCGGTTTTCTCCTCGCATCAAGCGCTCATGGCGATACCATAACAGGGATACCAGCGTGAGCATATGCGGCACAGATGGGACAGTAACTCCGATGACCACCAAACACCACGCCGAGACGCCCATAGAATCGACTCGGTTACGACGGGTGATGGGCTCTGCGCTCGTCACAGACTCTTTCGGCGAGGCACGGTGGATGGGAGTGCTAGAAAACACCAGGAGTTTGGGAGACTTCAAGTATAAACCGTTTGGCGTCACCCCGGAACCCGAAGTCCGCCAAAGACTTCTCAAAGGTCCCCTCCTCCCATCTTTCTTCTATTTATTTCCTAACCACCTGATCACGATCCAGGTTCGGAATGTTCGCACGTCGTCCTGACCTCTGATGGGATATCGTCACTGGTATCCCACGAAGAAGTCAACGATCTCGTTAGGTTCGCTCCAACACCTGCAGAAGGGGCGAAACGCGTTCTGTCGTTCGCGGAAAATATTGGATCGGAAGATAACGCGAGTGTGATTGTCATTCCTCTTCTTGGGTGGGGAAAACCTCGGGGGAGCGACGCGACGAAGGAGTTGAGGGAATACAAACAGAACCAGACTGGTGAGCTGATTTCCGCACTCCCCCTTCGGGTACCTATCTGACAGGCACGCTTTCCAGTTGGCAGAAGAATGTAATTATCCTGCTCGAAGCTGCGATGCTAGTCGGGCAAACTGGTTGTATGTTGGGCATAGTATATATTTAGTATCCACGGGCCCTTGTCTAATACCCATCCGTGTAACACACATCCCAACCCAGGCGTAATGGCTGTGATCGACTTCGAGGACAATCGTCAGAGAAGATGGGAAGAAAAATAATAGTAATAATGATAAACAGCGGCGGAGAACGCGAGACATTAGGTGCTGCTCCTGAGGGGAGGAGGTGCAGCAAAGGATTGGATTTGTGGAGGAAAAATCTAGGTGAGGATGAAAGGACCGTGCAATGCTGAGGCAGGGGACAGGGACGCGAAAAGGGAGGCGAAACGGAGAAGCCGGCCGGCATTCAGGAGAACCTTCGACCATCTACATCCGAGAGGGGTCCCGGTTTAGCCTAAACGCTCCTTCTCCGTCGCAACCCCTAGTCGCCATCGTCGGCATCCGCAGCACGCACATTCATCCTCGCGAGTTCCTATTCATCTCCGCTTATAGGTTCGTAAGCCGACCTGTCCCTGCTCTTGCCGACGACACCGCTAAACCATTCGCGGGCGACTTGCAGGAAGGAAGGGCCAGGCAGACGGCGGGCCACAGAACGGCCAGAATGAGTCCCTCCGACTAGGGAGACTTGTTCTGACTCTTGGTTCCCGTGAAACTGCCGTAATTCGTCTAGGTTGAGGGTACGGGTCAGTGAAAGCGAAGTCAGGAAAATGGAGGCGGTTGCACCCTCTCCAAACACGACGTCCATCTCTTCTAGTGGCACACCCATCGTCTCTGGGTATACTTTTGCGAGGTATCAGATCAGCGGCCTCAGTAGAAAGGGAATGATGCTCACGGAAATAAACAACAACAAAACTGCACACACAGAAGAATCCATGCATGGGATACAGTCTCCATTCGATGACCTCTTGCAGATATGGGGTGACCATCCCGACGATGAAATTGAAGAACCAGTTTGTTGCAGTCGATAGTGATACACCCTTCGCTCTGAAGGTCAGAGGCATGATCTCGGGTGGGTAAAGCCATGGAATCGGCCCCCAGCTGTTTGGATTATTTCTTAGTAAACCAGCCCATTTACAAGAGAGTCGAGAATACCTGTAACCAAAGAAAGCGTTGTATATGATCACGCATGCGACGACCGCGCGGGGCGTTGCCGGAATGTTAATCGCCATGAAGTAACCCGTAGCTCCTAACGCAATGGCCATCTGGACGACAGTAACTACCGAGGGTCAAACCATGCATAACGAAGCACTCACCACAACAGCCCCAGAGAGAAGGATGACACGACGACCCCATCGGTCAACCAAAACCCAAGTTGGTGTGGTTGCGAAAAGATAAATGATAGCGTTGATTCCAGTCATCAAGATGGCATCGCGGCCGACCCAACCAGCCTCTGTGGAACGCCTCAGACAGGCAACATATGTTGGCTATGGTCCCCACGTCACCTTCAAATACTCGGGCTAATATCTATGTCAAAACATTTTCTGCTCACATACATAGGTCGGACGTACGCGCGTAGTATGAAATGACTGAGCCCACGCCTTGGGTATCAGCGGTGTCTTGGAAAGGTAGTAATGAGCACACACCATTAATTCCATTCTAAGTCAAAAGGAATTAGTTCCGAAAGAGGTATTAGAGTCCCTGACACTTACCAGCTGAGCGAACGCCTGGGAGGACATGGCCAGCAAGACTCTACGTTTATACCTCTTCCACATGACCTTGTAAGAGCGTGCCTCGCCAGATGCCCGCTGCAGGGGGAAAGGGTCAACATCCTACACTATACACTACCCACGGGATCGGCAAACACTTGCGTCGAAGTCAACACGATCCTTAATCTCCTGGAATTCAGCTTTGGCTGACGCGTTCTCGAGATCCCCGCCGTGGAGGTCAGCGATCACTTGCATGCCGTCGGTATCTCGGTCGTGGTCAAGAAGCCAGCTGGGGCCGGGAGACTTAGATCGTGTAGGCAATGTACAGATAGGAGTCGGCCTACCGTGGGCTCTCGGGCATAACAAGAGATCCAGCAGCGAGAATGGCACCGATGACACATTGGATGAACAAGGGTATTCGCCAAGACCAGTCCGAATCAATGAAGGATGAAAAATAGTCGATCCACTACAGGGTCCATTGAGAACGGTGGGAGGATCAGGGAATCGAGTGCACATACCACAGAGGATGCATATCCGAAGATGTTTCCGGTGAATTCCATGCACGCAAGTGCGCCCCGCTATACGCCCGGGTCAGGAAAGGAGCTTGTCAGAAGCGCGGGGATACCTACGTGGTTGGGTGGCGAAATCTCGCTCTGGTAGATCGGCACAATTGTCCTGGACACAGACGTTATTCTTCTGTGGGGAACCACGGGACAGAGACTTACGACAACAATCCAACGCCAAACCCGGAGATAAACCTCCCAAAGACCATGCTGGGGATACCCCCAGTGAAGGTTTGGATTGCCCCTCCAACGGTGAAAACTACCGCACCAGTGAACAGGGTGCCCCTGCGGCCGATCAAGTCGCCAATGCGACCGGCGGCAAGCGAAGTTACTGTGGAAGATCAGAGGGGGATCAGAGGATTGCCAGCGGATTTTTGAGAGCGTACTCAGTGCGCCGATCTCTAGCACAGATACCATTAAGCCCAACTCGCCCGCATCAGGTTTATTGAAGTATTCCTTGAAATGGGGTCCAGTAATAATCCCGGACATGACGCTTTAGCAGGTCAGTCAGTTCAGTCTCACGGGATGACCGGGGTGAACGCGAACCCCTGATCATAACCAAACTGTGCGACGGGGTCAGTTGTCCGGACAGACCCAACGTTGAAAGAGACGGCGCGCACCAGGAAGACACCAAGACTTATGAATAACGTCATTGCGTAAATGAGCGGTTGGCCCACGAGCCTGCGCCGTGTCCGGAGGACGACATACTGCTGCATTAGATTCGAACACGGCGAGGCAATAAAACGACCGTGTTCCCTCCGCTGAATCTTGTGTCTAGAGTCGGCGAGGGGGTGAGGTCAGGTTGGTTGGGGGTGGTCGTTGTTGTAGGAGCGAGCGGGGGACGGATGACAGCCATCAGTTGAACTAAAGCCGCCATGTCGGGTTCGGTGCACTCTCTGGACACCTCGGATTCCCTCTCCGACTCATCTCTGGACTCCGACGAGGACGCCTTACTGGCCCAACAGGAGTGGGAAGAATCCATCGAACAGCTCCAGAAACTGTTTTCGCTTGTCCTGCTCCCAATGGCGGGCAAATACTTCGGCCGTACTTTCTCTTACTGGGGTGAGTCCCGGTCGACATATGGGTCCGGTAGGGGATTATTGACGATGCTCTCTACTCTAATAGTTTATGCTAGGTACCTACGCCTCGGATTAGGGAAATATTTTGTCCTCGGAAATGGTCGAGCGTAGTCTATCACCAACGCGAACTCTTCTACCGCTCCCGTATCCTCCTAACCAACCTGACCAAAGCACCAGTTGGTTCGTACCTCCGCCTCGCCATCTCCTCTAGCAAATCATTCGCAATCTGAATCTCCCCCCTACGTAGCATCCCACCCAATATAATGTACCACGTATCGGAGTCCGGTTCGATCCTAAGTCGCACCATTCGGTTGAAATGCTCCATTGCGTACCGTGGCCCTTCCCGGCTTGAGCTATCCAAGGCCGCGCGAATAAGGATGTGGGAGGTCGCACGGTTGAATTGAATACCGCGTTTGCCCATCCGCTGTAAGATGTCTGAGTGGTAGGCTTCTACCTCTCCGCCCAAGCCCCAACGATATATCCCGGTCAACATCGTGGTATATGTCACGTCAGTAGGCCGCTCGGTGTGTGCTCTTTCCCCTTCCATCCTGTTAAGGATGTTGAACGCGGCCTTGATGTTCTTCGCATCCGGTTCTTGGAGGAGTTGGTCGATGATAGTTGTGTTAACCGCCGCCCCTGGGTTTATGCCGTCCTTCTTCATCATGTCCAAGATGAGCTGTGGTGCGTCTTCTCGACCAACTTTTAGGAGGGCGGCAAGGATGATGGAATAGGTGAAAACGTCTGGTGAGAATCCAGACTCCTTGAGACTCTGCAGTGTCGAAGAAATCAACTTCATATTCCCCCGCCTTCCATAGTAACCCATTATCGTGTTCCATGAGATAAGGTCTGGTGTGGGGCCGTCGGCCTTCATCTGTTCGAAGAGCGCGAATGCGTGGGTGTCTCTGTTTCGGGTCGCGAGCAACCCGTGAAGGACAGTGTTGTAAAGTGATAGGGTCTGCGATGAATACTTCTCCACGAGGTCTGCCGAACGTTGCTTCTTGTTTCCGACCCAGTTCTCCTCGTACTCCTTGAACCTGGTAATAGCGTCGTTCGGGCGTCTAGCCTTGAACAAGGTCGCGATTATGGCTCGATATGTGAGGGGTTCTGGCTCCACGCCCTGGCCGAGCATCATGTCCCATGCCACGAGGGATTCTTGCCACTCCCCCGACGCAGAGTAACCATCGAATACGGCAGACCAGATCGACGCGTCAAGTGTGACTCCACACCCAATCATGTCTTCCCAGAGACGTCCAGCGAGGTCTGGACGCTTGCACTTGGTGAGGGCGGTGACCAACGTGGTCCAGGTGAAACGCGGGACAACGACGGGCCGTTCGTTCGACTTTTGCTCCTCTGTCACAACCAGCCAGGGTTCCTCTCCGAGTACAGCCGAGATGATATCTCTGCAGAGAATTTCGAGCTTGTTGGTTGCTCTGTCCCGGGCCAAATTATCGACGTGTTTGAAGAAAGCGGGTGGGTGGGCGAGGAGGTAAACGAGTTCTAGGCGTCGAACGTAGCTTTCGAGGACAGAGGCATTGGGGAATGTGTGGATGTGATGTTCGACGGCTCCGTAAATAATACGAGCATGGGATTCAACGACCAACCTCACGGCGTCGGAGAAGGATCCTTTCATTGCGTACGCAGCGATTGCGCCGAGGAAGACATCCGTCCTCTCCTCCTGGGGAACGAGGTCCTCTGGAATTGAGACGCCTTCGGTGGGTTGTGGTGTTTGATTTTTAGATTGGGAGGTGGTATAGGTCCGGTACAGTCCCAGAACCTCATCAGGTTCATTGGCTGTGAGGTGGTGTAACATGACCGCGTGGATAGCTTCCGGATGACCACAAAGAGCGGTGTAGATAGCGATGGTTTGCATTGTCCCCTTGTCCTCGGCAGACCATCCGTCACCGGAGCCGGGCTTGCGGCCATACATCGAAGCGATGAACCTGGAGTACATATGAAGCTGAGGAATCCCAAGGTACTTGAGCAGGTTCCGGCTGACGAGTGTTTCCCATAGCTCGGGAACTCCAGAAAGCCCACCGGGGCCAAGGATAGCTTCGAGCCTGGTGGTGGTTTTGACGAAGAGATCGATGCCGTTAGTTGGTGGGACCGGCCCTTCACTCTTGGTCTTGACGGAGATGAGTTGGCTTATTTGGGAAGCGAGGCGCTGCGGGTTATTCGACTGCTTTCGGGTGGTATGGGCAGCACGGTCCTGGCGAGGACGGGGAGGTGAAGGTCTCGGATTCGGGATGGCGGAACCGGAGGCATTCCGGTGGACAAGACTTGGTGCGAGGAAGTCCAGGTACAAAACGCGACGTGTCCCTTGTCGCGCGAGCATTCCCTATCGTACGCCACGAAAAATCCGTCAGATAAATCGCAAAAACGGCGCATTTAAACACCAACCCGTTCCGTCAGTCGGCGTAGACAGCGATGGAGAAGCCGACGTTCCGAAGTGATCGACATCTTCCGCTCCCCCTTCGACACGATCAGCCACCATGGGCAAGAACACGGACAAACTCTACGTTACCCATTCGGAACACACTGGCGTATACGGAAGCCGTCATACTGCCTCGTCTTCTGGCTACGTGCAGTACGTTCTATCGAAAATCGGTTGACGATCGCGCTCTGACTGGGCTCTCCACAGGAAACCGGACGCTGGCCCCCCACAGGCCCGCCAGCCTTTTGACTGTTGCGCTCTTTCGTTCCAGCCGTTTGAGCACCCCGTATGCGCGAGGAACAGCGACGGCACGGGGCTTGTCTTTGATCTGGTCAACATCATCCCTTGGCTCAAGTACGTGTCCGGAATCCGTCATCCGGCACCCGTGGTGAAACACTAACCAGATTCCGCGACGTAGGCAACACAATAACACGAACCCCGTGACGAAGGAGCCTCTGAAGCCCGAGGACCTGATTAAACTCAACTACTCACGTAAAACGACCGGTGAATACCATGATCCGATATCCTTCAAACCCTTCAGCGAGCATTCCCATATCGTCGCTATTGCCACGACCGGGAATGTCTACCTCGCGGAGAGCATCAAGGGAGGCAAGGACCTATTGGACGACGTTAAGTTTAGAAAGTACCCACCCGAGCGTCTTGACCATGTTCCCTCAACTGACAAGATTCACCCAGAGAGGATGTCATTACCATACAGAACCCGCACGGGATGCCACCGGCATCCATTCCGTCAACGTCGGCGAGAACCACAACTCAACAGGCCAGCGATAACCAGGTGACCAAGCCAAAACCCAAAGCTGTGAACACTGTTAAAGAGAAGACCGTTGTTCCCTGTGGGCCACCATATATCATATCCTGGACCATCTTATCTTACTCTGGCTCTAGGGAACATCTCGCCTTATTCGAATGGCCTTCCCGGTGCATCCCTGACTTCCACTTCCGTGGATCCCACCACGAATGCAAACGCCAAATTACTCTGGGATGAGGTAAGATTTACACTCCTCGTGCTGTTCATGGGTGCATGTGGTTGATGCCTTGACTCCTCCGCGTTCATAGGAAGAACTAATGTTCGAAGAGTTCTCTAACCCACCCAAGGGTAAGGGGAAGGAGAAAGATGTCGGAAAACGCCGTGCCTATTGCCGCGTGATCACAAGTCTGGGTGGGGGAGGCCTGAACATTGAGTTGTTCTGTGAGAAGGTACGAACACAGCACGAGTTTCCCGGGCCTCTTCTAATGACTACCGGCCATTCACTGTCCAGGCGCCAAAAACATGCTACAACTTCCTGATGCTGGCGAAAGCGGGCAAGTACAAGGATGTACTTTTCCACCGACTGGTTCCAGGGTTCATGGTGAGCACTTCGGAGCGGCTTCGGATTAACTGACGTCTCTGACCACTGGTAGATCCAAACAGGAGACCCTACCGGCACCGGCTCAGGTGGGGAGTCGTATTGGGGTACCCCATTCAGAGACGAGCACGATTTAAAAGGTGCTGCGAAGCACGATAAACGCGGCGTCATTTCGATGGCAAACAAGGGTGCCAACACGAACGGGTTAGCCCTTCTCGCTTATCTGCTATCTAACCCTGGGGCGCGTTCATCTGACGTACACGTTCACCCCTATCGTTGTGCGGCCACCTTCCTCATTGGTGACGAACGATCGTTTGCTCTCTTCGTATCGGTTGATTCATCTAGGTCCCAATGGTTCGTTACGTTCAAGCCCGTACCCCACCTCGATAAGAAGCATACCGTGTTTGGATGCCTGGTGGGCGGAGATGAGGTGCTGGATGCTTTGGAGAAGTTGCCAGTGAAGCCAGGGACTGAACGCCCTGCGAAACTGGTCCGGATAACTGATATCGTCATGTTCGCAAACCTCCCATACGTTCTCCTTGGTCCGGTGGGGCTGATGTCTCACCAGTTACCAAGATCCGTTCGAGGAATACAAGAGGCGGCAAGAGAAACGCCGCGCGAGAAAAGCTCAAGCGGAGGAAGAAGCCAAGATCGGTGTCAAGGTTCCAAAGAAAGAGACGGATGACATGAACTGGTTCGGGACGAAATTGGGGTCCGGGCCTGACCTGGGTCCTGGAACAGGGAGCGCTGGGTCAGCAGGCGGCGTCGGTCGGTACCTTAATCTCAAACGGCCATTGGACGGCGCACCAAATCCAATTGGTAAGGATCCGGGAGAAGAGGGTATAAAGAAGAGGAAGCTAGGTTTTGGCGATTTTGAAGGATGGTGATCTTTTGATCAACGGCCTCATATCGTTCCCGGTAGTGAGGCGATCGGTTATTCGATATATGGGATGATTCGGTTAGCTGCGCACATAGGTGTGAGGGTTTTGTATGGACTATCGTGATGTTACTACTGATATATCGTGTGCTGAGGCTGATCGTCAGTGTTCTCCACCGATGAGAGGGAGCACGGACCCCTGATTCCTTCGATACCCACCATCCACGGTCACATGCCGGGCGATCAATGTGACTGAGCGACGACGATGAGGGGCTGGACCCTGATCCATTCTTCGGTCCGCCGGTGAAATTGCATCTAGATTTATGACGTGGGCGAGGACGCTGAGCCGTTCGGTGGGCACCGCAAACGAACTTTTGGTTCCGACTGACGACAATGAAGCGCAAAGGCGCCGCAAAGCTATATTCAGCCACTGGGTATGCGGTAGTTTATGAGGATTCCAAAGGCCCACGTAACGACCCTTTTCAAATACCCTCATGAAACATCCACGGGGGCGACCGAGCAACAGACAGGTTATTGGACGCTGAATTGGGATCAGCCGTGGTCCCGGGAGCAACGATCTGCTTATGCCAAGTCTGGGCTTGAGCGCGGTTGTTAGTTCTGCTGGCACCACGGTCATCCTCGGGCAAGCCGACCCGACGCCTCAAGTCCCGTGTCGGCCTGTTGCAAGCGATTCAAGGGTTCGAGGGACAACCGAAATCAAAACGTTGCATGGAATAGCATTAATTGACCGGGGGAAGAGAACCGAGAAGGAAACCAAGGACGGCTAGAGAGACGCAAGATATATACATACCACCATGGGACAAGAAATTTCGATGGCCGAGCACTTCAAACCCAAATCAATCTATGCCCAAGATGTCGTAGGAAAAAAAACGAATGGAAGGGAACACTG
>Ga0307516_10009263_pt1 | contig 11008 bp, 16 predicted proteins | sample 19_EM_MG_FD_203310 | JGI IMG/M metagenome (GOLD analysis project Ga0307516, IMG submission 203310) | Populus trichocarpa ectomycorrhiza microbial communities from riparian zone in the Pacific Northwest, United States - 19_EM | ecosystem: Host-associated > Plants > Roots > Unclassified | place...
ACTCACCAGTCGCGTAGATTGGCAGACAAATAACAAAGATGATCACGTGCACTGAGAAGGACGCATCCTCGGTAGTTCAACTCCAGGTTTATAGTAGGTGAGTTCTGTGTCTGACACGCTCTGATGGCACTCTGGTGCATTTCTAGCCATGTCCGTCTCGTCTGCAACGCTGCTGGGTCGTCCGTGTACACGATGCGTTTGCATGACTTCCGAAACCGTTCGACTCGTTTGGACGCCATATTTTCAGTAGGTAGTTTACTCCTCGTTCGACAAGCTCTGACATTTCCTAGCACATCTACAGTCGTATATGCCCCGTTTTCAATGCTTGGTATTTCCATGCGCCCATTCGACGTATTGGCGTTGATCCCGGAGCCGTTCGACAGGTCTACACAGCGTCTTCCACCTCCAGCAGGTAGTCTGGCGGTTTTCGCGTTATTTGCAACGTCTGGTATGTCTCTGTGCCAGTTCAGCGGCATCTGCCTGGCTTCAGATACCGGTCAACGCTCCTGCCCGCCATCGCGCACCTCCAGTACTCGCGTACGAGCCTGCACGACCCCTAACAGTCTTTTCATTAATTGCTGTTCGACATGCTCGGCACATCCGAGTTGCCCTTCGATGCATCCGTTCGACTTCTAGGTTGATCCACACCGCCTACACGGATTCTCGTGCCTCCAAGTCATACGCGGCGTTCCAATCGCCGCTGGATCCTCTCTCGTGTCTCGTGCGGCGTCTCCAGCACATCTGGCATGTCTTCTTCGTCACTGACCTCCTTCGGTAAGTTCTTGCGCAGTTCGTGTCTCCCTGGTCCCGGCCTTTGATCGACCTGTCGTGGCCTTTCGACTCTTTGTGCTGCTCTCTGACACCCTTCTTGATGCCTTGCAGCCATGATCTTGGTGACCTCCTTCCACATCTATGGCAAATTCCAACTTTGTTTGTAGATCCAAGACCAGTGGTACATCAAGAGCGGAGCGTGATCTAATCAAGAATAAGGGGACTCGCTGCGTTTTTCAGCTTGACAACCTAGTCATCATCGTCTTCCCCGGGCCTCTCAAATCCCCTGAACAGTGCCAACAGATCGTCCATCTTCAGTTTCATATTCTTCGTTTTGTCACCGCTGAGGGCCGCTGCGGCCAGCTGACGCTTGGTATCTTGTAACTATCACGCGTTTATAATCAGCCTCGCCCTGTGCCGCCACTGAGCGAACTCACCTGTAGGATCCGAGTCTCTACAGTTTCAGGTATCGTCAACTTGTAAATGTTGACATCGCGTGTTTGTCCCAGGCGATGCGCACGGTCGTATGCTTGATCCTGGATCCAATAATTAGTGGTATTTCACCGAGCAGCACTCTGAGACGTACCTCAAGGGCAGGGTTCCACCACATGTCCACCAGAATAACATTATTACATGCAGTCAAATTCAGACCTACAGTCATGTTCAACAACGTCCGGAAAGTAAAGAAACCAGTTCAAATCTCCATCGCATCCCAAACTACATGTCAGACTCACCAGTGCTCCCGGCCTTGAAAGAAATCAAGATGCAGCGCGTACTCTTGCTACTCCTAATCTTCTCCAGGCTAGCCTCACGCTTGTCTTTTGACATCGAACCATCATCTATTAAGTGTGTGAGCACATCGCAGCCATAGAGTCAAGATGAAATCCCCACATCGAACATGTTTGATTCCTTGAGCATCCAGGAAGGGCTCGATCAAATTCAACATGCTCGTGAACTGTGAAAATATGATTGTCTTCTCTGCCCCATCCGAGCGTTTGTCGATTTCCTTCAAGATCTCCAATATTTTCCTGATCTTCGCAGAATCAGGGGGGAGATGGGAGTGCTTCGGGTTGGGGCAGGACACCGCCGCTAATGAGATACATTCGCTGCAGTGATTCGAGTCATCGCCAGGAGGGAGTCTACATTGCAGCAACGAATAGTAATGTATGTAGCGGAAACAGCAAGTAGAAAGGGGACATACGATGTCTGGCATAACTGGCATTTTTTGCTGTTTGATACACCCATCTGACCAAACATCGCAGTCATGTCTTCTGCGTCGTCATCGTCTTTGGCAGGCTGCGATTCAGCGGCATCCTTATCTATGCGGTAGTCCTTTGACACTAGTGACGGGTGATTACAAGCTAGATAGCGAGTCAGCACCCGAAGATCATATCCGTCCACGTTACACATCGCAAGGCTCGGGAGGACGCACTCACCCTGTCGCAATCGAAGTAAAAGCACCAGTACGTGAGTATAGTTGACGTTTCCGTTCTCGTTCACGAGTTTGTTGACTTCGGAAGTCATACGGTTCTGTAGGCGAACATAGAATTCCTTCTCCATCGAGTCAAACTGACATTCAATGAGGTCAAGGTTACGCTCAGGAAGCTCCAGGAGAGGTCGCCCGTTCAATATCTGATTCTTGATCCGACGGAGCATTATGGCCTTCAGGACGACCTAGAGATGAGGGTTAGGTGATTCGGACTGGAACGCTCAGCAGTGTGGGCATACATGAAGCCTCTTCATGGCCCTCCCAGGGCGCCCACTTCTGACGGGTTTGGCAATTTGCTCTTCAAAGGTATGCCATTCATTCAATGGTTGGATGCGAAGGAACTTGAGCAGGGAGTACAATTCTTCCACCGAATTCTGCCTGAAGTTACAACATTCGGAATGAACCATATTTATTGGTTTGAAGATATGATGGATAGGAAACTGGTAAGTTGAAGGACGCCACCAGAGCTTGAGACTTACATAGGCGTTCCGGTCAGACACCATCTAAACTTAGCCTGCAGGTCACAGCACGCGGTGGCAGATTTCGTTTTTCGGTTCTTGATATTGTGAGCCTCGTCTGTGTGCATGTTCAATACATGTACGCGGGCACGTTATCGAACAACCGTAATTACCAAGGACAATACGGAACCACTTCACACGGAATAGCGCGTCCCTCGTCTTACCCGCAGTTGCTCTTGCGTTCAATTTCCTCGTAAAACCATCAGATGAGTCGGAATCCGAACTTGCCCCGGCACCACTTGATTTGGCTGACTTCTTGGATTTTGATTTGCTTGACTCATCTTTGGCATTTGGTGCAAAAGAGGCATGTTCGGACGCGACAGTAGTATAGGACGTTATCACGACATGGGCTTTCTGCAATTTATACGGGTCTGGAGACGTTAAGCCTTTAAGTGTACGTAGTGATTTCAATGGCAAAGGCACAGACCTGTTGTTCGGCTCTGACCGTGGTGTTCGATGACTATCAACTTCTCCGTCATCTTTTTGATCTCGGAGGCCCATTGAGAGACGAGCGACACGGGACAAATGACACTGTCATGAAAATGAGAGCGTCATAGTATTTATGAAGTGAAAACACGTACAGCGTGCTCGGAGACCAACCTTCTTCTTTATCTGACTTCTTGGGGCGCCCTTCGACAATCCGCGCAAGAGTTTGGATTGTCTTCCCGAGACTGTCCGTAACATCACAACTCTGCCATCAACATGTATTAGCACAAGGAACTTACCCCATATCATCTGCCAATATCCCACCCCTCTTCTTTCCGCTCTCCCGTTCTCTCATCCACACTCTGCCTAATACTTGATGAGGCAACAATACCACGCCCTCCTGGAACCCCTTTACCACCGACTCTTCCATGTCAACTTCAACATCATCTGTGCTGTTAATCGAATCCTCCACAAGTGCCCGTAGAGCCTTCTCTGTCTCCGTGGACGACATGCGGGGATCAGACAGCCCCTGATATTCTGGAAGAACAATGGTTTCATTTGCGGCCTCATCTTCCCTGGTATGACTATCCCTATTTGAATCAAAAGGATGTGGTTGAACTTTTCTGGTTGGTACTTCGATTGGGGCAGGAACGCTAGTTCGATAAGGGGGTGCGTGTGGGAGCGCCCGTTGCATGGTCTTCATTGCGTTATTGATACGTGATTCAAGATGGTCGGGATCAGAGGCAAGATTGCCTTCCTCTTGCCGCTTAATGAGCGTCTTCGTAGCTGACCTGACGTGATCATCGCTATTGTCAAGGCTAGAACTAGAACAAGGGGTTCAAGTGTTATTATCACTATTATGTCAAGAAACACGGATGGCTAAGTTACGTACTGTTCTTTGTCTTTGCTTTCATCACCCTCCTCGTCCGATGAAATTAATACGGGTACTCTTCTATTTGCCTTGACTACCACTGGCGCCACTGAAGAGGCATCTGATGAAGCAGACGCGGATACGGATGATGAATTGGTCGCAGAAGACGCGATGGACTGATAATTTTCAGTTTATTCAGAACAATCGATCGTTGTCGTGCAGGTGTAAGAATCAAGGCACGCACAATGACACTTTGTGGATGCTGTCCAGATGCTTTTCTCTGACCTGGCTTGTAAAATTCTGGGTAGAGATTTGGATCCTCGAAGAGTTGCTTTCGTCTGTGGATAGGCAGGCGTTGTGAGATGTCCGAGTAAGATCAGGAAAGAAATTTACTTTGCTTCCATAGTTATTCAAGGTAGGTGTTAGACGGACAAGTGAAAAAGCTCGTGAAGGTTTCGTTCAAAGCTTCAACGCGCGTGAAGCACGCGTTTCATTAGTCGGTCATGTGATCCAAACGCTTTATGTAATCTCCACTTTCGGTATGGGTCCTCTGTTACTCCTCTTATAATGTAACTCCTACAAATGCCAGCGGCTGGTGCTTGGCACTTATAGCTGACGCCAATTCACCTCACTACGGCTCAACAGTTCAAAGTTCTTTGGTCAGCAACACTAATTGATGCATCAAAATCACAATACAGCCTGATTTCTCGTCAATGCTTTGCATCCGTTTCCACTCTTCTTGGGCGAAATGGGGCTGCCGGAAAAGGATTCAGGGCGATAGTAAACTTCCAATTCTTGCGGATTGAAATATTCCTACAGACACGATTTCCAACTAGCCGCTTCTATGGGCCGGAATTAATTCGGCTGTGCCACGAAACAAATCAAAGGCGAGATTTGGGATCGACAGTGAGAATAATACCGGAGGGTCACCCGTAGTCAACTTACAGTTGCCATGATACCTCAGTTACTTTTCATCAAGTCAGGGCACCCCAGCATCAGGGGCGGCTTTGAGAAATGTTCATTAGAATTGATAACTTTATTCATCCTCATCTTTGCATGAAATACTTCCGTTACGACACATCGTCGATCGATCGATGCAGCTGAACACAACCTCAAAAAGCCAAATAACCGGAAGTAATGAACACATACCAGGTTTAGAGCCCATAACTCATGTCGTGTTTGCTTTGTGATGGATGGATAGCGAGTCAAAGTCGTGCGATAAGCATCGAACCACTGACCCCCAACAATTCAAGTGCACAGTATTCGGTCTTCACACCACTGAGCTGTGTTGCGCTGAAGTTGTTCGTTCGCCGGGGCTTCCGAAGTTTCCTCTCTGAACCCATTTTCAACCCTACTGGGCGTATGAACGTCTTCCTCGGCTTCCGATGCTCAAGATCTATCTCATAATTCAAGCAAGTACGTAGTCATGATGGGCATTCGAGGTTGTTCTTGAACCTACTCGAAGAATTTAAACTTGGTTTCTCACGTGGGCATGAATGATGGCCTCGGAGTGCATTAGAGCGCCTTCTATGCATCGGGACTACGTGGACGATCATGTGTTAGCCACGCCAATCGGTCATCGTAGTGATGGTATCTACCAATCGAAACTCATACCGCGGGCGTCTTGTAACAGCTTGGTCATCGAGTACGAATGAGGTTAGCCCCTTTATCGTTAGCAGTTATAGATACGGATATGCCGTGTTCAAAGAGACCACTTTACTGTCTTTTACTGTACCCTGTGCAGTCAGCTGAATATTTGGTTAGTTAATTGTCACCGCCTGACGGATGCGAGTTATCATCATGTCAGATCACGGCCTAAGTTAGTGCCATTTTTGAGGGGCATATACATTAATGTCCAAGACAAACCGAGCACTCTTCGAACAACTCGCCTCCAACAGTAATGGTACATTGTAGTACGGTATTCAGAAATAGGCGATACACTGACGGTATGGGGAAGGAATGGAAGGTCTGACGTTGATGCCTGAGACCAAACTATGTACTCAGGGCGTGTGCGCTCAGATCACGGTGCCGTGTGCCGCGTAGACTTGACAGGAACAATCTGAATTTCGTGTTGGCAATCAGGGTCAGAAGCACGTTAGCGTGTCCTAAGTACATAAGTCTATCAGTGGCAGCGTCTGCAACGAAATATCCAATCGTACTTACGACCTTGCCGTGAACATTGTGTGTGGGTGTGTGCTGGTGAATGATGGCATCGATGGTTATCTGGTTATGTCTTTTGCGCAACAAATACACCGGCAATCTGGCACCAAACAAAGCAGAAGACCACAGAAAAGGGCCAGTGTTGTTGAAAACACCAAACTGGGTAAGTGTCAAAAATCGTTACATACACTTCCAGAAATTTTCAGCTGCCATTGCATTTAGTCTCTAAGATAATGATTGATCAACAGGGTCGCTGGATTACCAAGGAACTATTCAGTGTTTGAATTTTTTTTTCAATCCACGGGTGTCTGATAAGGACCAAGGCTGTTGGGGAGTACTAGCAGCAAATGTAGCTTATCATACCATGCCATGCAAGCACTGCATAGTTCATGCTTTAAGCAGTTGGAATGAAGCAATGGGATGATGTTCGGTTGTCCCTGAGGATGATCCGTGGCAAGTATGAATTCATTATGATGGCTGGAAAATGGAGAGTCCTGCACGAGAGTATGGAGCATGCGGTCTGCACAGCAGCTAGATACTGGCCATCTAAACATTGACGAAGAACTAAGCGCTGTTTCCTGCGAGGATCGAGTGCTTACTGAATACTGAAAGAAGGCGGTAGGACAATAACTCTCGCCGCTGATAGTGATTCAAGGAAAGCACGATGGGTTGGTGAATTGTCGGATCCAATTCATGGAAAGCGCAACTGACGTGGTATCACGACATACGTGATTTTCTGAGGGCTAGTATTTATGAACTGTCAGTAGATGGGGTGGCAGATTGACAAGGAATGTCAGTACTCGCGTACCTTGTTAGTTGACCGTGCGTACATACGAGCACACATTAAATTTCCGATACTCCAGTGCATCTTGCAGTGATGACGATGCTATGCATATGCAGGGATGTGGATGTGTGGACGGTAGTGAGATCTTTGCACGGGTTTGTGTTTACCAGAAAAAGACAAACGGAAATGAGGGTGGGAAGAGCGTGAGAACATTGTATTCGACAGACTTGTCCTTTCAAGTTGTCGCTGCTCGCAGCAACACGTCCAGGCCAGAACGATGGCGACGACGGCGACGATGATGGTACCGACGACGACGCTCCCAACGGGTCCGAGACCGTCTCTCTCGGGGGACCCCCGTCCGAGCATGTCCTCGCTCGCACCGGATCACTCCCAAACACGGCGTGTCTCCTCGGAATCACAGCGCACGGGTTCTCTCCGTGCATCCTCTCGCCGCACGCCAGTCCCAGCGCTCCTCGACTCATTCCCCGTCCCACCGTCCCACATTCCACTCTCTCCTGCTACACCAATTGCGTTGTCACCTTCGTCGCCGTTGGCTTCCTCTTTCCCTGCCATCAAAGAACCTCCTTCTGCTCCCCTGCCACCTGTCCCCGGTCCTTCCCCCGTCGTTTTATCAGATCTAATCGTCTCTCGTCGCTCGTTCCAGTCAGAGAGGCATGTAGGTCCTCCTTCCGGCTTAGACACTGTCCCGAGGTGTTCGCTCGATGGACATGCACCGCCATCAGCCCAAGTGCGGTTGTATGAGCCCGGAAGGCCGAGGAAAGGCTCGCTCTCTTCCCTTCGCAACACCGCCTATTCCACTGTCCCAAGTGACCAGGGGCATGCAGCAATACAGGAAGAACCTGCAGCGGAGGCTCATCATACTCGTAGGTGTTTTCCCTCACGTCCTTTGTTTCTTTACTCACCCTTGCAATAGCTCCCGTACAGTCGAATGCATCTGCGTCTGTTATTGCGTCTCCACTGTCACCATTCGCACTCGACGCTGCCCTCAACCCAGATGGAGGTATACCACAGTCTATCTTTCCTCTTCACTCATCCTCGGCTTCAACCCCTGCCGTACTTCGACCCAGCCCATCTCGTAAGTCCAGTACAGGACCCGCGATATCCCTATCAGATGGCGCATATGTTGATGACTCGATCGCGAGTATCGATATGAGTGACTTGAATGCCCTCAAGTTGGACAATGAAGGCGACAGCGAGGTCGCTGACCCACAACCGTTTCCTGCTTTCCCCCCCGTTTCTCAACTCCCTGGTTTCCATCCGGTGGTCACGGGGGCTGGTCGCCCACTCTACACCCACACTCCGCGTAAACCCAGCAAGGCATCCATTTCCTCCGTACACGTGTTCCCCACTTCCTCCGCTGACGTTAGCAGTACGCACCATCGCGTTGGTGACGACGACGACGATGACGGTGATTACGGAGCGCATAACGATCGCAAGACGCGTGGTGGCACGCCATCCCAATCTCGGTCGAGCTCCCCAGAGATAGCTCACATCATCTCATTAACACCTCGCCCACGTAAACGGTCAACCTCAGCCCGGCCGAGAACCCGCACATCCAGTCTTGGAAGGGAAAGGAAGTCGAGTGTTAGGAGCAGGAGAGGTTCTGATGCAGTGCCTCTACCTCCTTTGCCAAAGTTGCCTCCAAGTAGGATGAGGTCCACTGCTGAGTTGGGAAGGTCTGGGGTTGGAGAGAATCTGGCTGGCGAAGAAACAGAGGGTATGGTAGATGAGGCACATGATTCCGATTCCAGTCTCGACCTGCATACCCCTTTGCCGTGAGTCTTCTTTTGTATAATCTGTTCATTTTACAGGCAAGTACTCACCCTCGTTCCAAATTCCCATATGTAGAGACCTCATGTTACGTCATGGAATGCTCTCTCCCAATTCGAAGCTATTGCCACAGCCAAACTTTGGGATCGATCCTACCACGCGGATGAGTATCGTGTCGGACGTGTCGCACCTGTCCAGTGCCTCTTGTCTCTCCAACGCATCCAATCTGTCTCTCGCTTCAAATGTAAGTACGTCGTCCAAGCACCTCAAGGATGCGAGAGATACACCCAAGAGGCGAACAAGACACCGTGATGGCAAGCTGCTCAAGGGGGGGATTGGACTCACGACCGGTTTGGGATGGAGTGACAGGTAAATAGATTTCCTTTGGTGATTTAGTGCGGATAGGCTCAGTTGATCCGCCGACGGGAACTTGATTCTATTCGCTGGTGTTCGCTTTGCCTGTTCTGTCCGTGTATTGGATGTGCTGATCAAACCTTTTCCCAATCCAGCGAAGACGAAGACGCACCATCTGCCCTCACACGCCGACTCTCTCGACTCGTACTCTCCCGGCGTTCTTCGTCCTCTTCGATCCAGTCCTTTCGATCGATTCATTCGCAACCTTTTTCATCACATCCTCTTTCCCGCTCGATATCGCATAGCGTCCTGCGCGAGGTAGATGAGCACGAGGGCGCTGGTCCTAGTACCAACCCTATTGGTACCAGCCTTTGCCCCGTCGACGAGTTTGGCTACACCGATGGTGTCGCATCGCGCAGTCTCCCATCAAGGTCTGGCAGCAGGATAGTTAGTCGTTCTGGTAGCACGCACAGCACTGGTTCCGGCTCTGGCTCGCGGTATAGCAATTACTCAACGATGTCTGCTCCAGCGGCTAGCCTGCGCACAAGGGCAAGTTCGGGATCAAGTTCGTATGAGCCCATGAGCAGGGCAAGTAGTTTTTCATACAGAGGATATAGCGGGCCAGGGCTCGCATTAAGTATCCCCGAGCAGGACGATGGTGTTACACCCACGCGTGCTGCATTCAAGCGGGCAAGTTTGGGCGCTGTTGGGAATGGGAATGGTACGCAAGGAAGTGGAGAGTCGCCACATACCCCAAGCAGTACAGCGTCCTCTGCGAGCTTGTCGTTCCCAGTCACGCCCGATAGCACCGACATTGGTCAGATCGATAAGAAGAGCGAAGGACAGCCGGTTGGCATTGCGGCCAAATCGATCACGAACAAGGATAAGAGTCTTCCTCCTTTACCCCCTTCTGGCATTCCAGCCACTGTTAATGAGAGCGGCACGATTCCCAGAGGCAAATACCCATTTGGTCTTGGCCTCAAAGCACCGAGTGGGCTACAACGCCCGCGAACGTACTCCAATGCGTCTTCTGTATCGACCCACTCGGTTGTTGGCCCTGGTGCCGACAGCTCTGGTTCGGTGCCTACCGGTGGTCATAACATGTCAAGGAGTCCTTCAACAACTCCAGGAATCCCCTCCGCAACGTCGCGGCCGTCAATTGGAGGAGCATCGATACCACGCCCTTCGCTTGGTATTCCACGACCATCATTATCGTCTTTGTCTTCAGCCGTAGGGTCGTTACCCCGACCGTCTCTGACACTTTCATCGATCAAGTTGCCCTCCTCTGCACCTGCATCAACTGCGACATCGCCTTTGTCGCCTTTACCTGCGACAGGAAATGGCCAGGGTCAAATACCACGACCCCTGAAACTCGTCCCTCCAAGATCTGTAACGTCCCCTTCGATTGATTCCCCCCGCTCACAGACACCGTTCCTGTCGCGTACACCCACCCCCAGTACTTTGAAATCCCTAGAGCCCGGCGAGCAGCTTCCCCGCCCCGGCCAGGTCCTCACCTATAATAGGAACCTGCACGACCAGCTCAAGCTCCGGGCGCTTTCACCGTCCTCGGGTATCCCCAGTGCCAAAATTGGGCCTGTGTCGCCAGGGGGCACACAGACTCTCTTGATGCCTCAGGGCAGTACTTCGCCAAGCTCCAGTCCGCTCACCAGTCCTACTACAGGGGACAGCCCCAAGCCGAAGCCGAGGACTGGTACGGGGATGACATACCGCACAAACGGCACGAGCAGGATCAGGGCTCCGTCGACGCCTGTACGACCCTAGGCGGTTGACGTTTCGCGGGGATGAGGGGATCTCATTGGTGGGGGATGGCGAGTATTTGTGAC
>Ga0307516_10009264_pt1 | contig 11008 bp, 16 predicted proteins | sample 19_EM_MG_FD_203310 | JGI IMG/M metagenome (GOLD analysis project Ga0307516, IMG submission 203310) | Populus trichocarpa ectomycorrhiza microbial communities from riparian zone in the Pacific Northwest, United States - 19_EM | ecosystem: Host-associated > Plants > Roots > Unclassified | place...
TGGGGTTTTGGGGGAACCAGACCTGTCAGGTTAACACCATCTGTAGCCCTTGTCCTACTTGGCCCTTCAATGTCGATCTCGGTCTCTTCACGAGCACTGGGTATGGCGTTAAGGAGACAAGCATCCACATGCGCCTCCGTGACATCAGGGTCTCCGAATATCGTCTCCAAACAAACCGGGCAAACGATTTCGCCGGTGCCTCCCTCTCCTCTTCCACCGTGGTGGCGAGGGTCGTCGCTAGAACTTTGAATCATCTCGCGTAGCAGATGGTACCGCTGCTTCCGGCGGCGTTTCACCGTTTTAATCATCTTTTCTGTCCGAGCAGTGGCGTCTTGGGAAGAGGAGCCAGGACCAGAGTTGGATTGCGAGAATGCTTTCTGGGCTCGAGCAGCCGAGCGCCTGGTTCGGGAGAATTGAACTCTGTGCGTGAAGAGCGTGAATCGGGCGTAGCGAACGTGAGGCGGATGGGACTGTACCCGTCAACTGAATCACCGTACACCTCCAAAGAGCCTACAGCTCTGATGATCTCTTCCGTTCGCTGCGTCTCGAGATCACAGTGTGCTTCGAGGAGTCGTACTGGGATATGTTCAGAGCATATGGGGCACTGGCGAGTTTCTGCGCGTTTGACTTCAAGGGGTTCAGAAACGATCGCGGAGCAAGTGTTATAAACACACCTTTCTTTACTGTAAGAGAAGAGGGATCAGCTACATTGGGATCCTGTGGGACGGCCATTGTGACCTCTTCAGGGTGGTTAAGTGCTCGCTTCTTCCCTTTACGCCTGGAGGTGAAGGACGAAAACGTCAGGCTCAGCGTTCCGTCGGTGTGTGGATACCAACTCTGCTGAAGACCTGATAGCCATTCCTAATTTGCCTCCCGGTTGCGTGAGGTCTGGCTGAAGTCGTGGGTAGGAAGGGATGGATTCGAGAAACCCGAGGTGGATGCCACAGTCCGGAATCCCGGTGGCAGATACGGGAGGATATGATATAAATCCAACGATCCCGATCGATCGAGACCTCCGGTCTGCGGTAACATGTTGATTCGATGAGTACATCCGAGCGAGTATTTTTTGTCACTCCATGCTACATCCTCCACCAAAAAGGAGAATTTCGATACCAAGATAAAAGGGCTTGGCCGAGAATTGAACTCGGGACCTCCTCCATCTGGGCGCCTATTTGATCACCCTAAGAAGGAATCATACTACTAGACCACCAAGCCGCTGAAATAAACGCCGGAGTCGTCATACAAAACCAACACATGGGGTTGAACCTGGTTGAACATCCCACCTTACCCCATGACACGTTCGATACAAAGCCAGTAACACAACCACGTTCGGCTTAGAAACTGACGGAAACGATGGTGAGTGATAGTGAGAACGGTGACGACGATCAGCCACCAAGCGTGATCGACGCCGGTCCGACGGATTTGCCGTTACTCCCTCGATACCGTGCTCCCGGCGCCTCTTTTCAAAGCTTTACCCTCCACCGTCGTCCGGGACGACCGCACCCCTAAACAGCCTAAACATGAACGCAGCAGAGAGGCTACACTTCGAATTCTTAGGGGAAGCTTTCTTGTTCGCGAACCTGAGGATAGACTCCTTCGGGTCCTTTGTCGTAGCCGCATCATTCATCGCGGCCATCTGTTTCTCGGAACGGTGAGTCGTCCGACCTCCGCTTGTAACCCACCATTGTCGCTTACCTTTGTGGCTTTTCGAGTATTTTAACTTTGGCCATATCACGCCACTGGAATCCCTTACCCATTTTCCGAAGAACCCGGCTGGGCACATCAATATGGAGAACTATATTGTATTGGGTGGTGACGTTACAGAGGATGTACGTGCCCATGAGCGGTCCCACCCACATTCGATTCTTATCACAACGCCCAGGCTCTATATGCTTGCAGCAATGACATTGAATCTGTGGATCCTGATAGTAATCGTGAGTTAGAATGCCCCGCAGCTCGATTCATTCTAAGGTTCCGTCCAGGTCACATCTCTTGCTCTCGGCCAGTTCATTACGGAATATACCGACACTCCGGGAACCGTGGTTAACCACCGAGAGTCCGTGCACCTCCTACCTCGCCATTCGCAAGAGTGAGTACCCCAATCCTGTGGACCGTTTGTACACTCACAGAAGCTGAAGCGTTGATGGCGTGAAGGAACCCCTTCTAGCGACATCTGCGGACGATTGCGAGTTGAACTCACCCTCACCATATCAACAGGAACACCGATACCCGTCGCCGCAAACAGGTCCACATTCCATCTCCCCATTACAAATGTCGCCCTCATTCCAGTACACACCACCTTTGATCTCCAATCGGACCGATTCCGTGACAACCAGACCACGCTCAAAATCGAAACCAGACGGGATCTTCATCCACCCCAGGCACTCGAACATCGCACGCGCTGAAGTTATCGCGGTCGGCATGGGCCTTGGGGCGGAGAACAACGAGTATGTGGACGCGTCTTCCTACACATATCCGCGGTCCCCTTCCCAAGCCAACGGTATGTTACCACACGGTAACCAGCGTGGGTGGGGCGCAGGGAATGGTCGGGACGTTGCGCGAGGGCTGTTGGGTGGTTCTGGTTCGATTACAAACGCTGGCTCGTGAGTATGGCAGTTTGGTCGCGTTGTAGACAGTATGGTGCATCCTGTGCCGTGCCACTCTTTCTTGGTTGGATGATGTACATATTTCCCTCGCATCGTGGGCAACGAGTTAGATACCCGTTGAACAAATGCCGAAAGGACCCAGGAGGAACAGTCCCTTTACATTTCTAAGGCGGGCTGGATTTTATTGCGATCACCGTGTGCGCTATCGTCACTCAAGGCCCTCTCCAGTGCTTCCGGGTGCCTCCGAGTGATTCCATGCGATTCCGTCAATTCCGGTTTGTGGAAGAGTATCGAAGTGCCTCCTTGAATGTACGATTGAATAAACCACCGTTCGTTCCGAGAACGAGCATCGTCGAATCCAGTGGGCTCAGGACGGGCCGGTTCGGAGGGAAAGTATTCCACCGTGGTCCCACGCCCTTCGAAACGCTTGCATGGTACTCCCATCGTTCCAAGCACTTCCAATTTCGTGGAAGCTGGCCCGGGATTTCCCTGATGCTTTGCGCTCGACAAACCACTGATGAGGGTGACCGCCTAGCCCGTATGACCAACATTCTACGACGGATTCCGGTGGGTGCATCTTCAGAGCCGGCACCAGTTCTGCGCACCTCTTCGAGGAAGCTTCCCTGGGCACCCTCGCGTAACGTTGATTACAACCGGTACAGGAGTCTGTCGAATTGTCCCACGACGTGGTGGCCGTCACGACCGTGCAAATTAACGATCGTTGGCTTTTTCTTTCACTTTGTCGATCACACTCGCACCCACATTTGGACCGGGTTTTGAGAACCGGTTGCTGAGCGCAAAAATTCTGGCCAATGCGGAGTGGGTGTGAGTATAGAAATACGCGGGGCCAGTTCGCTGGGAATGAATGTGATCTTCCGTGCTGCGAGGTGGTTGCTGCATACTGAAAAAAGCACTGAAGCTGGTACCGCTTCCGCACCGAAACCGGGGACTTTGTCCATTAGCTCGGTGCATCTTGCCATACTACTCGGCATCGCCAGGCAGGTTTCCGGTCGCCCAGCTGCTCACAGCCGGTTTGCTGATAACTTCCCAGTGCATTCGGACTGCCTCGGCTTCCATGACACGACGCACGAGGTTCCCCGTTTCTCAGGCTTCCTCCACAGCTCGACGTTTAACCTTATAAATAATCCGATATGGCCAGAGGGACAGTACCAGCTCTCCCCTCCGCCCATCATGCATCCAAAGACCATTGAACTTGCCCAGACCGAACTATTCCAGCGCAAGGACCCTTTCTCATCATGGGATGACCGCGTCCGCCTCTCCTACATACGAGCCAAGGCTGTCGGAAAAGCGTATAGTGGGTGGGCAGTTGTTTGGCATTTGGTTCGGTCATGACACGTAGTTGGCTACAGATCTAACGGCTGAGGACCTCCTACACGCCTCTCCAAGATACTTGGAGTTCCACTCTGATCCGATTCTGCTCATGGACGACTCAGTCGTGACCGTATTGACAACCCACCTCAATCTTTACGCTGGAGCTCTCGCGATGTTCGCTCCTGGGAGACCCGATATCCAGGTTGTCTTGGATAAGGCCCTCCGTTTTGAAGAACTGTAGGTCCCACGTATCGCGGTAGGACGGCCGGACGAGCTACTTACGTGGAATAAAAGCGGAGGCTGCTTTATGACAGAGCTCCATCACGGTCTAGACTTGATTAACCTCGAGACAACAGCAACATTGAAACCCGATGGTACATTCGATTTACATACTCCTCATAAAGGAGCGGCGAAGTTAGCCTCGTGATCACGTTTGATATTTCGAGGTATCTGATCACACCCTTAATTAGGTTCATGCCGCCTTCCGTTCCCAATGGAACGCCGTCGAGAGCCGTTGTCTTCGCCCGCCTGGTAGTCGATGGGGAGGATAGAGGGATAAAGCCTTTCTTGGTCCCCATTCACGACGGTCATTCGATGTGTCCTGGGATCACGTCGAAGTTTGTCTTCCATCTGTTCACACCAACTACTTCACTTACCCGCTTCCCGTAGACGGTTATCCCCCCTCAATTCACCCAGCCCCGTCAATCACGCCCTCACGCGCTTCAACCATGTCCGACTTCCATCCACAGCGCTACTCACCACACTGGACCGCGCAGAGGATCGCAAAGCCGAGTTCTTCCACGACATTTGGAGGGTGATCGTGGGTTCAATGTCTCTGGCCGGCGTCCTCCTCCCCACCCTACGCATTACCGCGTACATTGCGGGGAAGTATAGTTTGAGGCGGACGGTCACCGATGCCTCTACTGGACTCCCAAGGCCCATCATCAGCTTCAGCACCCAGTACATCCCAGTGATGAATGCGATAGCCGATAGCTTTGTTTCGGTCGCCTTCGTCTGGAGTGCCCACGCCGCATTTACGGACCCTAAGCACGGGCCAGGGATGAAACATTTCATAGCGGCTGTCTCGAAAGTCGCGGTTTTCGAACGTGCTCTGAGGAACGCATCGACTATTGGAGACCGATGCGGCGCTCAGGGGTTGCTGCAAGCTAATCAATTCAACCCTATCCTCGTATGCCTCGGGTTTTCACTTGCTCGACAAGCCGCTCTCTGATTCGATCTTTCGTTTAGAATTTCGTCCACAGTATGGGTGTGGCAGAGGGAGATATTGTAGCAATCTCTATAAGATTCGCTGTCGACTTGGCTTTGGGAAGGGTCACGCCACCTCGTTCCAGCAACCCCAAGAGCCGGTTGGCATGCCACGAAGAAGCCGTTATCTCCCAACTCAGGTCGCACCTCCACGGGGGGCCAGGTTCCCACAGAAATCCTGAGGTTGAAGCAGCGATTCTCCCACTCTGCGTCCCCCTGATACAGGCGGTTGGCCACCGCATGGCCTACGATGCCGCCATAGAAGCCTCTGTCGATCCAGTTCTCATCGATATCTTCGTTGCTTCGGTCATCCTCACTGACTCCGCTTGGTACTCCGAAGCAACCGATCCCGCGGTACACCTATCCAGGTCCGAGCAGTCGGAGATGCAGTTAAATGCGTGCAAAAAGGGTGTGGGGCGGCTCGAAGAGTGGTTGGCCAAGTTGGAGATCGAGCCTTACGTTCTCGCGCCGATTGTGAACGAAGAGAAGTGGGAAGCTCACGAGCAGCGGTTGGACACCTTTAGTACACCGCAGGACACGGAGATCCAGTCAGGTTTACCAACCACAAAGCTCTAAAACATGCGTAATTATCGCTCCCGTGCATTTCTTGTTTTATTTTAGTGTTGGTGTATTCAACGATAGACGTCTCTTGTGCCACGTTCCCTGTTCCGAAACAAACCTCATACGGTGGCCGGTACCGTATACTCCCCGACCCCGCAATGGTCTTACAGTCTTCCGAGAGACGGCTGCCCTTCCTCCACACCACCGCGCTCAGAGAGACTGCCTCAATATCGTTGCCAATACTATACAAATTACATGAAGCAGGACGATACAGCTTTTATCTCCCTCTACGAGTCCCACTGAATTTTAGAGCTCCTGAACACGGACACCATGCCAACAGGGATGAGAGTCGGTTCGACGATGGTCAACGTTCCGAATCTTCTGAAAATCTCCTCCGCGTACAAGGCCGCATTCCATTTTTGATAGTTGTCGAGGTACGCGTCTTCCAGGTCTTCGGTGATCCTACTTGACAGCTCGATCAAGCTGGCGCTCGGTGCGTCTTGCAACTTCTTGTAGGCAGACCACCACTGCTGCAGCCTCGTCTCCCGACCCTCGATGTACTGAGGGAAGGTCAAGAACCTTTTAGTAGCGCTGTTTGACGAACCCGCTCCAACCCTCCAGGTGGAGAACAGCCTGATGTGTTCCTTCACGTCGTCGTCCATCAACGTGAAGAACGGGTTGGGCTGTTCCTTGAGGTTGTTCCGAACTGACAAGAAATCGACGATCGGGTTCCGCACTTCCAACCCCCCACGAGAGATTGGGAAGTAGAACCATCCGTTAGGAATGTCGTTGATCCCGAATCGCTGTTCGATCATCTGCTGGATACACTGGATGGCACTACCCCCCGTCTCGGGGAAAAGCTCCTTTTGGATTCGGCTGTATGTTCCGATGACTTCGTCGGCGTGGATACGCCCGAAACAGTGAGCGGGATCCCCAAAGTTTCGTTGGAAGAATTTTAGATACTTGTTGTATGCGTTAACAAAGCCGAACACGGACTTGGTGGCCGCGAGTTGCCGACGGAGCTCGGCGATGTGGACGTCAACGCTGGCCTGGTCGATGACGAACCTGCCTTGCTCAGCGTCGAGTTTGAGGAATCCCCATTGACAACCAGAGGTTCCAACTGGAAGGCTAGGGTCCGTCGGGCCGCCAACGCAGACGACGCCAGTCTTTTTCATGTTAAAGGTAAAGCCTACCAGAGAGGCGTACTTCTGCATCTCCGCCCAGGCTGCGGCGCAAACTTTTGGATCGCGGTTCCAGAACCAGAAGTCGTCGTAGATTCGGTAGAGATAGAGCCCGGATGCACGTTGGTTCACCGCGAAGTCGACACCGAAGAGGATTGCTTCACCACAGAGGACCTGGATACCATCGACGATGTGAGTGACATGGTATATGGAACTTGGTCAGAAGATCGCTTACGGCGAGGGTATGGGCGATCGGAACACCCCTCTGTCGGGTCTTTGGCGGAGCACTCTGATCGAACGAGAGCGAAGCGTTCAACCACTTCTTCATGAATGTGACCCAAAGCTCTGGCATGCCGAAGAAACGGAAGACGGTCAAGATAGAATCATGGGGCAACGAAGGGCCGAACCTAAAAGAGATGTGAGCGCAAGATTCTCAGTGCGGATAGGATTGACGTACCACTCGAGATCCGTTCTGACGATGGTGCACTGACCATGCAGGGCTTGGTTGAGGTAGATCTCCGTATTGATAATCTTCAAGAGCGTTTGCTGGACGTTTACCACCTCCTCTCCTGTGACCACTGGGTCCTCGTCGTACGGGGAAAGAGAAGCCAACTCTCCGGGAAGTTGCGTCATGAAGAATAGATTGTCTTGCTCGGCCCTACGCTGCTTCTCGATTGACTGACTGACGTCCGTTTTTGACTCTCCGAAACACTCGTTACGCTCGAGCCGTTCCTCGCGGCTGAACTCTCGTGCATCACGTTTCCACGCCGGTGATTTGACCACGTCGCGGAACGCGGACTTGAACCCGATTGACCATCGCATGCCGAGATATTGGAAGAGGAGAGCGGTGATAATTTCCGTGTCCATGTAGGCTCGGTACTTGCCAGAGAGGTGACGGCGCATCTCGACCTGGACCCCCTCCTGTGGCCACGCGAAGGATTCGATACTGGCCAGTTGCATGTTCAACACGCTGGCGACCTCCTGGAGAATGACCTCGTTGGCCAAGAATCCTTTGAGCGTCTCTGCCTTCTCCGCAGAAAGGATGTCTGGGGTAACCTATTAGGAACCGGTGTAACAGCAGAAAGGGGTACACAACCAACCTCGGTTCAGCAAGGAGCTAATCAACCAGGTTTTGAGGTCCCGAGGAGAAACGGTGGATTGTCGTACACTGTTGCCAAGATTCTCCAGTTGTTTCCGCACTCCATTCAGAGCAGCTTTGGCATCGGGAGTGCTGAAGAGCCCCTCGAGGTACTCCTCGATCGCCTTGGTGTCCGTTGGCTTTTCGGTGAAGATTAACTCCTGGATCCTATCTTTCTGTTCAAACTTCTCCGTTCGCACGGGTTTGTCCGTAACCACGGGTTCGCTACCCTCGACGTCACCCGAATCGTCGGAGGCCACTGGTCCGGTAGCCTGGGAGTCCCCACTCTGCAGCCACTCAGTCAAGAGGTTCCCAAATAGTTTCGCATAGTCGAACCGAGTGACCGAGGCTCGGAGGTGAGTCTCTAGGAGGTTTCCCCAGTCCTGAATCTGTTGAGTGGTGATGCTAGGATCGGTCTTAGCCTGATGGAGCCACCTGGAATGGAAAGACCGCCGTCACGTGCCAAGCAGTATCTCATCTTAGCTTTGATGATCGATTGTGACGATAAGGCGTGTGTACGTACAGCTGGATATTTTCGAGGGGGATATCGGTCGTGGTGAGCCCACCCAACCCCGTCCAGGTGTTCACACCATCCAAGAGCTTCTGGACTCTGTCAATGTCGTTTTCTGCCATGGAGGCACGGTTGATAACATCGCCGACGTGTTGAGAGAACGTCTCGCTCTGGCGTTGGAGCTCCTGAAGCTTGACGGAGGTGATAAACTGGAGTGTTTGGCTGAAGGCAGAGGAGCCGGTGCTGTGGAGAAACATAGATTAGAATGTGAGACGAGAAGAAAGATAGTTGGGTGGTTGTACCTTGGTTGGGCCATGGCTAGTAGTGCAGAGGGGTAAGGACTCTATTTCAGTCGCAAGGCGCGACCAGTTAATATACTGACCCCCAGACGCCATGAGTCACCGATGTTGGTCGATTTGGCATTGCCGCTTTGCGCACAGACCAAGCGATGTGTATTTGACAGGCCGGTGGCCACGGAGTCTTACAAAAACGGTTTTCCGTGACTCCGACATTCCACCCGAGCCCAACAACGGCAGAAACGTCTAGAAACGTGGAGGCTATAGGAAAAACCTTCACGTGGGGGACGCGTAGCCGAAGGTTTCGCGTCCAGCGTCCTGGGACCTAATGACCCGTCCCCTTCCACGATGCCCACCTACTTGGTTTGCCCAACCTCCACGGTCGGCGTTCCGATATTGCAAAGGCGCCGGCAAGTCTATCTTACGGGAGATCAGTCCGGTTATTCCCACGGTTGCTACGCCTCGCGATCTTGCCCAAGCTCCCCCATTTGCGCCCCAATAAGAAGTTCCAGACGTTCGTAATTTACGCTACGGATAAAACCAGAGTGAAGGACGGCTCTCCCAGGGTTTTATAGCTACACACGACCTCATGCACGTGGCTTCCCATCAACGTGATACGGTGAACATCAAGAATAATGAATAATACGGGTGACGCCGTTCTAACACCTTGAAACAATTGACAAATTGTGTACGTGCAGAATCAAAGCGCTCGCAGGGGATGCAGGGTCAAAAAATACCTGCTTTTTCGGTCAGTATCGGCAATCAGGGGCAGGTTCACTCCCTTCCGGCCTGAGGCCTGACGCGGCGTCCGTTGTCTGGCAGGCAGTATTTTTTGGCGCTCGACAACTTTCAAATCCAAACAAAGGTTTATAATTGACCACAGGGCGTTCTAGCCAAAACATTGGCCACGGCGGTCCCCCCAGAGAGAAACGCCCCGTCAATACAACCATGCGCCTCTTGGTACGCGTTGATCGACTCTCGGAGGGATCACAACTCTGTCACCTCTCTGGCCGTTGTGCGGAAAGTCGAGATGAATTCTCGGATGAACATACAAATGTCGAGTTGCACACCCCAGGGATTACGAGTTATACCCATCAGCAATGTTATTTCAAAACAACGACAGCAAGAAAGCAGAACGCGCACAAGGGGAAAGTGAACCCCAGCACTACCAAGAAAGTGAAAATGGTGTCCCCAGCTGGAATGCGAACCTGCGGTCGGGAAATCCCCAACGTGAGGATCAGAGGGGTTATGGGACTCTCCTGTCATCAACACAAGCCCTTCTCTCGGCCTCGCTTAGCGTCCTCTCGGCCTCCAACGTGCACCTGACAACATCTCTATCGAGTCGCTCCCACCTGCCCATCCTTCCGACACCCTTCGCGTCCAGGTCGATTATGCTCACCGTTGCACTCTTCACGTCATCTTCGTGGCCACGGATCACGATTGAACAATCTTTGAACGTTGCACAGAGAAGGTAGGATAGGAGTTGGTAACGCTTTTCAGACATCCCGTGAGCGAGAGCATTGAATCCTCGCGGATAGGAGGGTCCTTTATCGGACTTGAGGTGAAAATGGGCATCCAGGAACGTCCTCCATTCGCTAAGGCTTGGATCCACCCCCTCGCGGACCTCGGGGGAGTTCACAATCGGTAACGGCTCATTTGGGTATTCACCAGCGGACCTCCCCGTGACAAGAGTCGACAAACCCTCGATATCCAACGGGTCCAGAGACCTCTGGAGCTCAGAGAGTTTGGCCAGGACAGGGTGTTCCATCAAAATGGGGACAATTGTTTCCACGAATTTGGAACGGAGTTGGGAGGATCGCATGGGCGGGGAGTGCACGCAGTCCGGGCCGATTTGCCTTGCCAGAACCTCGGCCGAAGAATCCTGCCAAAATGAAGGGAGGTAGGTTAACATATAAAACGCATGATGAAAAAGATCGACATGACGGAATTAGCGAGGAAAAGTATGGTTACCTGAGTTGGATCCAAGACTTTGCCATCGGTGAAGATCCTCAACATATTTATAGTGCCCCCGCTTTGGATCCAGTCGTCCCAAAGTGCGTATAAACCGGTTCTCACTCTCTCGGGATTGGGCGAATAGAGTTCGAGAGGACAGTAAC
>Ga0307516_10009265_pt1 | contig 11008 bp, 11 predicted proteins | sample 19_EM_MG_FD_203310 | JGI IMG/M metagenome (GOLD analysis project Ga0307516, IMG submission 203310) | Populus trichocarpa ectomycorrhiza microbial communities from riparian zone in the Pacific Northwest, United States - 19_EM | ecosystem: Host-associated > Plants > Roots > Unclassified | place...
CGTTGGGAGTTGGAAAACCTTCAGAAAAGCTAGGGGTGCAGCTGAAACCTTGTTCCGCGTCGGGATTGAGTCCTGCATCCCTGGAGAGGTGGGAACTTTGGACGTTCGATCCGTTGGTGGGGAAGACTCAGGCTTCGTCTTTGGCTTCGCTGAGGCAAGAGGATCGAGATGAGCTCCTCACGGATTTTAGCAGGTTCAAAGGTGCCTTTTCTGTTCAGAACGGCATCGCGCTTCCGGAACCCGTTCCTAGACTCCCGTTCACCCGGATATCGTCTTTCTCATGTCGTGGAAATCGGTGCTTGGCCGGGTTCGGGAATACCGTTGGCGTCCTCAGGTTGAACGCGCCACAAGTATTGCAAAGGAAATCCAGCCAACACTGACCGACATTCCGATCGCTTTCAACCCTGTCGTTCCCCACCACCCCAGTTTTTTTTATTTGGTGACATGTTCTCGTTTGACTCGTTGCTCTGGACTGCTTTCTCCCCTTCTTGGCATCCCCTCGCATCCCCTTCTAAATTGTATAGTAGCTTCAATGTATTCTGATCACTAGAGGACTGGCATTGTATATATGCTGTAGACATTATTAGCAATATAATCAGTGGACCATTGCTAGAAGCCTTCGGTAGTCTTCGACTACGTTTTGGAAGGTTTCTTCAAGTTTGTCAAGACGTTCTTGTTTCTCCAGCTGGACGAGGATCTCCTGTGCAAGGACGTGAGGTCACAAACGACACCGTGTAAGTAGTGGAACGCTCACGTAATTGAACCGGTAGAGGCGTTCCTTTACTTGAATTCTAAAAGCTTTGAACGCCCTGGCGTCCAAAGGATCTAGGTTGAGCAATTGTAACATCTCCACCAACCGATGGAATTGGCGCTGTGGTATCAAGAGGGTCAGAGACAGAAAATTCCAATTCCTCGTGACATACCCCAGCAATCTTCAACTGCACCCTCCACTTCTCAGCCCAAGCCTTGTTCACAGGCGGTCCCATCTTCCCAGCGCCCGACGAAGACTTTGTTCGACGTATGGGTCCCACCCCACCACCTTTTGACGAACCGCTGGTCCCAAAACCTTCTTCCATGAACCGTTTGAGGCCAAGGACCATCTTGAGATCGTTACGGTCTCGGAGATCCTCGAACGCTTCCGCGGGGTCTTCAACGGTTAATTCTGAGATGTGTTCTTGTGAAAGCACGCGTTGGTACGTGGCAGTGTATAAGGCGGCTGGGGTGGGTTAGAATGTTGGAGCAGATTGGTATGGCTGGGTGAGTGAGACGTACACCCGTGACCTTGTCGTTGGTACGGTGGTAATATTACGAATTGGCTAAGTGAGAGAGATCAACAATGGAGCTCATTCCGTCCGCGTGTGCCTGACTGTACCTGAGTCTTAGCCTGATCCTTTCGGGGAAGCAGTAAAACGGGTACAACGAAGTGTATCCCGCGAAATGGTACGTCGCCACCCCGGGATCCCCTCTTCGTTTCCGTTTCTCGTAACTAAAGCAGTGGTAAGGGTGGGGCGAGAGGGGGAAGGGGGGGAAGGGGCTCACAGTACCATGAACTCCCAAGTTGATTCATCCTCCACGATATATGAGCCGCCCTCGATGTAAAGGAGGATGAATATTTGCATTCTTCGGTGGTACTCCCTGAACCCCGGGGTATCCCATGTCGACTACGCAGATTGTTAGTATGGAGAGTTGGACTTGTTGCCTGAACAGAGCGGATACTGACATGATACACCTCGTACTCGATGACGTCCTCTCTTTCTGGGTCCAAATCACCAGCGGAAGCGACACCCTTACCCTTTCCTTGACTTGAGGGCGACACACGCTGATACGAGTGGATCTTGTTGCCTAAAGGTTTGAACTCCGCGGCATCGCGTTCCACGATATCCAGGAACGTCTTCTCGTCCGTTTCGTAGCCTGTGGGATAGACATTTCAGGTAGCAAACCCCGGAGGAGATGGGAAGTAGACCGCACCTGGTGGTATGAACTCAGCAAGAGTGCTTTCCGCGTTGTCCACCGTCGAGGAAGATGCGAGTTTTGACGCGTAGCGGACGTTTAGGTATTGGTGTAACGAGCCGGACGCGAACCTCAACTGGATCAGACAAGCAGGTCAGTACCGTGAGGGGAGTAGGAGACGAAGCGGGGCCGCGAATGCACATCTATCGTCAAGTTCTTGTATCCATAGATCTTCTCGTCCTCGCCATAGATCTGCAAGGCAAAGCCAACCGTCACCCTGCGAGTCTCAAACCTGTTGACGGAACCGTACGGGGTATGTGAAGGTCGGGGCAAAGTTCTCGTAGGATTCAGTTTCAGCGAGCGACTCCTCGTCCTTCTGGGACCTTACTGTTGGTGGGGCGCGTTCAGCGCGTTTCGCAATATCTGCCTTGCGTTGCCACTTACCTAGCGAGAGGGACAGTGCCGCGTTCGAATCTGCAGCCCACTCGGTGCTCATCAAGGAGGGTAGATATAGACAGCGCTGTTGGAAGGTGTCGTGAATTGGGTGGGTGGTGGAAGCGCAGTTGCTAATCGAGAAGTAGTGAATTCCACACCAGCTGGACGCTTGAGCGCTTGAGTTCCCAACCGTGTCGCCAAATAAAAGCAAGCATGGACCGGGGTCAATGTCAAACGCAATGCGGAATTCATAAGCTCTAAGGATGCTAAGTAATACAAAATCCAATCCGCGAGATAACTTGGTTTCGGACAAAGTAAGGTGTTAAAAATCGGAGTAAGGGAGACGTCTATGAACGAAAATAGTACAGAGGTAGTGGCGGTACAGGAGGAGATGGTATGACAAGAGGAGAGATGAGGGTTCATCTGAACCCCATCATCGGGGAGGGATTGAAATCAGGATTAAATGCAGGGTTGACCTCCCACCCGTTGTCGTCGTCGCAGCTCTCCGAGTGGTTGTGGTAGGGAAACTCAGAGCCTCGCACCAACACCTGGGTGGGTGGTTCCGCTTCGGACTCTGGTGTCTGAACCTCGCCCGTGGAGGAACCAACGGTGGGAGTCGAATCCCCCGTTGGGTTTTGCAGGATGACCCGCGGCTGAGGATTTGCCAGGGGTTCCGCTAGAGTGGTTGCCTGCAGTAATGGGCGAAACCCCGAGGGGCCAAGTGCGTCTCTTGCTGGGATTAATGTATTATAACCATGGAGTTCTCGGTTATGGAATCGACCGTTCATAAAGCCCTGGGTCGGGTAGTACATGGATGGCATGGTGGGAAAGTTCGGCACCGTGCCAGAGCCATGCATCTGGGCAGGCGGGAGGAAGAATTTGGGGTGGGGTGTTACCATGGGTGGAAGAGCTGTGGTGGACTTGTCAAAGGGGTGAGCAAACCTCGCACCGTGGGTTCTCGAGGGCACATACCGACGCAAGGGGCTGGAGAGGTGTGGAATAGAAGGGATCCCTCATCGATGATATTCCTGAGAACCAAGAGCCTTCCCAAACTGACTCCGTAGGCACGGTGGCTTGGCTGAAAGGAGTGGATGTTGCCTCCTGCTTTACGGCCGTGCGTCGACGGGCGACGCGCTTCGTGGGAGGACCGTCCTGAGGCACGTCATCCACCACCTTACGCTTCCCCTTCCCGGTCCTGGGTTGGTATACCCACCCGGGATGCTTCTTGTTGTGTTCGTCCTTGAGGATGTCCGCTTGGATTTGGTAAAGCTGCTTGAGGACCGGGGATAGGTTGTTCCAAGCCACAGCAGCTTCCAGTGATACGTCCTTCTGGTGTCGGTGATTGTGACTGCCTGGGGTAGAACTAGCGATAGAGTTCCTGAGCCAATCGGCACGGAAGATCAGAAAGCAGTTGGCCGGACGAGGAACGCGTTCGGTGGTCGAAGCGTCCCTTTTCCGCTTCTTGGTATCGCGTGGCATCGTCTAAGCAGCTTGGGCGGTGGGGGAGGATGAGAGAATCGGAGAAGGGGCGTGGGGTAAAGAAAGGGAGATTGAGCCACTTTATGAGGTTTCGGGGCCATCGGCAGAATCCTACCGTCACGGTGGGGCAGGGCACGGCCATACCGCATCCAGCCACGGCGGCCGCATTTCCCTCGGTGGCCAGGGGGGTGCGCCTTGGTCTGGACTCTGGTGAAACTCCAGGGGACTCCCACAACAAAACAAAAGGCCGCCCAGGCGTTGTCCACAACGGTGGGCACGTGATCATGGCTGTGAACCCCTTCAAGCTCATTGTCGGTTGATCTGAACATCCTCCTTCGTTATGCCCCGTTTCCGTAAGCCAAAGCAACCGGCGGTCTCTACTCCCACACCCACACACCCTACGGAGCCGGGACAAGATCTCGTGTCTCGAAGGAACCCCAGAGCACCCACTGTCTTATCGTCCGACGTCGCCCTCCCCGTCAGTTCCACATTCAATACCCGCGACACATCCAGGGATGGGAACACTACCCAGGGAAGGGACACAGCCTGGAGAACAGCATATGGTACAGCGAGGATGGCTGTAGAACTTGCCAAGGAATCCTCTGATATGTTCCTTCCGCTGAAGGCAGTCACGGGTGCCATGTCCGTTTTGATAAAGAACTATGATGTGGGTGTATTATGTATTATTTTTGTGGATTGAACCCCTTCTTATCCTGCACCTGCTTCCTGTTCCAGCAAACATCAGATAATGCAGAGACTGTTAAGGGGATAGAGGGGAGGGTGCAGTCACTGTCTAGTGTGCTTACCTCTCCTGTTGGGGAGGATGATTATGCAGAGAAAGCAAGAAGAGTGGAGCTTCAGAGGTTTGTACTAGGTCAAACATGTATGTCTCAGTTGCTTATCCCTCTGTCAGGAAGCTTGGGGGGGTTGTTATGAAGCTCAAACCACTCTCTGAGCAACATGGTCTCATTGCATTCTTACATAATGTTGACAATGCCAAGACATTGGCTGGATTTGTCCAAGAGCTGGCTGATGCTATCACGGATTACCAAGTATGGATCTTCCCATCCCACTGTGACCTGGAATGAACATTCAGTTAGGTTTCAGCACAACAAGGATTGTACAGAGAGACAAGGAGCATCCATGGTGACACTAAGAATATCCTAGTAAGGCAGTTATGGCTTAGATGTGATCTTTGTTAATGACTTGAACCCCTGATAGGAAGCTGTAGTTCTTGAAAAGTTGGAGCCTGTGCGTGATTCTGGGTACCAGGCTGGTCATCATGAGAAATGCCTTCCTGGGACAAGACAGTCTGTCCTCCAGGATATCATGCTCTGGGCTAAGAACCCTCAGGACCAAAATGTGTTTTGGCTGAATGGCCTGGCAGGCACTGGGAAATCCACAATAACCCAGTCCTTCTCAGACATGGTTGCAAATGAGGGAATTCTTGGTGCCAGCTTTTTCTGTTCTCGGGATTACCTCAGGCGAAGGGAGCTCAAAAATATCTTTCCTACCCTTGCATACCAGCTTGCATATCATTATCCTCACTTCCAAAGACATGTCACTGATATCATCAAGAAGAACCCTACCCTGGCTCACACCTCCCTCATCTCTCAATTTGAGAACCTCCTTGTCAATCCACTCTCTAGAACAAGGATCTCATGTGTCATTGTTATTGATGCATTAGATGAGTGCATTGATAATCAGCCAGCATCAGCAATTCTTTCTGTCTTGGGTCGGTTTGTCAAACAATTACCACTTGTCAAGTTTTTCATCACAGGCAGACCTGAGCCACGAATTCGCACTGGGTTTCGCCTTCCTCTTCTACAACCCCTCACCCAGGTCTTCCTACTTCACCAGGTGGAACCATCTAGTGTCAACAATGATATCCAGTTGTACTTGACCCAGAGGTTGACCACAATTGCCAAACAAAGAAGTGATCTTGATCTCCCTAACCCGTGGCCTCATGACTATGAGATTGAAATCCTTACTAAGAAGTCATCTGGGTTGTTCATTTTTGCCTCAACTTTGGCCAGATTTATTGGATCAGAATACCATGAACCAGATAAACAGCTCCAACTTGTCATTTCTGACACAAACAGCACATTATATGAAGGTCGTGCTGGTGTTGATTCTCTGTACTTCCAGATCTTGCTGTGTGCATTCTCCAATGCTAGGGAGTCAGAGGTATTTGACAATCTCAAATGGATCTTGGGGGCAATTATACTTGCATTTAATCCCTTGTCCCAAGAGGAGCTTTCAATAATTCTTGGTATCCCCAGAACTCTTATATCAACCACTCTACGCCACCTCCACTCAGTGCTTCTCATACCCTCTGATAAATCCAAGAAAATTCGTATTTTCCATAAGTCATTTCCAGATTTCCTGCAAGATCGGAAACGGTGTCCAAATTCAAGATTTTTCATCAACCCAGTGGCTTATCATGGTGACATGGCCCTCAGTTGCTTACAACTGGTGGGGAAGTTAAAGAGGAATCCATGTTCCCTCCCACCTTTCATGATGAATCAAGATATACTTGACCTCCCACAGCTGCTGGAGGACAAACTTGGTAGTGCTGTGAGATATGCATGCCAATATTGGGCCATACACCTCAGACTTTCTGCAACATCTACTATCTATGTTGACCAGGCTATTAATTTGGCAACTGAGGTGCTCAAAAATGCCCCTCCATGGATTGAGGTGATGAGCCTTGAGAATCACTTGGAAGTGGTAGTTTATTCTATGAATGACCTACTAGCTTGGCTTGATGAAGTAAGTAACTTTGTTGCCACCCAATGGGGAGGGACTTGCTAATTAATAGCACTGGATGAAAGGTGAAGGCCATTGCCCCATATGGGATCAATGCTGGCCAATGGAATGCTGCTGCTACTGCCCATAATGCTACTGCTCCCAAGCACAGGATTGTTGAATATCAATCCAGCATGGTTGGACTCAGCCCAGACACCCCATATAAGCTTGCAACAGACTGCCTCCGGTTATCAACATACTTCTTCCACCCCATCCAGCAATGTGCACAACAAGTCTACCACACAGCATTGCCCCTCTCACCAACTTCATCACAATTGCATGAATCCTTCCTTCAAGGTGTTATAGATAATCAACTATCATATATAACCACCTTTTTAGGAGCCCCAAACACTTGGGGGTCACTCCTTAGGACAATTGATATCAGGCCAAGGCAGCTTACATGTATTGCAACTTCTATCCAGCAGATTATCTGTGCATGTGAAGATATTGTGCATATCTATGATGCACTGACTGGTGTGCTTCAGCAGTCTCTGTGTGCCCCAGAAGCAGTTGTCAAGATAAAAGCCTCACAAGATGGGACTTTCCTTTTTTTCGCCCATTCCTCCTCTGGGACTATGTGGGAGGTACAGACAGGTGGACTCATCAACACATTCCATATGCAATCTGGGATCTGTGATCTCACAGTTTCCATGACTCACATTGCATGTGGCTCATCTGATGGCTCTGTTATATTCTGGAATATTCACACCAAAGAGAAGAGCCAAGTATCTTGGAATGGCCAACCAGTTGTAACTACCCTTTGGTGGAACCTTCATTTACTTGCAGTTGCAAGTCAGGGGTCTGTTTATATTCACAGTGTTGTTACCCACAAAACCCTAGCCACTTTCTCCATCACTGACTATGTGTGGGGAATGGTTTTACAGAGCTATGGGGGTAACTTGATAGTTGGAACTTCACAGCCAGCCAAAGGGGAAAATCAAGTATTATGTTCCTTTAAGATCATAAGGCCTTCCTGGAGAAATCCACAAATGGGACAAGTCCAGGAGCAGCCACAGAAGTACCTTGGGCAGCTCCTGGATCCCACACTTGTGGGTGAGGATATTGTGTGCATAACTCCACCAAGTGGAGTACAGACATTCAATTCCACATCCTACAGGTTGGTGAATAACCCCCCACTCCTAGGTGCAGCCATATCTGTGGCCATATCATTAAATAGGAACCTTGTGATACAGACTCAAGACAGCATCCAGATCTTCTCTACTGATGTCCTGACAAGTAATGGGTTCCACAAGTCTGTACAGCCATCCCACATTTACCCCCTGGGTAAAAGGTACATTGTCTGCCTCCTCCAACCAAACAGGAATCTCGCTATACTTAAGTTGCGGAACTTGCAAGAACTCCATCCGGACAGGAACACTCCATCACTCAGATCATTACTCATGGGTCAGTCAACTTCTGCTCGCGCGTCATTTTGTCGCGGATTAGTTGCAGAGTTCAGTGTCCCTGCGGTGATGGAGGCGTGGCGGTCGGGTACTCCGCTCCCCGAGTGGTCAGAGGTGGCTAATGAGGATAGACCATTGAGTGGATTATCACCAGACTGTGCTCGGGTCGCCACAGTTCACAGGTCACCCCAGCAGGAAGTTCGCGTGAAGGACACGAAAACCGGAACAACACTTGCGAAACTGTCCCTAAGGCGTGATGATTTGGGCGGGGGGGAGGTTTACGATCTCATCTTCGACTCGGAGACTAGGTTTTACCTCAGGATTGACGGGCCTGGATGGCATATCCAAATTCCTCACGACGTAGTTGCTTCGCCATCGGGGCGTTACTCCCACACGATAGCCAGGGGGGAGCCAGTGACCTTGTCAGAACCCCGAGCGGTACCGCCGTACACGCTCGACGCGAACTATGAATGGGTTGTTGATGCGCAGTCCAGGAGGATCTGCTGGATATCGCCAGGGAATGTACGGAGGGGAAGTGGTGGTCATTTTTGGGCGGGTCTCTCCCTCGTCATGGTCGGGGACGATGGCATTGTAAGGAAGGTGACCTTCAGAGAACCGAACCACTGAGATACGCATGATCTATATGCAGGATAATGTTATTTCCATACATACCTTTTTCTCATATTTCTAATGATCTTGTCTTTATAGCGCTTGTTTTTTTGTAACACTTGTCTTTTTGTAACATCAGGAGCTGGTTTTGATAAATCGTCACCTTCTCCCTCCAACGGGTTCGACCTCGTCGCCCGGCGAGAGTAACTGCCAGAAATACCCGCAGTGCTGCGTCGAACCGATGTGTCCCAAATGAGAGATATCGGGGAGTGGCTAGGATTCCGAGGAGTAGACCGAACAGTGGTGTTGGAGCAAAACCAAAAACGGTGACACTCAACCTGATCGTTCACATTAGCGAATGCATAACCTTAAACACATAGATCGCCATACATGCGGAGTGGCATTAGCTAGTACGGGGCTGCACGGTCAGTGTTTCAGAGGGAAGTGGACCCTGAACTCGAGATACACATTCCCACCACCACCCGCTCATGACCTTCTGGGAATCTGCATCATGGGTAGGCTGGAGTCCAGCCTCAATTCAGAGGAGGGAAGGGCGTTGGGAAGGGCGTCGAGCGTTTAGGGGAGGCAACCTCTGAATTGACATCATGGGCAGTCTCCCCCGACTATGGAGAGACCAGATTGATCCCGTATCTGAGCCCGTTCAATTCGGCGTTCTCCATCGCCCATTGGCCGTGATAACGTGGTAGGATCTGTACCACAATCCATGACACGGGACCCATCCTGGTGGCCGTTATTTTTTCCCTTCTTCAGGCCCCTTCCGATGCACCAGTCGTTGCAGATCGTACTATGTATCACCATCTCCACAAACATGTTGCTTGCTGAAAGAACACATTCTTCCGTACATGAACAGTTACCCTCGGCCTTTCTCGCCCACAGGTACCGTATTTGAGAAATGGGTTTGTGACCTGAGGTTCTGCGCCCTGAGGTATGTGAGATGTGTGATTGCGGCTTGGAGTTGTCTAATGCGAAAGTTAGGATTGTGTACGGAAACCAGTCGAGAGAGACTTGGGCTCACGTCCGAGGGCGCTAAAGTCGACGCAAGTTATCGTTGATGGAAGCATGAAAGTGGTGGTGATGGTTGCGAATTCTCGCGCCTGGGAAACTGTGTTCTAGTTCCACACCTACCACTTCCGTGAAATACGACCACAGGGTACAAAACGAACTGCGCGGAATCTCACGAGGGGGAGCGAAAACCTTATCCGACGATTCTTCAGAAGTCATACACGTGGAGGCGGTCAGCCGGCATTTCTTGCCTCTGTTCTTGAACCCAAGCTCCAAGGTAACGTCAATCCTCCAATTAACTCCGCAACACCGGAGTCAACCCTCTGGTACGCAGCAGCGCACGAGGAAGCAAACAAGATTGAAAGGGAAAGGGTGTTTTCGAGGTTAGCTGAGCCAAGCGTCGTCTCTTGCTCAGGATGGCCGTCGAGGAAGGCGACAATCGACCTTCGAGGCTTCTCAGGCTGGGTTGATTTGGGGCAGGTTAGACGGAGGACTGGAGGAAGTAACCGCGTTAAAACCGAATACCCAGGTGTCCAGATACGACGGCGAGCTGGTGTCGCCCAGCCGTTGGCGGACATTCTCTGCGCCCACGAATGAAAACGATGAGTTATCCACGGTCAACAGCCTGGGACGACGAGCTCACCCGGACGATATCTCGGGCGACCTGGCGTCTTTAGATTGGTCGACATCGAATATACCTGGGAGTGTGGGACGTAGGAAGCGGGGGAGTGGGAGAGGCTGAGTGCCAAATGGCTAAACGGGGCACCATGGCCGATCAAAATGTAATGCCTTCGGATCAGATCCCCTGCGTAGTAGGGATAATTTAGCCTTCCATCGCTGAGGCCTGAGGACGTGCGGGTGGCGGCTCTTCAGAAACGAACGTTCGCAAGGTTTGTGATTTCTGAGTTCTCATACATAAATTCGGAGGTCGGGCGTGCTCTTGTTTTATTTTATGGTAATTTTACTGGTGGGAACAGGATATATCCACAACATGTTGTTGTTTGTTTGCATGTGATTGCTTAGCCGGAGGCAAGGCTGTTGAAGAGTGCAGGTCAGAACACCACAGATTTTTCAGGAGGGAGAAAAAAGTAGCTCACCGCTTCAAACCGGCCGCGTCGCCGTTGAAGTAGTTCTGGTCTCCAGGAACGGAACCAGAATCGGCGTACTGCCAGAAAGTGTGGTATTGCCACCCATTTGGCAAAGTACCGACGGAGCTGGCATAGCGAGCGATCCACAATGGGTTGTTGGAGGCGAACGCGGCGCTGTTACCAGTGCAAGTCTTCCACCAATCGGTGGTAGTG
>Ga0307516_10009267_pt1 | contig 11006 bp, 16 predicted proteins | sample 19_EM_MG_FD_203310 | JGI IMG/M metagenome (GOLD analysis project Ga0307516, IMG submission 203310) | Populus trichocarpa ectomycorrhiza microbial communities from riparian zone in the Pacific Northwest, United States - 19_EM | ecosystem: Host-associated > Plants > Roots > Unclassified | place...
GTACAATCATTGGGAAGTGTATTTATATGTAAAAATGCGTTTTTCAATGTTTAGCATATATGTAACAGTGATATAAATCATTCCAAAAGTGTTTTATCACTATTACAATCCAACAGTAAGCAGTATGAAGTAATGGCTTGGCATTGAGTCAGCAGTGTGGAGTAATGCCAAGCAACTGTCAAACCTTATAATAATGTCCACAAGACCAAACAATGATAAAATGTAAAAGATTAAATAAAAAGGCTGTTCCATAACATCCAAACTGAAGTGTTGGATAGTTCATTTGATAAGATAGGAGAGGCATGGTTGATAAGATAAGATAAGAGACAAGAGGCTGTTCCATAACATCAAGAAGTAGAAGGAATGTTGAGAAGTGGCTATATTCTTCTGGTAGAGCCTTGATCAATCCCATGCACTGCAACTCATCATCCAGTTTCTTCAAAGTAAAGTCCTTTGACCGCAAGTTCTTTATGTTTCCCATGGCATGTTCAATTCTAACTGCCAGATCGACCAGTTTCATCATCATTCTTTTGAATGGAGAACAGATCATTATAGGCATTGAACCTGGCTCCAGTTTTCTTCTGCACATGTGCAGATTCCAAAAGCACCCACATCTTCACTGGACCCTCCTCACATCCTCTAAAATGCACCCGTTGATCATTTTCAACTGCCAGATAAAGTTTCCCTGCTGCCTTTTCAGCTTTAGCTTTCCATTTATCTAGCACCTCTGAATCTGATGATTTGAGTCGCATTTCCTTCCCACTAACCAATCTCCAATAGTCTAGCTTCATCAGCCAAGCCTTTATTCACCAGCCCACTCTGTATAATTGGAGTTGGACAATGGTTTGAATTTAGGTGTCAATGTTTCTGAAGCCATGATCTCAATAGCTTCCAAAGTATGTCAAGATGACTTGATAGTGATCAACAGGATTGTAAATCCTCCAAAATTCCAATGCAATAGGTTGCAGCAACAATCAATGAATGCACAGTTAAAAGCCAGAGCCCATAACCTGTTAAAACCAATCAAGCCAATGCAATACTAATGAACCACTAGTCAAATACAATGTTAAGAAAGGTTTGCAGTTCACCAATATCACACTGTTTGTTAATAGTAGTGTGTACTCAAGTATGCTGCTCAAACATGTATTGTCAAGTGTTTCACTCTCTGATATATTAGGAATACTGGTCTGTTTGGTACTGTTTTGACCAGAAACACATAAGACATGATACAGGGTGTCCACTATATTGCATTTCTGCATATTTAGTGTATATACAAGTATATAAGTATGTACAATCATTGGGAATGTGTACTTATACATATAAACATGTTTTTCAATGTTTAGCTTGTATGTAACAGTGATATAAAGCTTTCCAAAATTGTTTTATCACTATTGCAATCCAACGGGTCTTGTTCCCCATCAGCGATAATTCTACTATCTTGATCCAACACCTCAAAGAGGTAGAAAATCCAAGGAATAAGCCGGCAACTTCTCCTATGAGCAAAGATCATCCTCTCTCTCACTGGTGAGTAACTGTCAACTGATAGGACCATGAGCTCATTGCACCACCAAGTTCAATGATGCTGCAGAGTGCCATGACATCCTTGAGACCATCAAAGGTCTCCAGATTGGGGAGATGAGCCTTCTGGGGGCTGGATAAAAATGATATCTATTAACATCGAAATTATGAAATAGAATCAATTGATGAACCATCAATTGGAGGCGGACAGGTAGTGCCAGGAGAAGGAATCAGATACCTCTCATAGAATGCAAGCATTCTACACAAGAGTTGGCGAGAGGCGATAGTATGCTTGGTGTTTGTAATCAGCATTTCAGAGACAAAGGAATGGAACACCTCATAGCATGCATCCTGAATTGTAAAGAATTCAAAAAAATAGCCTCTCTGACAAATAGAATGTTCTGGCATGACAACAAAATGGGGTGTATTAGGCCACATGAAGCTAGTTGACAGTAAGCCATGATGATGATGATACTCAGTACTTTGTGACCCACAATTGCATCCCCAGCCACAGAACGAATGCTTCAACCTTCCATAAGTGAGTATTGGGCTTCTCAACATCGAACGATGGACCAAATAGTTCCATGCTGCTGAAGGCATTGTAGATGTGCAGCTCTTTAGAGCAGGCGACAATCCATATCTTGCAACCTGTCAATGGTTCGATGACTGTACTGAATCCATTGGCATCAATATGCCAATTGTGCATACACCCTGCTGTTGCTGTGATAGCCCAGGTCAGATCAGACATGGGGTATGGATCTGGATTCCTGCACCAGGCCAAGCCTTTCATTGCATTCCAAGTGATAGACTTACTTGCAACGGAAAATGTCAGATTGGGAATGGAAATCGGAAGATTGAGAGCATTGAGGGACTTGCCATCATCAAGGCACAATGCCTTTATGAGTTTGGCCACAGTTCCCAGTGTATGGCGCATGTCCAGGTTGCTCTTAACAGATATAGAAAGATCTGCAATACATTCAGATTACTTGAGAGCAGCTGGGTGCAGCTTACTATTACTCACCATGTATGGTAACAATTCTATTCAGTGACTCACCCAGGTTAAGGCTGCTGAAAGTGGCATTATCAAACTCAAACTTGTGGCCCAGTGCACCAGTAACAATAATATGGTGCGTCCTCATAATATTCTGAATGTTATCATGTGACATCTTGCAAAACTTCTCATGCTTGAGGATTCGAGCACAGGAGTGATTGGGACCAAGTGCAGAGGGAGGCTTTCCGTCTTTGTAACCCTTCTCCACAGAGGCATAAATGTTGTAAAAGCATTCTAAATCTTCCGCAAACTGCAGTAAATAAGTATTGATGTAGAGAAGCCCAGTCATCTATAGACAAACTTACATGAAAGGCCGGGATATATTCATACATTGAGTCTTCACCCAGAATGCAAAAATATGCTGGAGTTGGACCTTTCACTTTCTAGCAGGAAGTTGAGATGCATATTAGGATATCAGGAAATGTGAACAAAACTTTTATCTCCTCTGAGAAATCCTGTGGCTCATCGTTTTCATAGTCATCATGCTATGTAATGTTTTAGAACTTAGTTATTTGCTGAATGAGGAAATTTGATTCTATGCACAGAATCATTGGTTAGATCAATCTTTTTAATGGTACAGGTCATCTTCAGAAATTAAATAATAAGATAAAGCATGTTACTATCTCATGTTGGGGAAGTGTCCTCTTTTGAATGCAGGAGGTGGGTCCTGAACTCTTGGTCTTGCCTTTCAGGGAGGTGCCCGGTGATTTTCTAGATGAGTTCTGAACTCCAGTTTTCACTGTCAAGTCCTTGCATCTGTGCCGCTTTGAAGCAGGTGGCTCGTCTACTTCACTCTCCCCACTGAACTCTGGGCCTTGAGAGCAGCTGGCCACTGTCAAGTCCTTGGCTTTGTGCCACTTTGAAGCAGGTGGCTCGCCTACTTCATCATCTTATCCACTCTCTCCATCAAACTCTGGGTCTTGAGAGCGGCTGGCCTGAGCCCCATGAGTGGATGAACCTCTGGAAGTCATAGGTTGGGCCTGAAATGCATTCGGTGTGGGGGATTGGGACTCTGGGGGGGGCCTGAATGTATGTAAGTGTATCTCTACTATTGATGTGTGTCTGGGGTGGCCACTTACTTAAATCACTGTCAGCGGAGTCATCTAGATTGGGAGGGATGTTAGTTTGGTGGCACACAGAGAGGCAGCACTTGCACTGGACTGGGTACTTCAACCTTTTTCCTGTGATGAGGCTAGCTGGTTGGTGATGGCCATGGGATGGTCAACCTGTCTGATCAGGCTAGGAAGGCCTTGAGATCCATTTGACTGGGTATGCATTTCTACTAAGAACCACATGAGAACAATTATGAAGGGAGAAAGGAATAATACTAACCTGTCAAAGAAAGAGTTTCATCATCGTCAATCTGAGGAGGAGGTGAGGCAGCTGGGGTCGGCATAGAACCAGGTGATGTTTCACCTGGTAGATTTTCATCAAGAGCTGGAATGGGTATTGTGTAAGATTGGGTAAGAGAGCATGCCAGGACATACACATCTGAATCCAGGGGTCAAAACAAGTGGCATCCTCAGAATGTAGAGAGGCCACAATGGAGGAGAGAGCATTGTGGAGATTGGTCTGAAGATCTTGTCTTGAACACCCAACCAGATGACAGCCCATAAACACTGTTCAATATCTGCAACAATCTGCAGCCTTAAAGTTCTCATACTTTTCCAAAGCTGCAGAGACTACAGTCAAGTGGAACAAAAATATGAAAGTTGACAGCTTACCTTGAGAATCCCCTCCTTACCTCCTGGGTGGAGCAGTGAATCACTGATAAGGAGACAGAGCAGAGACATGGCTAAGGATATCAGAAGGGGTAGTCTCAGACTCTTTAAATCTGGACACCTTTTTTTCCATAGGCCGAAATGGACATCATTTAACTTCAGCTCCCTCCTGGTGATAGCAGTCTGTGATTTTCAATGCTGAAGTGTGGAGGTGCACACCTTCGCAGGTCCTCCTCCAGGTCCTTGACTGTTTTTGGGAAATCAAGGTTTCCCTAGATGATATATCAGCTGAGTACTGCGAGTCTCAATGGGAGGGGGGACTTGCCTTGAAAGGATAGCCCAGATAGAACAACACTTTCTTAAAAGATGAGAGAATAGTGAATCCTTTCTTCTTGGCATTCGCAGCACATAAGCTCATGTACCTCTGTACAATGACATCTGGAACATTCAAATTGGGAGGGGAAGCCACGTCCATATCCTGTATCAATAAGTTAGCCCATGATATCAAAGTTGGCCAAGCTTCAAGTTCAGGAAAGGGCTAGCAGGTTGTGACAATATCATCAAAAGGTGTGGACAGCAATAGAAGTTTGCTCACAAAATCGGCCGGAACACGTGTAGGTTTAGAATTTCCTGTGTGCATAGATTCCACTTGCTGCAATCTCCAAATGCTAACATTGATCAAACGATACTGGAGGAGGATCATCATGTAATTCTCGAAATCTGACTTGGGCAGTTGCCCACGAGACTTCCCATCATTCAGGATGGCTTTGAGGAGATGCATGGTACCAGAAAAAGGTTCTTCACTATTCATGTGGTTAATAAAAGCCTGGAGTGTAAAAGAATCGTCAATACTGTGGTAGAAACTGAGGATGCTCATAGGGAAGGGAGAAGACTCACCTCAGCCATTTGACCACCAGTACAGATATTGTTCAACTTCCCCAGCATTTTGTAGATGTTAGACAACCATGGTAAGGATTGGAATGCTGAACATATTTCTCGGACTGACATTTGAGTGATGAGAGCCTGGGGTGAAGGGGGTTACGATCTAAAAGTTATTCAGGTTACAAAATCATGGGATGTAGATCAGCAAGACAACACAAAGTCTAATCTCAAGAGACTGACATGGAGTCTAAGTCTCTAGGGAGCATGAGCGACACCAAGTCTAGCTCGTGTCCCTGCTGATGATAAACAGAGGACTAGTATGCACTGAGAATTGAAGAAGATGCTTTAAGAGAATGAAGGGAAGCTGAGTGAGCTGGGGCAAAGGGGGTTCTGAGTTAAAAGTTTCCAGGTTACAGAAGTAAGGCACATAGATCAGTGAGATGATGCAAAGTCTAATCTCAAGAGATTGACACAAAGTCTAATTCTCTAAGGAGTACGAGCAATGCCAAGTCTAGTTCGTACCCTTGCTGATGATAAAAAGGGAACTGGTATGCACCTGTGGTTGAAGACGATGCAAGGGATGGGTAGTGAGCTGAAGGCGGCAGTAGGTGGTCTTTCCACATCAAAAAGAGAACCATGTATAAATTAATTAAAACTCACCTTGATTTCAAACGAGGGTGGGGGGGGGAGGACGAATGACAGGTGTTGTGCAAGAATTGTAAGACAGTTAAATACATGTGTGCGAGAATGTAAGATATGTAACATATGACGTGCATAGAATTTGGAGGTCACCTGCCCACTCTGTGGGCAAAGCTGTTGCCAAATGCACACAAATAACATACCCCATGCTCACTGGTGAAAACTGTGGCTGCTGACATACCCTATCCACTGATACAACTGCTGAGCAGCTACACATGTATTTGCGCATTTCCCATGGTTCTGTCAGTACAGAATATGGAGTTGGCTCCATTATAAACAATATTCTATTTGGAACCGATAGTACAGTTCAATAGGTGGTGGGATGAATCCACTATCATAGTGGATTCATCCCACCACCCATTGAACTATTTGTTGAGAGGTTGTTAGAGAGTGATTGAGGTGTTTTGGGCATGGACCATAGTGTTCTTCCCATTTCCATCACTTGTCACAAACTCACTTCCCATCTGGAGCCCACCACAAGGGGGTGGTTTCATTTCATTCAAATGCATTCACCTTCTGATTTCCTTTGTGGAAGTCATACCCACCTGTTTCATTGAATCACGCTTTGTCATTTGAAGACGCAAAGTATCGGTGGTTGAGGAATCGGCTGTCACGTCCTGTTTGAAAGGAAAGGACACGGAACCCTATCAGTCCGAAGAATCTACTAAATTTCATGGCAGGAAACACACCTTCTCTGAGACCAAGAAATATCTGTTGTATTCCAAATCCAAGCTGTCGAGCAAAGACCCTGTTCAACCATGAAAACTCAGACACCCTTCTTTGAGTCCATTACGCAGACTTAAAACCCGGAACCCATCTCAGTGAATGACCAAGACTGGTCCTGTTGATAGCCCGAACAATCCCTTTGCACCTGAACTGGCACCTAAGAAAACAGGTCAAAGTTCCACAGCGAAGTTTGTGTTGAAACTGGCAGAATTTACCCCATTACCCAAAACTTTGAACCCAGAACCAGAACGCGAATTTGACACTGTAAAAATGGCATCAGAATCTTGTAAAGGCATGCCCAATAGGAGGGACAACAAAGCGCCATCCTATGACAGAAACAGGCCTGAGGAGTTGCTCCGCTATATTGAGGATGTTGAGAAAGAACTTGGGCATTGCAGCATTGTTGCAGACCACGACAACAAGGACTGGCTGAGACATTACACCGATCAGCATAGTTCGGATGAATGGATGGTGTTGGAGACTTACCCACAAAATGGTGGAATCTTCGCCGATTTCAAAGAGAAATTAGTCAGTCATTATCCAGAGGTGACCAATAGCCTTGAAGGATCGATCGCTTGCCTGGACAAGTTATGCATGAAGTCGAAACCTCTAACAACTGAGAATCTGTTGGTCATGCTAGAATTCTTCAGAGGATTCAAGTTTGAGGGACAGAAACTCTTAGCTGGAGGCTGTATCTCAAACCAAGAAATCATCGCCAAGTTTCTGAGTTGCCTTGATCCTGAACTGAAGAAAACAGTGGTTTGGCAAGTCTCCCAACTGTCAATGAACAAAACTGTTTCTTCTGTCCAGGCTGGCAAGGAACTGGAGAGGAAGACTTGTCACTACACGGACCCAATAGAATTTGAGACCTTACTTAAAGTCTCGGAAGGACTGGTACAGTTGGCGGATAGTTACAATACTATTGCTGGTACCAGTAATTTTGGAATGGCTGCTAAGCCAGCCAATAGAACTCAGCATACAATTTTGCAAAGACCTGTCGAAGAACCTACCACTCTGAGTCCGACCGACCGGATGGTACAGCTCCTTGAGGACATGAATGTGGGGTTGGCTGTGGACACAGATGTACATGTCAATATGGCTAAAGAGAATGGTCAGCGGCATGGTGAAGCGACAAAGTCAATGGAAACGATGCATACTTTGCTGAATATGTGGCATATGGGTGACGATAGGCCGGATAGACCTTCTAACCCATCATATCCAGTTGCGTCGAATCGAACATTTACATGCCATGACAGATGCCATTATTGCTGGATCTCCGGACATTTTATAGCCAATTGTGAGTCTCTGGTTGCCAACGTAGCTGCAGGAAAAATTGAGGCTCAGGATAATGGAATGAGAGTGGATTTGAAGCGATTTCCAAAAGAACCTCCCCATTTGTCTCTGAGAGACCGAGTGGACTTACAATGGCATAACTGAAAGCAGTTTGCCATCGAAGAGCTTCCTGAGGATTCGATTGTGGACCTTATGCCAAACAGCCTGGTTACACCTCAATCTAACTGGAATGTACATGATAGGAAGGATGACATGATCTTGGAATTACAAGAGAAAGCCCAATGCGCAGTGGAGGAACATGATATGTGGAACGCAGTAACTCTGTTGAAATCAGTAAAAGGGACACAAGATACCTTAAGAAAACTACTGACAAGTAAACGAGTACCTATCGAGCCGAAAATGGCTGCTAAAATTGAATCAATAAATGACGATGCGTTGAAGTATTGGGAAATGTATGCACAGACAAATGACTTGGTTGATGTCCTGGATGTAAGGGATCTGTCAGCCGCGTCATATACCGTACTGTGTGAACCAACCCAGAACTTACCCAAAGGCTCCGTCATAGCTTCAGATCCTGTACTGCCCACAGATGAGCACCCAAAACCAATTTTCACGGTTGCACGAGAGTCGTACATTTTGAGGATGGTTTTCCCCTTGATAAATGGAATGACTTATGAGGAAAGCATTCTAGATGGAGGATCTCAGATTGTGTCTATGTCAAAGGTGGCCGCTGAAGGCTTAGGGCTCACCTGGGATCCAAAGGTCTTGATCCACATGCAAAGCGCCAATGGGCAGTTTGAAAAGTCCTTGGGGTTAGCTAGGAATGTACCTTTCAAGTTCAGAATGATTGTTGTCTATCTTCAGGTGCACGTTATCAAAGAACCAGCTTATAAAGTACTTCTTGGGAGGCCTTTTGACATGGTTACACGTAGCATCTATAAGAACGATGAACATGGAGGACAGACCCTTATATTGAAGTGTCTGGTTACCAGCGTTGATATTGAATTTGAAATGTTTGAATGAGGGAAAACGCCGAGCGATTCTAAGGTCAAGGAACAGGATTTTCATGATTTGATGATCTGGTGGAAAACCGGGGAGTGTTAGCGACCTTAATCCAGTCCGATCGAGATCATGAACCTGAACTTGTAGCTTCTGTACCTTGTGAAAACAAGGTGGCCCTCTTGAACATTGAATATGAAGTTTTTGCTGGCAAGAAATATAAGCTGGTAGCCCAGAAAATCAGACCAGTAAAGGGAACTTTACCAGAGGAATTTAGGATCATACGAGATATTAAAGGTGACCCCTTAGCAGAAATGCCAAAGTTGGATCTGAATCCATCTGATTTCGAGCCTACTGGGTGGTATACCCAGGAATGCAAAGAACACATGGATCGCATCCATGATCAGGAGTTCTTGTGGCCGGAAGAGTTGAGGGTGGTACATCACCTTTTAATGTTACAGAACAAGGCTTTTGCGTGGACCAATAGTGAGCAGGAAAGTTTTCGAGAGGACTTCTTCCCACTGATAAAAATCCCGGTCGCCCCACATAAGCCTTGAGTCTTGAAATATCCCAATTCCACCTGGAATAAAGGAAGAAGTTTGTAGGATCATTAGATCTAAGATGGATGCAGAAGTATACGAACCCTCCAACTCATCCTATAGGTCAAAGTGGTTCTGTGTCCTAAAGAAAGACGGAAAAAGCTTGAGGATTGTTCATAGTCTAGAACCACTGAATGAAGTTACCATAGCGCACTCTGGCTTGCCACCTGCTACTGAAGAGTTAGCGGAAGGCTTTGCTGGAAGGGCATGCAGTGGAATGTTTGACCTTTACATTGGATATGACGAATGAAAGTTACATCCTGAGTCATGAGACTTGACAATGTTTCAGACACTGTTCGGAGTGAAAAGACTAGTTACCTTACCAATGGGATGGACAAATGTGGTCCCTATCTTTCATGACGATGTAGCCCATGTCTTAAAGGAAGAGACACCCCATGTCACCAATCCATATATTGACAATGTTGGCTTGAAAGGCCCTAAGACAAGGTACGAACAACCTGATGGAACCTATGAAACAGTTTCTGAGAACCTGGGAATCCGATGCTTTGTATGGAAACACTTACAAAACGTAAACCGCATGCATGCTCCAGAGAATGAAGTATTGCAGTGGAACGTTCTCTGGACTAAAGTCTGTAGTATGTGCATCAGAAATTGTCGTTGTTGGGCACAGATGTACGTATGAGGATCGAAAGCCCGAAAAAGACAAGTTCAAAGCTGTAATGAATTGGGGAACTTGTAAGGACATTAGTGGTATCCACGCCTTCCTAGGAACAGTTGGGACATGCCAGGTTTTCATTAAGGACTTTGTGAAGCTGTCTTGACCGTTGAATGACTTGTTGAGATCAGACATACCATTTGAATGGGGACCTGCACAGGAGACATCAATACAAAAACTGAAAGATGCATTGATTAGTTGCCCTGCAATTAGACCATTGGACTATATGAGTGATGCACCTGTGATCCTTGGGGTTGACACTTCATGGAAAGCAGTTGGGTTCTGGATCTGTCAAGAGGACCTGGAAAATAAAAAGAAATGTTACTTTGCGAGATTCAGCTCAATAACTTTGAGTGACCATGAAGCACGCTATTCTCAACCTAAGCGCGAGCTCTTCGGACTTTTCAGAGCTCTGGAAGCCTCGAAGTATTGGTTACTCGGATCTAGAGACTTAATTATCGAAACGGATGCAAAGTATATCAAAGGAATGTTGTCAAATCTGGGCATAGGGCCTAATGCCACAATAATGCGATGGATCAACTACATTCTGATGTACCACTTTACCCTGAGAAACATACCTGGAAAAATGTTTGCTATAAACAGACTGTCTCACCGAGATCCACAACCTGGTGACAACAAGTACCTACTAAACAAAGACTGGATAGACAAACCTGAAGGACCACTCAGGTTTGAATACCCTGACTTGGGAAATGATATACCAGGTGCCAAAGACAATGCACCACTCGAGTTTGAAGATTTCAAAAATGAGATTGATACTTGCGGAGATTATCTGACAGCAATCGACAATGTACAATCATTCATAATTAACATGGACGACGACC
>Ga0307516_10009268_pt1 | contig 11005 bp, 1 predicted proteins | sample 19_EM_MG_FD_203310 | JGI IMG/M metagenome (GOLD analysis project Ga0307516, IMG submission 203310) | Populus trichocarpa ectomycorrhiza microbial communities from riparian zone in the Pacific Northwest, United States - 19_EM | ecosystem: Host-associated > Plants > Roots > Unclassified | place...
GCGCGTATAGACAAGGAAGAAAAAGCTTTCTTTGATTTTTCCCGTGCTCTCTCTCCCTTGATTTGACCAAACATTGACAAGCAATACCCTCTCCACATGTCGTACAATCATACTGAAGAAAGGAGAGGGGAGTCATACCCTGCAGAGGACGCCCCATGCCACCCTACTCTACATAATGACAAGATAGGGTAGGGTGTTCGTCTCTCCTCTTGCCTATAAATATAGGGGAAGAAAGCAGAAAAAAAAAGGGAGATCAGAGTGAAAAAAAAAAGGGAAAAGCAAAAAAGGAAAGGAAGAGGAGGGAAAGGGAAGAAAAGTGAGAAAAGAAAGAGAGACAATAAAAAAACAGAGGGAAAGAAAGGGAACAGAGGGATGATTTTGAAGAGGTTTGAAAGAAAGAGAGAATGAAGAAAAAAAAAAGAAACAAAAAAAGAGAGAACAGAAGGGAGTGGAGAGAAAACAAACAAAGGGAAACAAGGGAAAGTAGGGGAGAATAAGGGGCAGAAAGGAAGAACAAAAAGGAAAGGGAAACAGAAGAGAAAGGAAAGCACAGGGGGAGCCAGAAAGGAGAAGAAAAGGAAACAAAAAATAGAGGCAAAAGGAAGAAACAGAGTCATTCTACTAACAGTAGCATCACCACCGTTGCTTGGAGCCACTAACGGTGAGCCACGACACCGCCACCAATATTCTTCATGTTCACCACCAACAAGTCACCGCCAACTCAGCCACCAGAGCCCCTTCTGTTCCATATAGCACTCTCCTTCTCCTTTTCCTGTTTATTTACTTGCATGCAGAATGTGCACTTTGCACATTTCTACATCAAGAAATATAATTAGCTGGTTACTATGCATAGTTATAATTATAATTATAACACAGTAACCATACCATGGTTGCTTTGGGCTGGACCATTAGCCCAGCTCACGCGTCTGAACTTAGCTCATCCTTATAGTTGAGAGCTGTGAATAAGAACTAGAGTTGTGTATAGGTAAAGTTTGATATTATTGTATGGTTGTTTTAAAAGTATTTTTAATTTGAAAATATATTAAAAATTATTTTTTAAAAAAACTAATTTTAATATTAACACACTAAAATAATTTAAAAATATTAAAAATAATTTAAAATAAAATAAAATCAAAATATTTAAGAAGTACGGTTGTGCTGAATAACAAGCTGCCACTAGCATGTAACGTGGCAGCGAGTGAGGGTGAGTACGCGCGCGTCTTGAGATGGGACGGGACCCCTTTACGGTTATAGGGCCGTCGTCACCATGCAATGGGGCTAGATTATATACGGGCGATTGTCCCCACATTTTACGCGTTTTTTGTTTTTATCTCTTACGTGTAAAATTTTCTTGGAATGCATCGGCGTTGTAAACGCGGCCTCCAGTCTTCCGCATTTTTTTCTTTGATCAGCAAATTCAATCTCCGCTTGCTACGTGTCCTGAAGGAAAGTGAAAGTTTTTATTAGTAATTAAATCAGAGCCATTGGTTAGGCACTGCTTGAAACACAAGCAAAGTCTGTCCAGGTGGGGTTTCTCCATGAACTGGTTAGTATATACGGAGATGCATGATTTGTCCACATGTATTATACGGAACTTCTGAAGGCTAAACATGATTATTAATTGAATTTGAAGATATAATACTATTTAAAAATTAAATTTTATGTGGGATTCATTTTTGGTGCGTGGAAGTTGATTGGATGATATATAATATAACAATATATATCATAAAAAACCTCCAATATATTAAATGTTTATTGAAGAGGATGCACCTGTATCGTTATGATCAAGGGATAAGAAATTGAAATAAACCTAGATTTTAGATCGAGCTGAAATTTTACGAGGAATCTTAAAATATATTAAATAAAATCTGGTTAAAATTTTAGGATAAACGAAGCTTGGTAGTGATAACAAAAAAAACCGTTAAATAAAAGCAAAATAACTCATTAAGAGTAAAATAGTTATTTGCTATTAAAAAATAAAACAAATCAACTCCTCATTCCTTTTATATGTTGCTGACTGGGCAGAAACAGAATAGAAAAAGAAAGAAAATAAAAGGCGAGAGAGAAATATAAAAAAGTTAGGGAAAAACATAACAAAAAATCCAATGAAAAAAATAAGAAAAGTGAGAGAATAACCTTATAAACTTACAAAGTCCAACTTATAAAACATTAATCTAGGGAAGAATCAAGTGACGGAAGGAGGAATTGAAAGAGGAAAAAAATTTAATTACTTTGTTTTCCAGTTGACATGAAATTGTTATTTTATCTCGGTTGAGGGGTTGTTACAATATCGATTCAGATTCGATTATAGATGAATTATATTTCACAAAACATTAAAGGAAATAGTGAGTTTATTTTATTTTTATTTTTATTTTTATGTATTTTTAAATTTATTTTTTAATATTTTAGGTAGTGTATTTAAATTAAAACTTTACTATTAACTTTAAAAATTTATGGATATTAATTAATAATTAATTTTAAAAAATATTTATATATTTATTTAATAATCGAGGATAAAAAAAAATTCTAGCCTCGCCTCACCCTTACATAGAGTCAGTATGTTGCTTAATCAATTTGCCAAATCAAACAAATTTACGGAAAGTTCAATAACTATACTACAGCTGGCGTTTGCTTACCAAAAGTGAACATATATCTGCCATGCTCTCCCAATAATTAAAGGAGTTGGAAGTGGTTTGGGAATAATCTATGTTATCTTTCTTCCACTTCCGATTAATTATTTGTGCAACTTGCAAATTAACTTTTGTTGCACGTGGCACGCATGGCCCTAGGATTTCTCTTCTCTCATCCACGCGGATACTTCGGTCATCCACGCGGGTCAACGTCTTCTCCACTCGCAAGCTTTTTCACTTATTAGACACAGAGCTAAGCAGGAGACTCATAAAGTTCCACAAAGACAAACTGAAAACTAACCTGAAATTAATGTCGGTGCTAAAAAGAACTGTTTTGAATGTAAAGAGGTGAAAAAAAAAGTTATTAACGCTAAATAAATTAAAAAATTAAAAAACAAATATAAATTAAGGTATTTAATATCACAACAAGGATAACAATTATGTTTAATAAATTTGTAATAAAAATCAATTTACATATAAAATTTATTGAATAAAATAAAAAGAATACAAATATTATGCAAGGCTCCACAAATTAAAAATATTTTTTTATTTTAAAAAATAAATTTAATATATATAAAACAAAATAAAATCACAAATGAATCATATTAATCTCTTCAAAAATCAAACACATCCAATATAATTAAAAATTTAATCTCTATTTAAAAAAGACTAAATAAGAAGGGGGGGGGGGAATCAAAGAGAAGGGGTATTAATTAAAATACAAACTTAAAAATTATTTAAAAAATAGACATATAAAAAAGGTATTAATTAAAAAATAAAAATAAAAAAACCAAAATGAGATCAGGCGTTGTTGGGTGTGGTAAACCAAGTCAAACGATTTGCCCATCAAGAAAGGGCTAACGCATGAGCCTACAAGTTTGGCTCACGCACACTGGCCTTTAATTATTTCTTTTAAGTTAATGAGGGTCATTCACTCCAATTTTTAGGAAAAAAATAAACGACGCGCTATCTAGAATTCCTTAAATTTCAGTCACTATGGTGGCTGGAAAAGTTCCTATTATTTTCACCCAACAAATATTTTTAACCTATTTGTTTACTCAAAATACCTAGAAAACACTGTAGAAACCTTGTTAAACCAATTTATGACTTCTAAAAATACAAAACACCGCTTTAAAACCTAAAATCAACCCGAAAACAAAAATCTCCTCTAGCTCAGATATGTTATTTTAGGCACTTTCAAAGTACAAAAAACTAATTTGAACTCTCCTCATCATATAAAACTATTTGACATAAAATCAATCGTTTTGGTGGCTGAAATAATCATTAACGACAACTTTCTCTTTCTATGTTAGAATCTAGCAAGCCCTTCTCTCTCCTACAACCAAAAAATGACTTAAACATGAAGAAAATGAAGTTTGATACTGAAATTTAATTTTTTAAAATTAAAGGGATTAATTACCTAATAGCTAAAAAAGATGGGGTCTAAAATGAAGTTTTCAAATAAATTTCAAAGTTGTCACCTATTTTATCAATTTAATTTTTTCAAGATTATCCCTGATTTAGTTTAACCCAAGTAGATTTAGTTTGTTTCCATCTCAATATTAGATAAAAATATCATTCAATTCAAGGTTAAAATTAATTTTTTAGAAGATATGTTACCCACGCCTAGACATTTTTTTTACACTTAAATGTTTTTTTACTTTGACTCACAGCGTACCACGGATTAATAGGCTAGTTTAGCTCTATACTTTATCTATAGTTGAACTTTTATTTGCGTGTTTTCCATTACTTTTTCTTATAATCAACTTCAAAGTTTTGCTTTTTTTAAAAAAAAAAGTTTAAAACCTTACACTAGGGTTTTTTTTTTGGGTTTTACACTACAAAGCCTTATCTTTGTTTCATTCTTCAAATGTACTAGATCATTACCTTCGCGGTACTCCGAGTAGGATCAAATTTTTTTTGGATATAAGAAAAATATTTAAATATTATTAATGTTTTTTTAAAATCAAACTACATAAGAATTGACCTGATATGACATGGTTGACTTTGCAAATTCACAAATAACCTGAATTACTGATAAAAATATTGTTCCACTAAAAAAATAAAGACAATTGTTTTTAAAACTATTGAAACAACAACATATTAGATAGACTCGAATTAACCCTGGTTAACTTGTGTAATCAACTACCTAGGTCATGAGGCCTTGATAACCCTATAGAAATAATTTTTTTTATTAAGCTCAATTCTCAATTAACTCAATGTTGAAGGATAATATTAAAAAAAAATCAACTAAAAAAGGAGTCGAGTCAATTCGGGTTAATTTTCCAAACCTAGGTTATGAGATCAGGATAACCCCATAAAAATAAAATAAAATAAAATTATGAAACTCAATTCCCAATGAACCTAATGTTGAAGGATGAAATTAAAAAAAAAATCAATAAAAAAAGACATAATAAACCACCCGAGTCAACTGACCAAACCCATAATCCGAGTCATGGGACAAAGATAACATCATAGAATACAAACCAAAATAAATTATGAATTTTAATTCTCAATCAACCCCAATATTAAAGATTGAAATTGAAAAAAAAATCAACTTAAAAAAAAAAACTCGAGTCAATTGACCTAACCTGCGACCTAGGTCATAAAACCATAATAATCCTATGAAAGGAAAATAAAAAAAAAATATGAAGCTCAATTACCTATCAACCCAATATTGAAGTATTAAATTGAAAAAAAATAAGACAAAAAAAAAATCTAAGTCAACCCATTGACCTACCAAAACCTGGTTAGGAAACCAACATAACTCTATAGAAAAAAAATAAAAAAATTATAAAGTTCAATTCTCAATTAATCCAATATTGAGGGATGAAATTGAAAACAAATCAATTAAATAAAGACAAAAAAACTTGAGTAAACCTGTCTAACTCGCAAACTCGTACTCGAATAATGAGACCATGCATAATCCCGTAAAAAAAATTATAAAGTTAATTATCTAGTAAATCTAATATTTAAGTATAAAATTAAAAAAAAAACAAAGAGTCTGCAAAAATGTTAAGACTATAGCTAAAACAAACCTTGGAATTTCACTCTTCATTGCTATAATAACATGCCAATACCCTTTAATAAATGTGAATCATTGTTCATTGTTATAGAGAAATGTCCATGTCTTTTTATCATATGTTAATATAATAAACAATTGAAACCTATATCTATTTAATTACAATCTTTCTACGAGTTAAATTAAAAAATAAAAATTAATTGGTAACAAAAACACTTGGAATGTGGGACTAATGAAATTAGCAATTAAGGATAAATACTAGTGTTTGTTTAGAGGAAAAAACGTGGGAGCTCAATAGTTAATTAAGGTTTTTAAAATTTAACCTTTAAAAGGTGTAAATTAGGGTTGGGGGAGGGGATTTTAACCTTTGTAATGAGGGGTAAGAGAATTTTCATTTTACCTTTTTTCACTCTCATTCTCAGACTAAAAAACATATTTTATTTAAAAAATGTTAAATGCTAATAAATTTAACATTATGTGGACATCACATTCCTTAAATTAAGCCTATGATAATTTCTCTTTTAAAATGAGGAGAATCTATCATTTCATAGTGACTGGGAATGTTAGTCTTTTTTTTTTTTTAAAAAAAAAAAACTTAATTGCTCCTATTTTTTATTTTAAAAAGATAAACATACCCTTAATTATTTTTACCAATAATACAATTGTTATAGTCTTATAGCTTATTTCAACAACAACGTCTAATATGTATTTTAATGACTTTTATTATATTAGAAAAAATATTGTTATTATAATAAATGTATCATGTATTTTGTTGGTAGATGTATTATTTTACTTGGTTATTTTATTTTATTTTATTTTTATAATTTTAGATTTATTATTGGATTAGACTTTAGTCATGAGAGTATAATAGTAAATTTGTTGGAATTCATCATGAATTTCCTGCATAAATCAAATTTAATGAAGACATATTATTAATTTTTTTTATTTTCAATCAAATACAAATACTACATTCCCAATATCAAACACCTTCTAATTATATAACACTTTAATATACAAAATCTAATATTCATTTATATTTAATTATAGTGAGCTCCACTAATATATTTAATGTTTTTGTTTCTTGAATCTGTTTTTTTTTTTTTTGTGCAGCTAACTTTCCTACTAAAGCACAATACTCCTAAATGATTATTTAATTAAATTAATTAAAAGAATAAAATTGATAGGATTTAAATGCATGGACATTTCATTTATTGATGATTCTCCTCAAATTTTTGTAAGACTAAATGAGAGCTGTTAGTTCCACTTCTGAATTAAATTAATCGTACTTGTTTATTTATTCTTAATTAATATCTTTTATTCCCAGACACAATTGTAATGAATCTTGTGAAATCTCTTGAAGAATTAATAAAAGTTAAATTTTTTATAACTATCTAGGTGGTGGTAATAAAAAGTTCGAGATCTTCTGTGGTCTCAGGTTCAAGCTCTGTGGTTACTCATATGATGACCACTAAAGGCTTACATGGTCGTTAACTTCAGGGTCCATGGGATTAGTCGAGGTGCGTGCAAACTGACCCGGACACCCACGTTAATAAAAAATAAAAAAAATAAAAAAAATAAAAGTTAATTTTTACTATTATTAACATTTAATTAGTTATTATAAATCAAGAATTAAATCTAATAAAATTAAGAACTATTTAAAATTAAATTTTTATTTATATATAATTTATTTAAATCATATGAATTAAAAAGAAACTTTCAATAATTGTATCATTTACGTCTTATGTTTTCTTTATCTGTTTTTTTTTTTAGCAGAATACCCTGCCGTACAAATTAATCCTCGCTAGCTTATGGTTCCAGGGTAGCAAGAGAAGAGTGTAGAGGCTTCTCGAAGAAACTCGGCGGAAGGTAAAAGGTTGAAATGTTATACCATATGCCCTTTCCAAGCTCCAACCGTCCTTGGAGTCATATTTGTTCTCGTGGGTTGCCGTCATTATTATCGATATTGGATAAAATTTTTCTGCTTAAGAGTTTTATTGCTTTTTACGCAATTAAATATTTACAATTTTTTTTAAAATTTCAATAATATCATTTTAATTTAGAAGTATTTTTAAACAATGTTTTTGAATAAAAAAATAAAAAACTTAAATATCTCTCAACAAAATAAATTTAAACTCTAAATTTAAAAAGAATTAAAAAAAATATTAAAAAACAGTAAGAGTATATAAAAATCTAAAAAGTTTGACTACTAGGAAAAGTTGACAAAAAGGTTATGGAATCAATTGAATTTTCTTCGACAGAGACTCTTCTCTTGATATACTTCTGTGTATATCATATAATTACCATTCGGACGTGGATTTTATGAAAACAAAAAAAAATAACCGGAGCCAAGAAATTAGGTAAGGACCTGTGCCTGGCGACAGTGCCCTGTGGATTTTGTATAAATGCATGTGATCACAGCCTCTTCTACTTTCATACCGCTATCCCCGCAAAAAAAATTCCAAATAATTAGGCAAATACCCTTGTTATCTTCTTTTATACATTTTTCTCAGCTCTTTTAATTTACTAGAAATGGAGGAGGTGGTAATGGAAAAATCAGTGTCCAAGAGTGATGCAACAAATAATAGAATGGAACTTCCGATGAAAAGCCTAAGGAACTTCCCCATCCCTGCTGGTCAAAATCATTTCAATTTTGTTGCAATGGACACGCTAGGCCGGCGATGGGGATTCAAGGTCTCCATTCGCAACGTGGGAATATATACGAAACCTTGGATGTCTGGCCAATGGAGGAGGTATGCTCAAGAGAAAGGGTTGAAGAAAGGAGATAGAGTTAAGCTGATAATGCAAGTGGAGGGAAATGCTGTCAGGAGTTATCGTATCAGGGCTGAAAGAAACCTGACGATGCGCATCTGGATACCGGTTGAAGAGTTTGCAAGATAGAGGTGGAAATACCTAAGGTTAGCTAAATCTGTGGTTAATTTCTTATAAAAAATGAAGACAAACAAATTGCCCCTTTCTTTCATGGCGTTCAGTCTTGGTATTAAGTAAAAAAGCCTAGTGGCTTCGCACCTTGCATCCTTTTGTAGTTGTCTGCACCATTAATCACTAGTTCCTGTACTTTGTTTATAGGAGGACTGTTGACTAATTACCAGTAAACGGTGGGCTCTTGTGTTTTAATATCCGTTTTTTCTTTTATATGAGAGGGGCATATGCTACCATGATCAGTTTTTTAGCTTGTAATTCCATCCTTGTATAAAATATTTTGGTGTTTTTTAATTTTATTTTATTTTCAATTTCTTATAATTAAGCATTGGAAGATTGTTGAAAATGACAAGAGAAGCTCTCTAACAGACCAAGAAATCATGCTAAACTCTTATATTAAATTAAGCGAACTTCGACGGCAATGGATATATATATATATATATATATATATATATATCCACACCTGACAAAACCGAGGAGGACCCAAACCTCGAAGGATACACTCCTCAGAAAGAAAGGGATGTTTAGGGTTTCTTATAATAATATAACAATTATAATTGTTTGCCTATTTTCCCCTTCAACAAATCATACGTACATGAACGGGCCGCAATCTGCGTTCTTCTTTCACACGAATGGCACACACCTGATTAACCAACTTCTTCCGACAGATTTCGCTTTCCTATGATATTTTAATTAGCCATGATCCAGACTTTCAGGTTTGTATCATATTATTAAATTTAATAGCTGGATTTGTGCATGTTTTATATATTCAACTTATATATTTCTGATCTTTTAATTATTACTTGTTAATCTAATTGGAGATTAGCAGCTGCTTCTGACAAAGGCATCGATCTAATCCCAATAATTCTAGCCCAATAAGTGTGTGTATTAGTTTGAAAGTATTAAAATATATTTTTTTATCTTTTTAAAAATTATTTTTTATATCAGCACATTAAAATGATCTAAAAATATCAAAAATAATATTAAAAATAAAATAAAAAAATTTTAAATTTTAAATTTTTTTTGAAAGTGGTTCTACAACACAATGTTAAACACATTCTAAAGCATGCATCAAAACTCACAATTTACGTCAAATTGATGTTCTTTACCTGCGGAAAAAAAGAAAGGACACATGTCGTTTTCTTTTATTTTGAGAAATAGAACATAACCTGCGAATCATGGTGGACCAAGTGAATGCTAGGGTTTTATACCGTCTGAAATGTCTCTCTCTCCCTCTCTTTTATCATAAAAAGCCAAAAGCCAATAACCAAAAGCCGGTTAGATTTTATACCAAATCACTTTCACGTCCGTGGGTTACATAAAACGTTACTTAATTTAATTTAATTTTATTTTATAAATCTTGATAAGCAATGAGAAAATATCATTAAATATATGCCTAATAAATTTTGATAACCCTAAGAGTTGGGGGGAGTGATTTTTTTCTTATAAATAAAAATTAGAAGATATATACAAGAATCATCCTTGCTTAAAAGGATTCATTGGATGGCCTTGGAAGTTGGAACCCTAGGATGAGGGTACTGCGCTGGCGTTTCTTAGGAACCGTACGTATGAAAAGAAAGGTTATTTTTGGTAATCGTAACTCTTCAAGGTTATTTTTATTTAAAATACATAAAAGTAATTTTTTTTAATTTTGACATTTGATATAAAAAACGTAAAAAAATTTAATTTAAATAAAAAACTTAAATTCTTAAAAACAACAAGGCTATACCACTTAAACAAACACTCCCTAGTCGCTGTAATGAGATGATTTGGGCTATGAAAATACCATAGAACCAAGAAATGTGGAAGAGCAGAATTAAGTAGATAAAATCTCCGAGAAACAATCAAGTGAATAATAATGTCAGGCCAGCCAGGAACTGCTAAAGCAGAAGAGTACTGGCAGTAGCATATTGAGAAATTAAAAGAATCATTGTGTTCTCTTATTTCAAGCACCACTCTACTTCAACAAGGGAGACAAGTACGTCAGCTGATTTCATAATCCGACGTTTTATGCATGATTTCACCTTTTGGTAAGCGTAGATAATCTAATTGAGAGTGTTGGATTGCGATAACCTGAATTAATTCTAAAATAATATTTTAAAAATAATTTAAAAAATATTATTTTAAAAAATTAAAATAAAAACATTCATTAAGTCAGATTGTTTATTTTATTAAATCACGGTATAAGGTTACAAGTTTAATTAATTAGCCCGATGCCATCAATCTAATATTTTAATATTTTTTTTAAATATCATCTATATTTTAAAAAATTCAATGAGATTAATTTTTTCCCTATTGAAAAGCACGCCATTAATATCATATTTTTTTTGTCGTTAAAAAAAATTGTAGGGCGAGCCAAATTCTAGCAAAATAAATATTAGGATGTCCAGGACTAACAGGCAAGAGCCCACAA
>Ga0307516_10009269_pt1 | contig 11004 bp, 12 predicted proteins | sample 19_EM_MG_FD_203310 | JGI IMG/M metagenome (GOLD analysis project Ga0307516, IMG submission 203310) | Populus trichocarpa ectomycorrhiza microbial communities from riparian zone in the Pacific Northwest, United States - 19_EM | ecosystem: Host-associated > Plants > Roots > Unclassified | place...
CGCCCCACTCCCAGTCTTTAACCCTTCGGGTAACATAACGTCTTCCACGTAAAACCGATTCTCCCGTCCATCCCACCCGGTGGTCCCAACGAACGTTGTGTTTTCAGCCCCACGATAGAAGCCATCCGCCGACTGTGCTTCAATGTAAATGTTGAAGAACATGAACCTGGGGTAAGCTGCGGCCGCAGGAGATATCTCCCACTTCAACTTCGTGTTGTCCGGCGGTTGTGGTTTGAGGTCTTCATCTGGGATTGGGTCAAAGTAAGCGGCGATCTCCCACGTCAGGAGGTTCTTGAGGTAGTTTGCCCACAGGGCCCTGGGTTTGTGGTGGACCAACTTCGACGGGGGTCTTGGTGGACTGGGATATACTGAGAGCAGACCGATGTTCATGGGGAGCTCGCACGGCTGAGATGGATCTTCTGTCGCGAAACCGAGGACAATTCCTAGCACAGAGCGAACTTCTGTCGTGGCCGTAAGATCCACCGGGAGAAGGAAATGAACATGAATTTCGGTCCAGCCATTCTCGAGCTCTACAGTCGTCGCTTCAGCCAACTCGAACTCCCATGGAGACCGGATGGCGATGGCTGTTTCAAGGTCGAGGCTTGGAGCGTCGGTCTTGTAGATGAGTGAGACGTCGTACGATCGACCTGGGTAGACGGGAACTGATTGGAGCGGCAGCCAAACGTGTCTGAAGTGCGCTTCTTCATCTCCGGAGAACCGCAGTGTCACTTTGACGGAGCTGCCGCCGAGCCAAGCTTCCGCAAAGTCTAGGGATGTGGATCCAAGGGGTATCGTTCCATGCCCCCCACCCTCCTCCCATAGTGGCACAGGTCTCGGCCAAATTAGATTTCCCAGCGAAGTCTGCTTCTGTACATCCGTCCACCCGTGCTTCTGGCTGTCCATCAATTCCTTCCCCTTAACAAACCATCGAAATCCAATCCCTGGGGAAAAGAATGTGACAAAGGGAAGATCGAGGGGGTTCGGTGGGGAGGAGTTTTCAAAGTAGAAGACGATCGGCGTGAATGGCCCGGGGAGGGGCACCCCTGGTTTGAATTCCTGTTTCTTCAGTGACATTTCGGACATTGGAGGGACGGGCACGATCTCGGTAGGATCCTCTGGACCGAGCCATAGCTTCCGGTCATATTTCCACCACTCATGCCAAGTCCAATCGGACGCCCCCTCTGTGGTTTCCCAAGTCCACGCTGGGGCAAAGAGAGCTGCGCCGAGGCCAAGACCTCTGGGAGCGATTTGTGTGAGAGCTCGATAAGTACCGAATCCACCGTCACCATATTGGTTACGCCCCCAAACGTCGATCCCCACATAGATATCCTGGACTGTTTTTCCAGGTATAGTTAGACTGCGCGCGTATTGCGCAGTGAGGCCAGGGAAGTGTGGTGGCCACTAGTATGCTTTTGGTGAGAACGCCACGCATTGTAAAATCCCGGCAACACCCACCGAATAGTTGGTAAAGAACCCGGTGGAAGGGGGGTAGAACACGAGGTTGTGGCTATTGAGTCTGTCTTGCCACGCAAGGTCCCCGGTGTAGATGACACTGTCATACCAGATCACTTCCGTGTGATCTCCGATCTCTGTTTTCATGTAATGTCGAAGGAGGTCGATCCACGCGGTCAACGCTCGCGTCTGCTCCGGACCACCGCGGAGAGTGCACTCCATGTTGAGTAAGTAGCCATCAAATCCGCGTTGACGAGCGAGATCCACCAAGGTGCGAGCGTAGTGAGGGGAGACGGGGAAGGTGTGGGGTGTTTGTTCAGAAGAAGCGGGCCCGGTTACAGAAGAGGGAAGCCGGCCGAATAGAAGCCGCAGAACATCGGATTCTCCCGATGCTTCAAAGATTCTGGAGTGCGTGTGAGCATGCTCAAATTGTGAGCGAGTCCATGCCAAAACCTACATCGTCCCGAGCGTCTTCACTCCTTGACGATGAGCGGCGGTAATCCATCCTGAGGGTGGGATGGTTATCCTGTTGTGAGCAAAGCTCGAGACGGGGCTATGAACACCAGACCAGTATCGCCAATCAACACGGCACTCACTAGACAAAGATCTCACAGAATGACCAGAAGTTGAAGGTGTACGAGAGTGTCGAGGGTTTCTCGGTATATCCACCCTTATCGAGAGTTCACAGTTGGAGACGACGCGGAGGGCAGGAGGCGAATTTACCTTGTAATCGTGACAGACCTGGGCTGGGTGAGTACCTCGACCTGATGTTCCGGGATCCGATATGGGGCGCACCAGGAGTTGCCCCTGCTGTGGGGGAGACACTATTCTAGATCGTGGGGTGTATCGGAGCACCGACTGCAATTTCCTCGATGGCTTATCCATCCAAGAGTCGAGTTCCTCCAGGGAGGTAAAGTAGGGTGCCTCATCCCCAACGAGGTTCAAAGAGTGGCCGGCGCCGACCAGAGGCATCGCGATGATAGGGATATCACTGGAAGGGACGGTAAACCAAAGCCGCTTCCCGAGCTCGGTTCCGAACTAGTCCCAGAACTTGTCACCCAGCTCGCAAGGTGGAGGTACTTTGGTGATGGTCCGGATAATCGATTCGGATAAAGCTTGAAGGCCGGCAAAGTCCCCCAGTAGCGCTGGGGTTGCATCTCCCCGCAATGGAGCCGCGCTCGAAATCCTCTGCACCAATCGTGATCATATTCCCGAAGGATTACATCTGATACTAATCGAGTGTTTATTGTACTTATAGCGTTTATCGTCAAGCGGGATTGAAACACAAGAGGGGTAGGTTCACGATGTAAGATCCACCCCGGCCTCTATGATATGTCGACGCGCCAGCAGAACACTAATTACAAGCCGTTCCAACTCAGCTCCCCGTTTCCGGCATTCTTCAGCTTGGAGTTGAAATCTCCGGATCGATATTGCGAAACCATCCGGGACAGAAGGTCGGTGGTGGAGATTCCAGGAGTGCGCCTTGTTGGAAGAAATTTGCCTGATTAGTGACCGTCAGCACTGAAGATAGAGCGCAAAAGACACGGCAAACCTTCTCGCTTTACCCGGCCGTAGACGTCGTCATGCCCAACTGCTGCATAAGGGTCCGCGTCGTGGGCTACGTAGTCGATCTTGTGCTTCTCGAGGAACTCTGGTGTGATGATCCAGGGGGCTTCCGGTATAACCTCATCTGCCCACTTGCAGTGACGAACGTTCTCACACCTATCACAGCACGAGGAGCTCAGAGGGTGATCCAATGCCAGGTCCGTGGTTGCGCACCTTTCTTGGTGATTCATTATAGTATTCGTTTTGTGCACTCGGACAAGCTCGTCGGAACAGACCCCGACTAGTAAGCGGGTAGATGGGAACGAAAGTTTAGCCTGACGCAACTGCAAGGCGTGACTGGGAGGGCGTTGAGCCGCAAGGCGATCAATGTGAAGGATTTGACTTACCCGTAGTGGAAGAGATCGTAGACGCCTGCGGGACCAAGCATAAGCGCGGTGGAAAGGTACAGCTGAGAGTCCAGGCGTACCATCAGCGTATACCACGACGGGCCTATTTGTGGGAGGGAGATTGATCGTGTAATTCCTGGAAGCTGGTGCACCTTCGGAGTGACCGGCGATGACGTCCCTCACCCACCCCTGGATTTCTTCCGGAGTGATTTTCGCCGGGTCAAAACTCTTTTCGGAGGTGGGTTTTGGTGGCTCTGGTGTCGTCCCGCCTCTGGTCAGTGGGGATGAGGTCGGTGGCCGATGGGGAGAGTCCGGAAGCAAGGTCGCTCGCGATAATGGTGAGGTCATGGTAGAAACCGTGCTTTCCGAAGACGAATGTGCATCGCGGAGAGAGGTCGTTGGTTCCTTCTGACCGGTATGCTGAGGGCTGGCGGTTGTGTAACTTTCGACATCTCCATCGTAAGTGGGAGAGTCTACTCCAGGATCCTCATCGTCGGCAACCTGCTGATGTTTCTTGTTCTGCACTTTCAGTTGGTTTGGATGACCACCAATGGTCCTAGATTTCTGGTGCGATGCGTGGGGAGGGATGATGGAGGATGTACCATCATCCGTCGTTGGATCATTATCTTCCTCTGAGGCGTCGTAGGCAGGAGAGTCTATGGAACCTGTTCGGTGAAAGGAACGTTTGGAATGGAGGACGCGCTTTGGGTAAGGGATGTGCTCTGGTGGTTGCGAGTTGGTTAGACTTGTGGTAGAAGACGAATCCATCTTGGTGGTTATGAACTAAGGTTGACGAAATCCAACAAACCCCAAACCAGACACGTTCGAAGAAATCTACCGATCCTACAAAAAATACAGAGTACATAAGATTTTCGGCACCGGTCATTTTGTTGGAGTGTAGTCCTTTGAAAGGTCGATCCCGGCAAGATGGGTGTTGATAATCTTCGCCTGTCTCTGCCGTTGTACCGTTTTCTTGCCCTGCGGATTGCGTCAGTGGAGATCTCAGGGTGAGTCATGTGACGTCACCTTCTTCTTTGTTGGTGCGGTCTTCGGGATCGCGACCTCTGCAGCAGTGGCTTGCAATCCCTCTGTTCTATGTAGTCAGGAATGAAGATGGGTGGAGAAATGAGAATACACCGTACCACTTGCAAGGTCCCTGAGCAGATCCGTCTCGTTAGGTACCTTCAGCGAATGCCACAAATCCACAAACTCTGTGGGACGGTTAGCGATTAAGATTCTCGGTGAATTGTTTGGTTCTCACCTTTCTCGACCTCAATGGGGCCTTGGTCATCCCCCTTGACCTCGTTGTAAAACACCATACGCAGTTGACCATCTTTCGCGGTCCGCGTGACAAAGACCTCGCCCTCCTTCTCAAGTTCCTCGATCGATTGTGGCGCTTCCTTCCACGAATCCTTGAGCGCTCGGACGGCGAGACCTCTACCCTTGCGTGTATGTCGTTGGATTTCTGTGAGTAGCGCCGGCTTGGAGCGGACATTATAATCATGCTAAGAAACAGGGTTTGCTGAGCACACGGTCTGGCCTTCTAGAGCCGTGAAGTACCTTGTATGAGTACAAATCGGTCTTGGGGTCGTATGCAACACGATCATGGTGCTTGAACTTCTCAAGCAGAGCCAAGTCGGTAGTCAGAGGAGTGTTCGTAACAATCGCGATATCTTCTAGTCGCATAGGGTTTGGAGTGCTCTGTCCGATTCCTGCATATTAGCCGGGTCGCACCTCCAATCAGATGGACGCATTCAGACCTTGAGGTGCGCAACCGCATAGACCAGCTGTGTGTTGACATTATTCCCTGTACCAGTATCTGCCGGTTGCGAGTATACAACATCTAAAACTCGGGAATTCAGACCTTGCATCTGTCACGATGGAATGTGGTACGTACTGTTCTTCGATTTCTTCTTCTTTTTCTTTTCCCCGGGTTCTTCACCAGCTGCGTCTCCAGGTGGCTGGGGCGGAGCCGGATTCGAGTGCCAGGATGTGTAGTCCTGGCGAGCTAGGGCTGATTTGAAGGATGCCGCATCCTTGGCCAATGTGGACATTGAGGCCGGAGTGGAGTTGCACATGACGAGCTGGAAGCCGGAAATGGATAAAGGATTCCCACAGCCCACGTGCTTTGATATCATCGATTGGGATCAAATTTTCAAGTTTCGCCCGACTGCCTCTCTCCTCCACCCATCCACTTAGAAGACCGCCACGACCCCTTTCTTTCTTATTTTCCTCCATCCCATATCTTCTAATCATGTCTGACGACGAGCAACACAACCAGCAGATCGAGAGCGTGAGCCCCATTTCTCAGTATACCTCCGGCTAGATCTTGAGAGATCTAACGACCTCGAATGATTAGGCTAGCGCCGGTGCCTCACTCACCTACCCCATGCAATGCTCTGCTCTCCGCAAGAACGGGCACGTTGTTATCAAGGGTTCGTAGAACTCAAAGTTTTCCTGCCGCTCAAGTTCGTCATGTCGATCAACCCACCCACGTAGGCCGTCCCTGCAAGATCGTCGACATGTCTACCTCAAAAACTGGCAAGCACGGTCACGCCAAAGTCCACTTGGTTGCCATCGATGTGCGTTCATTTCGTTATGTCTGCTCCGATAAATGCCTCCTAAGTGGACTTTGATCAGATTTTCACCAACAAAAAATTGGTCAGGCGTTTAGGTCATCCAAATCCTGGAACGTCCGCTAAACCTCGTTCTTTGCAATTTATAGGAAGATATCTCCCCTTCTACCCACAACATGGACGTTCCCAACGTCAGCCGTAGTGAATACGTGCTTGTATGCTACCTTTCAAGGTGATTTGACTCGGCGGGTAACGATTGACTCTTAACCCCAGATCAACATTGATGACGGTTTCCTCAACCTCATGAGCACTGATGGCGCCTCCAAGGATGACGTAAAGGTCCCTGAAGGGGAGGTCGGAAAGGGCATCACCGATGGTTTCGAGGAAGGCAAGGATCTCCTGGTTACGATCATCTCTGCCATGGGTGAGGAGGCTGCCATCTCTTTCAAGGAGGCTCCCAAGGGCAATTAATCCTGGCCGTCGTTGTCCCTTTGTTCTGTTCCCACCATTCATTTGTACGTCAACGTTTCCCTCCCCACGTCTCTGTCTTCTCACCTTGACCGGTTGATCACAGTCGTCGTCGTGTGTTCTTGTCCTTATGATGACTGTTGTTCTATCGCGGTGTACGGGGGTCAACTGATTTCTTGTGTCTGAGCTTGTGTGCCTTTAGCGCAGCAAAGGTTGTAGTCGTAGTTGTTTTGCACGAGTGTACTAGTCCCAGTTCCAAGAAGGCAAAAACATCACGAAAACTTCGAGTCCACCCTCACCCTCGGGTTCAAGTTGATCCCGCCGGACGATTGTACTACCCCACCCACACGCTTCTTAAACGACAACGGTTCTCTGAAGTTCTTGTGCTCGAAGTCCCACGTTGCCCAGAACTGGGCGTCTGGAAGTGAAGGGGGTGCCTCTTCCTTTATCTTACCGTTTTGTAACGTTCCCACCGTTTTCCTGTCTTTGTTAACTGGTTGCTGCTGGGTTGGATTGTTGGTAGAATTCCACGGTGCCTCCACTGGTCGTCCATATTTAAGCAACTCCGCTCCGCGTTTGAGGGGTGGGGGATGTGGAAGACGGGTCGTGCGATGATACACGGGTGGCTTGAAGGTAAATGAGCATCTAAGAAAACGGCCTGTAATGGGATCTGATGAAAACACACCGGTATTACACTGCGAGCGACTTCTTGTAATCTTGAGCTTTGGGTACTCATTGAGGGGGCGATGTGTTCTTGTGCGGTGACAGGGAGGTGGCTGATGGAAGGGAGCGGAACTTTGTTCATTTCCTCTCCCTGCTTTCCAAGATCTCCCGAGGTGTTTGTTGGAGGTTGCTTGGCGACTGGATGCGAGGGTGGTATGGTTGAGACACGGGGCGCGTTTGGTGAGGAGAGTCCAAACAGTGTGTCCGCTGGTTCCCAACGAGGGTTGTTCTCTGTTTGGGCGAGGAGAGCAAGTGCAACCCGGTGGCGAGCTGGGTTGCCCGCATTCCCATGAGATGGGAGAGGGTTGGTGAGGATGTGGTGGTAGGCCCCTAGCAGCGACGGCTGTATTTGTGGTGTTGCAAGGCGGGGTGGTTGGGAGGGGAGGTCAAAAGATGCGGGGGGTAGAGGCAAATGCCACATGGGTGTGGATGATAAACTCGACGACGTATATGGTACAGGTGTAAGGTAATCGGCGGAGGAGGTCGTGGTAGAAACCTGGGGCAGTGGTGAGAGTGCCTCTTGCGTCCGGAGTAGCGTAGGCAGGGCAGCTGGCGCGTTTTCCGGCGACGGTGGCTCGGAGTGCTCCTTTGGTACGGGGAAAGGGGGGAGGAAATCAGGGATATGAGCGGGCGCGTTCCACTCTGTCCGTGGCCGTTTCCTCGACGGTGACGGTGGAATCGACACTGGGGACGGGGGAAGCATAGGGGAAAACTGTCGTTCTGGCCTCGAAGGTGTTGGGTCTACAGACATGGGCTCGTCAACGACGACCATTTCTGTGTCCGATTCTCCGGCTCCAGCTTCATCGTCCGAGCTAGGAGGGGTTTCTGGCAGCGGTGCATAGATGAGTGGTACCGTGTCGTCGCCGTCTTGCCTAAGGCCTTCCTTGAGAGAAGCTGAGAGAACGAAGACGATGATGATGAGTTTTCGCCAGGAGAGAGCAGAAGACTGACCCCTGATATCCTTCAAGTCTTCCATCCGTCGCATTGTCTGGATGGTATATCGCCCCAGCTCTCTCCCCTCTGTCTTACAGTAGTTAGAAAGCTCCTCCAGGTCAACGCCCATCTCTTCGAGCGCAGACAACGCGTCTTGGATGGTGAGGTTCATCCGTCCGGAATGTTGGGCGTATTTGGTGCATGATGAGGTGAGGAGGAAGAGATATCTAGCGAGGAGATCTGAAAGCACGAAGGCTGCCTGGGACGATGAGCGGGAAAAGTTGTGGGCGTGGAGGGTTCTGTAGGTCGACGACTCGATGAGACTTTCCATCCTCTTGAACCTGAACCACGACTTGGATGTGCGGAAGATACGCGCTCGGTCTCGCACGGAGTGACGTCCAGCAGTTGGACGGCTACAATCTCGATATAGGCGAATGGGTCGACGAGGATGCGTTTCTCCCGAGGTACGTCGTGGCAGGCACCTAAAGTCTTTGCGCGGCGAGGTCGTCGCGGACGGCGAGCAAAGTGTTCCCTCTGGGCGCTAACTCACGCAAATGAATCATCACCCAGGTACAACATTGCTCCTCGTTCCTTTGCTCCTGTTATACGTAGAGAGCAACAAAGAGATACGAACATTATGCATACAATGAAATTCGGCCTCGTCCCCGCTTGGTTTAAGCACGAGGACAACAAGCTGTCGACTTTCAACGCCCGGGCCGAGAATCTTGTCGAAACTGGCGGACTGTGGGAATCCATGAAGAAACAGAAACGGTGTATTGTCGTTGCCCAAGGGTTTGTTACCTAGTTCTCCCCCCCCATGTCCCCGAGGTACTGAGCCGACCGGTCCAGCTACTATGAATGGCAGAAGAAAGGTCCGAGAGACCGTGTCCCGCACTTCGTCAAGCACAAGGGCGGGAAGCTCATGTTATTTGCTGGGCTTTACGACCGTACAAATCTTGAAGGTGGACCCTGCGCTGGACAAAAAGCTTGCCACTGAAGGAGTGTTAGGATCTGAACAGCCGTTGTGGTCTTTCAGCATCGTCACCACCCCTGCCAGCAAGGACTATGGGTGGCTGCACGACCGCCAACCTGTGATTCTTGTCTCAGAAGACGATATCGCCAAGTGGCTGGACCCGGACACGGACAAGTGGACCAAGGAGCTTTCCCAGCTTGTGCAACCATGCAAGACTCACCCCACTCTTCAATGGCAAGTAACAAAACCGTTTTAGCATTGCTTACCAACCACGACGCGAACAGCTACCCCGTCACTCCGGATGTAGGGAAGGTCGGTAACGAATCTCCCACGTTCGTTGAACCGATATCTAAGCGGAAGGATGGGATCGAGGCCATGTTCGCTAGCCAGGGGTCCCAGAATCCAAATTCCTCCCCAGCCAAGAGGAGGCGATCTGCCTCTCCCCCTCCTGCGAAGAAACCCAAGATAGCGAATGCGAAAGAGGAAAGTGACTCGGGCGTCGAGCTCGTAGGTTACGGGAAATCTAACCCCAAGGTTCGTGGAACCCGTTCGATGGCCTGGGGGCGGGGATCAAAGGTACACATCCAGGATAAACCTCTATCTCCGGTCAAGAAGTCCTCTCAGGTATTTCGATACAATCTCTGGGGTATTTTGGCCCTAATGTCCGTGGCAGAGGGCCCCTTCAAGTTCACCACCGAAGCCATCTTCACAACCAAGTTCATCCTCACAGGTATGACCCGTGCTACGCGTTCGGACAACCTACTTACCACCACCACAGGGCAGAAAGAAGGTAAGGGGTGATATCGTGCGAAGCGGTCATTGAACGTTGAACATAATCACAGAAGGAGAACGCTCCAGACCCGTCCTCCAGGAGAATCACCGACTTCTTCAAGAAATGATGATGGGTGACTCGACGACATTTACCTTACTACCCTGTACTTCTGCTCGATGATATACTCTAACTCGAATGGTTCGTTGCGCGACACGAGAATTATTGCGACGATCTGAAGCGGCAGGCTCCGAATCCAAGAGCTGGATCGGCGGAACAAAAGGCAACGGTCCGCACTTCAGTCCGTTGCAAAGCGATAGACCGCTTTCGTTTAAACAAGTACATAGGGCCGGCAAGCGGCAAAACCCGGGACGATGGGAGCAATCTTAAAATCAGGAGTCAACGATAAATTTATGTGGCTACAACGATAGAATACAAGGTGGCGATAAAACTGAAACTGAGACGGGTGAAGATCCAGTGAAGGCAGGGAGTCTCATGGTGAGCAGTAAGTATCTTGAGAGAGGGACAGGCGAGAGAGGGAGACGGGGGGTCAGGACAGCGTCGGGAGATGATTAGAAATCCGGGAACTGCCAGGATGACGCAATATTCACACGTGGCCCACACCTGATCCTGGGAACGTTGCACGTGACTGCATGGTTTTTTCGTTTTTCGCAGGACGGAGGTATATGAAAAAACTACAAGACCCGAGACTTACAGTCCCAGGAATTTCGATCAGCTCCCCTTTCGGTCACGATCACGTAATGGGCATATGACCCTGGGAACCCTTCACGTGACTGCCCGCTTTTTTCGTTTTTTGCAGGACGGAGGTACTGTGGTTCCCACAGTTGTGCAATCATCCCTGGTTGTGCAATTTGTGATCATTCGTGAATTGCAACCCTCCCAGTTTCCCAAACTGGCCGAAAATATTACGGTGTAAACTTTGAAGGGGTTTTCTGGACAAAAATCACCAAATAACACATGAGTATGGAGTTTGGAGCACTCTCATCCCATCTCACTCCCATTCACCCCATTTCACCCCATTTCACTCTATTAGATCTTAGCATGGGAGTGAAATGGGATGAAATAGGGTGAAATGGAGTGAAATAGAGTGGTGAGGGATGAAAATGTGTAAATTTCAGTCCCAGTGGAGTTGAGGGT
>Ga0307516_10009270_pt1 | contig 11004 bp, 13 predicted proteins | sample 19_EM_MG_FD_203310 | JGI IMG/M metagenome (GOLD analysis project Ga0307516, IMG submission 203310) | Populus trichocarpa ectomycorrhiza microbial communities from riparian zone in the Pacific Northwest, United States - 19_EM | ecosystem: Host-associated > Plants > Roots > Unclassified | place...
GTTGGTCGCAAACGTCGATCACAGAGAGAGCGGTCTGCGATTGATTGATTCAGCGAACCCGGAGACTGACAACGGCCCCATCGCGCACACGAACGTTGACCTCGTCGCGGAACGTCTGGCTTCAATCAACAGGCAAGGAAGAAGTACTTGAACACCTACCTTAGTGTGTACAAGAGGCTATGTGAGCGAGGCTCAGCGGCAACGGTACGGGACGTTTGAGTCCGGAGATGTGGAGGAGGATGGTTAGTCGTTGTGTGGTGTTTTCGTTGACCGCCCTCTTCTCGTGGGTGTCCCGACCGCCACACTCCGGGGTAAGCGATTTGTGTAGTGTTCTGACGGTCTGGCGAATGGAACAGATGTTTTCTTTTTGCCGTCCCTCGGCCCACAGACCCGCATACATGGCGGAGACCAAATTTTCATACGTGGCGCCATTCCCGTTCACCCCCCTCGGTTTCACCATCGATTGTTGACCGAGGTGTCGAAATTCGACCGAACTGTTTTCTACAGTGACAATCAGTGCCACGTGCTCGCACGATACAGGTAGCGGTACTGCCTACTAGGGAATCGTGGGAAGCGGTGGGCCTATCGCCTTTCCCTCACGCGGACCAATACCTCTCTTTCCAATGCTACCGTGATGTCCGGGATTGATGTCCCCCCCGCCCTGATGACGAGGAAAACCCTCCGACTCAAGTAAGCCTAGTCCATAACGTGCAGTCAAGGGGATTGTCTGGGAGACGTAGCACAAGTATTGGAAAGCATCCTCTGATGAGTTTCACGAATGGCTTGGGCTTGCATACGTGGGTTCTCGGAGGGGCGAACAATAATATGGATCCCACCGTTGATTCATACTATGTACCCGTCTGAGCCAGATTCCGTCGGGACTCTGGCGTGGTTCCGACAGAGCGGCCTCTTACACACTCATCCCCTCTCCCCCCGACGACTGCTATATGATGCCCCAGAGGAAGTGAAGGACTCAACTCCGGCCTCGTATATCACAAACTGTCGGGATTAGTATCATCCAGTTCTACACGAGGAGCAACAAAAAGGGTTAGTGTGATGATCTCAAAAAAATTAAATCTCACCTTTCTCCACAACGAGCTTGACTGGCACGCCCGAAAACCTTTCCTCCAATTCGTCGAGGCTCATGAGCTTAACAAGGTCGTCAGCTGCCTCAAATTGCAACTCCTGGATGACAATGGTCGGTTGGCCCTCGTGCATGGAATGCGACTAAACCCACACACCTGAGATCGGAACAGTGCCAACCAACTATAAACACCAAATTCCCTCCGCGGAATATCGAATGGCAATCTCGGCACGAACAGTTCTCCGATAATTCCTAAAATCCAGACGAGTATCGAGAGGCCGATCAGTTGCCACAGCTTGTAGGTGGTATACGCAAGCGTCTCATCCTCGTACGATTGCGCGACGACCGGTGCCGACCCTGCAAGGTATGGTAGAACGTTGACTGCACTGACCCGTGCGAGGATCATGGCGAGCCGGTCGGGGGAGAGTTCGGTGTAGTTCTCACGCCCAGTGCCTTCAGTTAAAGAATATGCCTGTGGAGTATGTCGAAGTTAGAAGAAATGTTGTAGGCGGGGGCATAACGAGACTCGCGACAGTAGATGGTGCGTAATAAAAGCCACTACTGCCCGCACCAAGCAGCATCTGCCCGACGGTATTGCCATGAGCCGTGGATAACAACATATCCTTGAGTTTTGTCATGTTGAGATACCGAGTGTTCGCGATTGGAGGTCCCTGAATATTACCGCTCGGTGGCAGCGGGGTACTGGCATTCCCCTTCCCTACAATCCGCAGTGCGGAGGGGGATGCGGTAGATGTGTTGTATGTTTCTACAATCCAAGGTTCGTACCTCCGCACGCAAACTGCGGCATCGTAACCAACCACGTTCCACTGTGCCGCAAAGCTGCCAGGCAGTGTCCTGTTTAAGTACACAGGGAAAGGACCATTTACATTTAGGTAATTGGTGTCGAGTCGGATGAGGACTGTGTCGATGGCCGTCCATTCTTGACCGCCAGCGACCCCCGAGAGGTCTTGCTTACTAACAACATCCGAGAAGCGGGAGCCAAAACTAACGGGTTTGCCGCTGTCTAGCGATCCGACTGTAGTGCATGGTTTAGACACGGAGAACGCGAGAGAGACTGACAAGAACTCACAGACGTAGGAAATTGTTGAGGGGTCAATATTTGATGGGATGGTATCGTTCGCATCTACGTTATGGAAATCCGGTTCCGTTAATAGCGACGGTAGGTCCACTACTCCATACAAGCCCTGAAGGAAGTCTTGAGGAATGAAGACATAGGTGTAGTTTTGGCTCGATAAGGGCATCCTGAGTAGGAACAAATTAGCGAATTGGTTCGATGGAAGGCATGTCAAGTCGCCCCACAAGTTGACTTCAGGGTCAGGCAGCTTCTTGCATCGAACCCTGATCCCCCACTGCGGATGTCTAAGACACGTGAATATCAGGAAGTTGAACTACAGCCCTAGCGAGTGGGTGGTGCATACCGTAAAACCGCACCGGTATCACGTTTAGGTGCGTTCTTACCAGCTGGCGCAGGAGCGTTGCCCTGGGCATCCCCCAGTCCAGTTGGCCCAAGGTGATTGAAAGCCCCAGGTCCAGAACCACCAGGGACGAGCTGGGACATACTCGGTTGGGCGAAGTAGACGGTGTCGTCGTCGTAAACGAACTCGGCGGTGTCAGACGTACTTCGACCATATGACAGCCAGCCATACTGAAATTCCTGAAGATATGCGAACCCCTGATCTGCATCCTCATCGGTTAAGTCTCCAGCGATCAATACTTCACGGTAGACCTTGCTTTGATTCTGTTCAAAAATTAGGAAATACAAGGAGACAAGTTCATGGTGGCACCTACACTGGTGAAAGTTTCAATCACCACGATGCGTCCAAGCAGAAAGGGCAACAGGGGAGCTAGGATGGCGAGGACAACGAAGAACGCTAGGAAGAGGGACCACGGTCGTTTGCTGCAGCAATGTGAGAAGGCGGAGAGCAGTAGAGGACGATCTGGTGGACGGACTCGTATGACTTTCGTGACTGCCTGGTAACCCCCCGATCCCCAAAACGGGACCGAAAGACATGGAGGGCAGGCATAAAGCTTGTGGGATTGCTCGAACCTCTGGCCAGATCACGGAGTTTCATCCCGCCGCCTTCGTAACTCATGTGAATTACGGTGGCCCATGCTGTTTGACATATAAGGCCTTTGAAAGTCTCGACACCAAACCAGTGTGAACTCACTGGCTGCCTCAAGGTGCTGCGCTCCGACCCGGAGAAGCATATATCCGAGGGCGAATCCGACCCCCGAACACCAGATGGAGACAATGACTCGCACGGCGAATAACGACCTGTCCTTCGCCACAAACATGAGGAGAAAGAACGCCGGGTGCATGGCAAGGCATAGGGCGGTGAGGATCGCGATGCGAGAGAAGCTCGGTTTCTCGAAGCCCTGGAACAGTGGTTTTGATCGGGGCGGCTCAAACCTCGGAAACCGAGATTTGTTGGGGTTCTGAAAGTTTGCTGTGGGTGGTAGTAGGGAGCACCAAGGCGGATATACAGGATCAGACTCTCTACTGTTTTGAGCCAGAACGGAGGGCTCCGCTTGGGGGAAGGGCGAAGCCGAGTTTTCGGTAGGGTGAGGACTGGAGCTCTTGTCCCTCATGCGAATGTGCTCCGTGTGAACATGCTCCATGCTGAGAGGTCGAGGGAGAGGTAGTTGAGGACCATCTGACGATTGTCCTGAGTAGAAATATCCATATTCCAGCCCTTTGCATGTAAAATGAACAACCGATTTCCCGGCCGACGGAACGACCAGCCCTGAAAATGCTGCCGAGGCAATCACCGTCGGTGTAACCGGTGATAGTAGGGCGTTCTACTCCAACTGGGGGGAATTGGTCGGTGTCTCCGCCCCCCTCCAGAGACGCTTGCATGAGGCTGCCCGGCTCCACCAGTCCTTCGCCGATTTCTGTTTCAGCTGAGGCAACTGTCCCTCAAAGCTGTACTGGTTGCTTGCCTTTCTGCTACACCAACTAACTTGCGCTTCCTTGCAGGCGCGTACGTTGCAGCAGTTCAATCGGTGGTGATATGGTTACCCGAGTTGAATCAACTTTCCGATGACCCATCTGTGATTTTCAGTACTCGACTTGCGTGTTTCATATTGTATGTAGCTACGCCAATGTATTGTGTAGCGTGTACCACAGCCATCACCATTGCCCTTCGAACCCCCTAACTTGACTGTGGGCGTCCCCTAGTGGTTCGGTGATCGGCTCTTCTATCGCTTGTAGGCCAGTGAGGTTGTTAATGCGGGAAATCAGAGCGTTCGCGAGCGTGTCTGAAGACAGCAAGATCGTCCTCGCTTCCTCGTGTGCGACCGCGAGTGTGGCGATGATCGTGACAATTCCGTTCCTCGCGCGCTTGGCGTGTAAAGAGACGTGAGGAGGAAATTGTTAGAGTCTAAAACACGGCTCACATCCCCAGCATCCCTCGTATGATCCCCAAGGTGCAGGCACAGACATTCTAAATGGAGGAGCTTGACGTCCTCCTGTACGATCTCGATGTCTGGGTCGATTCCCACGTCGAGATCTCCTCACCAGCATCCCCAAATAAGCGGTTCGAAACAGGCGTCTTACCCCACGGGGTTGATGGAAACTCCGAACTCACGGCCCCACTTCCGGGAAATCTGTCTTTCGCAGTGGCAGGAGGGACGGGCTTATTGCGATTCCTCCCGGGCGGGTCGGTTTCCGTAGTGAGGCTTCTATTTCGTGTTGCTGGAGAGGCCATACGAGAACGTCAGCAGCATGTCAACCAAGGCGATGAGGTTGAGCGCGACACACCTCATCCTCTCGATCTCCTCGCGGCTATCCTTCTACCCGGACGGCCTCCGCGGCTTCCAAAACGCTTTGACGCGTTTTGTCGTCGTAGTGTGTTCCTCCGTGAGCTACACAACCGAAACGTGAGCCAAACAGGTCCCTTCCGTGGCAGGAAGAGAGTAGTTACACTTGACTTGGGTACATGTTCTTCCCTGAAAGTATTCCGCATAGACTCTCGTTGTCTGTTCATCTATATAACGCCACAACCAGGGGTTGTTACGAAAATCAAAGATAATGGCTCCGTGTCCACGGACCTGTTCCAATTGAACCCTGAGCCTCGCAACCTCAACTTGCGATCCCTCAACTTGCGACCCTTATCCGAAATGCTACCACCAACAATGTGAGTTTGCCTGTTGGATCTCACAGCGCCCGGGGGTCTGGGTTGGGCTGGGTGTGCAGGAGCAGGGGTGGTGTGACGTGGTTGATGATGTTGGGGCTGTTGGTGGGGGCATTGACGGTTCGGCCAGGACCGGGGTTCTGGGCTGGTTCTGCTGGTTCGGGCTCTGTTGTTACGGTTGACTGAGATGTTGAGGTTGTGGTGGGTTCGTTGTGGGGGAGGTGATTGGCTCTGATTGAGGCTCGAGTCTCCGCCGTCAGCGTTTCCTCTGATCGACTCGCCGATCCCCTTCTTGTATCCTTTCCTTCCCGTTTCCTTCTTCGTTTCCTCGTCGCTTACCCTTCGGCTTCTTCCCTCTTCCTCAATCCCCCAAAGCCCACACCACAACCCCGTTTTTCCCCCCCCGCGAAATGGACAACCCCCAGAAACAGCGTTCACTGACAGACCCTGACACTCAACGCGCACGATGCAAGCTCAGCGTCACTGCCGAAGCTTTTATCGTTGACCCCCCTGCTGAGAGGTTTCTGCCGTAAGATAACCACCTCGATCCAGCTGTGGTAAATTACAAAATCGGTGGAATCGAGGAGGTTGGGGCACCCGACGGTGGGAGTGAAGGCGTCGGCACATGGGGAACAGAGGGCACCGTTTTGCTGAAATGGCAGAGCTTGAAGGCCGCTATCGGGTATGTCGCGTTTCTCGACAGCCTGCGATGCGAATGTCAAACAATGACCCGATTCTTTGCCCATTCTCTGCGGATAACGCCGGGGACTCTCCTCGCAGACTCAAGCCTCCCACTTGGCGAACATGTCGATATCAAAAGCAAATCAGGAAATTGGACGCCAAGGATTGGGATCTGATCCTCAGGGTGTTTAATAACTGGCCTTTCGGAGGACAGGTCACGGATTTTGACAAAACTGTTGAATTCGATGGGATGGCTGCTTCTGTCAAGAACGTCCTCTCCATCATAACCGGAGTCTTTCCGGCCCGAAGGTCATTCGCGTTGTGATTCGTCGGGACGACTGCAAGACGGCCCTCCAACTTCTCGCTACTTCTTTGACGCTGCGTATGGGGGAGGAGAACCCGCTTATCACGATTGAGCCACTTTCACGGAAGGCGAGGACGGGAGAACTTCACCTGGAGTAACAGAATCGCGAAGCAGAGAGCGTACAGTATTTTTTGTCTGAATAATTTCGTCCCTCGGCTGAATGTCGTAGAGTATTCCTGTGTGTACTCAATCATGAGAGGCGGACGTCACTCCTGCCTGCCCAGGGACACGAAGATTAAAAAGCGCCCTTTGACAAGTTTCAGGAATTGTTTGGGTTTGCACAATGGGTTCTCGACCGCGTAGGTTCCCAGTTTCGAGTATAATGTTCCCCCTGATACGCGCGTCCCTACAGTCTGAAGATAAACGATAACATGGATCCCTAAGTCGCTTCGTGCTATGCACTTCCATGAACCAATTCCGTCGGGACGATGACTGTGGCGGATTCCTCCCCGACGATTACTGTACAACGCCCCCAGAGAAAGTGAAGGACTCAACTCCGCCCTCGCATGTTACGGATTTTCATGATTAGTATCGTCCAGTTCTACACGAGGGGGGAAAGAGCAATGAAAAGGGTCAATGTGACGATTCAGGACATTCAAATCTCACCTTTCTTCTCCACGACGAACTTGACCCGTTTGTCTGAAACTTTTCCTCTAATTCGTCGAGGCTCATCAGCTGCCTCAAATTGCAGCTCCTGAATGCCAATGGCCACTTAGCCCTCGACGCGCATGGAACGCGATGAGCCCACGCACCTGAGATCGGAACAGCGCCAGCCAACCATAAATACCACCAAACTCTCTCCGCGGAATACCGAGCGGTAATCTCGGGACGAACAGTTCCCCGATAATTCCCAGAATCCAGATGAGTGTCGGGAGGCCGATCAGTTGCCACAACTCATAAGTGGCATCCGCTAGCGTCTCATCCTTGTAAGATTGCGCGACGACAGATCCCGACCCCACAAGGTATGGTAGCACGTTAACCGCGCTGACCCGTGTGCGGAAAACGGCGAGCCGGTCTGGGGAGAGCTCGGTGTAGTACCCAGATTCAGCGCCTTCAGTGAAAGAATTTGTCTGCGAGTAGGTCCAAGTTAGAAGGAGTGGTGTACACGAGGGCACGACGGGACCCACGGCAGAAGTGGGCAAGTATCCACGATCCCGATCGTCACCCTTCTCCATGTGCTTGACGTTATTGGCATGAGCCTTGAGGGACATAACGTCCTTTCCTGTTGCACCGAGATACCTAGTTCCCGTGATTGGAGCGCCTTGGATATTACCACTCGGTGGCAGAGGGCTGCTGGCATTCCCTTTCCCGATGATCCGAAAAGTGGAGGGGGATGCGATTGATGTGTTGTATGTTTCTACAATCCAAGATTCATACCTCTGCACGCAAACTGCGACATCGTAACCGATCACGGCCCGCTCCCCTGAGTCGGAATATGGCACCGTCTGATTTTGGAGGACAGGGGAACGACCATGAGGCGTGAAACTGGTGGTGAGTCGGATGAGTACCGTATCGATGCTCATCCACTCTTGATCACCAACGGCGTCGTGGAACAGGAGGGAGTGAAGAAGAATGGAATTGCCGCTGTCCGGCGCTTCCACTGGCGTGCACAGTTTAGACACGAAGAACGCCAGAGGGGCTGGCAAGAACTTACCGACAAAGGAGATTGTCGAAGGGTCAATACTCGATGGTGTCGAGGACATATGATACCCAAGGTTACGTACCAAAGTACAGCTCGGACGAAAGCGTCGGATTTTCGGGTGTCGGGTTTTCAGAGAGCTGGCCGGCGAGACAATTCTTCAAAGACTCCCACCATCGTCTCTGGACCACTCGACAACTCCCCCCCCCCCTACTTCCACTTTCCACACTCTCCGCCTCTGGCTTGTTTAGTCGCATCTTCGGGCAGCCTCCAGTCTCGCCTTTCATGGCTCGAGTCTGAACAGCGACTCCGAAGCTTACCCCTCGTGACTGACGACCTCGAGAAACAAGCTGACTCCGACTCCAATGATGCCGTAGATGGCGACGACGACAGCAGCAGGAAGGTTGCTGTCGAACAACGATTCTGGTGGCTCGCGAGGCGTTCGTGTGGTTCTCTGCTCTGTTCTTCCCCATCTCGGCTCTTGGCGACTATGGATTTCTCTCGCGTCGCCCGTCAGTAGACCTCTTCGGTGGGGACAACGAACTAGGTCTGCACGGCTGTCAGATGAATCGAGTACCAGCTAACGGGCTGGTTAGCGTACTCACCCTCTCCTGGGGAAAACGAACGGCTCTTGTCCAAGATAACCACTCTCGGTCTTCAACCATCGCGATTCCGCTACTCCGTCTTCGACGCCTTCTACAGCTCACACGATCTTACGGCCTGCGTATGGCTCAACTTCGCCGACTTCAATAGGAGTTTTACATGGGTACAGGAATGGCTAGGTGGGTGGCGTGTGCGTTGCTACTTTGGCAGCTAACACTCACCCGGTAAACCAGGCCCGATATCCCTGATGCTCTCCGTCGACGATTTGCATCACCTGGACATCGCCCAGACGTCATTGAAGCGATGGAAGTTCCCTCGAATGACACTCTCCCAAACCCGCAGATCTCAGATCTCGTCTACTGAAGGGCTCTACTGGGGAACGACCAAATGCTTACTTGAACCTTGCCCGCCTGGTCTCTAAAACAAATCACATTGTCCTATTCCCAAAGCTTCTCCCCGAACCGCGTCCGGCGATCACCTACTCACACTCCCCCTTTCTCCTCTCAGCCCTCTCATGGTACATCCTGACGACACAACGTGGTGTGATGAGCGGTTCGACTTCCTCGATTCTCCTTCTGGAGCTCGGGAGGAGTGCCTTTGGCGGTTCTGGATCACGAAACACAGAGGGCTTCCTTCCGTCGCCTCGAAGGACCCCTGGAAAGCAGTGGAAGACGTGAGTCGAACGACGGTCAGACGGGCTCCAGGGTGTGAAATCTTCCTTTCTGACTTTCATTCTTCGCAGGTTGTGCCCGAAGAGCGACACCGCGATCATTTTCATTTGTCTGCTAGTCGTCCGAAACACTCTTGTTTTCAGTCACAGCCTTGATTGATGATCGTGAAGTGCCCCCGACCAGCAGCAGCAACAATCGGAACCAGAAAAATACGCGAACCAGAGGAGGTGGTTGAAGAAATACTGTCACCAACTCAAAGTGAAAGGGCTCTAAGCGTACTGGACCGACGTCGACAGTTCTTTGCACGTTTGCCTCGCTACATGAGAGCCTAATGGAATTACGAAAAAGCGTAGATACAAGGGTTGTAAAACTATTCTAGTGACTCATGCACAGTATATTGCCAAGTGGTGGTGCGCGGACGAACAAGGCTGGGGTGGCTATGGCCCCTCGTTAACCGCCATCATCCTCGCCACTTCCTCGTCATCGTCCGGTTCTTCGTCTTGATACGCCTGCCAGATCAAATCTTCGTCCTCTGGCATGTCCACCACGAGTTCTAATATATCGCTAGCCATATCTCCAAGGTAGCTCATGAGCCGGATCCTAAAAGAACATTCTCGATTGACACTCACTCGACTCAACGATCCCGCTCAACACCATCCCGGCTTCCCCCTGCACACTCTTGAGGTCTGGAGCGAACGACAGCCTGCCGAACGTGACGTTGAACATGTGATCCATCGCAGCTGATGGCGGGGCGGCTCGGATCTTCCGTTTCAGGTCGAACGAAGCTTGAGGGTGATTCGCGAACAGGAGGTAGTGAAACACAAAGAGGGTCCTGCTCAGGGCCCGAATCGTAGCTTCGGTCAGCTCGTCTGAGAACATTATCCGCGGGTCGTCTTCCCAGAGGAGGCCAGTGAGGTGGTTTATGCGGGAAATTAGAGCGTTCGCGAGCGTGTCTGAAGAGAGCAAGATCGTCCTAGCTTCCTCGTGTGCGACCGCGAGTGTGGCGATGACCGTGACAATTCCGTTCCTCGCGCGCTCGGCCTAGGCACACGTGCAAACAGACGTGAGAAGGAAATTGTTAAAGTCTGAAACACGACTCACATCTTCAGCATCCCTCGTATGATCCCCAAGGTGCAGGCACAGACATTCCAAATGGGGGAGCTTGACGTCCTCCTGTACGATCTCGATGTCTGGGTCGATTCCCACGTCGAGATCTCCGCCCTGTGAAGGGATTGGACTGGTTCCGGGGACGGACAAAAACAGTTTGTACAACTCCTTCCCTGAACCCAGAGTCAGTCAAATCGCGCGTAACCTTCGGAAACGCAAACGAAATGCAAAACTCACTGCTCGTGAGTAAAGTCAAAGCTCGTAACGCTCCGTACAGGAACCAGCTTGGCTGTCTCGGGTCAACCAGGGTGTCCAACACGCCCTCCGCCGAAATTACGTCCGCGAGCCTAGGCTCCTTCAGTGAGACAACGTCCCTGGGAACGTGGAAGTCAAATTTACCTCGACTCAAGATTATCCGGGGCGCCCCAACAGAGCGCTTCAAGCAACCCTAACACCTCCCTCCCCAAATCGACCTCTTCCTCGTCCATCTCCCTCGGGTTCGCCCTGACCAAGCTTTTTCGGGGGAGCACCGAGTGAGGAGGGACAAAGTGGGTCCGGATGGCGTCGCGAAGGATGGTCGTTATCGTAAATTGGCTACCCCTCGCGTTTGTTGTTGCCGTAGGGCTCGAATCGTTCCCGTTGTCTGCTTCCGAAAGGAGAGCACCGCAGAAACGGGGGATGAAGAATATCAGGGTACCCAG
>Ga0307516_10009271_pt1 | contig 11004 bp, 6 predicted proteins | sample 19_EM_MG_FD_203310 | JGI IMG/M metagenome (GOLD analysis project Ga0307516, IMG submission 203310) | Populus trichocarpa ectomycorrhiza microbial communities from riparian zone in the Pacific Northwest, United States - 19_EM | ecosystem: Host-associated > Plants > Roots > Unclassified | place...
AAACTCAAGGAGCCAATTTCCAGAATTTCTGGGCCAAGCAGCTGTGACAGAAATCTTCTTTGCAAATCAGCCATGGGACGTGCTTTTATTTCTTGCCTAAAGTTTGCAAAAAAGATTCCTTCAAATCTAGAACGAACCTTGTTGGACACAGCTTCAGCAATCGTTGTCTTACCGATACCACCCATTCCCCATATCCCTACAATGAGAACATTTGGAGACTCCATATCTAACAAAGACTCCACTTCGCTAACACGAACATCAATTCCAAATAGACCCCTAGTGTGACTTAAAGACATGGCTTGCAATTTGTTCATAATATCTCCAACAATTTTCTCAATAAATTCAGACTCCAGCCTGACAAACAAGAAGAAGACACATAATTGTTAGTCAAAATGGACCGGACAAGAAGAAACATATAAACATACTCACTCCTTAGTTGCAGGCACGTATGAGTAATTGAGCATCATTAATCAATCCTTGAAACTAGAAACGCAAATGCATATGATGTTTTCTCATATCATCTTATCTTATAGAATCATCTCAATCAATATTATTTTAAAACATTTTAAAACACAAAAACAAACAACCACTTAATATCTATACAAACATTTCGCTACAAATAATACTTTTTTATTTTTTAAAATATTTTTTTAATATAAACATATCAAAATAATCTAAAAACACTAAAAAAATTTAAAAAAAATTTAATTTTTTATTAAAAACATTTTAAAACACAAAAACAAATAACCACTTAATTAATATCTATACAAACATTTCGCTACAAATAATACTTTTTTTATTTTTTTAAAATATTTTTTAATATAAACACATCAAAAATAATTTAAAAACACTAAAAAAAATTAAATTTCTTTTTAAAAAAAAACATTTTAATACACAGAACAACCAACCACATAATATCTGTATAAGTGTTTCGCTATAACGTTTTCAAAATCAAATAAAATAAATAAGGATTCACAGAGCTCATCATTCTCAATAATTTTAAATTAAATTTCAAATCCTCAACAAATGAACGAATATTTTCTCATGGGATATATTTCAAGAGCTTACTCAGAATTCCCTAAGCTCCATCCAGATAGATTGGCTGCATCCGTCAAAGCGTCTCTGAAGCTCTGCTTTTTGTCCATCGTCAAAGCTTTCTTCTTTATCAATCTAGCCAATGCATCTCCAAAGCTTCCTGTTTGATTTCTTACATGGGATGGATCCACCTGGTAGAATACCGGAATAACTATCTGTACATTATTTGTTTTACGCTCAAAAATCTTTGCAAGCTCCTCCAAGCACCATTTGGAAGATGCATAGTTTTCAGAAAAAACAATCACATAAATCTTGGCCTCTTCAATTGTTCTCAGAAGTGATGCCGATATCTCATCTCCTCTCACAAGCTGATAATCTACGAAAGTTAGGATTTGTTTCCGTTTCAAAGCAGCATGGAGGTGGCTGGTAAAACCAACACGGGTGTCTTCTCCCCTGAAACTAAGGAAGACATCATGTTTAATTACTTGTGGCTGGGCGGTGGTTAAGGTGGAAGGAGTAGATGGCGATGGAGATATATGACAGTTTCGTATGATGAATCTCCAGATCAAAACAAACAAAAAGATAGAGAGAAACAAGAAAAACACCGCCATTGTTTTGTGGAGAAACAGTCGAGGAAACAAGAGTAAGACTCTGGTGGTAAGGGAGGTCTGGAGGGAGAGAACGGAAGTAACTCAAGGAAAAAAGATGAGGCTGATTTTGAATCAGTAGCTTAGGTTTTACGTGTTTAAGAACCTGCCTCAGGCATATGTATAATTTATAGGCATCAAATCCAAGAATTTTCTTAGAACATTACAAGATTGCACATTGTTGATTTCCTGGAAATTCCCCAGTTACAAAGTGATGTGATAGAAAAAGGAATCTATACGTTGTTTTGTTTTTATGGTATTAATAGTGTTTTTGTAAATTTTGAATTTTTTTTTTTAATTAATTTTTTTAGTTTTTTTTTATTTTAATTTACTGATATAAAAATAATTTTTAAAAATCAAAAGCACTAAACACTTTTTATTATATATTCTTGTTATTTTCTCTTTAACTTTTTTATTATATATTTTTTAAAAACACTAAACACTTCTGACTAACATCATTCTTTAGTCTATTAATTTTTTACTTCAAATTCTTTTATAATTTTCCTGGAAATTTCGAATTTCTTGTCTTTGTTTTCACTAAACACTTATCTTTTCCTTTTTAGATGCTTTTTCCTTTTTCCTTTACACACACACACAGATGCCTTTTACACAGATGCCTTTTCCTTTTTCCTTTTTTTTTTTTATATATATATATATATAAGGAAAAAGGAAACACGTAATTTCAAGGAAGACTTAAGGTCAAGTCGTCGTCCCCATCAATGACTATTATTGCCCGAGCATCAAGAAGAGGATTGGCCCATGCTTTGGCAACTTGATAGAATGTTTTTGAATTTTGACCTATTTTCATGATGTGAGCTTGCATCTCATTTCTGGCCTCCATCCAACCTTATGCGGAAAAACGAAAGAGGAAAAAAATACTCTTTCTTAAAACCTTGATCCAGTGACCTTAGTTTGGACTAGATTTAAATTAAAATAGATAAAAATTAACCCACAAAACTACTAAAACTAAGAACTATGAACATATTTTTGAGACTTTAACTGATGACAGAATGAACTATGAACAATCAGTGCTATCAATGATCATATTAAACTACATATACATAAGAAAATAAAATTACAAATGCATTATCCCACAGAGTTTAAGTCTTGAGTAACAAAAGATGCGGGACAATAAATAATAAGGATTAAAGCAAGAAAAGAAAGAAGCTTTAGAGAAAGAAAAAAGTTAAAGAAGAGAAGAAAGGGATTGAAGATATGCAAAGTTTACAATATTTTTATTAATCATCAAAAACTGTCTAACATTTAGAAAAGTAGGATATAAATACTAAAACCCTAACTAGAACAAGCGTTTGGGCTTATGACCCACAAAATAAAATACTCAACAATAATTAAATTAAACCCAATAAATAAAACTAAATTAATAAATCTTAACTAAAAGTTCATATAAATTAAACCCAAAAACATAAGTTAAAGCCCAATTTCTCAATGGTTTGGGCTATCCTCCATTATCTATGATCATACGCGTGCGTAACCAATGTTTCCGGTTTGGTGTCCCCATCAATTATCCTAGGGTTGGAAGAACTCGACCCTATCGAGTATAGGATCAAGGTAGCTCCGATAATGCTCTCAAAGATAAGGATCAAGTTGTTATGATGTCTCTTTGATAATCCAAGTATAGTCTAAATCTGGTCGTCGAGCCCATATACTGGGATTGAAGTTTATCATCCCTGGTAAAAACAACTTGTGCATTCAAAGTAGCATTAATATGTTCCCTTTGTGCCAAAGATATGGATAATGAGGTAGGGGTATCAAAAGGAGCATCAACGATAGGTTATATTTTATAAATAATGAGGTCCTTCATGTTAAAAGTAGAGCTAATATCAAAGTTTAATGGCAATTTAATTACATAATTATTTGATTCAATCATTTGCAACACTTTGAATGGTCTAGCACTACTTACTTGCAATCTATGATCGGTTTTCAAAGGACACCGTTCAGGTCTAATCTGTATCATGAAATAATCTCCAACATTAAATGCATATGATACTTAAGTAAATCAGCTCAAAATTTGTATTGTTCATTACTTGCTTGAATTTGTTTCATGATCTCAACATGCAAATTATGAACTCCACATGGTAACGACTCAGTTGACTTAGACATCTTATCGTGAGAAGATATGAAAAGGTGTTCTATAGGCTTCTTAGGTTTATAACTATGAATATTAAATGATCGAGGGTGTGGAATGAGACAAACATTGTTTGAAATATGTGTAGACATGGTATGGACACAATTAAGTAAACCGGGATTATCTTCATCTTTTTTATCATGTGCATGAGGTAAGGGGTCAGAAAGCTCAACATGTTGTTCTAAACTTATGATGTGCTGGACATCAAGCATGTGGGGTGAGGAATCAGGTAGTTTAGGAGGACTAATATCATGAGACTCTTCTAAAACCATATTTATCTCTATAGGCGATTCCACTGAAGAGTTCCCTAAAACTTACTCTACCATTAAAGCAGACATATCAGACTCTTCCCTAACGTCATTCTCAAGCTCACGTGGACTTATTATGTTAAGTACCTCTTCTTGCACATCCTCGTCATCTAGGTCACTAAAATCCTCAAGATTAGGCTCATACACTTTAACACTACAATATTCCTCTTTATATATATCCTTATATTTTTGGATGGCTAAAGGTTTAGAGCTACAATCTAAAGAGATGTGACCAAAACCTAGACAATTAGTACTACTTAACCATTGAACTCACCTTAGACAATTCATTAACAACTCGTTTGCCTTTATCTTTTTTATAAAGTTGGGAGTTACTAAGATTAGGTCTGTGGGGGTGGAGCACCTAACAAAGAATCACTACTTCTGAATTAGGACCTAATAGGGATACTATAAGAGTCCTAACAAAGAATCGGTGAGGGTGTTGTTGTTGTTGGTGCCCCTGGATGGTGCAAGAGGCTAAAGATAAATTTACTGTGGAGACAGCAACTCGGTGTGGCTCTGTGGGTTTCTTGTGGCGCGAAGTAGTGGCTAGATGTCCGACCTGCCAATGGCGGGGAGAGGATGAGCTGGTTGATGAACGGACGCCGATGAAGATCTACTGCTGCTTGTGTGGGCGACTTGTTGCGCCTGCGGGTTATTCTCTGGGTTGGTTGGTGACGATGGCGTGGGCTACGATTATTGTAACCCACTGATCTGCTGCTGCTGGTGGAGGTTGAGGTGCTGTAGGAGTTTTGGAGGTAGTAAATCGGCGTGACTGCAGGTGGCGTGGAGAGCGGCCTGCTGTAGGAAAATCTTTTGCCTTGGGTGCTATAGAGAGCTGTCGTGGGTTTTGGTGGTTGTTGGGGATGCTCGATCTGCCCTCTGGCGAAGGTGGCGTGATGTGCAGCGATGGTTTGCTGGTGGAGAAGATGAACAGTGTTTCCCTCTTTTTTTTCAATCGGAACAGTAGGTTTTTTTTAACAGTGAACAATTTTTTTTTAAGATCAAATCGGATCTAGGTTTTAGCATAAATATTATGGATCGTTTAATTGTAAAAACAATTAAAACCCTGGCTCTGATACCAAATTTGATGCGGGACAATAAATAATAAGGATTAAAGCAAGAAAAAAAGAAGCTTTAGAGAAAGAAAGACTGTAGGATATAAATACTAAGGATTAAAGAAGAGAAGAAAGGGGATTGGAGATATGCAAAGTCTGTAATATTTTTATTAATCATCAAAAACTGTCTAACATTTAGAAAAGTAGGATATAAATACTAAAACCCTAACTAGAACAAGCGTTTGGGCTTATGGCCCATTAAATAAAATACCCAATAATAATGAAATCAAACCCAACAAATAAAATCAAATTAATAAATCTTAACTAAAAGTTCATATAAATTAAACCAAAAAACATAAGCTAAAGCCCAATTTCTCAATGGTTTGGGCTATCCTCCATCGTCTATGATCATACGCGTGTGTAACCAATGTTTCCGGTTCGGTGTCCCCATCAACAAAGCTATCTACACATACCATGCATTGATGATATGAGAACCTGAAAATAAACCCAATAAGCCTTCAAAGTCTAGGTCTTTAAAATTAGATAAAAAAATCTTCATGTGGACTGAGTATATGAAAATAATAAGAGAAGAAGAGGGAACCTGCTAAGGGGTCGTAGAAACCAACAACTTGAAGGTGTTTGCCATCTCTTGGAGTATGGCTATCAATAGCAGCAATTCTGTAAAATGCCCTATTTTTGCATCCCAGTCTTGCTAAACGAATCTTCACCGCCATTTCCTGGGCTATTCTTCTTCACCGCCATTTTCTCTATTAAAATAAATATCTTAGTATTGGGTTGTGACTGATTTTATGAGCTTTTTTATTATCATATAAAACCAAATATATAAATTCATGTTTTCTATATATTTTCTTTTCTTTTCCTTTTCGTTGTTTTCCTCACATTCTTCTTGCCAACCAAGCTTGAACTATCAGAATAAAGATCAAATCATTCATGTTTAAACTCCCTTGTATTCAGCAACAGTTCAAACTTCCTTAAGACTAGGAGTCTTCGTCTTATCCTTCCTTGTATTTAGGTGTTGATTAGTTTCTCTTAAACCTATATGTACAACTTGGTTGATTAATAAATAAGCACAACAACATTGTAGAAACTGTTCCATCTCTCATGAACTTGGTTTCAGAGTGGGAGAAGACCTTATAATTTACAATTTATTGTCATCATTGGCCTCAGTCAGGTATACTTTTATTTGTTATAGTGCTTTGGTCAATGGTTCTTTCACACACACCCAGATGTTGATTTCTAAGCTGATAATGTTCAAAACGAACTTCACACTTTTCTGATATTGTGCAAGTACTTAGATCCTTTAATGTATTCCATAAAAATGGCGTGCATTTGACCAATAAGATAGATCCCCTTTGTCTATTTTGCATGTGTCATTGCTAAATTTAGTTTAGTGAACCTTAAGTTTCTCTAATTATTGGTTTCTCACACTCCATCAGACTATTTATCAGCCAGATTGTTTCTTACAATGTCCCTGAAGATGAGTGAAGGCTAACTACTCTCAATTAGCATGGAGTTACTGACAAGTTCCATATCAAGACATAATAGATATTCGCAGAATCATCAAAGAAATATATATCATATCGATTAGAATTTAGTTTGACAGAAAGCGGGTGCAAATTCAAGAATAAGTGAGTACTCGAAAAATAGAGCAACATATATAAGTATTCAAGAGATTAACTAGTCGTACTCATCATATAATCAACATACATATTTATTTATATTATATGCATTAAATATTATTCCACTCACCGGAAAAATATAGATTAAAAGGAATATCAGATGAAAGACCCGTAAAATCTATTGAGGATCGTTAGGAGAACCTATAACAAATATACAAAATATACTCAAAAGAAACTCAAAAAAACACAAATAATAGATTCCAATGCATAAAAGAAAACCAGGTTTAGTCTCCTAGGTTTAGGGACTAAAACGACAATTATCCAAAACAGGGACCAAAACGTAATTTTATCAAAACTAGACCAAACTGTAAATACATAACCACACTGAAATTTCACTCATAAACCATCCTCAATTGTGTCCAGAACGACACAGGGGCCAAACTGTAATTTTTTTAAAGTTCAAGGACTAAAATGTAAATTCCCAAAATTGAGGGACCAAACTGAAAATATTTCAAATCAATTTCAAACTGAGATTCGTCATCCTTAACCTCCTAATAACACTGTCCAGAATCTCAAAAGACATATCAGGGATCAAATTATAATTTTTGAAAATGATTTTTATTTAAAAATATATTAAAATAATATTTATTTTTTTATTTTTTTAAATTTATTTTTGATATCAGTACATTAAAATGATATAAAAATAAAAAAGTTAATTTAAAATAAAAAAATCAAATCCATGTATTTTCTCGGACGTTACAGAGGGTGCACATCTACTTGGAAATTTCCTGTGTACAAAAATCAAATCCTTCAAGCTTCCTGTTTGATTTCTTACATGGGATGGATCCACCTTGTAGAATACCGGAATAACTATCTGTCCATTGTTTCTTCTACGCTAAAAAATCTAGCAAATGCCTTTTCCTTTTTCCTTTAACTTTTATCATTGTACACAAGTCGTCTTGAAGGAGACGGGGCATGGGCCAATCCTCTTCTTGATGCTCGGGCAATAATAGCCATATTGACGGGGACGACGACTTGACCTTTTCCTTTTCCTTTTCCTTTTCCTTTTTCCTGTTATGAAAATGTTAGTTTTAAAAACTTTGTTTTAAGAATAATTAAAAAGGAAAAGGCATCTACCGATAAAAAAGGAAAAAGGAAAGGCATCTACAGGGCACTGTTTGGGAACGCGGAAAAAGGAAAAGGCATCTAAAAAGGAAAAGACATTTAAGCCTTTATGTACACAGGAAATTTCCAAGTAGATGTACATCCTCTGTAACGTTCGAGAAAATACATGGATTTGATTTTTTTATTTTAAATTAATTTTTATATTATTATATTATTTTAATATACTAATATCAAAAATAAATTTTAAAAAATAAAAAAAATATATTAATATATTTTTAAATAAAAATCATTTTGAAAAACAATTATTATCATAATACCAAACAGGTTCTCTAACATTGTGCACCTTTGTAATGCCACGAGAAAATACTTGAATTTGATTTTTTTTTAAATTAATTTTTTATATTTTAATTATATTATTTTGACTTTCTGATATCAAAAATAAATTTTAAAAAATAAAAAATATTATTTTAATAAATTTTTAATTAAAAAAATAATTTAAAAACAACCAATTACATTATCAAACAGACTCTCTGCAAAGTTCTTTTCGATTAAATCATCATAACCATTATAATATAACATGAAGGCAAAAAAAAATTTCCCGGAAGGCAAATACTTGGACCGAAGATACGTAAGTGTTTAGTGTTTTTAAAAAATATATAATAAAAAAGTCGAAGAGAAAATAACAAAAGATATGCTACTCCGCCAAGTGAAGACCTAATACATTTGAAATATTAAAAAAGTTATCTATCACAGCTGTGATATGATAAACAAGAATATATATATGCTTTTGATTTTTTAAAATTATTTTTATACCAGTAAATTAAAATAATAAAAAACTAAAAAAATTAATTTAAAAAAAAATTCAAAATTTATAAAAACAATGTGAATACCATAAAAACAAAACAACGTATAAATGCCTTTTTCTATCACATCACTTTGTAACTGGGGAATTTCCAGGAAATCAACAATGTGCAATCTTGTAATGTTCTAAGAAAATACTTGGATTTGATGCCTATAAATCATACATATGCCTAAGGCAGGGTCTTCAACACGTAAAGCCTAAGCTACTGATTCAAAATCAGCCTCATCTTTTTTCCTTGAGTTACTTCCGCTCTCTCCCTCCAGACCTACCTTGCCACCAGAGTCCAAGTACTCTTGTTTCTTCGACTGTTTCTCCACAAAACAATGGTGGTATTTTTCTTGTTTCTCAATTACTTTTTGTTTGTTTATATCTGGAGATTCATCATACGAAACCGTCATATATCTCCATCGCCATCTACTCCTTCCACCTTAACCACCGCCCAGCCACAAGGAATTAAATATGATGTCGTCCTTAGTTTCAGGGGAGAAGACACTCTTGCTGGTTTCACCAGCCACCTCCATGCTGCTTTGAAACGGAAACTAATCCGAACTTTCATAGATTATCAACATGCGAGAGGAGATGAGATTTCGGAATCACTTCTGAGAACAATTGAAGAGGTCAAGCTTTCTGTGATTGTTTTTTCTGAAAACTATGCATCTTCCAAATGGTGCTTGGAGGAGCTTGCAAAGGTTATTGAGCGTAGAAGAAATAATGGACAGATAGTTATTCCAGTATTCTACAAGGTGGATCCATCCCATGTAATAAATCAAACAGGAAGCTTTGGAGATGCATTGGCTAGATTGATAAAAAAGAAAGCTCTGACGATGGACAAAGAGCAGAGCTTCAGGGACGCTTTGACGGATGCAGCCAATCTATCTGGATGTACCTTATTAGGGAATTCTGAGTAAGCTCTTCAAATATATCCCATGAGAAAATATTCTTTCATTTGTTGAGGATTTGAAATTTAATTTAAAATTATTGAGAATGGTGAGATCTGTGAATCCATATTTGTTTTATTTGATTTTGAAACGTTGTAGCGAAACACTTCTATAGATATTATGTGGATGGTTGTTCTGTTTATTAAAATATTTTTTTAAAATATTTTTTTTAGTGTTTTTAAATTATTTTAATGTGTTTATATTAAAAAAATATTTTAAAAAATAAAAAAGGTATTATTTGTTGCAAAATATTTGTATAGATATTAAGTGGTTGTTTGTTTTTCTATTTTAAATTGTTTTATAAAAAATAAAAAAGAATATAATTAATTTTTTTAGTGTTTTTATAATATTTTGATATGTTTATATTAAAAATAATTTTTAAAAAAAATTATTTATAGTGAAATGCTTGTATAGATATTAAGGTTTGTATTGATATTAAGTGGTGGTTAGTTTTTGTGTTTCAAAATGTTTTTTAAAAATATATTTTTTAAAAAAATAATTTTTTTTATTTTAAACTATTATTTTTAGTGTTTTTAAATTATTTTAATGTATTTATATTAAAAATATTATTTTTTTAAAATATTATTTTAATATATTTTAAAAAGTAATCATTATTATTTTCTTGAATATCCTTGAGTTTTAGGAGATAAAAAGTAGATTTATTTTTATGAGGGCAATAAATGTTTTCTTCTGTCCTTAAATAATATTCTATTTATTTGAGTATTTATTTGAGGTGAAAAGGATAATGCAATATTAAAAAATAATATTGATTGAGATGATTCTATAAGATACGATGATATGAGAAAACATCATATGCATTTGCATTTCATTGATTTTCTTAGTTAAACACCGATTACATGTATGTTTATATGTGTTCTTCTTGTTTGTCAGGCTGGAGTCTGAATTTATTGAGAAAATCGTTGGTGATGTTTTGGAAAAATTGCATGCCATGTCTTCAAGTCACACCATGGCGGGTCTATTTGGAATTGATGTTCATGTTAGCAATGTTGAGGCTTTGTTAAATATGGAGTCTCCAGATGTTCTCATTGTAGGGATATGGGGAATGAGTGGTATCGGTAAGACAACGATTGCTGAAGTTGTGTGCAACAAGGTTCGTTCTCGATTTGAAGGAATCTTTTTTGCAAACTTTAGGCAAGAAATAAAAGCACGTCCCATGGCTGATTTGCAAAGAAGATTTCTGTCACAGCTGCTTGGCCCAGAAATTCTGGAAATTGGCTCCTTGAGTTT
>Ga0307516_10009274_pt1 | contig 11002 bp, 13 predicted proteins | sample 19_EM_MG_FD_203310 | JGI IMG/M metagenome (GOLD analysis project Ga0307516, IMG submission 203310) | Populus trichocarpa ectomycorrhiza microbial communities from riparian zone in the Pacific Northwest, United States - 19_EM | ecosystem: Host-associated > Plants > Roots > Unclassified | place...
TCTCGCTGGTGAGCCTCGGCCTCGAAACCGGAGCAAAACATCAACTTCGAATTCACTTGTCGAAGGTGCTCAACGGTGAGGAGACTCCCCCACCCCACAGGATTACATGCGAATGCTCAACGCGATGTGTTTCAACAGCACCTGTTCTTGGCGATCCTCTGTATTCGAGTAACCACGAGCTCTGCTACCTACCAGGTGTCGGCGTTCAACGGGGTCTATACCTTCACGCATCTCAGGTCTCTTTCCACGTGAGTTCATCCCTCCCTTCTCCGAATCCATATCTTCACTCCATCACCACGAAAACCTTCATCCCCGTACCCCCTCCAAATTTCCACCGGCCGAGACCCCATCAACTCACTCGTCATCATCGTTCATCCTGCTCATCTGCTCATCGCACCCTCATTTCGCACAGAGCTACCGCCAGTCGGGATCCCACAAACGCTTCAAAGTTGGAATAACCGCTCCACTACCTCCCTACTTCGTCCAGGCATGTCAAAAACTCAAGATCCGTCTGACCGATGAGCTCATCAAAGGTGAGGTCTGCATCGACGACGTCCGACAGGACCTTTCGTTCTTACGAGAAGGAGAGGGAACCGAGAACGGCATGCGGTGGCTCCTTTAACCCTCAACCCCAGATCAATTCCAGATCCCCATAAGTAGAAGCGCGGGCAGAGCAGTGGATTCAAGGAGGAAAACGAATGAGATTGCGTACGATAGTAATGCGTTGATAATGCAAATGCTTGTAGAGATCAATACTGCTACTCTTACAAAGATGTCCACTCAAGCGTACACCAACGTGTGGTGTTCAGGCCCTACACTACAATCGAGAGATAACGAAACAGAGGGAGGACTAATCGCGAGGACGAGGGGAGGGAGGGGGTTGGGTACGCGGGTAGGTTGTGTGGAGAATAAAGTGACAGTGGATAAATAAGAGATTAATAACACGCGCGAACCACGACCAATGGGTTCCCTTTCTTATCGATGGCCCCATGCTGGTTGGTCGTGGGAGGGGGGGAACCGAAATACAAACACACATCCAATCGTACAGGAATTAGAGCCCCGTGGACGAGAGCAATACTGTATCAATCCCGGATTAGTACAGTGCTCTACCGCCGGGTCACCCTTGCTCCCGCTGATTACTTGGTATCAACTCGGGATGCCGGTGGGCGGGGTACAGGGCTTTATTTCTCGATGGTAGCACCACCATCGATCGTCTGTTGCCTCTGAGCAGCACTATCCTGGGCGGTCTTCAACAAGTTACCCAGGCCAACGGCAATGGCACCAGCGGCTTGAATAGCGTGAGAAGCGAGGAAGGCTCCTCCTGCACCACCCGCAAGGACTGGGATTGAAGGGAGGGAACCGACGGTGATCAAAACGGCACTGAGGGTGGTCATGGCCTTTGGATGTTCAACGGTCAAGAAGTCCAGAGCGTTGGCGGCGTTCAGGAGCCAGGTTGGCACGTTCGTGACGGTGGTGACAGCTAATGAAGAGAGGCGAGAGGGGTCAGCATTCCTGACGTCACACGTGAAACGGGGAAGGAAAAACTTACTACCGCCTGGTGTCCGATCCACGGCGTCAATTTGGGAGGATGTTGTCGAAACGGAAGTCACAGACGCCACGGATCCGCGACGCTTAGGGGTGGTGGTGGGGGCGGCAGACACGGTGGCGCGACGAGATGGTGTGGGAGGGAGGGGTTTCGAATCGGAGGTTTGGCGACGCTTAGGTTCGACGCGTTTGGGATTGGGGGAGGGAGCGGGAGTGGATTCGCTGTCGGACTTCTCCTTGCCAATGATCCACCACACGCCGGAAGGCTTGGTGGCGACTTTGTAGGCCTCGACTTTCTTGGGATCCATATCCCCTGGGGTCGGAAAACCGCTAGTCAGCCAAAAGCGACAAAAGCAGACACGAGGCAAAAAAAGTAGATTCCACTTACAGCCCATGTTCTTCATCGCGACCTTGAACCTCTTCCAGTTCCACTTGTACTTTCCATCGTGCATCTTCATCATGACCTGATCGACTTCCTTGAACCTGCCCTTGGCCTTGGACCCCAGACTGCGTTGCCCGACGAGGTGCCAAGAGTCTTTCGGGATTTTGCGCTCGACGCATCCGGCTTTGATATCGTCCAACCAGGCGTCGACGATTGGGTCTTTCTTTCCGACACCCTTGAAAACGGGGGGTCCGGGGTTCTTCCATTCGGCCATGGCGGCATCGAAGTCGAAAGGCTTTCCCATGATGGCGTCTCTGATAGCGGACATGTTCGTTGTGTTGCGGGGGGTTGAGAGTGTGGGGGGTGAGTAGGGGAGGGGGTCGTAAAAACTCGTAAGGTGGGGGAGGAGTTAGTCGTAAGGGAGCAACGTCTCAAACGCTGCTGAGGGGTGCGTGGGATGGGAAGGGGGAAAGATGGGGAAAATCGCCCCTCCGGCGGGGAAACAGGCCGTTTAAATACTTTACGGACAATGGACCTCGTGCTCGTGCTCGTGCACAGATCGATAAGTAGATTTGGGGTCGCGCCCACCAGACTGCAGAACATACCCAAAACACGCGGCGGTCAGGTTCCTGCTTTCTCAGCTGATTCTAGGCATCGATAGCTAAATCAAACAGCGCAGAGGAAGACCGAACGGAAATGAAAAGAGCGCTGGGATTGGTCCGGTTGCTTGGTTGGGCCTTGCGTAACCGGTGGAAGTGCCATGGGATCATCATCCGGAGTACCGAATAGGAGGAGGACACGTTGCACACGCGCCCCCTTCTGCCTTGCCTGAGATTTACGGTAGGTTCCGTACTGGTTGTGTGGGTGTGTCTGCCAGCGGACAGAGAGGGATAAGTGATTGGCGGGCGAAACGGGACGGCTCGCTGTGAGATCCACTAGAGAAGAACCATGGCCCGTTACCCGGCAAGGGCAGTCCGGAATTATCCCGGCCATTTTCTGTCCGCTTTTGTTGGATCCGGGCCATGGCCTACGATTTGGCGGTGGTCGCCCGTTTGGCGGTGGTCGCCGTTGTCGAGAGAGGGGGATCGTGGAATACGATGTTTCCCATCCGGATCGGGGCCGTCCGCAGCGCCTACGCTTGATCGCCGTCTTCTTCTCTCTCACTTCTTGACGGAATGGCCGACATAAGCTTCCGCAAAATCGACATCGACGTCTACGACGAAGACATACTCGTCGAAACAGAACTCTACGACGCGGATCCCAGAGATCCCACCCAAGTTGTGAACGACGTGAAGCAGAAGGCGACTGCGGTCAGATCAGCACTCTCCAAGTGAACCTTCCGGCTATCCTCGTCCCTCCTTTTGGTGGGCTGACGAATGATTTGGGTGATGACCTAGGGGAGATACTGTCAGTGCCTTGACACTCGTGTTGGAGGATCCGCCTTACGGTCCGGGAGTCGATGAAGCCAAGGTTCGTCTCCTAAGCCCCCCTATCCCATCCCAGCTTTAATCTTATCCTGATATCACCTGGTTCATCTCGCTCACCTGATTGGTCTGTGCAGAACCTAAACCTCCAAACCCTCGTTTCCATTCTGAATAGCACGAAATCGGCTGAGGTCCCAAACGTGCTCAGATCGCTATCACAAGACGCTCATGATACGCTCATGAAGTACTTGTACAAGGGGATGGCTATGCCTGGCTGGGGTGATGTGAGCGGAAGCGTGTTGCTGGGCTGGCATGAGAAGGTGCGCCGCGCGTTCCCGCCATTGCATCGCCCCCTTCTCGAGCTCTTTGCTTACGAATCGATTCCAGCTTACTGAGATCGCCGGAACCGGATGCATCGTCAGGGTCATGACCGACAGAAGGACTGTATGAAAGGCCACAACCGTCATGTACATATCATCATCATCCGGAATTAAATCCGCCGTCTCGGCCCGTCTCAAGGATGCTACACGACTTTCGAGTGCAAACGAAAACACGCTGTTCATCGAAGATCGAACTTTACCTGCGATTTCGGTTCTTACGAAGATCCTCTTCGCGAAACTCACCCCTCAACACCTGAAACAGCTCCCTTCCGTGACTTTCGCCAGCCTGGGGGGTATAAGAGCGAAAGTCCGGAGACCGTTACAGCCCCTGATGTCAGATAAGCCCACCTCGAGCACCCGGACCACCGATTCGAGCTGGGCCTCTGCGCGCGTCTTCACCCCTTATCAGCCTCATCGGCAGGGATCTCGCTCCCAATAGAGGAAATGAGACGGATAAGGGGTGGGCCCGATGCCACTTGTTGGAGTGTGTTGTGTCCGCAAGGTATGTCAGCGGTGATCTTACTAATGTCCATTACAGAGTGTCGACTCCGGTGAAAACCCCAGCCCTCATGCAAGAAGTCCGCCTCTTCGTGTCGAAGGTATGGCCGACATTTCGGTGTCTCGATCGCTGAGCGCGCTGGATTTCGGCTGATACTAGCTCGCCTTGGGACCTTGGTATTTCACAAAGCTGATCTTGCAGCGAAGAATCCGCGTAAATGTTCCTAGGCAAGGCCACTCCGGTTTCCTGTACAATTGAGTGGTAATCGAGCAGAGAACAACTGTCGGCTGAGGGTTGGCAAAGTTAAGTTTTGATGTAGGATTTTGGTATCAAGATTGGCGCAGACACCCAAGGAGGCGTGACGCCTGTGGCATACACGAAGAGTGAACCAAATAGAACGAGAGAGAGCCCCTCGGGAAAAAGAGGGAAGTCGGGGCAGCAGAAAAGTGACCAGTACACGATCTAATCATCCGGGAGCGTGGGCACATCATGGCGGAGCGCTTGCAGCCTTTCCTGTTTCCCACAACAGACAAAACCAACATCGCCCGCCATGGCACGCCTAGGCGAGGTCGTAGAGGAGCAGTGAGCCCTCCGATCGTCCGGTGGTATATCCTAAATGAATCTCGTTCGTATCTATAGCCGAGAAGGAGGCGAGGCTGGGGGTAGCCCGGCTCACCGACAGAGCGCGGGGCGAAGGGAGTATGTTGCATTGCGCCCACAACGTCGCTCGGCTTGTGAGTCTTTGATCCACAGGCCGAGGAAGCGTCGAGGCTCTGGTGGATCAGATGGCCCCGTCCAGCATTCTCTGTCGGGGTATGGTTTCCACGTCCCACAACCAGTCGATTTTCCACCTCTGACCTTCGAACGTAGCCGGGACGGTGACGGGGAGCGGGTACTGAATGCAAGTACGGGGCGGAAGGGTGGACAACGGGCGGATGGGTAAGTTTCCTGTGCTTGACCAGGATGTCACTCAGGTCCATGCGACAGGAAACAAGACGTACCACCCACTCAAGAGGATCACCGGGCTCAGTTCTTCAAGCACTATAGCAAGGAGGCTGAGGAGTACGACGAGGATTTCATGAAGAAGCACGACGAGGATTTGAGCACAACTCTGATATTTGTGAGTTTCTTATGAAGTTCTGGTGGACTCCACGCGTTCTAACGAGAGCGCAGGCTGGTCTGTTGTTCTCCGCCTTCCTCGCGATGCTCGGCAAACAATGGCTGAACCGATATGCGTCGACGGACCTGCAAGGAACCGCAATAGAACGTAGCCAGAATCGGCAGCGAAAGCTCGACGGTGTTGTTGCATGGTATTTCGACCAGGTGATGGCATCCTTGTCGTTGATGCTGCAGGTCGCACTGTTGCTCCTCGGTTGTGCCCTCTCCCGCTATCTCTGGGAGACTGTTACGTCTGTCATCCTTGGTCTCACCTCCTTGGTCTCACCCTCTACATTTTCCTCGTGGCCGCTGGCGCAGCTTCTGAGAGTTGCCCGTATCAAACGCCTGGATCTCCATGTCATTCGCTACCTGACCCGGAGAGTGCTTTCTTCGGCTACCCCAGGATCAGACAGCCAAACTGCCATGTTGGACTTCCGATGCATTTCGTGGATGCTCCAGGCGTCCTTAGACAAAGCCGTCCACCTTTCGACCTTGAAACACTGTATTTTGCTTCGTGTACGCATTTCTGACCCTATCCACTCCAGTTCCTCTTGATCAAATGGTTCTCGCATGCTCAAGGTTACTATCTCATTCTCTCTCCCTCCATCTCCACTGATCGCCACTCTCGATATAGCATCCTCTGGCCGGAGCTACCCCAAAACCACCCACCAACTCCCCTCGCCCCACTGCTCCTAGCTGATCAATCAGTACTCAGTACTCAGTGCTTGCCTCGTTTCCCCAGGCTGGCTGTGAAGCGATCCCTCTGCGTAATCCCCCAACTCTGTTCTCCCTCGGTTCAGGAAGGGCGACGTCGGAGATACCGAGGCGGCCCCGTTCTCCCCCAACTCAACCAGCCGTTTCGCATGTGGTGGCTTGATCCAAACTATGTATTACTAGGGTAGAACGCGTTGGGTGCAACAATAGTTTAAGTGGTGGGCTCAAATGGAACCAATCCCTGACGTCCGTGGTCCCCGTTGGCGTGGACGGTGGTTGATCTGCAGACCCATCTGCCAATATTCCTGTGTCTTGGAGCTTTATCACTGACCGCGCTGGATTTTGATTGATGCTACCCATTCCTCGCGTTTGGGTATTCCATAACGCCGATCTAGCAGCGAGGAGTAAATGTTCCCCAAAGAGAGCATTGCGTCTAGGCGAGGTTACTCCGGTTTTGACGAGGTTGGGCGGTAGTCGAACAGAGAACGACCGGCGGCTCGTGTGGGGGAGAGTTCGCGAAGTGTGGTTCGCACGTAGGATCTTTCGGGTTTGACATCGAGATTGCCGCGAATATCCAAGGAAGCATGACGTCTGCGGCACACAAGAAAAGCGAGTCGAATAGAATGAGAGTGTGTCCTCAGGAGAAAGAGGGTCATCTAAAATGAGGAGTGCGCACGATCCGGGCGGAGCGCTCGCTACCTTTCGTCTTCCCCTCCCTCAGCAAACAGAACCAACATTACCCGCCATGGCACGCCTAGACGAGGTTGTAGAGAAGCGGCGGGTCCTCTGATCGTCCGGTGGTATATCCTGACTGAATCCCGTTCGTATCTATAGCCGAGGAGGTGGAGAGATTGAAGATTCGAGGGTTGGGAGCGACTCAGCTCACCAACAGTCTGGCGGACCGGATGGCTCCGTCCCGAGTTTTCTGTCAGGGTATGGTTTCCACGTGCTCAACCAGGATGTCACTCAGATCTCATGCGACAGGAAACGGGACGTACCACCCACTCAAGAGGATCACCGGGCTCAGTTCTTTAAGCACTATAGCAAGGAGGCCGAGGAGTACGACGAGGATTTCATGAAGAAGCACGACGAGGATTTGAGTACAACTCTGATATTTGTGAGTTTCTTATGAAGTTCTGGTGGATTCCACGCGTTCTAACGAGAGTGCAGGCTGGTCTGTTCTCCGCCGTCACCTCCGCATTCATCATCGAGGTCCACTCCCACCTCCAACAGGACCCGAATGACGAAACCGCAGCTCTCCTTCGTGTTCTTCTCTACAAGATGGACAACACCACCTTCGGAAACGACATCCCCACCCCCCCAAAATGGACAGGCCCTCCCCACGCAATAGTCGAAGTCCAAACCATTCTCTTCGCAAGTCTTGCACTTACGCTTTTCTCCGCCTTCCTTGCGATGCTCGGCAAACAATGGCTAAACCAATATGCATCGACGGACCTGCGAGGAACTGCCATAGAACGCAGCCAGAACCGGCAGCGCAAGCTCGACGGTATCGTTGCTTGGTATTTTGACCGCGTAATGGCACTTTTGCCATTGATGCTGCAGGCCGCACTGTTGCTCCTTGGCTGTGCTCTCTCCCGCTATCTCTGGGAGATCAATATCACTGTTGCGTCCGTCATTATTTGTGTCACCTCCTCAGGCGTCGCCTTCTATATTTTCCTTGTGGTTGCCGGTGCAGTTTCTGAGACCTGTCCATATCAAACGCCTGCATCCCATACCCTTCGCTACTTGGGCCAGAGATTCTTTTTTTCGGCTGCCCCAAGATCAGACAGTCAAGCGGCCGCATTGGACGTGCGGTGCATTTTGTGGATGCTCCGCACATGCTTGGACAAAGACATTCACTTCTCAACCTTGAAACACCTTACGACAATGGTGGCACTTGCCAATGTTGACCCCGTCCTTGTTTCAGAATGTTTCAAGGTGTTCACTGGTTGCGCACAAGCAGGCGCCGCCGATCACGAGGTGGTGGTTGTGCAAGGGTTGGAGCAGCTTGCAGCGGCGTCGGCCCTGGGTTTATTTAAGACCATCTCTCACCTCTTGGACCTGGATCCACCTTCACGCGCCCTTGACAATTTGCGGCGGCACTACACCAAGGCCTTCCCGGCCTTCACTGACTTTCGTGGCTATCAGTTCTGCCACATCATGAGCGCTGTCCATTGTGTATCCCACAATCTCGTAGACCTCACCTTGTCCGGGCGCAAGAAGACACAACGGATGAAGACCCCCCGTTGGATCCTCCGCTTCGCGCTCCACTCCCTCTCTCTGGACCCCCCACCTCCAACGTCTGTCACCGCTGACTGCCTGTCAGTCATCGCGATCGATCTTGGTTGCGATGTATCGAACACCAGAACTATGGCATCAGATAAAAGGTACGCTCGCACCTTGCAAATGAACATTACTCTAACCTTGAAATAGTGTGCGAGTGGGGCAGGTCTCGAGCCTGATAACCGAGAAAGTGAAAATGATAGCAGGAGCCAACAATCTGAACGAACTCCACTCTAAGAACAAGGCTCTTACCACACTCTTCCCCTATGCGATCTGGCGCGAGCGAGACGGGCAACCCGAGATGCTCGACGCGTTCCTGCGTGCTGCCAGAGCTTCGATGATGTCGGGGGTTGTGTGGGATTACGTCGGTAATTTTACCAGTACGCTGCTTCACGAAGCAACCCCTCGCGCTATCGTACTCGTGTCACCCCATATCCCCTGGTGTTGGTTGACAGGCGGGGGAGATTTTGTCCAACTGTGGGTAGCGGCGACTTCTGCGGTCCAGCATGCTGAAGAGGTGGCTCAGGGTGTGGTCAACACACTGTTGCAGATTGCTTCAGAGGATGAGTTGTCACCGTATATCACCGTCAACGTTTGGTCATGGCTAACGATGCGGCCTTCTCTTCCACCCGTCTGTTCGGGGCGTTTCCGTGGATCTTATCCGCATGTCATCAAGACGGTCCGGGAGCTTGGGGACATTGAAGTTCTCAAGTCATACTTACTTCTTGTTTGGTCCGAGTGGGATGCACTCAGGGGTGGAGCCTTAAACGAGATGCAGGCCTTGATACGTGAAGATTTTGGCGGGATCGGGATGGGTCACCACCGGGTAGGTCTCATTCAACGGCTGGACCGAATTCTTTGGCGGTTAGGTCTGGGGTTCAGATACCTCCAGAAGCGCAATCCGAATCTCTGGAGGTATGAGTTACGGGCCATGAAAGATCAATACAGACAACTCAGGAATACACTGTTAGAGACGAATCTCGACGCGATTTCCCGTACGCTCTACCCAGTGACCCTACTTCCAAGTATACTGACTCAGGTGGACATACATAGGATCTCGCGCCATGTTTATGTGTGCGCTTCCTCTGCCGTGTCCATAGCTTCACTTCTGGAACCCTCAACCCCGCTCATTTCAATCCCCTCCCCTGCTTCATCCGTGACTGAACTTCAATTCCCACACCAACCTATAGCACAACTTGCTACAATACCGCACTCATGAAGCAGGCACCCACCCTCCAGTTTCTTCGATGTGCGGTTTATCGTGGACCACCTTTTCTACGTTTACCCATCGCCGCCGTCTCGTGCTTTCTATGTTCATATGATTGTTGTAGAATGGTGTATTTTGCTTCGTGTACGCATTTCGGACCCTATACACTTCAGTCCCTCTTGGTCCCTCTTGATCAAATGGTTCTCGCGCTCCTTCTCCCCCTCCATCTCGATGGGTCAATTCTGAATCTCAGAATGCTAGGTCGCCACTCTCGATAGCATCCTCTCTGGTCGGTGCTACCCCCTCCCACCAGTTCTTCTCGCCCCACCACTCCTAGCTGATCAATCGGTACTCAGTACTTACCTCGTCTCTCCAGGCTGACTGTGAAGCGACCCTTCTTGCCAGTTGGAGCGTGATCACCCAACTCTGCTATCCCTCGGTTCACGGAGGGCGACGACATCGGAAACACCGAGGCAGCCTCGTTCTCCCCCAACATGACCAGCCGTTCACATGTGGGGCTTGATCTAAACCATGTGTTGCTAGGATAGAACGCGTTAGCTGCGACGACAAAATCGTGAGCTCGAATGGGGTCAACCTCTAATGTCCGTGGCCCCCGTTGGCGCGGCCGGTGGCCGACCTGGCGCTCAACACACCCCTCGTATTGAAGACACCGCCAGGCCTATCTGCCGATATTCCCGTGTCTCGGAGCTTTGTCACTGACCGTGCTGGATTTTGGTTGATAAGTACCGGTCGTTTCTCGTGTTTGGGTTTCCATAACGCCGATCTAGCAGCGGGGAAAAACATGTCGTAAACGCTCTCCGACGGGACTGTCGCGCCTAGGAGAAGCTATTCCGGTTTCGAACGAGATTGAGCGGTAATCGAGCAGAGAACGACAGTCGGGTCGTATGGGGGAAAATTCGCGAGGTCGGTTCGGCGAATCGGATGTAGGGTCTTTCGGGTTGACATCGAGTTTGCTGCGGATATCCAAGGAAGCGTGACGTCTGCGGTATGCAAGAAAAGTGAAACGAATAGGAACGAGAGTGTGTCTTCGGAAAGAGAGGGACAGAGGCAGCAGCAACGATGGGAGCATGGTGGAACGCGGGTAAGTCGTGTCAGATCAACCACCTGGGCCAGCGCCAGTGCTCGCTACCTTTTGTCTGTCACTTCCTCAGCGGGCCGAATCGACACCGCCCACCATGGTAGATCTAGACAAGGTCGTAGAGAAGCCGTGAGGTTTCCAATCGTGTAGTGGTATACCCAGGCTGACTGAACCCCTTCGTATCTACAGCCGAGAAGGCGGAGAGAAAGATTCGGAGAGTGAGGCTGGGAGTGACTCGCCTCACCGACAGAGTACGAAACGAAGGGGGTATGTTGCATCGTGCCCGCAATACCGCTCGGCTTGCTGAGTCT
>Ga0307516_10009275_pt1 | contig 11002 bp, 2 predicted proteins | sample 19_EM_MG_FD_203310 | JGI IMG/M metagenome (GOLD analysis project Ga0307516, IMG submission 203310) | Populus trichocarpa ectomycorrhiza microbial communities from riparian zone in the Pacific Northwest, United States - 19_EM | ecosystem: Host-associated > Plants > Roots > Unclassified | place...
CGAATGCATGGTGTCCGCGCCGCGCGGCGACATGGTTCATTCCGGGCAAGTCGCCGATCCGCGTGAGCAATATTCATCGCCCGATCGTTGTCGACAACGCGAGCGGCAAGCCGGCGTGTCCACCCTACGATTCACTCGCGACGCACACGGAAGTGTTCGAATACTGGCCGAGCGATTTGGCCAAGGTGTTCCGCCAGGCCGGCATTCCGCGTCGTGCGCCGCCGCCGCTGCCGGATTGCAGCGCCGCGGCCGACGACGGCATGCGCCCGCAGATCGTCGCGCCGCTGCGCGGCACGACCTATACGCGACGACTGAGCCGCGAAGGTGAGGACCGCATCGCATTCAACGCCGTGGCCGACGCCGGCGTGCAGGAACTGTACTGGTTTGTCGACGATGGCTTCGTCGGCTCCGCAAAACCGGGGGACCCGCTGCTGTGGCGTCCCGCAGCGGCCGGCGAATTCACGTTGCGCGCAGTTGACGACCGCGGACGTGCGGATGCGCGGACGTTGCGTGTGGATGTGGTCGAATAGCTGTCAGAAGCCCGCGTTCAACAACCATGCGCCCGCTGCAACCAGCAGCGCGACCATCACGCACGCGAGTCCACCGATCCGGCTCAGCCTTCCGATCCGCACGGCGTCGTCGCCTTCGCGCACCGGCGTGTCGCGCACCGCGCGAACATCACGAGGCGGGAAACGCCGGCCGCGCACGATCAGATTGCCGCGCACCAGAAGATGGCTGCCCAGCGCCGCGAGGCATACCGCGATCAGCATGAAGCAGGCCAGGCGCAGTATCGCGAGTGCCGCGGGCAAATCGTCCGGCTGCATGCGTGTGCTGACATAGCCGAGCCAGAAACGCAATCCCACCAGCAGTCCGAGCAATAGCATTCCTGCGGCGCAGAGCGTGCGGATCACGCGCCGGCGATAGCCGGCATCGGCACGTTGGATTTCCATGCAACGAGCTCCTCCCCGAATCGGGGCAGGATAGCGCGTGAGCGGCCGTTCACTCCCACCGCTCGTCGCCGCAATCGCGCGCCCATACCAGGTATCGGAGCGGGTCTTGGGCGCAGCCGGGCCCCAGGTTCAGCAATCGCCGATCAACGCCGCCTTGACCGAGTACGTAGCGGCGGAGCATGCTCATGCCTCGTGCTCGGGGCAGGGGTGAGCATGATTCCAGGGATGGAGACGTACTCCGCTTGACGGCGGAATGCGTCGCCATGGGGAGTAACGATTGAAGCTTCATGCCGCGCCGCAAACCTGCGATGCGGTCACGTTTGTGTCCGGGGATCACAAATGCAATCGATACTGCTCCGTCATCTCGCCGAAATTATTCTGGCGCGCTACGGCGCCGCCAATGCTTTGAACTGTTGCAGGGGAATCCGCTCATGAAACGAATTGTCTTCGCGTCTTTCCTGCTGCTGTTTGCGATGGCAGCCCTGGCCGCTTCGCCGCCTGGCACGATGCAACCAACACAGCGCGCGATCACGAAATTTGCGCCGCTCAACTTCAGGGAGGCCGCCGATCGCGAGAAACAGAATCCGCCGCAGAACCGCGGCGAGATCGAGGAGATCGACGCGCCACAATTGCCGCCGCCGATGAGTAAAGGCGTGCCGATCCAGGGCGCCGCCCAGCTACCGACTACGCCATGGTCGACGCCGTCGTTCGGCACCGGAATTTCGCCACCGCCGGCGAAAACATTCAAGGCGGAGTTCCTCAGCTCCACAAGCATTCCACCCGACACGATGGGTGCGGTCGGCAGCACCCATGTCATCACCGTGACGAACGATCGCATGCGCATTCTCACTCGCGATGGCATCGAGGTCTCGCGTCTGACACTGACCAGCTTCTGGACCGGAGTGACGATCAAGGGTGCCGCAATTTCAGCGTTCGACCCCAAGGTTCTTTTCGATCGCTTCAACAACCGCTTCATTCTCATTTCTTCCGGCAACGCCCAGAACGTCAACTCCGGTGCGATGTTCGCGGTTTCGGCTACGGCCGATCCGACCGGTACCTGGTTCCGCTGGTCGGTGGCCACCGATCCGGCATCGACAGCCGCGGGCGGCCACTGGATCGACTACCCAACCGCCGGGCACAACAAGAACTGGATCGTCATCGACGAGAACGTCTTCAACTTCGGTACCGCTGGCACCGGCTATTTCGGACAGCAGATCTACGTCCTCGACAAGCAGGCCGCATACGCTAATACGCTGGGCACGATCAATCTGTTCACCGGTGATTTCACCAATACGTGTCTGCCCAGCGCGAATCAGGCGACCGAGCTCGCCTGCGGCTTCACGATGGCGCCGGCGATCACCGAGGACAACACGACCGACACCGAGTACATGGTCGAGGATTGGGACTCCGCGGCCGGTCAGCTTCGGTTGAGCAAATTCACGGGCACGCCGTCGGCTCCAGTGCTTACCGTTGGTACGCAATTCCCGCAGTCGTCCGAAGCGTGGCGCTTCGATGCACCGCGCATCGACAACTCCACCACGGCCACCGTTTCCGGCACGATCACCAGTTCCGGCGGATACATGCCGCAGCGTCAGCAGAGCGCGAATCTGGCGTCGGGAACACGCGTAATGGCAAATGACTCGCGCGTCCAGAACGCCGTCCTGCGCGCGGGCACGCTCTGGTGCACGCATACCGTGATGCTGGCGTCGGCCTCGCAGCCGGCTGGCACGACGATCGGCGGCGCTGGAAACCCGGTTGATCAGCACTCCGGCATTCAATGGTGGGCGATCAATCCGACGCTTGAAACGGGCGCCTCGACGGCGCCGATCCAGCGCGGCAGAATTCACGATCCGACCGCCGACAATTGCCACAACGGCCTCAGCGGTCAAAACATCATCGCGGGCCGCTGCACCTCGACGGCAACACAGACCGGCGAGTTCTTCGCTTTCCCGAACATCAGCGTGAACCAGAACAATGACGTGTTCATCGGTTTCACACGCTTCAGCCCGTTGACGTATCCGAATTCCGGCTACGTCATGCGCGCGGCTTCCGATCCTCCGAATACGACACGCGATCCCGTGGTCTTCCGTCCCGGGCAGGCCAACTACAATATCGGCAGCGGTACCAGTACCGCGACTTTCCCGACGCGTCCCACCCGGCAGAACCGCTGGGGCGACTACAGCGCCGCGCAGACCGATCCGCTCAACGATACCGATTTCTGGACGGTGCAGGAGTACTCCGGCACCGTTCGCGACTTCGGCATCGGCCTCGCCGGCAACTGGGAGACCTGGTGGTCGATGATCCGTCCCGGCGCGGCGCAGCCCGTCGCGGGCAACCTGATCATCAGTGAATTCCGCTTGCGCGGTCCTCAGGGCGTACGCGACGAGTTCATCGAGCTGTACAACCCGGGCACTTCGCCGGTCATCGTCCAGACCACCGACGGTTCAGATGGCTGGGCGCTTGCGAACAGCAACAACGGCACGACTGTCGCGAGCGTCTTTGCGGTCATCCCGAACGGCACCGTCATCCCGGCGCACGGACACTTCCTCGTTGCCGACAATCCGGACGCCGCGAACGGTCCCACGCTCGTCTACAGCCTCAACGGCGCGCCCTCGATCCAGGCGCGTGGCGCCGACAGCGATACGGGATGGTCGCTCGACTTGGCTGACAATGGCGGCATTGCGCTGTTCAAAACCGCGACGACGGCGAACTTCAGCGCTGCAACGCGTCTGGACTCCGTTGGCTTCGCTTCGATTGCCACGGGACTGTTCAAGGAAGGCAACGGCATCGCGCCGATCACGGCGACGACGCCGACGGGCCAAATGACGTTCTATCGCGATCTTTCGAGCGGTACGCCGAAAGATACCGACGTAAACGAGAGCGATTTCATCTTCGCCAATTCGGTCGCCGGCGAGACGCTCGGCGGCACGCCGCGTCTCGGCGCTGCCGGTCCGGAAAACCTCGACAGCCCCACGAGCGGTACGGGAACGACGACACTGCCGGTGTCGCTGGTCGATACGGGACTGTCCGCCGCCAACGCGCCAAATCGCGTGCGCGACAACACCGTCGTGGCCAATGGCGCGCTCGGCACGCTGACCATTCGCCGCACCTTTACCAACAGCACCGGCACGGACCTCACACGCCTGCGCTTCCGCATCTCCGACATGACCACGAACCCTCCGGGCGGCGGCAACGCCGATCTGCGCGCTCTCACGTCGGGCAATACGATCGTTTCGCTCAGCGGTGGCGGTTCGGTGAACGTCTCCGGCACGACGCTCGAGACACCGCCGGCGCAAGCCGCAGGTGGCGGTCTCAATGCCACGTTCAGCCCGCCCGGCGTGACACTCGCCACGCCGCTCGCAACCGGAGCGCCGCTCAGCGTGCAGTTCACGCTGGGCGTGCAGACGGCCGGCACGTTCGAATTCTGCATCTTCGCCGAGACAGTCGGCGTGAGCTCGGCACCGGTCAGCTGCTTCACCGGCAATACCGAGAACCAGCCGCCACTGATCACTCCGAGCGCACCGTTGGCGCGCACGCAGGCTGCCGCGGCGTCGAATGCGACGATCGCCACCGTCAGCGATTCGCAGGACGGCGCCGGCTCGCTCGTGGTCGTCGCGACAAGCGTTCCGAGCGGCATCAGCGTTACCAGTGTCACCAATACCGGCGGCACCGTCACGGCGGATGTCGCGGCTGACTGCAGCGCGACGGCCGGTGCAAACAATGTCACGTTGCTCGTCACTGACAGTGAAGGCGCTACCGCTACGGCAACGCTTGTTGTGAATGTGACTGCGGTACCTGTTCCACTGCCGCCGACCATCGCCGGCACGACGAACGGTACCGGCACGCAAGACCAGGCCTGTGTCGAGCAGCCGCTCACGCTCACCGCGACGACCACCGGAGCGACGTCATACCAGTGGTATCAGGACAACAACACCCTGAATGGTGAGACGAACTCGACGACGCTCGTGACGGGCGTCGGAACTTACTACGTAACCGCCACCAACGTGTGCGGCACTTCCGCGCAATCGGCCGGCTATGCCGTGCAAAATCCGACGCCGCATGCGGCGTTCATTACGCCCGGCGGCCCGACGACTTTCTGCAGCGGCGGCAGCGTCACACTTTCCTCCAACAGCGCCACCGGTATTCAGTGGTACCTCAACAGCAATCCGATCGGCGGTGCGAACTCACAGACCTACATCGCCACCGCGACGGGCAGCTACAACGCGCAGCTCAACGCACTCGGGTGCCACAGTCAGTTCGGCAATGCGACCGCCGTCACCGTCAATCCGAATCCGGCGACGCCCACGATTACGCCGGGAGGGCCGACCACCTTCTTCTTCGGCGGCAGCGTGACGCTCACGTCATCGAGCGCCAGCGGCAATCAGTGGTATCTCAACGGTAACCCGATCGGCGGCGCGACGAGTCAGTCCTATGTGGCGACAGCCGGCGGCAACTACACCGTTGTCGTGACGGGAGGCGGTTGCAGCAGCGCACAGTCTTCCGCGACGACAGTGACGGTCAATCCGCCGCAAGCGGATCTTGCCTTGACGATCACCGATCATCGCAACACGGTGATGATCGGTAATTCGGTGAACTACATCATCGAAGTGACCAATAGCGCCGGACCGAGTCCGGCGACCGCGAACGTCACCGACGCGCTTCCGGCAGGACTGATCAACGGCAGCTGGGCATGCGTTCCGTTCGGCGGCGCGACGTGCGCGAACGGCGTCGGCAATACGTTGAACGATGCGGCCACATTGCCCGTCGGCAGCAAGGTCGCGTATGTATATTCAGCGACCGTGATGGGCGGCGACGCCAGCGATCACATCGTCAACACGGCCTCGGTTGCGATCGGCTCGGGCAGCGATCCGGTCTCTGGCAACAACAGCGCCTCGGATACCGATTCGGTCGAGATCTTCGTCGACGGCTTCGAAGGCACACCGTTGATGACCCCGAACGGCGTCGGCAACGGCGCGGGCTATGTCTCGGCAACACTGCGCGTGAACGCGGATCTGTTGAGCACGTTGAGCTTCGTGCCGACAACGGTGGCCGCGGGACGTGGCGCGGACGGCAAGACGCTGTTCACTCTCGAGATGGCCCGTTTCGCCGGCGACGTTTCACTGCGCGTCGTTACGCTGGATGCGCGAGGCATGAGTCAGCGGTCGTCATGGCAGGTAGTGGATCTGCATCAGTCCTTGCTCACGTTCGATTGGCAGTCCGCTTCAGGCGCCAGCACCGCCGACGGCTACATCAGAGTCGGCAGCGCTGCTGCGCCATTGCTGCTCGGCGCCCGCGATGATCAAGGGCGCCTGACGCAGCTCTGGGTGACGACGCAGAACTCCGTGCCGTGGCTGGTTCTGGTCACGCATTGATCCGCGTCGCATGCGACGAAATCAAAGCCCGGGCTAGCCCGGGCTTTTTCTTGGGATACCTGCTGCACCCCGCATTCTGCGGGTTCTTGGCAAGCAGGTTCGGGATGCGCCTTGACCAAAGTCACTGCAGCGGCGCATGCTCACTGCTCGTGCTCCGGAATTAGTGGGCATGATTCCATGGACGGATGCGTGCTCCTCATGGAGCCGCGAAATCCGTCGACTCAGGGAGACGACGACAGTGTGCATCGACAGCTGCGCCAATGCAGCTGGCGCACTTGTGCGCTCTGAATACTAGGGGATGAAAAATGAAGCTTAGGTTATCTGCGTTGCTGTTCTCCGCGCTGACCGTCGGCGCGTTTGCGCAGACATCCGACGAGCGCGCTGCGCCGCCAGGACCCAACAGCGTAAGCAAGGACAAGCCGACGGAATCAGTCCTGCAGCGAGCTGCGAGCCGCCGCTTCGACGTGCGCTCGCTGCCGCAAACACGCCCCGCGCCGCGCGAGCGCGAGGAACTCGAAGAGCCCGAACACGAGCCGGTCCTTTTGCCGAGCAGCGTACCGCCGCAAGCGTCGGCACCGAGCGTGCCGACGGTTTCCGCGCCGGCGCCGCCGCCGATCGCTGTGTTCGAGGGTCTCGATCGTTTCAATTTTGGCGCCGGCAGTCCGCCTGATACGAACGGCGATGTCGGTCCGACGTACTACATCCAGACGGTGAACACCTCGCTTGGTATTTTCCGCAAAAGCGACGGCGTCCGTGTAGCGGGTTTTTCGTTCGACACCTTCATGAGCCAGGGCAACTTCGGCAACCTCTGCGACACCGAGAACTTCGGTGACCCGGTCGTGTTGTACGACACTTTCGAAGATCGCTGGATTGTTACCGATTTTGCGTTCCTGACGGATGTTTCCGGAAACGTAGTGGCGCCGGCGTATCAATGCATCGCCGCTTCGATGACCGGCGACCCGGTAACCGGCGGATGGAATTTTTACTCGCGCCTGATCACCGACAACCTCAACGACTATCCGAAGTTCGGCATCTGGCCAGACGGTTTGTACATGTCGGCAAACATGTTCTCGTTTGGCGCTGGCGGTACTTTCCAGACGGCACGCGTGTGGGCGTTCAACAAGGCGCAGATGTACGCCGGTGCCACGACTGCCCAAGTCGTATCGTTCAACGTGGGCGGTGGCGATTTCACGGTCATACCCGGCAACGCGCGCCTGCAGACCGGCACGCCACCGCCGGGACGGCCGAACTTGTTCATGTCCACGCAGCAATTCCTCAATGCAGTAACGGTCTACAAGTTCCATGTCGACTGGAGTGCCATTTCACTGTCGACCTTCACCGGTCCCGACACGCCGATCGCCGCGACAAGCTGGCCGACATTCGCCGCTGGCGTGCCGCAACCCGGAACGGCAACGTTGCTCGATTCGCTTTCAAACCGGGCCATGGTGCAGAACCAGTACACGAACTTCGGCGGCACCGAATCGCTGTGGGTTTCGCACACGGTCCGCCGCGGAAATACGAGCGGCTTTGCCGCACCGCGCTGGTACCAGGTGAACGTCACCGGTGGAACGGTTGCCGCAGCCATCCCGCAGGCAGCGACGTGGGATCCGGATGCGGCCAACGTGCTGCATCGCTGGATGCCGAGCCTCGCGCTCGACCGCGGCGGCAATCTGGCGATGGGCTACAGTACGTCGAGCACTACCGCGTTCCCTTCAATGGCGTATGCCGGCCGGCTTGCCGGCGATCCGATCAATACATTCAGCAAGACCGAGCAGACGTTCTTCGCCGGCACGGCATCGCAAACCGGCACGACGCGCTGGGGCGACTACAGCGCCATGACGCTCGATCCGGATGGCTGCACGTTCTGGTTCACCAGTGAATACGCCAATCCCGCCGACCAGACGTTCGATCATCGCTGGTTGACCAAGTTCGGTTCTTTTACCTTCAGCGAATGCACGCCGGTTGGCGCCGGCGGCACGGTCTCCGGCACCGTCACCGTCAATCCGGGCGGTGCCCCGATCAGCGGCGCGACGGTCAAGCTCGGTGCGCGCGCGACCACTACCGACGGCACCGGCAACTACGCGTTCAGCGCGATTCCGGCGGGCATGTATCCGTCGATGGTTGCGACCAAGCCCGGATTCGGCGCGGGTTCTGCCGCGAGCATCGCCGTCAGCGACGGCGGCACGACCACGCAGAATTTTTCACTTACCGGCGCAGCCGCAAATGCGTGCGTGACGGATACGACCCAAGCAGATTTTCTGACCGGTGTGCCGACCAACATTGATTTCAACGCGAGCCCCGGCGACGTGACGTTGGCGAATCCGCCGACCGTCGACCAGTCAAACACGGCTGGTACGACGACCGGTACCAGCTTCAGCGTGACGAGCTGGGGTGGTCAGAGTTTCATTCCTGCAATCACCAGTACGCTTACCAAAGTCGACGTGCAGCTTTTTTGCTCAGGTTGCACGGGCACCACGCCGAACCTGACGCTTTCTGTTCGTGCTACCAGTGGCGGTTTGCCGACCGGTGCCGACCTTGCTACCACAACCATCCCGGGTTTTTCCAGCGGCTCGGGCACGTACTACACCGCCGCCTTCGGCACGCCCCCGGCTCTGACAGCGGGGACGCAATACGCACTGATCTTGCGCCCCGTGGTGGCGCCCTCAGTGGGCGGCTATTTCTGGATTCGTTCCTCGCCCAGTACGTATGCCAATGGTCAGCGTGTTATTTCCACGGACAACGGCGCGACATGGACCGCCGATTCGACTCGGGATTTCAATTTCAGAACCTACATGCAGACCGGCTACACGGCATCTGGCGATCTCGTCTCCGCGGTGAAAGATGCCAACCCCGTGCAGGATTACACCGCCACGTGGTCGACGTTGTCGTGGAACGCCGCGACGCCTGCGAACACGGCGCTGCGCTTCCAGGTTGCGGCGAGCAACTCCGTATTCGGTCCATTCAACTTCGTCGGGCCGGACACCACGCCCGGGACGTTCTTCACCGCCAGCCCTGTGACGCTGAGTCAGTTCAACGGCAATCGTTATCTGCAATATCGCGCTTACCTGACGACCACCAACAATGCCGTGACGCCCACCGTCAACGATGTGACCACGTGCTACATCGACAACGCGCCTGCCGATCTGTCGATCACCAACAGCGACGGCACCGCCACAGCGGTCCAGGGCGGTTCGGTGATCTACACCATCACTGCCTCGAACGGGGGGCCTGGCGCGGTAAGCAATGCCAGCGTCTCGGACAACTTCCCCGTCGATGAAACGTGCACCTGGACCTGCAGCGGCGCAGGCGGCGGTACCTGCACTGCGGCGGGCAGCGGCAACATCCTCGACAGCGTAACTCTGCCGATCGGCGGCAATGTCACGTACCAGGCGACCTGCGCGATTTCACTCACGGCGAGCGGGTCATTGAGCAACACCGCGGCAATCTCTTCCACGCCGGCATTCGTGTTCGACACGGTCAGCGGCAACAACTCGGCGACCGACGTCGATAATGTCGTGACCTCGACCGACCTGTCGATCACCAAGACCGACGGTGTCGCCACGGCTGTTCCGGGCGGTTCCGTCGTGTACACGATCGTGGCGTCGAACGCTGGTCCAAGCAATGCGGCTGGCGCGACGGTGGCTGATACCTTCCCCGCGACGCAGTCGTGTACATGGACCTGCACCGGCGCATCGTGCACCGCGCCTTCCGGCAGCGGCAACATCAATGACGTCATCAATCTGGCGGTCGGGGCGAGCGTCACTTACGCCGCGACATGTTCGATTGCCGCATCCGCTACCGGAGCGCTGATCAACGCGGCCACCATCGCCGCCGCGGCGGGCACGACGGATCCGAACACCGGCAACAACAGCGCCGTCGACAACGACACGCTGACGCCGCAGAACGATCTGTCGATCACCAAGACCGATGGCGTCACCAGCGCCGTACCCGGAGGCTCAGTCACCTACACGGTCGTTGCCACGAATTCCGGACCCAGCGATGCGACCGGCGCAACTGTGGCCGATACGTTCCCGGCCAGCGAAACCTGTACGTGGACCTGCAGCGTTTCCGGCGCTGGCGCGTGCACCGCCAGTGGCAGCGGCAACATCAACGACAACCTGAATCTCGGTGTGGGCAGCAGCGCAACCTATACCGCGTCGTGCACCGTTTCTGCGGCAGCCACGGGCACCTTGAGCAACACAGCGACGGTGACGGCTGCAGCCGGCTCCACGGACTCGACTCCCGGCAACAACTCGGCGACGGACAGCGACACGCTCGCGCCACAGGCTGATCTGGCGATCACCAAGACCGACGGTGTGACCACGGCGGTGCGAGGCGGTAGCGTGACATACACGATTGCCGCTTCAAACGCCGGTCCAAGCGGTGTCACAGGCGCAAACGTTGCGGACACATTCCCGGCGGCGCTGACGTGCGCGTGGACGTGCGCGGGTACGAGCGGCGGCACCTGCACCGCTTCCGGCAGCGGCAACATCAGCGACGCTGCGAACCTGCCTCCCGGCGGAAGTACGACCTACACCGCAACCTGCAGCATTGCGGGGAGCGCGACGGGCAGCCTGAGCAACACGGCCACAGTGACGGTGCCGCCCAGTGCCGGAGATCCGGTACCCGGCAACAACTCCGCGACCGATACCGACACCCTGGTGTCGCAAGCCGATGTTG
>Ga0307516_10009276_pt1 | contig 11001 bp, 17 predicted proteins | sample 19_EM_MG_FD_203310 | JGI IMG/M metagenome (GOLD analysis project Ga0307516, IMG submission 203310) | Populus trichocarpa ectomycorrhiza microbial communities from riparian zone in the Pacific Northwest, United States - 19_EM | ecosystem: Host-associated > Plants > Roots > Unclassified | place...
GTTGTCAAAGATGTGATCGACGACGAGGGCAACCGCCTTCGAGAATAAGGCAGCAGTGGCTGCTGTCTCGATGAACACGCTGACAGCCACGCTCTGTGGCCGACCAAATACCCTACGAAGGCGTTTCGTCAGGGATTCATGGCCTGAGTGGGAGGGCCCCAATTTCAGGAAGCGCTTTGTTGCATTCAGCTGGAAGATATGTTGGAGTGAGTGTACACTCAGCATCAGAGCAATACATACCAGCCCGTTCGTCGATTTTAGAAGCAGCACTTCTATCAATAAGCTGAACTTGGAGACGGTCTCAGCCGACGCGTGGTGCAATGCCCAGTCCCGTGAATGTTCGGAGTTGACGAAAATGTAACTAGAATGTGGTGTGGTCAGTACCTTCCTGGGAATTTCTCCCGGGTTAAACGCACTCAGTCACTTCTGAGAAAGCACCGTATACATCTTGCGCTTCGACGTCCCCAGTCGGATCGGTCGTACACTTGATTGATAGATCCACCTTCATGCCCATCGTCAGCGACCTGGAGCCAACACGGAGGTGACAAACTCACAATCTCCTCGGTGATCCAGTAGATGGGGACAAGGTTCACAACGGCTCCGACGATGTTTAGATGCCGCGTCGTCGAATCGATGTCCAAAGCAAATCTCTCCTCGATCAACCTCTTCGTGATATGAAAGAACGAGGATGCTGTATGATCCACTGCCCTACTCGAGAAAAGTGGCTTCTTCACCTACACAACAATCAGGAGAGGCAGCAAGGGGGACATATTTCGTGGACGTACGCTGACGAGCGGGTAACGAACGAGTTTCTGCACGCGGTTTTCAATAGATCCAAGCCCAAGGGGTGTTTTGGTTGGTCTCGTCCAAGTGTACTCGTCTTCCGAGCGCCCTTGGTCTCTGACGTACCCACGCATTGTTTCCGGTACGACGAATGAAAAATGAGCATATGCAGAGCCTGGAGGGTAGTACTCCGGCAAATGACGGAAGAGAAGCTTGCCCAGCATCCCCCCGAATGAACCATCGTTCTCGTCGAATTGGCAGTCGTTGTATCCCCAGACAGTCAAGTTGAATGCTGTGTGGTGCTGATGTCAAAGGTAAGATCTTGTGTGGGGGGAGATCGACGCACGGGTGAACTCTGTCGTCAGGAAGCGGTCTCCCCTGGTGAGACAGACGGCATCGGAAAGAATTGCTCTCGAAATTGTATATCCGGGACATAACCCGGCCCCAGGCATAGGCCCTTTGGTTTCCTCAGCTTGTAGGCCGACCTGGAAGAGTTTGAGCAGATTAGAAGAGGATCGGAGGGGTCGAACCGTACCTGTAATTCAAGGCGGTCTATGTCGTGATACAGGTTGGCAGCAGCCTGGTGGATCTCAGGATCCGGGTTCCATTCTTCAAAGCTCTCATAGGCTATACACAGACGTCAGGAAGTTAGATAGGGTTCATCGCGAAGGAACCTCACGCTTGAGGCCAACGAACTTCCTGAATTCGTTTAGTGAACATGCGCCCCAGGCTCTCCCTTGCTCGATACCCATGATTTCAATTACTCGAAGGACGCTAGGGATCCCCCGAGCCTTGAATGCGCACGCAGCTGATTCCGTTGCGCTATGGAGGAAGTTGGCAATGTCCGCATCTTCAAACGAACCATCTGGTCCACGTTCAAGGCTGAGAGACACTTGAGTGACCACACTTTACGTGATCTCCGTGGCGACTTACTCGCCAAAGGTCCACGCTTTGACATCAGGGCCAGGCCGCATTGTTGTGCCAGCGGCTGATTGGAAATCCGCGACGGTGATCTAAGACGGGGTTAGGAAACGACGGGGGACATAAGCCCTTCGTACCTGATTCCAGTCTTTTCCCGGGAACAGCTGCTTGAAAACCTTCTCGGTCCACGCTGTGTCTTGCTCCGACACGCACGCATGCCACCGATATAACAGATTGAATTCGATGGAGACGACGTTCCCCTCGCCCCGGGGTGTGAGCGAGTGATCAGGGTCCCTTGCAACCTGACGGGGTGGGAATCAAAGACTGTTAAAGCTCATGACCTCGGCGGTAGTTACCTCCAGGGGGTTTAACCTCCAGGTAGAGCCATCTCGAACCATCCCCAGGATCACGCCAACGTAGTCACGCAAAATCACTTGCACGAAGCACGCAGTATTCACCAACCTCGCCCGATGAAAAATCTCATCATCCTGGGCGATTCGTACCGCAGGGTTAGTGAGGGGTGGAGTTGAGAAAGTAGATTTCTCGTTGATGTTCAATATCTTGTCGGCAACATACTACCCAGCGTTGTGAGGGATGGCCTTGGGTATGGGTGTGAAACTCACGTTATGATTCCGCGAGAATATGATGAGGAGCGCACCAACAGATGGTGGCATAAACAGTAACCTTGAGTCGGCAAAAACGTCATTCCAGATCTTCCCCGTCCCGTCCAACCGTCGGACGGAATTAACCTGCTTCTGAGAACTCCCGTAGAGGATGCTGAGGTCGAGGTAGCTGCTCGCATTGTTGATAGACCAGTCAGCGTGACTGGTTTCAAATATGGAGTGAATGACCAGGTTGGCGAACGCGAAGAAGAGACTCGACAGCCCACCAGGGTGGGTAACGAACTGGTCCCGGCGTAAGAGAGAGTCAAATACAGTAGCAGCGTCGGGCAGACGTGAAATCGGGATGGTAGTCTTCGGCGGGACAGAACGAGCGTAGGGCATCCCAACCTTCCCCAGTGAAGGGGCCAATGGGTTGTAAAACGATCCGTCTGCAGGCCGATACGCATAGTGTACTCCGGCTGGTTGAGGATACACAGCTGTGCCCGCAGGTGGTAATGCGAGATACGGGCCGGGCGGGTGGGGAAGGTCCTTGTACAAGAGCCCAATGACGTATCGCTCGATCGTCTTTCCGAGCCTCGAGCCTTGGGGAAGGCGCGACATGAGGGTCAACAATTTCTCGAGCTGTGTTCCGCCTCTTCGTAAGACGCAGGCCGTGCGGATGAACGGGAAGGAAGCCCACCAAAAACTTCCTGTCATCGAGGCCTGCTCCGTTCATATTCTTCACCGCATCAATATACGCGGGCTAAATGCCTCTGGATCAGGCGATTCCGCATGTCATGATAGGGCGGAAACACCCACCAAATCGCTCAAACTGAAGGGGGGTCCTGCTCTCGATATCTTATCAACCTCGTATAGGCTCCGGGTGAGGAGTTTGGGAACTGGCGTCCCAGTTGATTCATTCAGCTCGACCCGACTTCTTGAGAAGTTGGCGGCCAGCTTCGTCAACGGAGAAGGCATCCCGAAGGGGGAGAGGGGTTGAAGGAGAGAGGGTTTGGCTGAAGACAGCAACGGCCATGTTATGAAGGGGCCAGCTGATATACCCACCGGCTACAGATGAATAGAGCCGTGGGCGGGAATGTTCAGAATCGAACGTGTTCGAGCAGGTGCCGCGTTCATTTCCAACCGGGAATAATGCTGCCAAGCCACTAGTCGACGCTGGCGTACTACCCGAGGGTGGTCGAATCGGACTAGAGAGATTCGTCACTCGCGATGGAGAGATCCAGTGGCGCGCAGTTGTAACCCGAACTAGCTTCCAAGTACCGGTTTGAATGAAATCAGTCACGAATCATCGCCATTCGTCAATACACAACTAGCCGTGTCTCAACAAAGGAAGCAGCTGGTCTAAGCCTTTCCATGTGCAAATGGAATACAGCCCTTGTTGCAGCGGTATATAGAAAAACAAGCAAGAGAGGGCCCATCACATGATCAAGCAACACGAATTTTGCTATCCGCAGAATGAAAATAGTGAACACATCTCCTCTGTGGGATACAACGATGCACGTACCTTCTTGGCTGTCTTGTAGAACATCTTGCTTTGGGCTGACAGCGCTTGGGACCTATCCACCAAATCGTTGATCTTCTCCCCACGTTGCAGCACCGACTCGATCGTTTTATGCTGTGATTCCGCGTTAACAACTATGCAGGTGACAACATGAAGGCGAAAACGTACCAAAACGATCTTGGTTTCGTCGAGCTCCTGCTGCACCTTCATTATTGCGTCCGCCTGCCTTGGATCCTGGTACTTTTGCAAATACGTCGTCGCTTCCGGAAAGTCAATTGAAGATGGGTTTCCGAACGAAGATTGAGGAATCTTTGCCGTGAAATCATCGAGCAGTTTGGTCAGAAGTGAGAAGGCCGGTCGGACAGGATACTCGTGGTCGCAGATAAGCACCGCTGTGTTTGGGTGGCAGCGTCAGCACCTTGGACGTAGCAGCAGTCTGGGAACAATACAGACTGACCAGCCAGTTGTTCAGCCCCTCCCCTGTTGTACACATGCGCAGTATAGGCGTTTTCTTGCACGCTCTGACGCTGCCCTTGGGGGGTTCTTTCGGCGATGGTCTTGGAGAAGAAAGCAACGAACTCCGCCACCGATCCTCTCTGGTAAAAGGGGAACGATGACAAATCTGAAGCTGTAGCAAGCGTTGTACAGGCCTTGGCGGGAGGTGCGAGAATGAGAGAGAGAGAGAAAATCTTCATGAGGGGCGGAGGGGAAAAATGTGGATGGTGGTGGAAGGTCAATGAGTAAGTCGGTCCAAGCTGTGCGGTGTTTGCTGCGAACGGCCACCACGGCCGATGTTCGGGCTACTTTATTCGCTCGCTCTGCTCTGGACGATCATCTACGCCGTGAACAAACATCGACGAGGGAAACCCGGTGGTCTTCCCCTGCCAGCATATTACATCCCGCGAGCACAGGCGGCAAAATATCAGATCCAACTCAGGCCGCTCAATCTTGTCGTCGAGACCACCGCGTTCAATCAAATACACGATGAGTTCGCGTGGACTTTACTTCGGAACCCCACGTTAAAAAGTGCCTTGAAGTCTTTCTATGGGCTTGGTGCAGCTCTGGGCGTCGCTGGGATGTTAGGTGGGGTCGGAACGCTCGTGTGGACAACCTGGAAGCTATCGCATCTACTTCTGGCGATCCAGCCCGCCGGAGAAGGGTTGGTCAAGCGTGATGCTACCACACCACCTCCACAAGGCAGTGGACTTCCGTTCTACTTCATCGTAAGCTAGCCCATACCATCTATAACCCGACGGCTACAATCGCACAGATACCCGGTGTCACCACCCCTCTCCACGACCTCCCAGTCCTTCTCTTCTCGCTCTTTTTCAGTTTGTGTTTCCACGAATTTGGGCACGCCGTAGCCGCAGCAGTGTGAGTCGTTCCACTAGCTCGCATCCCCCCGTAACTGAATTCCGTTCACAGGGATAATGTCCCTTTGACTTCGGTGGGAGTGTCCCTACTTGTATTAGTACCATCCGCATTTGTCTCCATCTCTTCCGGAACAGCGTCACGACTGCCCGCCATTGGGAGGTTACGCATAGCCTCGGCCGGTGCCTATCATAACATCCTCGTCTTCGCCATCCTCTCGCTCCTCGGGAAGACCGGGTTTGGTAATCGGGCGCTGGCCATCTGCTATGAGGATGTCTCTAGGCTGGGAAAAGTTGTTATCAGTATCGACGACGTACGTCGAGAGAGTTCAACCCTAACGTAGGCTGACGGATAGTTGTTTCCAGGATTCCCCCCTGAACGGGCATATCGTCCCAGGAGATATGATTACGGCACTCAATGACTTCGTTCTAGGATCGGAGCCTCACCAAAACCTGTGGTCTCAGTATTTCCTAGAACCAGACACAATAACAGTGTCTCCCTCAACCGGGTGGTGCATTGAAACGGAGTGGTTCCAGGGTAGCTATGTCGTCCCCGCGGGCAGTCGACCCCTGCTTACCGCACCTAAGGCCAGTCAAGCGCCTGCTGTTCCAGCGATGCACCACACGTGGATAACCTTGCCTGTTTTTCATCATTGCTCAGTTCGACCACAAAAATCGACCGGTGCATCGACCCTGTACCCGTAATGACCGATAACCATAGAAAACGGTGCTCGCCCACCAGCACCTGTGCAGAAACTTCCACATGTGTCACGTATACCTCGTCGGATCCGCTCATCAGGATCGAAATGAGCAAGGACGAGGATTTGAGAACAGTCCTCTGGAGCGGGCCACCGCTGGAGGTCTGGGAGCAGGGTGAACTATTTCTCTTCGCAGTCGTGTCACCACTAATGGTCACCGCAGTTGAGGTGGGTGAGCTTCGCCCCCGAGTTTCCATATACCCGCTCTGGTTGCCAAAGTCACTCGCAAGTTACGCGTCGTGCGTCCCCTGGGCAGTCTTGTCCGCAGATTGCCGTTAATTGTGATCCACAGATACCTGAAGACGATAATGCTCTCTTTGTTTGTCATGAACCTCTTTCCGCTGTCTTTCCTTGATGGCGGACAGGCATTACAAGCCACAGCGGACCTCTTACTCAAAGATCCCGAGAACACCCAAGATCTCGAAGCCGGAGGCAGGGGTTTCAGGAGCCTGGATGGGGGTGGGAGAACGAGGAGGCGCAAAGCACTCATCAAGAACTCAGCGGAAGTTGCCACTTGGGTGCTGATTGGAACATCATCCACACTCGGCTTGATTCACTGGTATCGTTCATGACACTTGGAGACGGCCTGATACGATGCCGGACGAACGTAATGATGTCACATTAGAGAATGCCATGGTTATGCTGTGTGGTACTGCAGAAAAACGCTCAAAGAGCGACCTAATCGATACACCCGCGCAGAGAAGGTCGGAATTTACTTCTTGGAAGTTTTCTTGACATCCACGACGTTTAAGCCTACGAACGCGTCAGTGTTTCGACCAGTCTGTGCTACACAGACAGACGTACCAGGTGGTAAACTCTGCTTCAGCTTCTCCGCCTTTTCGGGGTCATCGAGCGACAGCGTGTATAGGTAACGCGAGCACCTGATCTTGAACTTTGTTTTTGTCTTGCCGCCAGCCACTCGAGGAGCGACCTTCTTTATCCGGGTAGCTGTGTGCGGGTGCAGGCATTAGACCTCTCGTTACCGTCAGCGAAGTCACTGGAAGGTCTCCACACACCGGAGGCATCCTTCCTCCTGGCGATTTCGATGAATTGCTTGATGTCGCGGATCTCCTTTGGCTGTGAGGTGTATCGTAAGCCAAATATTCTACTGCAAAATCAGAGGCAGACTCACCATGGCGGGGAGCTTTCCTGGTGATTACTGGATGGGTGTGGTCGTGTTGATCGAGTGGTATGGTGTTGTACAGTGGTTCGGCAAGTCGCGAAAACCAATTCCCACGTTTGCTACGCCTCCCTCGGCATCACCACGGACGTTGTTGGGAATTGCAACTGCCATCCAATGGGGCTAGTGTTTGAGCAAGAGGTGGCCCAGGGGTTAGGCATATTATGCAGCCAATGTACCCAGATCCGTTATACAGCGCTGTGACGACGATACCCTATTCAACTTCACAGCTCTCAATGGGACGGCAGTCTGTCCGTGCCGAGTATTCCAGAAACCTACGAACGCCAACAAAACTGATCCAAGTGTCAGGCAAACTACGTATGCCTATAAAAAAGGTAACGTGACGGCTTGGTGATGGAGGGACTTGCTGCTGGAGCCTCGAACCGGTTTGCAGTTGTGCAATTCGCGGTGACGGCGTTATTCACTCTAATCATACGCCCCAAAAAATTTCAAGGCGGGAAACAGGCCACAGAGCGTGCCTACCCTGAACCTTTAGCAATTGCGAGTATGAGCACAATCCGCGAAGTTCACATGCTTCCAGGTCTCACACGTGAGACCCAGCCTCTGCGCGGTCAGCGGCTAGGAAACTCGAGCTGGGGCACTCTGGAAGGCAACACCCACCGAACAGGTAAGTAAAACGCACTATCCCTTTTCGAATTCATCAGATTTGCGCCCCTTGCTGATTCTGAGCTTCTGACGTCCGTGACCGGATTGGTTTCGCACGGTAACCTGACACGGAATACCCTGGCCGGGGCGGGGATTCATTAGTGTTGCCGTGTGGAACGTCCGGCAGTTGAAAGGAAGGCCGAAATTGAGCCTTGCGTAGTCCATATCTAGAAACTCAGGTCAAGAGCCTCGGAAAGACATCAAAGCAACTGGTAGGGATCAAGCGCTTAAAGGAGCTGGACGTCTGAAGGGCGCAGATGTGTGGCACCTCCTTATCTGATTGAATCTCGAGAGCCCTGAGGGCTGAGAAGCCAGGAGAGGAGTGTCGACGGAATGTATGCTCAATCGGGAGGTCAGGTGGACCGTTTCGCGGCTGGTATACGACAGGCTGAACATTTCAGATTGAGTGATGTACAATAACGGGAAACGGATAGGATAGAAGGAGCGGACAGGCTCAGGGGAGGAGAGATAGAGTGGAAAGTGCAAGATCGATTTACATCACCCCCGGCTGACGCTCGTTTTCCTACTTTTAACGACCTTGTTCCGAAGTGCCTTCTCTTTTAATTCGCTCTCTCTCTTGGCTAGGTCATCGCTGGGCGGTTCCTCAGCGTGGCGACCCTACATGGGATCACAGTGCGTCAGGGTCTGACGAGAAACCGGGGGCGTGATCGCAAACCTCTTGTCTCTCTTTTGCTTTCTCGACTTGGGCTTGGCCTTTGATCTTCAGGCCGCCGCGGCCGGGATCCATGTGGTCTGCACCACCGGGAGATTTACTACGAGTGCGACTGCGGCGATGGCTTGGGCTTCTCTTGCGCCTCCCACCTTCCGGGGTAGAAGATCTCGAGGCGCTCTGCTTTCGGCGTCGCGGGGAGGAGGGACTCCTACGACGCCTACTCGACCCGTAGCCAGGGCTTCGACTACGTGACCTGGAGCGGTCATCGGGTGAATAGCGCCTTCTGCGGGGAGGGGGACTACGACTATCACGCTTTTGCCCACGAGGACCAGGTTGGCGTTCACGGGGAGGTGTGGAGGAGACGGACCGCTGCCGTCTACGAGATGGGGGAGAGCGGGACCTTGAGTGCGACCTCGAGTGCCGTCTCGGGGAGCGATACCTTCGGGCAGGACTGAAAGATCGGGACCGGGAACTCCTCGTGCTGAAAGGGGAATCACGAGAAGGAGACCCCCGCCTTCGAGGTGACCTGGACCTGGATCGTGATACGGGTTGGGGGCGCTATGAAACATCTTGTCAGTTGTGTTGTTGATTAGAGTAACCCGAGACATACTCCGCCCCTGCCACCCCAACCGGTGTCCCGAGGGCGCCCGCCACGATCACCCTCAAAACCTCCCCCACGCCCCCCCCTACCACGCCCGCGACCTCTCCCGCGACCGCGACCCCTTTCATTCCGGTCCGCTCTCTCTCGTTCTCTAATCTCGTCCAGGTGCATTCGCCTATCTCTTTCTTCCATGGCACGCGCGTCGCCTTCGCGCGCCTTCCGCATTTCCTCCTTCTTCTCCTCAATGAAGGTACGGGGTACACCACTCTGGGTCTCTTGAGCTTCCAGTAAGAGCGTCCAAAGCGCCTCCATAAAGGCAGGAGTAGAATTGGTTAGGAAGCCGGTAAGATTGATCTGCATCTTCCTTGGATCTGGGACCTATCAAAATGGTAAGGTGACAGAGTCGGAAATACCGGGGAGCCAACTTACCGGATGTGCAGTGTCCTCGAGCAAACCCATGGCGTATTCAACGACCACTTCGTCATCAAAACCCAGGAGTTCGATAACCTTTTTCACGATCCAAGGTTTGATGACCGGCAGGTTCACTTTCCTCATGTCAACCTACAATAAAAAACCCGTAACTACCGTAAGTCTAACCATAAAGCAACGTTAGCTACGCACCTTTTTGTCGAAGCTTTGGGGAAATTTCATTGATTTTAAGAGCTTGAGCTCCTTGTCAGAGAATCTACGATCCTGGTCGGCAGACGTGCCCTTGAAGAATCCTGGTGAGCAAAAACCGCGGCGTAAGCGGACCAAGAGAATACCATGGCATACATCCAGTCAACTCACCGGCGTCGGCCATATTCACGGTTTCAATGGAGAAACGGTCGCGGAAGGGTCAGCACTCGATTGTGGTGGCGGTGACGAACAGACGAAACGCACCACGTGAGAGACTTCGATCGCGAAGGGCGGCTGGTGCTCGAAATTTTTTGTCACCAACCGCGCCGGGGGCACCTCGACGCCAGCCGCAGCCACACCCCCTCTGGAGACGTTTGGGATATCCGGGTGCGGCCCGTCTCCGTCCCTACACTGCTTCTTTTCTTTTTGCGTCCGTCGGCAGGAACGATGAGAACGTTTTTCGGTCGGCAAAGCCGACGACTATAACTCCCACTTGCCGTTCCTCAGCTGATCAGGGAAGACGCTGGTCGTCTCGCTGGATGGGGTACGCGATTGTCATTTCCATCCGTGCTCGGCCGTTCCCCACGAAGTTTGGGAATTCGGGTCTCTCCGACTCAGAGCCACTCGCTTCCGTGGCCGCTCTAATGATGCATGGCGAGCCACGAGGTCCGATGCCCCCGCTGCCAGGAACTCCACCAATACCTTCCTGGGTTGTGGACACGAAGAGGAGGTTCCAGACCCCGGTTTATACACTGTGTTGCTTATTCAATTACTTCATTTCGTTTACAGGCCATGCCGTTTCGTACGGTGCACGACCCTGCCCTTATCGCGCACGATTGACCGGGTTTCTTGTCATCGCATCGACAGGTTTGATGGCTCCAGCCTCCGTGTGGGTTACAATTTGTGCGACTAGGATCAATGAGCTCATCGGATTATTTAGTCGTCTTGACCCAGCGACGGAGTGCGCTCAAATCTCTCGCCACGAGTCCGACCAGCGTGTCAAGTGGCCACTTTCGCTCTCGTTATCCAGGCGTCTAACCATGTTCGCTTCGAGGAAGTTAGCACATGTGCCCGTTCCGATGGGCTTTATTTCAAACAGCATGCTGTAAACGGCTGCTGTCGCCTCGCGGTTTTGCTTCCATCTCTTCCCCTGGTCAGCTTTGCCTCCGATCACGGTCGCTATTCTTTCGACCCTCGGTTTTGCCGTGACTGGATCTTGATGTAGGCGCCCTTACCCAGATGGAATTCAGCGGCGCGTTTGCGTAGGTTTTGGTGCCCATTTGCAAAGGATGACCATAAGGCGACGG
>Ga0307516_10009277_pt1 | contig 10999 bp, 6 predicted proteins | sample 19_EM_MG_FD_203310 | JGI IMG/M metagenome (GOLD analysis project Ga0307516, IMG submission 203310) | Populus trichocarpa ectomycorrhiza microbial communities from riparian zone in the Pacific Northwest, United States - 19_EM | ecosystem: Host-associated > Plants > Roots > Unclassified | place...
GGGTCGTGCAGGCACGGCGAGGAACGTAGCTGTCCGTTAATCCGTAGGCAATAGCGTCGACTCTATTGTTGACACTTTCGTCGAAGACTCGGCTTGATATCGCTGACCAGGCCCGCAGCCGACGCAGGCCGCAACGTTAGCTTTCGCCCGCTGCCGCCCGAGCCGCTTCGGGTCTACTCAGGACTCCTGCACGTATTCCGCCGCCGCGTCGAGCAGCCAGTCCGTCAGATACCCGGCGAAGGACGAACGGACCAACACCCAGAATCCGGCGCCGGGTTCGTCCCGGGCGACCAGCACCACCTGGGCGCGGGCCAGGGTGGTCTGGGCGCAGCGTCCGGGGCCGAAGGCGCGCGGGTGCAGGTCCAACGGGCAGCCGTGGGCCAGCAGTTCGGGGGCGCGGGCGCCGGAGACGAGGAGGGTGGTGCGCTGGGCCGAGACATCGGTGACGGCGATGTGTTCGTCACCGGCCGCCGCCCGGATCCGGTGCTCCACGTCCCGCTGGGTGTCCGGCGGCCCCACCACGAGCCACTCGTCCGGACCGAGCCACAGCACGGTCAGCTCCCCTGCCCGTACGACCGTGTTGGGCTCCAGGGGCAGGGACAGGCCGAGCGCGAGTCCTACGGCGTCCGCCGCCGCGCCCTTCGCGTCGAGCCGGAGGTTCACCTGGGCCAGGAAGGGGAGTTCGGCCAGCCGGACCGTGCCGCCGGAGGTACGGGTCACGGCGGCCAGTCGGTCGGCGGCGCCCGCGAGGGGGCTGCGGCGTGGGACGGAAAGGGCGGTGTCAGCCATCGCGGCGGGCTCCCTCGGGGTCGTAGAGGACGGGGCTTGCGACCGTCACCGGGATCAACCGGTCGCCCACGGGGGCGTAGAGGCGCTCGCCGATGCGGTCGCGGCCGCCCTTGATCAGGGCGAGGGCGAAGGTGCGGCCGAGGGCGGCGCTGCGGTAGCTGGAGGTGACGTGGCCGAGCATCGGGACGGGCGGGGCCGGGAGCACGCTGTCCGCGATGAGCTGGGTGCCCTCGGGGAGGAAGGCTGCGGGATCCTCGGGGAGCAGGCCGACGAGGTGTTTGCGGTCGGGGCGGACGGCGTCGGCGCGGGCGTAGGAGCGCTTGCCGATGAAGTCGGGCTTCTTCTTCGAGACCGCCCAACTCATCCCGAGATCCTGGGGAGTCACCGTGCCGTCGGTGTCCTGGCCGATGATCGGGTAGCCCTTCTCGGCGCGCAGGACGTGCATGGTCTCGGTGCCGTACGGGGTGATGCCGAAGGGGGCACCGGCCTCGTACAGCGCCTCCCACAGGGCGAGGGCCTCCCACGGTGACACGTTGATCTCGTAGGCGAGTTCGCCGGAGAAGCTGATCCGGCACACCCTGGCCTCGATGCCGGCGACGGTGGTGTCCCGCCAGGCCATGAACGGGAAGTCGTCGTTGCCGACGGCCAGTTGGGGCGCGAGCGAGCCGAGCACCTCGCGGGAGCGCGGGCCGACCAGGGCGACGGTGGCCCACTGTTCGGTCACCGACGCGCAGTGGACGCGGAGTTCGGGCCACTCGGTCTGGTGCCACTCCTCCATCCAGTCCAGTACGGCGGCGGCATTGCCCGTGGTCGTGGTGACCAGGTAGCGGTCCGGTGCGAGGCGGATGGCGGTGCCGTCGTCGAAGACCATGCCGTCCGGGCGGCATATGACGCCGTAGCGGATCATGCCGACCTTCAGGTTGCTCATCATGTTGGTGTAGAGCCGGTCGAGGAAGACGGGCGCGTCCGGGCCCTGTACGTCGATCTTGCCGAGGGTGGAGCCGTCCATGAACGCGACGCCCTCGCGGGCCGCCGCGCACTCGCGCAGCACGGCGGTCTCCATGTCCTCGCCGTCCTGCGGGTAGTACCAAGGGCGCTTCCACTGGCCGACGTTCTCGAACAGGGCGCCCTGCATGACGTGCCAGTCGTGCAGCGCCGTCGTACGGATCGGGTCGTGCAGCGCACCCCGGTCGCGGCCGGCGAGGGTGGCGAAGGAGACGGGGGTGTAGGGCGGGCGGAATGTCGTCGTGCCGAGCGACGACACATCCACGCCGAGGAGTTCGGCGACCACCCCGCCGGCCAGGATGCCGGAGGTCTTGCCCTGGTCGTTGGCCGTGCCGGCCGTCGTGTAGCGCTTGGTGTGCTCGACCGAGTTGAGGCCGGCGCCGGTGGCGCGGGTCAAGTCGCCCACGGTGACGTCGCGTTGGAGGTCCACGAAGCGGGGGGCGTCGGTGGCGGAGGGGACGAGGAAGACCTGCATGGCGGGGGTGGTGGCGGGTTCGGTGGGCAGCTGGGGCAGGTTCGGTGCCTCGGCGGTGTAGCCCTCGGCCTCGATCGCGCGGGTGCCTGCGGCTGCGCCCTGTGCGAGGACTTCGGCCAGGTCGAGGGCGCCGTTCGCGCTGCCCGCGACCTCGACCGCCTGGCGGCAGGTGTCGGGGACGAACGAGCCGAGGGTCTCGTCGTAGCGGAGTTTGCCGCCTGCCTGACTGAAGAGGTGGGCGACCGGGTTCCAGCCGCCGGAGACCAGGAGGAGGTCGGTCGCGAAGTGCCGTGTCGTGCCTGTGGTTTCGGCGTACGGGGCGACCGTGACGGCGGTCAGTCGCGGGGCGCCCTCGGTGCCGACGACGGCGTGTCCGGTCAGTACCTCGATGCCGGCCTCGCGGGCTCGGCGTGCCCACTCCGTCGGCTCGTGCTCGGACGGGCGGGTGTCGACAATCGCCGCGATGTGGATTCCGGCCCTCGCGAGGTCCAACGCGGCTGCGTACGCACTGTCGTTGGTGGTGAAAACGACGGCCTGGCGGCCTGGCAGAACACCGTGGCGGTTGACGTAGGCGCGGGCCGAGGCGGCGAGCATCACCCCGGGGCGGTCGTTGTCCGCGAAGGCGAGGGAGCGTTCGTGGGCTCCGGTCGCCAGGACGACTCGGCGGGCTCGGATGCGCCAGACGCGTTCGCGGGAGACGTGGGTGGGGGCTGTTGCGCCGAGGTGGTTGGTGCGGCGTTCTACGGCGAGGAGGTGGTTGTCGTCGTAGTGGCCGAAGACGGTGGTGCGGGGCAGTACGCGCACGTCGGGGGCGGTAGTGAGTTCCTCGCTCAACTCCCTTACCCAGTCTTGTAGTTGGGCTGTGTCCAGGAGGCTGCCGCCCAGTTCGGGGCGGTCGTCGGTGAGGATGACTCGGGCTCCGCTGTGGGCGGCGGCTGCGGCGGCCGCGAGGCCGGCCGGGCCCGCGCCTACGACCAGGAGGTCGCAGTGGGTGTGGACGGCGTCGTAGCGGGACGGGTCCGGGGCGGTGGCGAGGCGGCCCTGGCCGGGGAGGCTGGTCGCGACGAGGCCGTCGTAGAGCTCGATCGTGGTCGCGGGGAGCATCGGCTCGGGGAAGGGGGCCTCGATCTGGATGACCGCGTTGGGTTCTTCGACTCCGGCGGTGAAGATGCCTCGGGGGCGGCCGAGTTTGATGCTGGTGCCGGTTTGGATGACGCCGTTGGCGAGGAGGGCGGAGGCGAGGGTGTCGCCTTGGTAGCCCGTGTATTCGGTGCCGTCGAAGGTGAAGGTGAGGGGGGTGTCTCGGTGGATTCGGCCGTGGGTGGGGTGGCGGTACGGATGGCCCGTGGCGGAGCCGCTGATGGATGCAGCGCCCCCGCCGCCCCTACCCGTCCCGTCCTCCAGGGGCTCTGCCCCTTCGACCCCGTTCCCAGGGGGCTCCGAAAGGGCCTCGTCCTCAAACGCCGGACGGGCTGAAATTGCCGGCCCGCGTTGAACAGTGGACGCCGGACGGGCTGAATTTGCCGACCTCGGCTCAATGGTCGCCGGTCGTTCCTCTCCCGCCCGGTACACCGTCAGGATCTCGTTCGTCGACGTGTCCCGTACCGCGTTGAACCAGCGGCGGCAGCCCGCCGCGTGGCTCCAGCGTTCTGCGAACGGGCCCTTGGTGTTGGCGCGGAAGAAGAGGTAACGCGCCCACTCTTCGTCGGTCAGGTCGGCCGGGGTCTCCGGGTAGGCCACGTGGGCCTGGCCGCCGTAGTGGAACTCGGCTTCGTCGCGGGGCCCGCACCAGGGGCAGGGGATCAGCAGCATGGTTCGGGCTCCCTAGTGGGCCACCGCGGCGGCGCCGTGCTCGTCGACGAGCGCGCCGGTGGTGAAACGGTCGAGCGAGAAGGGGGCGTTGAGGTGGTGAGGGGTGTCGTGGGCGATGGTGTGTGCGTAGACCCAGCCGACGCCCGGGGTGGCCTTGAAACCGCCCGTGCCCCAACCGCAGTTCAGGTAGAGGTTGTCGACCGGGGTGAGGCCCACGATGGGTGAGGCGTCGGGGGTGACGTCCACGATGCCGCCCCAGGTGCGCAGGACGTGCGCTCGGGCGAAGACCGGGAAGAGTTCGAGGGCCGCGGCCATCTGTTCCTCGATGATGTGGAACGCGCCGCGCTGGGTGTAGGAGTTGTACGAGTCGATGCCCGCGCCCATCACCAACTCGCCCTTGTGCGCCTGGCTCACGTACACGTGGACCGCGTTGGACATGACGACCGTGGGGTGGACCGGCTCCAGCAGTTCCGAGACCAGGGCCTGCAACGGATGGCTCTGGAGCGGGAGTTGGATGCCTGCCATGGCCGCGAGGACGGACGTGTGACCGGCTGAGCAGAGGGCCACCTTGCCCGCGGCTATCGGGCCCAGCGTCGTCTGTACGCCGGTCACCCTGCCGTCGACGATGTCCAGGCCCGTGACTTCGCAGTTCTGGATGATGTCGATGCCGGCGGCGTCGGCGGAGCGGGCCAGGCCCCAGGCGACGTGGTCGTGCTTGGCGATGCCCGCACGTGGTTGATAGGTGGCGCCCATCACCGGATAGCGCACGTCCGGCGAAACGTTGACGATCGGGCAGACCTCCTTGACCTGCCGTTCGTCGAGCCACTCCGCGTCCACGCCGTTCAGGCGGTTCGCCTCGACTCGGCGCACGCTGTCTCGGACGTCCTGGAGGCTGTGGGCGAGGTTCAACACTCCGCGCTGGGAGAAGAGGATCGGGTAGTCGAGTTCCTCTTCCAGCCCCTCCCACAACTTCAGCGCGTGCTCGTAGATGCCCGCGCTCTCGTCCCACAGGTAGTTGGAGCGGATGATCGTGGTGTTGCGGGCCATGTTGCCGCCCGCCAGCCAGCCCTTCTCCAACACGGCGACGTTCGTGATGCCGTGGTTCTTCGCCAAGTAGTGGGCGGTGGCCAGGCCGTGGCCTCCGCCGCCGACCACGATCACGTCGTACGAGCGTTTCGGCTCGGGTGTGCGCCAGAGCCAGTCGGGGTGTTCGGGGAGGTCGGCACCCGGGGTGCGCGGGGTCATCGGGGGTCGTCCTCCTCGGACAAGTGCGGGTAGAGCGGATGTTTCGCCGCGAGGGCTTCCGTGCGGGTGCGCAACTCGCCTGTGTCCGGGTTCGGTTGGAGGGCCAGCGCGATCACGTCGGAGACCTCGGCGAAGTCCTCCTCCGTGAAGCCTCGCGTAGCCAGTGCCGGGGTGCCTATGCGCAGCCCCGACGTGACCATGGGCGGGCGCGGGTCGAAGGGGACGGCGTTGCGGTTGACGGTGATGCCGATCTCGTGGAGGAGGTCTTCCGCCTGCCTGCCGTCGAGTTCCGAGTCGCGCAGGTCGACCAGGACGAGGTGAACATCCGTGCCACCGGTCAGGACCTTCGCGCCGGTGGCCGCCACGTCTGGCCGCGTGAGGCGTTCGGCGAGGATGCGGGAGCCGGCGAGGGTGCGGGCCTGGCGTTCGGCGAACTCGGGTGAGGCCGCGACCTTGAACGACACCGCCTTCGCGGCGATGACGTGCTCCAGCGGGCCGCCCTGCATGCCGGGGAACACCGCCGAGTTGATCTTTTTGGCGAGGTCGGCCTCGTTGGTGAGGATGACTCCGCCGCGCGGGCCGCCGAGGGTCTTGTGCGTTGTCGTCGTGGTCACGTGGGCGTACGGGACCGGGTTCGGGTGCAGGCCTGCGGCCACCAGGCCCGCGAAGTGGGCCATGTCGACCATCAGCAGGGCGCCCACCTCGTCGGCGATCCGCCGGAAGGCCGCGAAGTCCAACTGGCGTGGATACGCCGACCAGCCCGCGATGATCATCTTGGGGCCGTGTTCCTTGGCGAGGCGCTCCACCTCGTCCATGTCGACCAGGTTGTCGGTCTCGGAGACGTGGTACGGCACCACGTTCAGCATCTTGCCGCTGTAGTTGAGCCGCATCCCGTGGGTGAGGTGGCCGCCGTGCGCGAGGTCGAGGCCGAGGATCGTGTCGCCGGGCTTCAACAGGGCGAAGAAGACTGCCGTGTTGGCCTGTGCGCCCGAGTGCGGCTGGACGTTGGCGAAGCCCGCGCCGAAGAGGGACTTGATCCGCTCGATCGCCAACCGCTCGGTGACGTCGACGTGTTCGCAGCCGCCGTAGTAGCGGCGGCCGGGGTAGCCCTCCGCGTACTTGTTGGTGAGGACCGAGCCCTGTGCCTCCAGTACGGCGGAGGGCGCGAAGTTCTCGGAGGCGATCATCTCCAACGTGGACTGCTGGCGGTGCAGTTCGGCGCGGAGCGCGGCGTGGACCTCGGGGTCCAGTTCCGCCAAGGGGGTGTTCAGCGCGTTCATACGGCGTTGGTGTCCTTCCGGCTAACCGCGGAGGCGGGACATCGTCGGGTCGAACAGTGGCTCCGCCGCGACGACCGCTTCGACGCGCTCGTCGAAGTAGCCGATGTGCAACTGGGTGCCAGGGGTGGCGAGTTCGGTCGGCAGCCAGGCGTAGGCGATGCCCTTGCCGATCGTGTAGCCGTAGGCGGCGCTGGTGACGTAGCCGACCGCGCGCTCGCCGTCGTAGACCGGCTCCTTGCCCATGACGACCGAGCGGGGGTCGTCGACGGTGAGGCAGGTCAACTGCCGTCGTACGTCGGCCTTTCGGCGCTCAAGGGCCGCCTTGCCGAGGAAGTCGCCCTTGTCGAGCTTGACGGCGAAGCCGACGCCGGCCTCGTAGGGGTCGTGCTCGTAGGTCATGTCGGTGCCGAAGGAGCGGTAACCCTTCTCCAGGCGGAGGCTGTTGAAGGAGCCGCGGCCCGCGATGACACCACCGAGGGGCTTTGCCGCCTGCCACAGGGTGTCCCAGAGTTTCTGGCCCTGGTCGGCGGTGGTGTACAGCTCCCAGCCGAGTTCGCCGACGTAGGAGAGGCGCATCGCGGTGACGGGGACCGTGCCGATGTAGGCCTTCTTGGCGCGGAAGTACTTGAGGCCGTCGTTGCTGAAGTCCTCGTCGGTCAGGGGCTGGAGGACCTTGCGGGCCAGGGGGCCCCACAGGCCGATGCAGCAGGTGCCGGGGGTGATGTCTCGGACCTGGACCGTGCCGTCGGCCGGAAGGTGGCGGGTGAACCAGTCGAGGTCGAGGTTGCCGTTGGCGCCGACCTGGAAGAGGTCGCGGGACAGGCGGGCGACGGTGATGTCGCTGCGGATGCCGCCGTCCTCGTCCAGGAGGAGGGTGTACGTCACCGAGCCGACCGACTTGGCGACCTTGCCGGTGACCAGGCCCTCCAGGAAGTCGGCGGCGCCGGGGCCGGTCACTTCGAGTCGTTTGAGGGCCGTCATGTCGTACATCGCGACGGTCTCGCGGGTGGCCTGTGCCTCGGCGCCGACGATGGGCGACCAGTACTGGGCCGCCCAGTCGTTGGGGGTCGGGATCGAACGGCCTTCCTCCAGGCCCGAGTTGGCCTCGTACCACTGCGGGCGCTCCCAGCCGCCCGCCTCCAGGAAGAACGCGCCGTGTTCCTGCTGGCGCGTGTGGAAGGGGCTGGTGCGGATCGGGCGCGGCTTCCCGGAGGGCTGGAGGGGGTGGAGGATGTCGTAGACCTCGACGAAGTTCTGGCAGTCGCGGGCCAGGACGTATTCCGGGGCGAGTTGGTGCTGCTCGAAGCGGTTGACGTCGCACTCGTGGAGGTCGAAGGACGAGCAGTAGCCGTCGACCAGCCACTCGGCCATCGCGCGGCCGACGCCCGCCGAGTGCGTGACCCAGACCGCCTCGGCGACCCAGAAGCCCTTGACGTCCGGGGACTCTCCGAGGAGCGGGAAGTTGTCGGTGGTGAAGGAGAAGAGGCCGTTGATGCCCTCCTCGACCTTCGCGTCCTTCGTCGCGGGGAGGAGTGACTGCGTTTCCGTCCATGCGGGTGCGAAGTCGTCCTCGGTGAACTTGAGGACGGACGGCATGTCGGCCGCCTCGTCGACGGAGAGGATGTCGTCGGCCGAGATCGGCATCGGGCGGTGGCCGTAGTAGCCGATGCCGATGGCGTCGAAGCGGTCGCGGTAGTAGAGGTCGGCGTCCTGGTGGCGCAGGATCGGGCGGACGGCCTCCTCGGTCTGGCCGGCGAGGGCGGGTACCGGGCCGGTCCAGGCGAGCTGGTGGCCGAGCGGGGTCAGCGGGAGGTTCATGCCGACCATGCGGGCGATCTTCGGGCCCCAGATGCCGGCGCAGCACACGACGATGTCGGCGGGGAGCTCGCCCTGGTCGGTGAGGACGCCGGTGACACGGCCGTCGGCCCGCTGGACGTCCAGGACCTCGTGGCGGGCCAGGAACGTCACGCCGCGGTCCGTGGCCCGGCGGATCTGGGCCTCCACCGCGAGGACGGCCTTCGCGAGGCCGTCGGTGGGGACCAGGAGGCCGCCGAGGACCTTGTCGGCGTTGAGGAGCGGGTGGCGCTCGACGCACTCCTCGGGGGTGAGCAGGCGGGCCTCGATGCCCCAGGCGGTGATCCAGCCGTGGCGACGGTGGAGTTCGGCGACGCGCTCGGGGGTGGTGGCGACTTCGAGGCCGCCGACCTGGAGGAAGCAGGGCTTGCCGTCGACGTCGAGGGAGCAGAACTTCTCGACGGTGTAGCGGGCCAACTCGGTCATGGTCTTCGAGGAGTTGGTCTGGAAGACCAGCCCGGGAGCGTGCGAGGACGAGCCGCCGGTGGCGGGCAGCGGGCCCTGGTCGACCACGGTCACTTCGGTCCAGCCTCGCGCGGAGATCTCGTCCGCGAGCGCCGCCCCCACGACACCCGCTCCGATGATGACCACTCGGGGTCCCGCCATCGCCGCACCTCCGGCTAGAAAGCAATCCGGTTGCTGTCTGCGCAACATGCTTCAGGTTGCGCAACTCAATGTGCCCGGCGCGAGGAGCGGGTGTCAAGGGGTCCGAGACGTCGGGCGACACCCCTGATCACCGGCCCGAAGACGGCGATGCCCGGTGGGCGGTACGCACCTGCGCGCACCGCCCACCGGGCATGGTCAACCGGGTTCCCGCTACGGCTACTTGAGCCAGGCGTCCACCTTGGCCTGGTTGGCGTCGACCCACTTCTTCGCCGCCGCGTCGTCGGACAGCTTGTCCTGCGCTATGTACTTGGCGACGGTGTTCTGGTCCTCGTTCGTCCAGTTGAAGTTCTTCACCAGGTTGTAGGCGGGGCTGCCCGACTTGGCGAACTTCGCGCTGACGATCTTGTCGAGGTTGTAGACCGGGTAGTCACAGGCGATCTTCGAGGCGACGGCGTCACAACCCGTCGTGTACGCGGGCAGCGACACCTTCTTGAGCGCGACCTCGGAGAGGAACCACTGCGGCTCGTAGAAGTAGCCGATGACCCACTGCTTGTTCTTCTCGGCGGTACGGAAGGCCTGGATGAGCGCGGTCTCGCTGCCCGCGTACACCACCTTGAAGTCCAGCTTCAGGTTCTTCACCAGCGCCTCGTCGTTGGTGACGTACGACGGGTCGCCGTCCAGGAGCTGGCCCTTGCCACCGGACTCCGAGGTCTTGAACTCGGCGGCGTACTTGTTGAGGTTCTTCCAGTCGGTGATGTCCGGGTGGGCCTTGGCCAGCCACGGCGGCACGTACCAGCCGATGATGCCCTTGTTGCCGGTCGAGCCGGCCTCCACGGCGGTCTTCTGCTGGGTGATGTACTTCTTCTTCAGGTCGTCGTGGCCCCAGTTCTCCAGGACGGTGTCGACCTCGCCGGTGCCGAAGCCCTGCCAGGCGATCTCCTCCTTGAGGTCCTTCTTGGTGACCTTGCACTTCAGGTCGTGCTCGGCGACGTACGCGACGACCGCCGCGTCGGCCTCGTAGCCCACCCACGGGTTGACCGCGAGGTTGAAGGTGCCGCACTTGCCGGAGCTGCCCGAGCCGCCGGCCTCCGAGGAGTCACCGACCTTCGCGCCGCCACAGGCCGTGAGGGTGAGGCCGAGGACGGCCAGGCCGGCCGCGCCGGCTCGCCAGTGTCTTGCCATCGTGTCGTGCTCCTCAGTTACTGGTGCGGCGAGCCGCTGCTTGAGTGATCCGGTCGAACATGACGCCGAGCAGCACGATGGCGAGCCCGGCCGCAAGGCCCTTGCCGTACAGCTGTCCCTGGGAGAAGCCGGCGACCACGTCGTAGCCGAGGGCCCCGGCGCCGACCAGGCCGCCGACGACGACCATCGACAGCACGTAGATCAGGCCCTGGTTGGTCGCGAGCGTCAGGGCGCTGCGGGCCATCGGCAACTGGACCTTGGTGATGATCTGCCAGGTGTTGCACCCGGTGGAGGTCGCCGCCTCGACCGTGGTCGCGGGCACGGTCCGCACCCCGTCGGCGATGATCTTGATGGCGACCGGGGCCGCGTAGACGATCGCGGCGACGATGGCCGTGAACCGGGTCGCGCCGAACAGGGCGAGGAACGGCACGAGATAGACGAACGGCGGCATGACCTGGGCCGCGTCGAGGGTGGGCCGCACCATCCGGTCCACCAGCGCGCTGCGGCCCATCCACACCCCGACGACGACGCCGAGCAGCATGACCAGCACGGTCGCCACGAGGGTCGAGGCCAGGGTCGTCATACCGTCCGACCACACTCCGGTGGCGACCAGGAGTCCCACGCACACAGCGGTGGTGACGCCGGCGCGCCAACCGCCCAGCACCACCGCGATCCCGATCAGGGCGGCGCCGACGAGCCACCACGGGGAGTCGGTCAGCAGCGTCTGGAAGGGGTTGAGCAGGCCGTTGGT
>Ga0307516_10009278_pt1 | contig 10998 bp, 17 predicted proteins | sample 19_EM_MG_FD_203310 | JGI IMG/M metagenome (GOLD analysis project Ga0307516, IMG submission 203310) | Populus trichocarpa ectomycorrhiza microbial communities from riparian zone in the Pacific Northwest, United States - 19_EM | ecosystem: Host-associated > Plants > Roots > Unclassified | place...
ACGCGACCGTCAGGGCACGGTACATTGCAGCAAAGACTATTAAACTCGCATTTGGTTCCAGGCATTGTGACTCAAGCCAGTTCTATTCATTACATCGAATTTACATCTATCTACCACGTCACCGTAGTCAGCATAGCTCTACGTCACCGTAGACAGCATAGCTCTGCGTGACCGAAACAAAGGCAGTTTGCCGGATGAGACACGACGCGATGAGGACGATGTCAATGAAGATGGCGGTGAGGCTGCCAGCGGCAAAGAATATAGCAAATATGACGTGGCGAGATGGTCGACGAGCTTCGTGAATTGTTAGCGCCGCTCTCACAGGGACAGTGGGAAGTTGTACAATACGACGTGAAGAGTATGATGTCGATAAAAAGAGGATGCCGGTGGCGTGGATGACATCAAGACGCGACGAGTACGATGTCGATGAAAAGAGAATGCCGGTGGCATGGATGACATCAAGACGCGACGAGTATGGTGTCAACGAGGATGGTGGTGAGGCTGCCAGCGGCAGCATGGACGATAGCAAATATGACGCAGCGAGACGGTCGACGAGCTTCGTGAATTGTTAGCACAGCACTCACAGGGACAGTGGGAAGTTGTACAATATGACGCGACGCGACGAGTACGATATCGATGAAATGAGGATGACGGCGGCGTGGATGACATCAAGACGCGACGAGTACGATGTCAATGAGGATGGCGGTGAGGCTGCCGGCGGCGACAAGGACGATAGCAAATATGACACGGTGAGACGGTCGACAAGCTTCGTGAATTGTTAGCGCAGCACTCACAGTGACAGTGGGAAGTTGTACAATATGACGCGATGCGACGAGTACGATATCGATGAAAAGAGGATGCTGGCGGCGTGGATGACATCAAGACGCGACGAGTACGATATCAATGAGGATGGTGGTGAGGCTGCCGGCGGCGGCATGGATGATAGCAAATATGACATGGTGAGACGGTCGACAAGCTTCGTGAATTGTCAGCGCAGCACTCACAGGGACAGTGGGAAGTTGTACAATATGACGCGACGCGACGAGTATGATATCGATGAAAAGAGGATGCCGGCGACGTGGATGACATCAAGACGCGACGAGTACGATGTCGATGAAAAGAGGATGCCAGCGGCATGGATGACATCAAGTAAGACGCGACAAGTACGATATTGATGAGGATGGCGGTTAGGTTGATGCCGGCAGTGTGGATGATAGCAAGATACGAGGAGTGCGCTGGTCACACGTATGATATGATGAAATTAGAAGAAAAAAGTGGTGGACTTACGGCCCGTGCCGTCGTATTCAGCAAGCTGAGCTGTGGTAAGTGAGCCAAACCGTACGAAAGCGCAGGCGCTAGCAAACGCTTGGCACCTTGCAAGTTGCATGCGAAATCACTCGCAATCCACGAAAACTGGGAATTCCTCTCCCATAGTCGTCGATATCCCAGAACCCGCTGTTTACAGATGTACAATTACTCCCTATTATACCAATTCAGTCGGACCTAAAGTTTGTGACTACTTACTGCTGTTTTTCAAGTTGTAATACTGAAAACATGAATGATATACAGATGTGGAGCGTTGTATATAGTAGAGATTCTCCAAGCAGAAGAAGTTGAATCAGGACAGCACTATCGATAGGTTGCAAATCAGGAGCCATTTGGCACAAACTTTAGGTCTGACGGAATTGATATAATAGGGAATACATGCAACTTGCAAGGTGCCAAGCGTTTGCAAGCGCCTGCGCTTTCGTACGGTTTGGCTCGCTTACCACAGCTCGGCTTGCTGAATACGACGGCACGGGCCGCAAGTCCACCCCTTTTTTCTTCTACTTTCATCGTATCATACGCGCGACCAGCGCACTCCTCGCATCTTGCTATCATCCACGCTGCCAGCATCAACCTCAGCGCCATCCTCATCAATATCGTACTCGTCGCGTCTTACTTGATGTTATCCATGCCGCCAGCATCCTCTTTTCATCAACATCATACTCGTCGCGTCTTGATGTCATCCACGCCGCCGGCATCCTCATTTCATCCATATCGTACTCATCGCGTCGCATCATATTGTACAACTTCCCACTGTCCCTGTGAGTGCTGCACTAACAATTCACGAAGCTCATTGATCTTCACGCCACGTCATATTTGTTATCGTCTTTGCCGCCGCCGGCAGCCTCACCACCATCCTCATTGACATCGTACTCGTCGCGTCTTGATGTCATCGACGCTGCCGGCATCCTCTTTTCATCGATATCGTACTCGTCACGTTGCGTCATATTGTACAACTTCCCACTGTCCCTGTGAGTGCTGTGCTAACAATTCACGAAGATCGTCGACCGTCTCGCCGCATCATATTTGCTATCGTCCATGCCGCCGCCGGCAGCCTCACCGCCATCCTCGTTGACATCATACTCGTCGTGTCTTGATGTCATCCACGCCGCCGGCATCCTCATTTAATCGACATCGTACTTGTCGCGTCTTGATGTCATCCACGCTGCCGGCATCCTCTTTTCATCGACATCGTACTCTTCGCGTCGTATTGTACAACTTCCCACTGTCCCTGTGAGAGCTGCGCTAACAATTCATGAAGCTCGTCGACCATCTCGCCGCGTCATATTTGCTATCGTCTTTGCTGCCGTCAGCCTCACCGCCATTGTGACACTGGGGTTGTCTCGTAACCGGAGTGTGGTGGTATTCAAAAGGGTAACCAGGCTACTTTTGATAATTCACAACGGAATAATCTTAGATCTTGTGTGTGGGTTCGGTGGGTAGTGTTTTGGTGAGGATGTTCGTGCTGTCTCTCTTCTTCCTTTCGGGAGAGGAGAGCCAGGTTATATAGCTCCTTGTGGTGTCGTGGGATCCGATGACTCGGGCTAACTATTCCTCCGAGGCTTTCGACCACGTGGGCAACTCATTGGTCCTGGCCGGGGTCTAGATAGGGGAGATGAGTTCTTTATGCACCGAGGTGGAGTCGCTGCGCCTAGACTCTTTTTCACGTACACCTTTTCGGGTGACGTGGCAGCTCCTTTCGGGAGTCTGCCCAAGTCTAGCCAGTCTCCGGTTCGTGTGCAATCAAATTCCTCATCCCGGAGTTTAACACTCTTACGACCGGTCTCGGCCGTAAGCCTAAACTCCGTTCCCTTATCTCCCGCCTAGACTCTCTGAGCCGATCTTTCCAGGAATAGCTAACTACCGGCGCCTATATTTTCCCTGGTACGTACCTCTCTAAGGATACGTACCGACCCGTGATTTCCTCAGGTGTAACAGCCATCTTGATTGACATCGTCCTCATCGTGTCGTGTCTCATCCGGCAAACTGCCTTTGTTTCGGTCATGCAGAGCTGTGCTGTCGATGGTGACGTAGAGGTATGCTGTCTATGGTGACATGGTAGATAGATGTAAATTCGATGTAATGAATAGAACTGGCTTGAGTCACAATGCCTGGAACCAAATACGAGTTTAATAGTCTTTGCTGGAATGTACCATGCCCTGACGGTCGTGTTTCGATCCTACCACCGTGACCACTCTGTCACCTATGCGTGGCGTGCCATTGTAAGCCTCGTCTGCCATTTGCGTTGACACTCTGTGTCTGTACTACGTGCTGTGTCCGTATGGCGAAGAAACTCCTCGTCCAGAAGGCAGATGCCGTGACACACGTCGTCCGGACAACATTTACCTTGACACTCTGCGTCCGGAAGAAATTTGCCTTGACATTCTGCGTCTGTAAGACATGCGCTGCGTTCAGAAAGCAAATGCCCTGACACCCCTCGTCCGGACGACATCTGCCTTGACATTCTGCGTCTGTAAGACACGCGCTGCGTTCAGAAGGCAAATGCCCTGACACCCCTCGTCCGGACGACATCTGCCTTGACACTCTGCATCTGTAAGACACGCGCTGCATTTAGAAGGCAAATGCACTGACACTCCTCGTCCAGAAGGCAGACGCCGTGGAACTTGTAGTCCGGATGACATTTGCCTTGACTACCTACGTCGGTAAGACACGTGCTACGTCCAGAAGGGAAACGCCCTGCCACTACTAGTCTAGAAGCATATGCCATGGCCGCTGCGTTAGGACGCACGATGCCGTGGCGCCGTGCATTGAGATGCACGGCATCATGGCAAGCATCGTCCGAGTTAAGCAGGTTGCGTCCGAAACGTCTACTGCGTCTCGAGCATCCGAATGCTCAGGACTCAAATTTTTTTTTTCCTGATGCTTATGGACCCAGGTGAATCGCATTGCTATATTTATTCAACATACGCCAAGCAGCTGGGACTACCTCTACGCCATGCTGGCTGCATATCAGTGATAACGGCCGGCACCAAACACCCAACCTCTGTGAGGTACCAGGTCTGGCTAGAAGGAAATATTCGTGGTATTGCAGGAAACTACGCAGCCATCACAGGATGGTACACACTTTTCAATCTCAAAGGTGCTTACGACCTTCTTGTGGGAAAGAACTGGCACTCGACGACATGCCATATGGTGGATTCAGGTAACGTGCTTCACCTGCTGGACGAGGAGTGTTTGGTCGATGGGCGCGTGGCATTCGTACCCAAGTTGGCATTGAAGGGACTCCGGCCACACCAAGGATGATACTGGGAAGTTCATAACCATTGGAAGTCAGTAGCTCATGCGGCGTCCATCAACCTGATGCCCACAGAGGAAACCGGCCAATCGAGTCCTAAGGCTAGTAAGGACAGAATATTCGTTTTTGACATACGAGAACGCAAGCTGCAAGAGGAATTTGGGGAAGATGAATCCGTGTTGGCAGACTTGGGTAAGTGGAGAGTCCAGATCCGAGGGGAATTCGACGACCTGTTCCAGCCACCAAAGGGGGTGCCACTGCCAGGAGAACATGATTTCCGTATCAATATGGATGCCACAGCGAAGGTTCCGTACTACCAGCCGTACCGTATGACACAGGCAGAGAGGGCAGAGTTTGAGGTCCAGATAAGAAAGCTGCTAGCCAACGGATGGGTGACGAATTCTCATTCACGCTACGCAGCACCGATCATCTTTGTGAAAAAGCCAGACGCCACTCTCCGAATGTGTGTTGATTACCGTGGCTTGAATAAGATAACCACCAAGGACCGATACCCATTACCGTATATTGAGGATCTGCTGGATAAACTCCATGGGGCACAGGTCTTTACCAAGCTGGATCTGGCCAGCAGATATCACCAAGTACAGCTACACCCGGATGACTGCCACAAGACGGCGTTTATAGCACCAGATGGCTTTTATGAGTACAAGGTCATCCCGTTCAGTCTGGCAAATGCCCCAGCCGCATTCATGCTTATGATAAACAAGATACTGCATCCCCACCAATGAAACGCAATAGTGTATCTGGATGACGTTTTGATCTTTTTGAAGATGTTGGCTGAGCACAGGGCACATGTGGAGGGTGTGCTACGGGCTTTACAGAACGTAAGGCTGCGTCTCAGCAAGCCCAAGTGTGTGTTCGGCACTCTGGAAACGTCGTTTGTAGGTTTCAGAGTGAATAGGTATGGCATTCACACAGGGGAAAAGAAGGTCAAAGCAGTACGGGACTGGGCAATACTGAGAACGCCGACAGAACTCTGTGGGTTTCTGGGGCTGGCAGGCTATTACCAGAAGTTTGTGCCCGAGTTTGCGCAGCGCGCCCATCTGCTACACGACCTTGCAGCAAAATCAAAGGGTGAATATGCGTGGACCTAACAGCACAGAGACCAGTTTGAGGACCTCAAGAAGGCGTTGACATCCGCGCCGGTTCTGGCAAGGTTGAACCCGAAGGCCGACTTTATCCTACGAACGGACGCATCGGATACTGCTATTGTAGGGGTATTGGTACAAAAGCAGTTGTTCGAAGGAAAGATGGTGGAGTGGATACTGGGATACTTCTGACGGAAACTTCACGTGGTTGAAACGAGGTACCCGGTCTACGCCTGGGAACTTCTAGCGATTCGCGCAAATCTGGACCATTGGGCTTGCTACGTCCACAGGCGTAAGCGCACCACCATTTACACGGACCACGCGGCACTACAGCACATACTTGGACAGAATAAGCTGACAAGTCGTCAGTGGTGCCACCTGAACAAGTTGCAACAGCACGACTACGAAGTAAAATACTATTCTGGAGTGGCGAACGTCGTTGCGGATGCGCCTAGGCATATCGCCTATACCCGGACACCTGATACCCTGGGACAGGGACCGGTCGCAGGGGAAAGTCTCGTGAATGTGGTGGAGTTGCGCATTTCCGCATCCCAGGAGTGGCTTCAGGACATCCAGAAGGAGTATACACAGGATATCACATTTGCACCGATTCTGGAACACCTTCAGAGCAGTGGCATCGGAAGAGATATTACAACAACCAACGACAAGAAAAGCCGCCGGATATGGGAACACGCAAAGGGATATATACTGCGGGACGGACTCCTTTTCCACAGGGCCTCAGGAGAAAAGCTCTGTATCCCTCGGGTTTTGCAGGCCGATGTCATTCAAGAAGCACACGATGCTATTCTTGGAGGGGAACATGTCGGCATCGAAAAGACAGCAGCGGCAGTAGCCTCACGCTACTATTGGCCCTGACAGATGGACACGGTGGCTGAATGGGTTGAGGGGTGTGACGTATGCCACCAGGTAAAGCACAAGAACGTCAGGCCGTACGGGCCCCTCCAGATACTCCCGATTTCCACGGAACGGGCCGAAAGGGTTAATATCGTCTTTATCACCAAGCTTCCGGCCGGAGAAGGAGGATACGATGCTGTGGCAAACATCCTCGATCCGCTGATGAAGAGAGCCCGATGGATCCCCATCAAAGAGGCCGAGTTGACAGCCGAAATGTTTGTGCAAGTATTCATTGCGGGATACGTCAGGAACTGAGGACTCCCATTGTCAATCGTCTCGGACCGAGATACCAGATTTACCTCGAAATTCTGGCAAGTGCTATACGCCCTGCTCGGGATTAAACTCCGAATGTCGACAGCCTATCACCCGCAATCGGATGGACAAGCGGAAAAGGCGAACGCCACTCTGGAAACATTTTTAAAGGCGTACATAGTGCAGCTACCACGCCCAGAGCAGTGGGTGCGACTGCTGCCGTTGGCCGAGTTCACGTACAACGCTGCGAAACATAAAGCGATCCGTACGGCACCATTTAAGGCCGACATCGGTTACATTCCACGGCTACCGCTGGACCTTTTGGCACCTAACCCGCGGCGTCTGGACTCTGAGGGAGGTCTGGCCTACGTAGAGAAGTTATCCAAGATCCTCAGAATACTCTGCGAAAGGATGGAAGAAACCCAGGTGACGATGACTGCGGAGGCCAACGAGAAACGGCAAGCACACCCATTCCGGGTAGGGGAAGAGGTGTTTCTGGATACCCGGTCACTGCCCATCGGATACGCCAATGTGACAGGAGCAAGAAACGACAGCAACAATTCTCGAAAGTTCCAGCATCCGTACACAGGACCATTCAAGCTGCTGAAAAAGTCTGGCGAGAATGCTTTCGTGTTGGATATCCCAGCTCACTGGTGCTTGCACCCAGTCTTCAACGTCGCCAGACTCAAGCCATTGAGAGTTGACAGAAGCTGCGAACACCCACCACTGCCGCCACTGCGCTCTACAGCGACGGTCGAATATGAGGTGGAGACCATTCAAGAACACTGAGGCACCACGGTCCGAGATCTCGAATACTTGGTCAAGTGGGTAGGTTACAGCGACGCGACATGGGAACCGCTGGCGAATCTGAGGGGAAGCAGCAACAAGCTACTTCACGAATATCACACTGTGAATGGCCTACGCACCTACCGGTAGATGGAACGGGGGTGAGGAGCAAAGGAGGCGGAAGAAGGGAGAATGGTAGTGTAACGGTGGTGGTTCTCCAAGGTACTCGAGTGAGTTCTGGTGACGCAAGCTGGAGTGGGAGCAGAAGCGCGGGGAACGGGAACGGGAACGCGAATGGAACGGGAACGGGAATGTGAATGGGAACAGGAACGGGAGACAGAGACGGACAGCATCAAACGCACATGTCGGACAAGAACGGACAATGTCAGACGGATGTGTCAAACAAAAGACAGACAGAATCGGGCGGAAGTGTGGGACAAGAACGGACAACGTCAGACGGACGTGTCGGACAGGGAGACGGACAGCATCGGACGGACGTGTTGGACAGAGAGACGGACAGCGTCGGACAGACGTGTCGGACACGGACGGGCGGCGCTAGACAAGCATCGCCGTTACGAAGATACAGTGGAAACGGAGGAAACGGAGGAAACGGAGACGAGGTTGATATTCCGAATAGAATACAAGAGGTTGCATGAAGAGAAGAAGAAGACAAAACACGCGAGACGCCCTTCTTATATATACAGTTCTCGCAACTCCCATACATCCTCCTACTCATACCCGCGCAACTCACATATGTACTCATAATCACGCAACTCATAGAACCTTCACTTATGCAACCGGGGCCCGTAACCGACACCCTTTCCAAGATCGAGACATCCGGAGCGAGGTGACAACACTCTTTCCAAGATCGAGACATCCAGAGCGAGGTGACGACACTATTCCCAAGATCGAGACTTCCAGAGCGAGGTGCCAGCATCAACAACGAAATCAAAAAACCAAACCCAAATCGTGCGCTGGAACCTGCGCCGTGACAGCATCCCCCTCCTATCGCTGAGCTCCCATGAAGCTTTATTCGAGAGGGCCGGGCTTGTGGGGGTATTGATCGTGGAATTGAGTAACCGCTTCTAGCTCATTGACATTTTTCACTGGCTCCCAATTCGGGTGATCAAATCCGGTCACTTTAACAAGGTACTGTAGTCGTCTTCGATACATTCGAGAATCAAGAATGGAATCCACAAATTATTCTTGCTCGGCGTCGATTTCCACTGGAGGAGGCGGTGGTTGTTGTTGTCCCGGAACCAGATCCTGTGCTGCCGGCTCAAGTAAGGACACATAAAAAACGGGATGTACCTGCATCGAGCTGTGAAGTTCCAACCGGAAGGCATGAGAGGAAATCTTGCATGCGATCTTGAAGGGGCCGTGCTGTCGATGATCCAACTTTGCTGATGGTCGTCGAGTCTTCCAATTTTGAGCGTCAAGCCACACAAGATCCCCCACCTGATAGTCCGGAGCGGGGAGGCGATGGGTGTCTGCGGTTTCCTGGTAGCGCAGTTGGGCGTGATGCATTTCCGTCCTCAGGTGGTCATGAATTTCGGACAATGCTTTCGCCGCAGAACGCGCTTGTTGATCTTCTGCATGGTTGGGTAGGGAGGCCGAAAGGTCAAATTGTGAGCGAGGGTCGTAGCCGAGGTTCGCAAAGAATGGAGATACAGCCATCGTTTCCGAGGAATGGTTGTTCGATGCGAATTCTGTGATCGGCACCCAGTCTGCCCAATCATCTTGCAGGTAGTTCACGTATGACCGCAATTATTGTTCCATTACGGTGTTCATTCGTTCGGTCTGACCATCAGTCTGTGGATGGAAAGCAGTAGACAGCCGCGGTTCGATTCGCAGTCATGCACAGAGACAATGCCAGAATGCACATGCAAATAGAGGCCCTCGGTCCGAAGTTATTGTTCGTGGAAGTCCATGTAATCGGAAGACGTGTTGGAGGAACAGGTCAGCCAGATCATGGGCCTCGATGGTAGTGCTGCACGGGTCAAGATGCCGCTGTTTCGTGAGCCGATCCACTACCACCCAGATAGTATCGGGATCCTTTGATCACGGTAGGCCCATGACAAAGTCCATCGAAATGTCCTGCCATGGCTGCTGGGGAATCGCCAATGGGCGGAGGACTCCAAAGGGTGCGTGTCAACTGGTGTTTGATCGCCGGCAAGTGTGACAGTTCCTTACAAACCTTTCCACATCTTGCCGTATTTTCGGCCAGTGGTAGTTCCTTGAGAGCAATTCGAGTGTTTTCGATCGTCCGGGGTGGCCCGCTACCAGTACTTCGTGATGCGTTTGGATCAGATATAATCTCAGAGGGCCGTAGGCAGGGACATAAAACTTTCCTCGATACAGTAATCTGCCCGTTGGGCTCTGGGAGCACTCCGCTAGAGTACTATCCTTACAATAGCGGACCTTCTTCTCTAGCATAGCCAGTACCTTCATGGGAAATGGATCCCAGTTGTAGGCTTCAGAGAATAGTTCGGTGATCTTGACATTGACGAGTCCGAGTCCGAGTCTGGCGCCGCGTTCCTCGAGTCCGAGTCCGGCGCAGTGTTCCTTTAGTCCGAGTCCGGCACCGTGTTCCTCGAGTCCAAGTCCGGTGCCGCGTTCCTCTAGTCCGAGTCTGGCCCCGCGTTCCCCGAGTCCTTCGAGTCCGGTGCCGCGTTACTCGAGTCCGAGTCCGGCTCTGTGCTCCTCAAGTCCGAGTCCGGCGCCGCGTTCCTCGAGTCTGAGTCCGCGTCCGTCTTCAAGTCTGACGCCGCGTTCCTAGAGTCCGAGTCTGAGTCCGAGTCCGGCTTCGAGTCGTAGGATTTGGTGTGGTTTTATGACCGCATGGAAGTTTTTGGTCAGTCGTTTATCCCCATCAGGAGAAATAAAAATTGCGTCCTTAGCGTCCGGACGCACTAGATGCTCTGGACGTTTCAGACGCAACCTGCTTAACTCGGACACAGATCGCCACGGCACCGTGCGTCCGGATGCAGTATGCCATGGCATTCGCTTACCGGGCGGAGCGTGGCAGGGCTTTTTCGTTCTGAACGCAAGGTGTCAGGGCATTTTCCTTCTGGACGCAGCCGTATCAGGGCATTTTCCTTCTGGACGCAGCCGTATCAGGGCAAATGGCATCCGGACGACGCGTATCATTGCACCGTGGTTACGCTGGCTGTCAAGGCATGGAACATCGCAGCAAATACTCGCGTCGCATTCACAAACACGCAGCGGGTTCCAGGCATAGTGACTCAGTCCAGTTCTATTCTCTATATCTAATGTACATCTATATATGCTACTACCACACTTCGCGTTTCCAGCACAAGCACCCAGCGTCACATCCATCGCCGCTGTTTTTGACGC
>Ga0307516_10009279_pt1 | contig 10998 bp, 14 predicted proteins | sample 19_EM_MG_FD_203310 | JGI IMG/M metagenome (GOLD analysis project Ga0307516, IMG submission 203310) | Populus trichocarpa ectomycorrhiza microbial communities from riparian zone in the Pacific Northwest, United States - 19_EM | ecosystem: Host-associated > Plants > Roots > Unclassified | place...
CCCCCCCCGCAAGACTACTCTACATCCCCTCAAGCGTTTCGACGATATCCATCAACTTCCCGCGCATGACCTCCGCCTTATCCTTCTCCCTGACCAGTCGCCGCCTCAGCTCCTGACTACCGCGTTGCGGGTCGGCGTATATCGCGGCCACCTCTTTGACGCCCAACATCTCGCGGGAGACTTTCCTGACGATCTCGGTCAACTCGGCCATGTCATTGCTTTCGATAAGCTCCTCGACGGTCGAGGAGAGCATCTCGGTGTCCGTCAGGACGCGCTGGAAGAGTTTGTCCGCCTCTGTGGCATCCTTCCGCAGGTTACCTAGGGTGACGAAGAAGTCGACACCGACCGTATCGAGAACCACCGTCTTGGCAAGAATTCCTGGTACGAAGAGAGGCGCCGCCACCGGCTTGTCCTGACTAGTAGTCTCTCCTTCCTCACCGTCGTCCGAGAGTTCGTCCGACTTCTTCTCGCGGGAGATTCCGAGCATCCGCGGTTGCTGCTGCTGCTCGCGGATGGATTTGAGACTAGGCTTGATGATGTTGTCGAAGACGAAAGCCGATTCCTTGCCGCGCGGGAGCTCGAGCGACAATCGGTACTTGGGGAGATAAGGTCCACGTCGGCGCCAAAACGCCTGCAGCTTTCTCACTGCAGCCCTAACCAACACATCCTGCGATGTTTCGTCGGACTCCTCGGCGGAGTCGCCTGAAGGCATCCAATGCGGCTTCACGGACTCGGTGAGAGAGGCCAGCGTATATTTAGGCACGCCTCGTATACTCAGGGGGGAAAAGACCGCAGGGACAGGCTTGTCTTTGATGTTGACGATGGCTAGGCTGTCTTTGCCGCCATATTGCGCAAACGACGCGTGAAGCAACTCCAACATGGCAGACGTCGGACGACGGTGAAATTTGGCACCGAAAAGATAACGACTCAAAAAAAGCTACGGAATTTGTCAGCGAATTGACACATAGGGGCACGGCAACTCCGTCTTACCTTATGCGCTCTCTCGTATATTTCGGCCATGCCGCGGGGTGGAGCATTCATCGATGTTAGATGGATGACTGCGATAGCCAGTAGATTCCGATTCCGTTCTTGGACTCCTTGGCCGAATGTTCTGATCTTTTGAACCACGCCGCCAATCTTTCTGACACCGTACGTAAATCGGAATAGTTCTTGCGGCGGCTGGTTGAACGGTTGGTTGAACGGTTGGTTGGAAGGTTGGTGGAACGGTTGGTTGGAAGGTTGGTGGAACGGTTGGTTGGAAGGTTGGTGGAACGGTTGGTTGGAAGGTTGGTTGAAAGGTTGGTTGAACGGTTGCTTGGATGGTTGGCTGAACGGCGGCGGCGGCGGCGCATTCAGGCGTTCCAACAATGTCATAAAACCCCCAAGCAGTGTGATCAGACAGTCTCCATATGTATCTCGCTCTGACTGCTTCCGCGTGACTTGGTCAGGATGACGTATGAAAGTGGGTAGGTGAATCTTGATCCACGAAGCCGGAAAAACACATGCGGACTGACAAGTCGACAGCATCTATTCCAATCAGTTAAGCCAACCACAGCCACTCCCAGAAAGCAGAACCCACCAGAAAAGCCGCCAGGCGTTCAAATATTCCAATTATAGAATGAAAGCAGGTAAAATCGTTCAAAGGCAGTTTACTGAGTTTTCCCAAGCCAAGGCCCAAGTTAAATCTCTATTCAACGTTAGTAACGTACAAAAAATGCAGAGTCAGTGACATACAAAGTTAACCGCCGCATTGGCGCGCGCGTCGTCCATGAGATTGTTGAGACTGTGGAATGCGTCGAACAATACGTTCTCGTACTCTTCTTCCGGGCTTAGCCGCCTGAAGGCCCTCGGCTGGTGAAAGATCGGTTTTGCGTACCGCCTAAATCGACCTGCGACACTTGGGGCTGTGGTTAAGCATCACTGTCAGCGCAATCCTTTCCATTCGTATACCATATTTCAGCCATCAGAAATGGTCCACAAGATTTGCACACCAGTCTCCAAAGGCATGCAGAGTACTTTCCATCTTTCGACGAACATATATAACTTACCCAGGCTTTCGGACAACTGCAATTGCTCGAATATGGAGGATAGGTCCCTCCTGAGATGGGACTCTCCACTCGTGCGTCCTAGACGATGAAACAACAAGGACTCAAGTCCGTAGAATATGGCTGCATATTCTTTCCTCCCAGATGCGATGTTGGACATCACGTCCATTGACGCGTCGTAGTCGTGCTGGATAGCTGACCTGAAAATTGCCTCCTTCAAGAAATACTCCAGCCAGCGGCGTTCTAAGCCTCATCAGCAATGCTCAATTCTCAACTTTATTTGGGCAACAGACTCTGCGGATGAAATCTCTCGCTAAAATGCCCCAGGACTTCTTCGCCACCGAATTTATTGTATCTCAGGTCCACATGCACGACGTCGAAGCTGCAGACCAAGGAAGACATCATTTCCAGACCCTTGGTATAACCCTTTAGCACAGTGTAGTTCCAAGTTGTTCATCAAATTGCTTTTGCCTTACCTCGATCCTGGACCTGTATTCGGCACTGCTCGGGGGTGTGTGTCGATTCGGGCAGCGGATATTGGTGCAATTTCCTGAGTCTAAGTGTAAGCTCCGCAAATACGGGTACGCTCGGCCGTTGAGGAAAACGAACCCCGCGATATGTGATCGGTGCAAAGATCCCCAGCGACAGGATCCCAAATGGTCCTTGCAGTCTGTTCTAGTTCAAGGAGCAGTTCCAACATCTGTACAAGAAGTTTGTTCTGGATGGTGATCGAGAGTAACTTCGACTCGATGAGCGACGGACCCGGTTGACCTTCGTGGATTGGCGAATATTGCAAGTGCCACGTCTCCTGCGCGTCTGGAAGTGAAAAAGCACCCATGACAATAGCAGTGGATAGTGGAAGCTCTTTACTCGGATCTCGGCCAAACCCCCAGACTTTGACTGCTCTGATCAAGGCTTGGGCGACTCCACGCAATTCGGTGAGAGCGACAGATTCGCAGCCTTCCAACAGGTTCAGTTCGCGCCAGTTGACAATCATCTAGCGACACCAGTTAGTAGCTGGAAATTATATGTATCCTGATGATAATCGGCCTACCAGAATGGCTAGGACATCCTTGTGAAGGCCTTCGGGCAGAGACAAGAAGACATCCCATATGTTGCTACTAGAGAGCTGATCGCGAATGGAAGCCCATTCAGACAGCGCCCTGGAAATCTTGAGGGGAAGTCCTGGCAACGAATCGTACGGCCGGGATTGTTTGTCTCCACCAGGAGTCCGACCCAATGTCTCCAGGAGCCGTTCGAATTCTGTGAAGTGCAAAGGCAGCAAAAGCTCCTTTGATCCAACACTCGAGTAGTCGTGGAGATGCTCCAATCCTATTTCCAACGCCTCGCTGATCCTGCCGTCCGATATGTGCTCGTGGAACATCTCTCGGTAATCGTGTTTCTTGACAAGAACTTTAACCAGCTGCTTCCCGAGCCGGAACCCACGCGGGAATCCCTTTTTCTCTTGTTCGGAATTGAGTGAGTCGAAGACGAATTCTTGATCTTCCTTTATCTGGTCTTGGGACAGGAGGGTAGTGCATATTTTGCTGTACCCAGCCACTTGCGATGGCTCCAGATGCCCCTTATCGGTTTGGAGATAGGGAATGAGTTCATCAAATAGCTGTCCCTGACGGAGCACAGCCGCCGCTTCGGCGTAGGATCCGAGCATATCGTAGCACTGATGCGCCTTCCGCCATGATTCGCACTGCTTGTAGAGTGATGCCGCCTTGTCGTGGCGTCCAATACCAACCCAAACGTCTGCAGCGGTCCTTTAGTCCCTCTAGACCATAGATACGGTAATCACAGGAACTCACCTCCAGCTTCCTCGAGGCAGTTCATATCCTCAAGACAAAAAGCGGCATTCCCGAACTGTGAGGCCTCTCGGAAAAGCTCCACGGCCTCCCCGAAGAGGCGAAGAAACTCTCTAGTCGAGCCTTCTCTTCGATGCATGCGCCCCTCCTCCATCTTCAGATGCGCTTGGGAGATTGTCTGTCCTCGTGAATCCTTTGCCCTACGGAAACAGAAGCTTGCCTACCAGACCGCGGCCTCAAGAAGCGGCGGGTCCAAGTATTTTCTCTGAGCGGCGGTCCCCGACAGACTCGAAACCTTTCCGCCCTTCCACTCTCCGGAGGCGAGTCTACGTAGCCGATCTTCAAGCACTTCTTTGTATCCTACCCAACGTTCGGTCAGGTCTAGTGCATTGGGGATAAACTGGGGATTACACACCACCGAGCATTTCTCTCTGAATATCTTTCAGTGCTGCTGCGGAGAGCAGTACCTTCCATAGCCCGATCTTCGCGCCAAACAGCTCTCCCTCTTCGGGAACCTTCTCGGAGCAGAATCCACGGTCGGTGCAGGGTCTCGTGATCTGCTTAACTTTTTCCACTAGAGCCTTCGGGTTCTGAGATAGGTCGTGGCATGGACGGCACGGAAATGTTGGGAGAACCGCCCGAAGGACAGCGGGTATCTCAGTGGCGTGGATTTGCCCCAACAGCACCGATATGGCACGCGAAGACGTTGGTTGCTGTAGATTCAGCCCATTCAGCATCGCCACTACATGGTCCGGGAGGGGAGGGATTTTGTGCTCGAGCACCGAAGAGCGTCTCCTGGCGACGGAAGAGGGTTTATTATCGTCGGCATTGAGTTTCCGCATCACCGCATCGGCAGGAGAGCGAGTGTGTTGGGGTGCTGGGGCTTGACAGTTCTCACGATGTTTTTCGAGCGCCTCGATGGTTTCCGTCAATGCGCGCCACTTGTCGACCTCTGCGGGGACTCCGTGGCAGATCGGACTTCCGGCGCAGACCGAACACAATCCGATCAACTTCCGCGCCCAAACGTTGGAGATGGACGGCACAGCGCTGACGAAATGCACGGAGAAAAGGTCGCATATGATTTCCGCACCCTCCATCGAGGAAGCGACGCGTTCCAAGAGGCCAGGCTTCTCGGCCAACCTCGTGGCTATGACCTTAAGTGTGGCGGGCTGTAATGGTAACGCATGTTTAATGGCCGCGATGACCAGTTTATCCATGGCATCCACATCGGTGAGATCAAACTCGTCGTACGTAAGCATCGAGCAGACCAGCACGAGAGCCTCGCACGATATCATTTTCGACCCCGCGCGGTGGCCGATGTCGGACTGCATCCTGTCGTTGAACACGAGAAACTCCACTAAATGGCTTGCATATTTGGTGAAGCCGGTGAGGAACGCAGCTCGGACAGCCTCGTCGTCCAATAAGGTACCTATCTGTGAAGCCTGGGACGAGATGATGGTATGGAGGTTTTGGTGGGGCCCATGGTTGTGGTGCAAACCGCACAGGCCGTTTCGAAGGATACAACCGAAGTAATCCATAGGTAGGTGTTTGCTTGTCCAAGAGCTATCGAGGGCGCAAAGATGTTGGGGACAATCAGTATTGCAGGGACATCAGAAGGAAAGCGCTGAGAGTGGGGCAAGAACCGTTTCAATGCCACCATCGGATATCAAGATTTCGCGCCGCTGATCTCCAGCGCCCAGCTCTGGTTCGAGCGGAAATGGCCGCCAATAAAGATTGAGGAATTGCATGGGAGGATTGGGATCCCTCCTTCCCGGTCGCTTCGCCGGTCTGGCTCCATTCCCAGGCCGTTCGCTCGCAGAGATAATTAACTGCACTGAGTTAAGTACCATCACTGGATATGATGGAATGGAGGTTGCTTCTGGCGGCATGTAAGCGGCCATTGCGGCCTGCATGAAGTGTGCAGTGCACGTGCTGGGCCAATCAAGCTGCGTGCCGAATACATTTCAAACACGGAAGCGGATGGATGGCGAACAGGTGCTGGAGAACAAGCACTTTTATGTACCGAATTGGGAGCGCCTGCGGTGTTGCAGCACTAAGACCTCTTTCGAATCAGCCACATGATATTTATTAATAAACAAAAATAACGGCGTTTACATAAGATGTACATATGTACATATGTAAGTACTTACTTCCTATCTTCCATGGTAGTCCTGCTTGACCCTTCGCCAAGTCCGTCATCACTCACCACTAAGTATGCTAGCGCTCTTTAATAGTAAATTTCTCACTCAGGGTCGGGGAGGAAAAGTCAGAGCCCGCAAACCCCGAACTAGAAAGGGAAAAATCACTTAGGCCCGGGACCCCTCCGACGAGTTTGCCAAAGTCTGCTCAGCACAAATGTGCGGTATTCGGGGTTCTTTAACGATTTTCCGATGGCTGTGAAGTTGCGTTGATTTGAAAGTTGGTGCGTCGGGTGTGGAAAATTTTGTACGCACATAATAAGGGAGACTTTTCCTTCCAGATTCCCAACCTTACACGGGCAACAATAGAGTGAATATTATTTTTAGGCACGTGATTGGCTAATTCCAAACCATCACTCTACCAGCTGGGAGTTGTCGAGACCATGACCCATGTTTCCACCCTAAATACATTTTACTTTGTATGTATCTATGGAGGTACAGTACCTAAGCAAAAGTCTTGGTGATTCGGATTTGTCAGCCGCAATGACAGGGGTTCCTCTCCCCCACTTGATCACGAAATCATTGAATACAGTAACTACTTGGATACAGTACTTGGATACATAGGTACTTCAAGCAGCTCTATGCCCATACCATCGCCACCACCACAACTACAACCCGTCGGCGAGCGAGTGTAGACGAAAGAGTGAGATTCTTTCTTTGTTTAATCATTAGTCGTGTCAGCCTTTATTTCTCAGGATATCCGTATATAGCCGGTGGCAGGACATCGTGTGAGGGTGCGAAGTTCCCCCGTCACATTACAGCAGGTCACATGAGGTCCATGATTGCCATGCGGATCGAAGCACGCGTCTCGGCAGTTTTCTCCGCCGAGTGTCGCGTGTGGGCGTTCGTGTGCGCGCGATCCCACGATGATCCGGTCAGCCGCACGCCGCGGTCGAAGTGCTGTTCCCGCCGTGTCCGCGAGGATCAATTCACAGTTCGCATCCCCCAGTCCACACCTACGGCAGTCCGCTCGCTCGCGAAGCCCGAGGACGGTCCGGTCGTCTGTTCCTGAGGAAAAAGTTAGCACGGCTAAGCCACGAGGTGGACGGCATGCAGCGCGGAAGCCGACGCACCACAGGTCTACCACGGCGTGGGGGACGGGGCTGCAAGTGTCGGCGCCGACGAACAAGAGGGCGAGGAGGAGCGGATGGGAGAGCGAGAGCAGTTGCGGCTGGTATGGCGACGGCGATGACTGTAGGAGGGAGTGGGCGGTAAGTCATTCGGTTTATGTGTAGATAGGTAGTGGATTTGCAACAACTTTAAAAACATTAAAAACAGTCCAAATCTATTGCATGTGTTGTTCTAGCCTCTAATCCACCGTGTTTCCACCGTTTGCGAAAACTACGGTTGATCCATCAAGGGATGACAGTTCCCGTTGGGTCCCACTTCTGTAGTATCCCCTCTGTCTGGCCAGTAACATCCCTCGCGTTCATGGGAAATCCAGCGCGTTGCAGAATACCGCAGGCCCATATGTACAAGAATCCCCTCTTATGTATAGCTCAACAGTTGACGTGCCTTGTTGTATGTCGTCATCTGCCGATCGTCTACCTTGATCTCTGTGCCCGAAGGTTGACCATGACATTTCGGCTGCCGTTGCAACACCAGCCTTCGCTGGAATGATTACTTCGTCGTACATCTTGGGTGCTCCCTGAACCCGAAAAGGGTCTCGCTGCAGTTTGACAAGTGATGTGTTGTAGTTGCAGGAAGAAGCTCACTGTTGGGGGGTACGCCCGGTTGCTGATTCTACCTTAAGGAGGAGCATCTACTGACACTACCGCAATAATTGCAACAGGGTCTGCCACCGCAACATCACAGCATGTGCTAACTCCCGGCGCACAGAACCTACTCTGTCCCTACGTTTTGCACATATTTACTACGAGTACCGCAGTTGCTGTTGACCGGGAGCGTCGCCGATTGCGGCAATGCACATTCAGCGAAGAAGGCTGAGCGTTTTTGTTTACGCGTCAGATGTCTCAGGCGGATACCGGAACGGATCCATCTTCGACGACGTAGAACGGTCAGTCCCAGGCGTTAGTGGACTGTCATTTGTGAATGACATTGGATGGTGGGCGGAAGGTAAAGACGAGGAAGCAGTGGCGGCCAAGCTGTCGGAGGCAGCAACAGCATCTATTGACTGGGCAGCACAAAATGGAGGGGCCTTCGACCATGGGAAAACAGAGGCGGCAATCTTTTGCAGGAAAAAGTCAGCCCCCACGGCGTCGGTCACAGTTGGAAGTAACTCGGTCCCGTTCAACAAGCAAGCAACACGGTGGCTTGGGGTTCGGCTGTGTCAAATGTATGGGTCGAGGGCCAGCCTAGGCCTGACGAGGCCGCGGCGTTCAGTTGCGTCCGGAAGGCATTGGGTGGCGGAGGTGGCAAGTCGCCACCAACGGGATCTAGACGTGTCGGTAATGGGGAACGGAGGTCGCGGGTTTCTCTCTGGCTATGTATGTATATATAGAGTGCGCTTCAGTCTAACTCAAGGAGATCAAGCAACGGAATTCCTACACACCCTATCACTCGAATATCTTTGCCAGGCTGGACTCACAACTCACGCTGAAGGAACACCATGCCACTCGCCTCAAAGATGGGAGGAATGCGATGATGCGGCTGCGCAGACTCACAGGACAGATGGGTCTGTCCCCTGCCAACTGTAGGGGGGTGATGACGGCTTGCATCCAGTCCGTCAACATGTTCGGGTCGGAGCTCTGGTGGAAGGGAGATCAGGTCCGAGGGACCATGGGCAGAGCGGAAGAGCTGCAGCTGCTGGTCAATCAACAGGCACGGGCCACAACAGGAGCCTTCCGGACGACCAAGCTGGGAGCGCTGTCGATGGAGTCCGGGCTGAGACCGGCGGTTGCACAGCTGGAATACCGTCAACGGAGGTTCGGACTGCGCCTCCTCAGCCTACCACGAGGGGACCGAGCCCGCGAGCTAGCCGGTGCTCGCACTGCAGTCGGGCGAAGACTGGCCACAGCCCTTGCTTACTCTGGCCGGATGGAAGAAACGGTCCTGCTAGAGGATCCTGAGACCCTCGATGCGGAATTGATTGAACAAGAAGAGGACGAGGCCAAGAAAGCGGCGGAGAAGGAGAGACAAGGCCTCGTCATGTTTACCGATGGGTCCCGGATGGAGGATGGAGCGGCGGGCTACGCAGTGGCATGGAAGAATGGACAAACCTGGAAGGGTATCAAGACCCATATGGGGTACAATCAGGAAGCCTACGACGCAGAGTGCGCAGCCCTTGCCCGCGCGCTGGAGGAGGCGTCGAGAAGAAACATGCCCCCGGAAAGGGTCACCATCTTCTCCGATGCACAGGCAGCCATCAGACGGATGGCATCAGAAGAGCCGGGCCCTGGCCAGATGTATGCGCTCCAGGCCAGAAGACACATCGCAGAGCTGAGAAGGAAGAATCCGGGAATCATCATCGAGATCCGATGGTGCCCAGCCCATAAAGGCATCGAAGGAAATGAGAAAGCCGACAAATGGGCCAAGCTCGCGGCGGAGGAGCCTGACACCCACGGGGTGGAATTGCTGAACTACGATTACGGCGGCCGGGCGGAGGTGCGCTCGACGCCCCTCCCGAGATCCCTCGCAAACCTCAAGCGGGAGATTTCCGAGAAGAAAGGACGGAAGCCCGACGGTGGGCAGGAGGCCGGACCTCCAGGAAGAAGTACAAAATGCCAGAAAGCCACAAGCCAGACAGCACGGTTGCTGAGAGTACCAAAAGGCTCGCCTCAAGATACTACCAGCTGAAGACAGGGCACGCCCGCACCGGGCAGTATCTGAACTGGGCTAAGGTTCGCCCCACCGCCCAGTGTTGGTGGTGCCAGTGCCCCTTGCGAACGAGAGACCACCTCTTCAAGGTGTGTCCAAAATGGAGAGTGCAGCAGAGGATTCTGTGGGCAGAGGTCCGACGAGAGCTCTTCCGCAATACCTTGTATCGCTACCCCACCACCACAGTCCTTCGATCGTCGCGCGCAGGAATCCGACACCCAGCGCTCGTACACGATGCCGGCACCGATTGACGTCTTTTCCAAAGCCCTTCCAATCGAGGAGAGCCCCCAGCAAGTGCGGATGTACGGACACTAGACATGGTACGTGCTATGTGGCTACTCTATTCTGCTGCTAAAGGAAACCAAGAGGTGGAAGAGCAGGTGGAAGGTCCGGGATCTACTGGCCGACGGGAGATGTGGACAGGCAGTGCTGGACTTCCTCTCCTCTACAGACGTGGGGAGGCTGGTGCCGCCACTGGATAAAGAAGGTGACGCCGGGAGTGAGGTGTCGGAGTGGGAGCTCCGGGAGCGCTGGGAGCGGGAAGAGGAACAGGAGGCGGAGGCGGAGGAGCTGGGTGCTGCGGGAGGATCGGGTGCAGGGGAGGAACAGCCGCTGTTCCTCCCCACGCCCTCCTTCATGGTATCGGCAGATGAGGAGTAGGGGACAGCCGCTTTTCCTATGTCGTTTTCCTTTGTGATTTCCTTGGTGCGCACAGTATCTTCTTGGGACAGGCCTGGGCGGAGGGCGAAGGGGAGATTGCAACGTGCCGCCACCGTGCGGACTGCGGACAGGGAACCGAGTAAAATGTACGCCGCCATGATCTATATAGGTCGCATGCGAGTATGAATAAACAAAAAAAAAACCGGAACGGATCCAACTCTCGTGATGTGACGGAAGTTGTAATTACTCGAAGCTCCAGCACCAGTCCGCCACCCACTGCCGGGGGGGCCCCTATAAACTCGAACATTATGCTCCGAGTCCGAGCCCAACTTGGTGGCCTATTGTCACCGAAGAAGATTTGTATTGACGCAGATGTAGTCAGACACTGAAAGTGCGGGATCACGGTAACGACAGACAGAAAGAGTCCACGGAGGTTGTAATAGAGGCAAAAGATGTCATGCAAGCGTGAAAATCCGACCGACACTACGAAAAACGAAACTCGCAAAC
>Ga0307516_10009283_pt1 | contig 10998 bp, 4 predicted proteins | sample 19_EM_MG_FD_203310 | JGI IMG/M metagenome (GOLD analysis project Ga0307516, IMG submission 203310) | Populus trichocarpa ectomycorrhiza microbial communities from riparian zone in the Pacific Northwest, United States - 19_EM | ecosystem: Host-associated > Plants > Roots > Unclassified | place...
TAGCGTCTAAAATGATTTGAAAATATATAAAAAATAATTTAAAACAAAAAATAAAAAAACTTAATTCTTTTTGAAAATATTTTTAAAATAAAAAACACGCAGATTATTAAATAGTAAAAGAAGAAACGAGTGAGTTGGGAAGATATAGATACCATTTGGGAACTCAGCACAAAAGAAAATTTCAAAAAACAATTTTGATTTAAATTTATTTTTTAATATTTTTAAATTATTTTAATATATTAATATTAAAAATAATTTTTAAAAAATAAACGTTATTACACTTTTAATTCTGCAAACATCCATAAAAGTACTTGGAAATTGAATGGCCTCTTGTTTCGTTAAATTGCATTAATCACAACTGTCTGCATCCAACCTACCAGCTACGAACTCGCTTATTGTCTGTGTTTTCTTCAATGGAAGCCACCGATAATCATGGGTGGATGAAGTGATCAACACCTACCTTTCCAACTCTTATCAAATCCGACCATCTCCCTCTATTTTCCTATCTAATTGCAACCATCTCTTTGTTTTTCATCTCACCTCGTGCCTTTTAAGCTGTGAAGTCTGTTTTAGATCATATTTGTTTTTTATTTTTAGCCTAGGTCAATTTAACTACCATTTAAACAACTTCACAAATTATTTTATAATTGATTTTATATTGTTCAAAAATTATGAAAAGATTTTCTTTATAGTTTAGCCTTGTAAAATCTATCTGGGTTTAATTGCAATCTAAAAACAAATCTCTCGGATTTGACAACAATCGAATGGTGTTGTTCGGCTCATTATACAACCGAGGCAGGGAGTAAAGGGTAGCCGAAAAGGTAGGTAGATAATTTTACTTGCAATTCGGCGGTTTTTATAGGTTGATATTAAAAATAAATTTTAATATATTTTTAAATAGAATTACATTAAAAAATAATTATTATCAATATTATCTCAAGTTCTCCTAAAAAAAGAAGAAGGAAATTCACGTAACTCTGCAATGAAAGAGACTTTTGTTGTGCCAATTCTATCAAAGACTAGTCGAGGATTATCATTGTGTTTTTAACATTTATTTCGACATTCATGATTAAAATAAATAAATAAATAAAGCTTGACCTGGCCGAGATGATTGATGGAATATAATTCCAATTTAAAGCAGTCCTTTTTGCGAAGAATTGAAAGGCGTGATTAGACCATCAAGCATGTTACATGTAGATTAACAATTACAGCACCGATTAAACTTATTATCCTATCGATCAAGCTTTTAGCAGCCCTGAACCTTAGCCTTCTAGGAGTCAATCAAGGAGGCCATCAAGATCACAGGAGTATTAATCAGCTTGATAAATCAGGTTAATTTCATGGGGTTGGAGGGAGGGGGCCAGCCCATCACTACCATAATAAACAAGGTTGCAAGTAACTTACAAAGAACAGTTCAAAGAGAAATCATAATAAAAACAGCAATAAAATTTGGTCAGATGATTGCCCCTGCTAGTAATGCAAGAATTTATTGCAGCAGCTCAACAAACCCACCACCTCTTCTCACCTCTCTCTCCTTTTCTCTTTCTCTTTCCCACACATTTGTTAAATTCAACAAGAAATCTTATCACAAACATCACTATAACTATATCCCATCTCCTGCTGCCCCCCTCTTTTTTCTTCTGTCATAACCAGCTGGCTTGATTAGTTCTTGAAACCCTTGCCGTTCTTTCGTTTCGGTCACACAACGTCAATGGAATTCATCGTAAAAGTTGAAGAATCAAGACCTGCAAGTGATGGAAAACCATCAGCAGGGCCTGTTTACAGGTCCATTTATGCCAAAGATGGCCTCATGGATTTGCCTGCAGGACTAGAGTCTCCTTGGCAGTTCTTTAGGTATAAATCATCACCCTTTTGTTTCTCATTTATGTTAAAGAGATGTTCAATTATGGTATTGCTAGCTGTCTGTTAAGCATACAGATTGACATTGCCAGATTCTCTTCTTCTATGGTTCTTGAAAATGAATATGCTTTGGAAAACTGAAGAAAGAGAGGCGTTTTTCATGCATTTTGGTTTCGGTTATGCATTCCCAGACTCAGATCGAATGTTTTTTTTAACGTCTCTTAGGCACACGATGATAACTTGAAGTGAGCTTTTTCATGTAACGAATTGGTTTTTTTTATTTATTATTCACATATGCCCCTTTGCTTGTTGAGAATTGTGCTGTTATAATTCCAGGTCCATGGTAAAAGGGACAAAATTTGAAGGAAAAAAAAAGATTAAAAATCATGCATGAACCCTCTAACTAAGGGCGATTTGATCATATCAAATCATGTAATTTTAAATTGTCAGCTAAGGGCGATTGTTTTGTGACAAAATTGAGCGGAGGATAAGAAAAAGGGTCAATTTTTTTGGACCTAAATAAATGGAGGGTTTGATAGATCTGACTTTGAAAAGTAGAGGGGCCATTTGATCAATTATAAAGTAATAAAAATGATTGGCCCATGCAGGTTTCGAACCTGCGACCTTCGCGTTATTAGCACGACGCTCTAACCAACTGAGCTAATAGGCCATTTGATATCGTGTTTACTTCTTATAAAATTGGACTACAAATAACTCTGTCCTGTGAAGAACATATTCAATCATTTTGAATTTGATGAATTTTTTTGTTGATGGTGTGAAGTGATTCTGCTCTCAAGAACCCTGAAAACAAAATGCTAGGTAGGCGGCAAGTCATTGATTCCAAGGTACTATTTCATTGATCACATGTAATTCGATCACTAGAAGATATCATAGAGACATGAATGAATTTCCCATAGAAGAAACTGAAAAGTCCTTGACACAAACTAGCAGGTGGGTCCTTATGTGTGGCTGACATACAAAGAGGTTTATGATTCTGCCATGAGGATGGGTTCCGCAATGAGGAGGCGCGGTGTCAATCCTGTAAGTTCAAAACTTAGACTATTCGCTTCATAATTTGGTGATAGTAACTGTTTTTTTCCCCTAATGATTAATGTAAGTAATGAACTTGGAAACGTTGGATTTTCATTACTAGGGAGACCGTTGCGGTATATATGGTTCCAACTGCCCAGAATGGATCACTGCTATGGAGGTAAATTCTACGTGTCATACCAGACACAATTCACCCTTTTTCTTTGAGCTTAGCGGACATTTAACAGTTCTGGTCATTTTTGAAGTTTTTCACAAGGAAACTGGATCATAACTTGTTAAATTTCATGTATTTGTGTCTGGTCTTTCTCAGGCTTGCGACAGCCAGGCCATAACATATGTACCACTCTATGACACTCTTGGTATTGCTTCCTTTTATTCTTCAATTAGTCTCAGTTCACTTCTAGAATGACCTGTTGAATTCTCACTGCGTAACTTGGTTTAACAATCACAGGGCCTAATGCTGTGGAGTTCATCATCAATCATGCTGAAGTTTCAATAGCCTTTGTCCAAGAGAACAAGCTCTCTTCTGTACGTTATCATTCTATCTGAATTGGGAATTGATGTTCTTATATCTCAGAGTGGAATCTTGATCTTTTCAGAACTTTAATAAATGATATATAATGTGTTGTTTGTTTAACACAATTGCTGCTCTTTTTGCAGATTCTATCTTGCCTTCCAAAGTGCTCTTCAAATTTAAAAAGTAGGTCCAAAGACTAATAAAAGGTCCTCTTTTTTGAAAGTTTTGAGAGGATACTCTAGAGTAACAATTGACTGTGATTCTCTTTGTTCAGCTATTGTCAGCTTTGGAAAAATTTCTGACATGCAAAAGAAGGAAGCTGATGAACTAGGGGTATCTTGCTTTTCATGGGAAGAATTTCCTCAGTTGGTATGGTGGTGACCTTGACTTCTCCTCTTTCATAATTGATCATTTAACTCTTTACGTTTAATTGATCCTTGATGTCATAGTAGTCATTCAAGTTGGATTTATAAGAGTTCTGCCATGCTGCCCATCTTTTGACAGGGGAGTTTGGATTGTGAATTACCTCCAAAACATAAGACTGATGTCTGCACAATAATGTACACTAGTGGAACAACAGGAGAACCAAAAGGTGTCATCCTAACCAACGGGGCTCTTGTGGCAGAAGTATTGTCTGTGGACCAGCTACTTTTTCTGACAGACAGAGTGGTGAACAACTAAACACATATTATGTTTTCAATTCGTTTCTGATTAACCCCCTCAAGTTACAAAGTTGATATTTCCTAGATTTTTTGTCTTAGGAAACAGGGTAGTTGCCCTCTACGGGCCAAATACATTGATTTTGCGTGTTGATAGTTTAGCAATGATCTAATATTGAGTTTTCTGTGTTATAGGCTGCAGAAGAAGATTCATACTTCTCTTTCCTACCCTTGGCCCATGTATATGATCAAGTAATTGAGACCTATTGCATCTACAAAGGTGCCTCAATAGGATTTTGGCAAGGGGTAAGATGAAGAATCAATTTTTCTTGCAATGACTCCTTGCCTTCTGTTTTTATTTATTTTCCCATTATCTTTAAACATATCACCTTTGAATTGTATGTACTGAGGTTGGTCTTGCATTCTGCTCATAGGATGTAAGATACTTGATGGAGGACATCCAAGAACTGAAGCCAAGTATATTTTGTGGGGTTCCTAGAGTTTATGACCGCATATATACTGGTATTGTATACAATTATAACTGGATACGTATATATTGTTTTAGATATGTAGATTGTATGTCTTTGCTATTCCATGTATTTAACTCTAATATTTCTTCTTGAAGGAACACTTGCTAAGGTTTCAGCTGGAGGTGGATTAAAGAAGAAGTTATTTGATTTTGCCTATAACTAGTAAGTTTGTAATGTTTATCACTTGGATGTTATCGTCTGTGTAATTACTGTAAGACTAATTAAGAAGCTGTTGGCAGCAAGTTGGGTTATCTAGAGAAGGGATTTCCACAAGAGAAAGCAGCACCCCTCCTGGACAGGCTTGTCTTCGATAAGGTTGGCCAGTGTACCCTTTAGTCCTGTCTTAAACTTCGATTCTGCAATCTAAAATGTGCGATTTTGGCAGACAAAGCAAGCACTAGGGGGGAGAGTACGTATCTTGTTATCTGGTGCTGCTCCTTTGCCTAAGCATGTAGAGGAGTTTTTGAGGGTCACATCCTGTTCTACTTTATCACAGGGATATGGTACGATAGAATAATTTTTCTGCTCAAGTTTGTTGTGATTTTGGAAGATATGCATTGATTCATATTCTTGCAATCTTAAATAATCTTGGCATTAAACTTAGCACAAGTTTCAAATTGAAAATCAAATTTTTGCTAACATAAATCTCTTCATCTAATATCTCTTCCCTTGATTTCTTGTGATGAATTTAAAATCTGATTCTAGTCTCCAGGAAAGGCCTATATTCTGCAGTGCTGCATCCAATGCATTGAAGTAATTTACATTTTTCTCTCGACTACTCTCCGTCTACTTACTTTTGAATGGTTCTGGGTGATAGGTCTCACTGAAAGTTGTGGGGGCTGTTTCACATCCATAGGCAATGTGTATCCCATGGTGGGAACTGTTGGAGTGCCCATGACAACCATTGAATCAAGACTCGAGTCTGTGCCAGAGATGGGATATGATGCATTATCCAGTGTTCCAAGGGGAGAGATTTGCCTGAGGGGAAGTACATTGTTCTCTGGTTACCACAAGCGAGAAGATCTAACTAATGAAGTCCTCGTTGATGGATGGTTTCATACAGGTAAAAATAAGTGATGCCTTTTTTTTCCTTGATCTTTAATTTGAAGATGATAAGAAAGCTGCTTTCAATGGACATGTGTGGCTTATCTTGGAATCGTACTCAACTACCTGGGACCATTTTTTTTCTTTACCGTGAATAGGCATGATCTTCAAACTATTGCAGGTGACATTGGAGAATGGCAACCCAATGGAGCAATGAAGATTATTGACAGGAAAAAGAACATATTTAAGCTATCTCAAGGTGAATACGTTGCTGTAGAGAACCTTGAAAATGTCTACCTGCGATGCCCTCATATAACATCGGTATGTAGAACAAATAGGATGGAAACCATATTCATAGAATATTACAAATAATCAGGCTGCTAATGATCTATATACTAGCACTACAGATACCACAAGTTTCTGCATTCTTCTAATCTATCAGTTGCTCACTTTTTCTGGTGCACAGATTTGGGTCTATGGAAACAGTTTCGAATCATTTCTTGTTGCTGTAGTTGTCCCTGACAGACAGGCACTTGAGGATTGGGCTGCAAACCATAACGAGACTGATGATTTTAAATCGTTATGCAAAAATCTGAAGGCAAGGAAATATATACTCGATGAGCTCAATAGCATTGGTAAAACAAACAACGTATGTTCATACCTGGCTCTATCACGTCTTTCTAATTGCATTTAATTATGTTTCCTCAACTGACACAAAGGATATTGGCACAGCTTAGAGGATTTGAAATGTTAAAAGCTGTTCATTTGGAACCACATCCATTTGATATGGAGAGGGACCTGATAACTCCAACATTCAAGCTCAAGAGGCCACAATTACTCAAATGTTACAAGGTTTGCCTTGTTCTGTCTTTTGCCAAATTAGTACAAAATTAGCCTGTTAATTGAATTATTAAACAGATTTTACTTGTCAAACATTCAGGTATTCTAACATCATCTGTGATTTGATGTTCCAATATCATTGTGTGTAGGACTGCATTGATCAACTGTACAGTGACGCAAAGGGCTTGAAGGCATGAGAGCAGTTCAGAAAGTTAGAAGGCAGAGTCAGCTATGCAGAGCTGTCTCTGGAATTTCAATATATAGATTCCTTCAGTTCCCTTGTTAATCTTTTGCTTGAGAACCTTAAGAAGAGGAAAAATTTATGAAAGGTTTTCAGTACCTGTACGTTTATGATAATTTATTGTCAATGTTCGTATATAAATAAGATTGCTTGAAGATTTCCAAGTAGAAAATTTATTAGGCTATTCCAAATTTCAATCATGTGATTGGACATTAATATTTTTTTTCATTTTCATTCTCTTGGGGTCATTAAGTTTTTCAAGGGAAAATACCGATTAGAAAACACCAAAAAAATATAATCAACTCAGCTCATCGTGCACGTGCTTGAACTTCGAAGATTGCAGATTTTAACTAAAAGAAAATGTTCATTTAGCAGCCTGAGCTCCTATGAAAATGAAAGCCTCACAGCATCAGTAACATTAAAATTTGTTGCCAAGCATCAATGCTTTCCATTCACCCCCTGATCAGCTCAGTGCTTTCCATTCATAGGAAAGGTCTTGGTACCCCAGTTCTGTAATGAAGGTTTGCAAGCTGTAGGTGAATGTGGCTGCTTTCTCATTAAACCATTTCCAGAGGCTATTTAAAAGAAAACAAATTGATGATTAACGATTTCAATACCATGGTCCTACTCTGGATCCATGGTGCGTTAACAACAGCTCCAATTATTGGGAACACGACATGTAACTTGTTTTTATTGCAGGTGAGAGCAAACGGTTTGATTTTGTACCGCAATGCCAATAGATAACTGAATGATACAGTCTCGATAACACATCAATCACAACGAATTTGAATGTCAACAAATTGATGATACAACTAAAAAACACTTAAAAAGCCTGCTAATAAGGCTACAATGCACATCTGCTGAGGTGTGCTTAAAGCAAATCAATCAGCAATGCCCAGGCAGGATAAACAAACAGAAGTATTATGCCAACAGTGTTGGATATGCCATGTGCTTTTGTGAAGGAGTTTCTAAACCCACCCGATGCCCGGATGTGTTCTTGCAGCAAATAACATGCAATGGCTAGACATATGGCCACACCAATCCAGTTATTCCTTATCGTGCTTGCAAACAAACTAGGAGCCACCACTATTAGAAGAATCAAAGCACCAGGCATTTCAAGCCAATCTGCAATAACAGACATAGTTAATTATCATGCATAGATTGCCAAGAAAATTGATATACATTTACTCAATGGACATGAGAGCAGCTTTTTTTCTGAGAATATAAAATGGTAATGGTAATGGCTAGGAAAATCAATGTTTATATGGAAAATCTCGAGTCACAATGAAGTAAGCAGTTCCTTACCTGGGAAACGTTTTGGGAAGAAAAGACGCAATATAACAGCAACGAAAGCGATCCATTTTCCAACATCTCCTCTGCACAAAGAAACAGCTCAATAATGAAAAAAATGTGGTGGGGAATCCATAGAAAGCTACTCGAAGAACGTAAACTAACCTGAGCAGGCTGAACAATATTGAAGGAAGAGTAAAGAAAATGTAAGGGATTAATAGACCAGTAAGAATGTTGGTTTTCCAGTTCGTTCGATCCAAGATCAGTAGATAACTGCAAGGAGCACAGTAAGGATGGCATATCAGGCTAAAACATAGTAGAAGACATCGAAGTGATCCAAGTTATATTAATCCAGCACCAAAGCAACAGAAAAGAAGTGGACTGGAGAAACAGAATATAAGATGGTTAATTTGCAGCGAGGAAAAGAAGAAAAACTAATCATGTGCATAGCATTCATTGCTGAATTAATCATGTTCTTCAAAAATTTTGATAGAGCAATTACAATTTACAAGAAATCTCATATATACCAGCCATTATATTTGTGAAATACAAATTTGTAAGGGTAGGAGATCAAGAAGTTAATCTTTGCAAGTCCCAATTCTCAAGAAATTCTTTAGACACAAGCACAATTATACCACCTGTACTGAATTAAGAAGCATAGCTCAATTATGCAATCGCTACATACTAAAGCTTAAGATAATGGTTTCACACGGTTATTCAAAAATATCAACAATAATTCATCAGCATAAGCAACCAAATTCAAGGCTAACATGTTCACTTTTCAAACAACCAAATTCTTAATTTGCCACTGATTCGGTAGATTAATGCTGCTACACTGACAGGCAGACATCTCTTAAATTAACATCATCATAATAAAATAACAAACAGATAGTCCCTATATGTGCTGAGTACATTAAAAAACAAAAGAGATCAAACTTCAAAGTACGCTTACATAGCAGCAAAAGCAGCGATCCATTCAAGAAAAGTGGTACCAAACCCTAACCCACCAAGCTTGACAGCATGATTAGCTAGCTTCTTAGCAGCATTAGTCAAGTCTTGAAAATCAGAAGCAAGCAAGCTACTCTCCATTCCCTGATCCCTCCTCATCGCCAAGTAACTTTTCTTTCCCATCTTTTGCTCTCTAGCTTTTCTCACTCTGTTGACCATATAACCCACACCTACACCGTTATAATTCAAGAATCAGAACAGCTCTTTTGAAGACTAGACAGACAAGCGAAGTGTACCAAGTGAAAACTGGCACATCAGTACTGCGAGTTTAGATAGATAAAGACAGCTGTCTGTTCTTGCATGCTTCGGTGCCAAGTGGATATCCAATAATGTTGTGGTTGTTGAACTACTTAATTGTTGCCGATTGCCCTTCTTACATTACGTGTCCTCTCTCATCTCTAATTATTTTAGAGGAAACACACTTTGTTATTTATCACAAGAGGTGTATACTGTATAATTTAGAACACCGAGACATTTCAGAACTATAAAATATGATTTAGTCCAAAGGTTTTGTTTTTTGTTTTGGCTTTAATATCCCTATCCGAATATGATTAATATATATGCAGAAGATAGTAGAAAGTACAAGTCTTTACTTTGATTATTGCTTTTGTCACCTCAGGGGAGAGAGAGAGAGAGAGAGAGAGATATGATATCTTGATCATGACAACAATGGATTATATATATTAGGATCTGAACAGAAATGAATCATTGAATCACCGAAGATATTGTTCAAATTAGGTTTTGCCACGTCCAATACTGTTCCACACATTCAAATCAAATCAAATCTTGCGGCCTTACTCCATGACAAATAGCATCATTTATTTATCAATGCCCATTCGTTTAGAATTTTCCCTTGTTTGGTCATAACATAGCTTCAGAAAAATTAACCACACGCATGGAAAAAGCCCGCTGTCTTGGCGTTACAATCGAAAACTATCTAGCCTATGGCCTATAGCGACCGAAACTTTATGACCCCAGTTTATTTATTTATTATTTCTTTATGACCGAAAGCTATCTGGTACACAACCTCAGCCAAGCCTTCTTGTGTTTCCGGATCAAATGGGAAAGCAGAAACCGAGCCCCAAGAATAAAACACTGAACAAGAGTAGAAAACAGAAATGGAGTAAATGCTTGCCATCTACGTAGTTAAATGCTGACACCAAAAATTAATAGCTGACCAGAACTTATCAATGCAGTCCTCATCAGAATGCTTCTTCCATGGATGGTCCTGATGTTTTCATACAATACGAAAAGAAACTGGCATGTTGCGATATTGAATTGAATAAGTTGCCCTAACACGAAATTATATTGTTAGGTTGAAGAGCAATTAAATTCTTATCCTGGTATTACATCACCATCGACTTGATGGGCATTTAGAAAATATATTACCAAGTACTCATCATGCTCAATGACATGAAAAGACTAGCCTGATTGTCTTGTAAAATAAAATATTGTATGAAATGATTGGAAGATTTTGTTTGTCTCGCGAGTTTATTCATCTCCCTAACAAATCTCAAAGATGATCTTTGTTCAAATCAAGGAGCCAACATGTCAAGTTTCTTGTAATTATTTTAACAAAAATATTAATGCCATAATCAACGAGACAACATGTCAAGATTTCAACCTACATAACGGCGTTTTTTCCACACATAACTGGTGTACCGGTCGTTAACGCTATATAACTGCGTCATGGCCGTTATCCGTGTGAAATGCCGTAACCTCCACTCTTAGTAACGGCCGTTTTAAAAGACGATGCTGGGACTGTCCTCTGAAATTGGGACCAAAACCGTACTCAAAAGTTTCCATCTTTTATCTTCTTTGGACCTTGAATCAACTCTGGGCCACTTATCCCAAAACGTTTTTCTTAATAAACCCTGTAATGGGCCCCCACCACTGTTGCTCAATAAATTATCTAAACTGCAAAAAGGCCAACCTTGTTAGGCGGGAATCAAAGGATAC
>Ga0307516_10009284_pt1 | contig 10997 bp, 2 predicted proteins | sample 19_EM_MG_FD_203310 | JGI IMG/M metagenome (GOLD analysis project Ga0307516, IMG submission 203310) | Populus trichocarpa ectomycorrhiza microbial communities from riparian zone in the Pacific Northwest, United States - 19_EM | ecosystem: Host-associated > Plants > Roots > Unclassified | place...
CGCGGTTGCCGCGCGCGATTCGGCATGGTGGTCGGTGGCGGTCGCCCGACCGGCGGACCGATCGGCGTTCCGCCCACCGGGCGAGTCGTGGTGGCCTGCCAGAGCCTGCGGGGCGGCTACAAGGAATGCGCGACCGGCGTTCGCGGCCGTGTCGAATTGGCCAATCACCTCGGCGCCAGCACGGCCTGCGTCGAAGACCGCACCTGGGGCCAGCGTCCTGGCGTCGTCTGGGTGACCCGCGGCTGCCGCGCCGAGTTTGCCTCGATCGGACGCCCCGGTCCGCGTGATGACGGTGGCTGGAACAGTGGCTATGCGATCGCCTGCACCAGCAGTCGCGGCATTCGTGCCGAGTGCGAATGGGACCGCCGCTACGGCCGTCCACGCCTCGACGAAAGCTATTCGCGCAATCCCTGTATCGAGAACAGCACCTGGGGCTACGACCCGCGCGAGAGCCTGATCTGGGTGACCTCCGGTTGCCGCGCGCGCTTCGTCAGCACGCGGACGCGTTTCGCCGATTGATCGCAGACGCACGCATCACAAAAAACCCCGGATCATTCCGGGGTTTTTTTTCGGATCCGTGATCCGCACGCGCCGGTGTTTACCGATCCGTCGACGTGATCCAGCTCACGTTGAAATTGCTGAAATACACCGTGTAGTCGGTCTGCGCCAAGGTTGCCGGCACGATGAAATACCCCGTTTCATTGGTGGGCAAGGCATAGTTCATCAGCTTCGCGCCATTCACCCGTCCCTGCACGATCGGCGATCCCACGCCGTCCTGGTGCACGGTGTAGTTCACCCAGCCCGAATCGCTGGCCGTGATGCGGACGTGGTACGTCGTGTTGTTCGCCAGCTGATTGCCGAAGTTGGCCGCACACTGGGACGCCGTGGTTGAACCGGTCGGCCAGAAGGCTTCCATGTCGACGGTGTTCACGCCGCAATTGGACTCTCCGAAGATGATGCCCAGGCCATGGTGATGCGCCGCCGGGGACGGATCATCGATGTACGCGAAGTTCACCGGATGCTTGCCGTGCAGGCCGATCGCGATGTGCTCGTGCTGGTTCGGGTGAAAGAAGTCGGGGGTCCACAGGTCGAACGTCATCACCTGGGTGTTGCTGCCGGCCGGCTTGGGCGTGCTCTGCACCAGACGATAGCCGGTGTAGTAGTTGCGGAAGCCCGCCTCGGATGCGCACGCGGTGTTGTCGCCACAACGCCGGGTCATGATGTGCCCGTTGTTCACATACGGATAGCCATTGACGAAATTGCTGTTGATCGTCGTCTGCGGCACGTAGCCCACGGTGCCCTCGGCGTACCAGCCCTGCGCCACGTACTGCTGCACGACGCTGTTGTCGGTGGTGTACTTGTGGGCGAGGTCACCCGTGTTGCCATTGAACTTGCTCAGCCGCAGCAAGGGGATCGAGCCTGGCACCTGCACCGTGTAGAGGTGCCCTTCCACGCCCTCGTACACCCAGCCATAGGCCAGCACATAATCGATCTCGGCCTGCGTCGTCACATAGACATGCTCGGTCTGCGGCGGGCCTTTCCAGAAGCGCAGCAGCGGCAGGGTCGTCGCCTGGGCAGTGCGCTCGATGTAGAACGGAGTCTGCTGCTGGGCATAGCCCTGCCACAGAGATTGATAGGACTGCGAATAGTTGATCGTATACAAGTGGTCGACGATGCTCGCGTTGTAGGTCTCGAACATCCCGGACATCGGCGGGATCGGATTGTAGGCAACCGCGTGGGCATCGCCGATCGACGCGGCAAGCAGGGCAAGGGGAAACAGATAGCGCATGCGTAAACTCCTGACAGGGGGAGGCCGGGCAGCGGACGCCGCGCCGGTTGTCCTCTACTCGCAGGTGCGCTTGAAAACAGCTCACGCCGCGCCAGCCGCCAGGGCCCTGCCTCGGGGCTTGGACGCCACTGCGATCACGCCAGGCAGATCCGCGGTGGCACACCGCCCGTGGAACGACCTCGCCCGGCGTGCCGGCCGCGGCGTCGTTCGTTGAAAGCTCATCCGTCTTCCGGCGGAGTCCACGTCGAATTGCTTTGTCTATAGTGCCAGTCGGCTGCAGCCATAGATCCACGCTGTCGCGACGCTATCGCGTCGCCCGCGCGGTCGTGATCCGGGGACCGCTGCGCCACCGCTCGTCCAATCTCATCCTCGATCTCGGGAGCTCAGATGCGTACTCGAATTTATCTTGCCGTTGCCGCGGCACTGCTCGGCAGCGCCGGCGCCCATGCCAGCGAAGACACCGTGCGCGTGCGTCTAGACCACCGCGATCGTGCGGCCGCAGCATCGATCACGCTGCACCCGGTGCGCGACGTCGTGTACGCCAGCTTCCGCGTCCTGGATGTTCCGCGCGCAGAAGCCGAGCAGCTGCTGCGCATCTCCACGGCGGCCACAGTGATCGAGGACGCCGGTCGCATCCACTTCAACCAAGCCGACTTCGATCCGCTGCGTGACGGTCAACCGGCCGGCAAGCATGGCTACGCCACGACTGCGAGCGGTCACGGCCTGCACCTGGTGCAGTTCACCGCACCGACCAAGGACAGCTGGCTGGGCGATCTCCAGGCCCGGGGATTGCGCGTGCTGCAGTATTACCCGCACGACACCTTCCTCGTCTGGGGCGACGCGCGCGCGATCGCGGAAAGCGCGACACAGGACTTCGTGCGCTGGCAGGGCGCGTACCTGCCGGACTACAAGATCAATCGCGACCTGCAGAACCGCGCAGGACGCATCGGCAATGTCGATGTGCACTTCTATAACGACGGCAATGTCGATGCGCTCGTCGACACGCTCAAGGGGCTCGGCGCGCACGTGCTGACGCATGCGCCCGCACAGCCCGACCGCATGTTCTACGACGCCTGGATCCAGGTGGACGCCAGCCAGCTCGCGGCGATTTCGCAGCTGCCCCAGGTCGTATGGCTCGGCTACGCCGCGCCTCAGGGACACTTCGAGGACGAGATGTCCGACCAGATCATGGCCGGCAACTACAACCCTGCGAACCAGCCGGCGACCGGCTATGCGCCCTGGCTGACGGGCTTCGGCTTCGACGGGACCGGCGTGATCATGGGCGTCACCGACTCCGGCGTCGACCTCACCCATCCCGACCTGCAGCCGCGCATCACCGGCGGCTTCACGTTCCCCGGCTGCAGCAGCCCCGCCGGCGGCAACGACAACAGCAATGGCGGCCATGGCACGCATGTGGCCGGCATCATCGCCGGACAGGCCATCGGCGACGGCGCCGGTGGCAGCGTTGCCGAAGCCGACGCCAACGGTTATCTCTATGGCATGGGCGTGGCGCGTGGCGCCGGCATCTACGCGATGGCCACGGTGGACTGCGGTGCGCCTTGGCCGCCGGCACCGGGTTGGGCCGAACTCAGCAAGCGCGGTCTGGCAGGCAATGCGATCGGCACCAATGCCAGCTGGACCACCGGCGAAGGCGCTGCGCACGGCTACCAGGCCAGCGAGCGCACCTTCGATGCCATGGTGCGCGACGGCGACTTCGACACGGCAGGCAACCAGCCCTACATCTTCGCATTCTCGGCAGGCAACTCCGGCCCCGGTGCGAGCACGCTGACCGCACCGAAGGAAGCCAAGAATCCGATCAGCAGTGCCGCATCGCGCAACTTCCGCGTTGGCGCGATCACCGACATCGCCTCGTTCTCCAGCCGCGGGCCTGCGGTCGATGGACGCGTGCTGCCGAACGTGGCCGCGCCCGGCGAGCAGATCGCCTCCACGATGCGCCGCGCCGGCGGTGTCGCCTGCGCCACCGCGATCGCCGGCACGGCCAGTCACTACGCGTTCTGCAGCGGCACCAGCATGGCCTCGCCGCACACCGCGGGCGCGGTCGCGATCATTGCGCAATGGTGGAAATCCACGCATGCCGGCGCGCTGCCCAGCCCCGCCATGGTCAAAGCCCTGCTCGTCAATGGCGCGATCGACCTCGCCGCTGCCGACGTGCCCAACAACAACGAAGGCTGGGGCCGGGTGAACCTGCCGCGCAGCATCCAGGGCAGTGGACTGCGGCACCTGATCGACCAGAGCGTCGTGCTCGACAACGCCGGTGACACACACCAGGTGATCGTCGGCGTCGCCGATCCGGCCAAGCCGGTTCGCGTCACCCTGGTCTGGACCGACGCACCCGGCGCAGTCGGCGCCAACCCTGCCCTGGTCAACAACCTCGATCTCGAGGTCGTGCACGCCGCCAGCACCTACAAGGGCAACGTGCTCACCGCTGGCCAGTCAGTCACCGGCGGCACGGCCGACACGCGCAACAATCTCGAGAATGTTTTCCTGCCGATCGGCACGTCCGGCGCGCTCACCCTCAACATTCGCGCCACCAACCTGCCCGGCGACGGCATTCCCGCCACCGGCGACAGCACCGACCAGGACTTCGCCCTGGTCTGCGACAACTGCAGCCTCACGCCCGGCTACAGCCTGCTGTCGACGCCGTCGAGCCAGGAGATCTGTGCGCCCGCGGTACCCAGCTATTCGCTCGCGGTGGGCTCGATCCTCGGCTACAGCGACACGGTGAACCTGGCCACCTCCGCTGCGCCTGCGGGCACGGTCGCCTCCGTCGTACCCGCCTCGGTCGCGCCCGGTGGCACCGCCACGGCCACCTTGACCGGCACCGGCGCGCTCGCCGCGGGCAACTACACGTTCAATGTCGATGCCACCTCGACCAGCGGCGCGCAGAGCCTGCCGCTGAGCCTGAGCGTGTACACCGCAGCGCCGGCCGCCGTCACGCTGACGACGCCCACCGATGGCGCCATCGGCGCGCCGACGCTGACCACGCTGCAATGGAACGCGATCGCCCAGGCCAAGACCTACACCGTCGAAGTCGCCAGCGATCCTGCGTTCAACACGATCGTCGCCACCAGGACCGTGAGCACCACGCAGGCGGTCCTGACCACGCCACTGGCACCCAACACGGTGCACTACTGGCGCGTGCGTGCGGACAACAGCTGTGGCACCGGCATGCAGTCGGCAGTCTTCAGTTTCACCACCGCCAACCTGATCTGCGTACAGCCCAACCTGTCCGTACCCGACAACGTGGCCGCCGGCGTCAACAGCGATCTGGTCATCGCGCAGACCGGCAACGTCACCGACCTGGACTTCAGCATCAAGCTGCCGCATACCTTCCCGGGCGACCTGATCTTCAAGCTCACCCATGTCGCCAGCGGCACCACCATCGTGCTGGGCAATCGCCCCGGCGGCAGCAGCTGCGGCGTCGCCAACATCGATGCCCTGTTCAACGACGCCTCGCCCACCGCGATGGCCTGCCGCGCCAGCTCGCCGGGCATCGGCGGCGAGATCCGCCCGAGCAATCCGCTCAGCGGCTTCAACGGCCGCAGCCTCAACGGCACCTGGCGCCTCAACGTGGCCGACGTCGCTAATCAGGACACCGGTGTGCTGCAGGAGTGGTGCGTCACCGCCAATGTCGCCGAAGCACTGCCCAACCCGATCTTCAGCGACGGCTTCGAAACTCCGCCCGCGCCGTGAACCCTGCGCGACGCAGGGTCCGCCACGCGGACCCTGCGTCGCCCATGTCGCGCTACTGAGATCCGCAGCGAACACTTCGCTGCATCGCAGCCGATCAGGGCGCTACCCGGCCATCCCGCATGCATCGCATCGGTCCGGCAGTATCCATCGCCACGGTCGCCGGGATCACCGGCCCGGCGAGACAATGAATCCCGACGCCGCTCGCGCCTCGGCCGCCAGGTCATGACCTTGACGTGCATCCACACGCATCGCGAGCGGCATTCACGGTCCGCGGCGAGCGCCGCACGCCGCTGACGAGCTTCGAATCCGCGGGCACGGCCAAGCGCGCCGATACGACGAGAGGATGCGTGCCGGCTCATCACCGCCGTCACCTGCTCGACCGCTCGCAAAGCAGCGGCGACTACCTATGCGTTGGCGCATTCCTGCAGTGGTGGATTCTTGTCCGAAGCAATATCGATTATCCCGATCGAGTTGTACCGACAAGATTTGACATTGAATGCTTCCCGGCACACTGGTCTATTCCCGGATGCGGGCTGAATAACGACGAAGAGAACCAGCAGATCGAATCTGCACGCGTTCCAATTTGAACATCAGCGCTCGTGGCCACTGGTTTCCCGCGGTGACATCCGAATGGCCCTGCACGCGCTCCGTCAGCCAACTGGAGAATCTCATGAAACCCTGGCCTGTCCGATTTCTCATTCAACGCGTGATATGGCTCTGCGCCGCCTCATGCTGCCTGCCGCCAGCCATTGCGCAATCGCCCAGCGATTGGCTGGCCGATCCGTACGGCCCCAAGCTCGCGGCCGGTACGGCCACGCAGTTTTCCTCGTTCGATTTCCAGAACATCGACAACATCAACCTGATGAATGGAGCACTGGGCCTGCGCGTTCCGCTGGGCGCGCAGTACGCCGCGGGCGGCGGGCTCGCCTACGATCTGGCCGCTTACTACAGCAGCAGCGACAGTGAACTGCGCATGCGCTACACGTATCAGTTCGGCGGCATCGCCGGTCTACAGCGCTCGTTCGCCACCCAGGTGCCGGTGACCTCGTCGAATGCCGGCCGTGGATGGCAGGTGCATCTGGGCCGCTTGATCGAGCCGAGCATCGCCAACTGGGGCAGCCAGCCGCTCGACTATCGCGACCACAACCACGCCTATCACCGCGAATGGATCTATGTCGCGCCCGACGGCACCGAACACCACTTCAGCGACATCGGTGTCCATGGCGAGGGCGACAAGGACGCCGACACCGGCGTCGATGTGAAACCCGGCACGCTGCCGGTCCAGGTCGACACCAGTCCGCACACCGCCGCCGGCATGTTCTTCTCGCGCGATGGCAGCTTCCAGCGACTCAAGTTCGCCAGCGCGACATCGGCCACGGTGGAAATGCCCAATGGCGACATCCATACCTTCGAGCGCAGTACCGCGTGGCTCGATCGCGCCTTCGATCCGAACCCGTGGCGCCTGCGTCGCATCCAGGACCGCGCGGGCAATACGATCACGCTCGACTACGCCGCCGCCAGCTGGAGCATCACCGATCGCTACGGCCGCGTGCAGCGCGTCCATTGGGAAGCCGATCCCTGGTTCGGCGGGCGCGTGAAACGCGTCGAGACCACGGCCTTCGGCGGCGCCATCGCCACGTTCCAATTCAGCTACACCGACGTCAGCTTCGGCCGCTGGGACGCCAACCACATCAACTCCATCCCGGGCATGCACGGCCGTCTCGATCGCATCACGCGACCGGATACGGCGAAGTTCGAGTTCTCCTACATCCTGGCTTCGGCGGGTGTGATCAGCTCGAACCTGATTTCACTCGTGCAACTGCCCAGTGGCGGCAAGCTTCACTACGAATACGGCTCGGTGTTCCTGCCCTCGGCCCAGGTCTGCGAAACGCGGATCGACAACTCCACGTCGATCCCGGCGGTGCGTGCGCGCAGCGTGCTGAGCGCCAGCAGCGCGATCCTCGCCAGCAAGACCTACCTGCGCCAGACCGACTGGAGTCCGATGATTCCGCAGCAGTACTGCCTCGACGGCGGCGACCAGCCGTTCTATCACCGGCCGATGTCCGAACTGACCGTCGCCGAGTTCGAGCGCTATGACACCGGCAAGGCCAAGCTCAAGCTGAGCTATTTTTCCGTGTTCCCGATCAGCCGCACCGGTCCGAATTTCGGACTGGGCCAGCAGACCGGCGCCGGCGGCTGGAAATCGGAAGACTACGGCCAGCCCTTCACCCGCGACGAAACCGACGGCGGCCTGTTCCTGTCGACACGCTCGTTCGACTGCGCCTTCGATACCCTGCCGATCAATGCCACGCCCGACTCGCTCGCCGACACCTGCGCGCGCCAGCAGTCGACCTATCTCAACATCCAGCAGGACTACACGGTGTGCCGCGCCAGCAGCCCCGATCCGATCACGCTCGGCGTGTCGCGCGACGCCGGCTGGGAATGTCTCGGCAACAACGCCCATCCCACCGACGTGAAAACGGTCTTCCATGACGACCAGGACCACTACCTGCTCGATCGCTTCATCGAAGATGACGGCTTCGGTCATCGCCGCATCCAGCGCACCTCGGGCACGATCAGCGCCGCCGACACGCGCGAAGTCGAGACGCGTTACAACGCCGGGCGCGGCGTGCTCAAGCAGACCGCAGACGGCCACTTCGATGCCGGCTCGACCTGGGCCAACCTCGGCATCACCGAGCCATGGATCCTGTCGCAGTACACGCTCAAGACCATCGCGCGAGCGAACGCGGTCGACTACAGCGAGTCGGTCTGCTTCGGGCCCAGCGGCAACGGCATCGCGCCGACCAAGATCCGCATCCGTGCATTGCCCACCGATGGCACGCACGACGTGCTCTACGAAAACCTCTACAACACGGCGGTGCCCGGGCTTCCGGTCGAGACACGTATCTACGGTGGCGACAAGCAGATCCTGCAGGCCGGAGGGCTGGGCTGCAACATCAATCCGTCCAATCCCGAGACGGTCGTCAAGCGCGAGTTCGACCGCGGTGTGCTGAAGAAACAATACCTGCTCGGCAGCACGATCACGATGAGCGATGTGCGCAGCGTGGACCCGAACTCCGGGCTCAGCCAGCAGACCGCCGATGCCTCGGGCAACATCATCAGCACCTACGTCTACGACCTCCTCGGCCGCATCACCTCGATCACCCGCTCCGCCGGCGTTGCCGATGAATCCTTCACTTACCGGCTGCCCGGCGTGGACAGCTGGAGCGGCGCGCCGCAGAGCATCCGCAACCAGTTCGAAGGCAGCGTCACCTTCAGCACCGATACCGTGTTCTACGACGAGCTCGGCCGCGCCATCGAGCAACGCAAGCTGCATCCGGAATCCGGTGAGATCTCGGTGTTGAACACATATCGCCCCGACGGGGTGATCGCCTTCACCAGCACGCCGCAGAAGGTCGGCGTGGAAAACCGCGCCTGGGGCACCAGCATCGACAGCGACTGGCTGGGCCGGCCGGTCCACGTCACCGCGCCGGACGGCAAGCAGTCGTTCTTCAACTACATCGGTGTTCGTATCCAGCGCTCGACGGTCGCCGTCGGTACCGTCGAAACCAGCAATGGCGTGTCTACCCAGCAGGCCACCACCGAGGTCAAGTACGACCGCTACGGCAACGTGCTGTCGCGACAGACGCCGACCGCCACGACGACTTTCTACTACGACTCGCTCGACCGCCTGCGCGACGCCTATCGCGGCGTGCAGCGACGCGGCTACGCGTACGATGGCCGTGGCGTATTGCTGTTCGAGATGCTCCCGGAGATCGGCGACAACCCCAATTCGTCCTCGTCCTGGGTGATCTACGGCGGACACAACGCGCTCGGCAAGCCCGGCTTCGTGAGCAATCCCAGCTACCACCTGTCCTACACCTATGACAGCGACCAGCGCATCACCCAGGTCATCGACGGCAGTGGCCGCTCCGTCATCGAGAATAGCTACGGCGTTTCGGGCTCGGCCAACGGCCGCCTGCAGACCACGCGCCGGCGCAACGCGCTCGGCTTCGCATCGAGCGGCGGCGCGCTCGCCGATGGCGATGCCGTCGACGTCGTGTATTTCTACTTCTATCGCCCCAACGGTTCGATCGAGCGGCGCTCGATGCACGTCATCGGCCTCAGCGAGATCGGTGCCCAGACGCGACTGCCGACCTTCGGTGTCGAGCAGTACTGGACGAGCGACGCCCTGCTGCGCACGGTCAACATCACCTACCCCGTCTGCGCCTGGACCAACTCCTCGGATGTCTGCGCCGCACCGAACGCGCCGCGTGTGGTCACCCACCACTACGCACGCGACGCGCTGAAATCGATTGCCACGCCGATCGATGCCACCACGAACTTCGGTTCGCTCGGCGCCACGCTGACCTACCATCCGAACGGCGCGATCCAGTCGATCGCGCATGCGAACGGACGCGTCGACTGGATCGGCATCGGCGACAAGAGCACCACGCGGCTGGGCGCGCTCAACCTCGCTGGCGTCGCGGGCAACCCCGCCACGCCCGGCCTGCTCGATCTCGGCGACTATCTCTACGACGGCGCCGGCAACATCACCAAGATCGGCCCCACGCGCTTCATCTACGACCTGAGCAGCCGCCTGGCCAAGGCCTATGTGCCCGGCTCGCCCGGTGTATCGGAGGCGTACCAGTACGACAGCTACGACAACCTCGTGCTCAAGGGCAGCCAGGCCATCGCCGTGAACCCCGACAACAATCGCATGTCCGCGTCCGATCTGCAGTACGACCGCAACGGCCGCCTGGTCAATTCCGGCGGATCTTCCGGCTACAACCTCACCTACACCAATGCCAACCTGGCCTCGATGTCGACCACGCCGGTGGGCGGCACCAACACCCCGTGCCGTCTGCCGGTGGCCCTGCCCACCTGGTGCGAGATGTACGTCTACGATCCGGGCGGCGATCGCGTCGGCGTGATCAAGGCCGGCGGCACGCTCACCGATGCGCTCGGTTTCGAGTGGGCGTTCCGCGACTTGAACGGCAAGGTGCTGCGTACCTACACGCACTCGAAGCAGACGGCCTCGTCGCCGAGCCAGATCGCGGGCCAGTACGACTACATCTATGCCGGCGACACCTTGATCGCCTCGTCGGGCCGCAACGAAGCGCCGCTATGGGATTCGGCGCGCTACTACCATGTCGATCACCTCGGCTCGGTCCGCCTGGCGACCAACAGTGCCGGCGCCGTGATCGGCAGCACCCAGCATTTCAAGGCCTTCGGCGAGAGCGCCAGCAGCAGCGGCCTGAACGAACGCATCGTCGACTGGGCCGGCTATGAAAAGGATCCCAATGGCCTCACCCACAACCTAAAGGAGCGCCAGTACTTCAGCGGTTGGGGTCGGTTCCTGTCACCGGATGCGGGCCGCGACGGCTGGAATCTTTACGCCTATGCAGACAACAACCCGATCAATCGCCGCGATCCCAGTGGGCGCTATGGATGCGCGGCGCCGGCCCCCGGTGCCCGAGGGTTCTCGGCTGCC
>Ga0307516_10009285_pt1 | contig 10996 bp, 17 predicted proteins | sample 19_EM_MG_FD_203310 | JGI IMG/M metagenome (GOLD analysis project Ga0307516, IMG submission 203310) | Populus trichocarpa ectomycorrhiza microbial communities from riparian zone in the Pacific Northwest, United States - 19_EM | ecosystem: Host-associated > Plants > Roots > Unclassified | place...
CCGCCGCACCCTGGGCCGTACCGGATCATGCGATTCAGTGGATGAGTCCGGAGCTCATCGACCCGAGCAAGTTCAATTTGGAGGAGAGCCGTCCGACAAAACAATCAGACTGCTACGCGCTGGGAATGGTGATATATGAGGTCCTTAGCGAGCAGGTCCCTTTTGCCCCACGTGAAGGCACCGCCATTATTCCCAAGGTCGTGGGTGGCGAACGTCCTGAGAGACCCCGAGGAAGGGAAGGGGCGCAGTTCACAGATGAGCTATGGCGGATGTTGGGGGATTGTTGGAAACCTCAACCGGATGATCGACCGAGTCTCGACATCGTGCTCAGGTGTTTGCAAGGTGGTGGTAAACCCTCGGCTCGACCACGATGGAGTGGCTCGGGGGGATGGTTTGGTAGACTTTTGAACAACGCCTTGAAACCCTCCAAGCCTGCCGCCGGAAAGCCGCATGGGCCTTGAAATTCCTCAAGATCGGTGTGTTGGGTTGCGTCCATCGGGTGGGTACGGAGGGTATCTGAGGGGCCTATTACATTACTAAAATACATTTCATCCCCATGGTCCCTATACCGCGTAGGGGTTGTTGTTTTTCAGCCAGTATTCCAAATAGTGATTTTCCTTGGCAGGTCGACCAGATTGACCAGAACCAACAAGGGTCCACCCCCGTTTAACGGCGGTCGGGATGTCCTGCGGATTTTCGCGAGCCACACACGCGAAAGTGGGGATCCAGTACACATATTCTGCGTTACATATATTGTAGAGTCCCGACGATGGAGTTGAGTACCTCTGGCAGGAGGCTGAGACCTGTTGCTCGACAGTCGACGTTCTGGTTTACGTAATTCCCTCCGACCAACGACCCAACCTGCTTCCAGCGATATTGCCCACCACCCTTACAGCCAACCCAACGAACCTCCCTTCGACTTGCGTGAGGGTTTCCCCGATGCCGGACTCACTGTGGTTTCTTCCCCCGTCACGGCTTTCCGCCGCTCCGATCAATGTATCCGCCTCATGGATCGGGTGAGGCTTCTGGTATAGGCATCTTCCCGTTGGCCACGAGTGCCCGTCCTGATTTCCCTGCCCCTCTCGTTCCCCCGGTCACGCGTGTTCCTCATGTCCCTACCTGGTCCCCTGGCATTGCAACAACTCCATCACCTCGATAAGTCCTCGTCCGGGTTCCACAACCAGCTCAGCAACGTACTTTATGGAGAGGAGTACAAGGGATGTGTGGCAAACCTTCAAAGCGATGACCTGGTGTGGCTTCTTGGTTATTTGGACATGGTGCGTCGCCACGTCACCCTCCCTCACCCCCCGCTCAAGCCACCGTAGACTCTTGACGCTCTCGATCCTTCCACTCTCGCTTTCCGAAAGTGTCTACGCGAACTTAGAAGGATATGCAGAGCTAGGGAGACGCTCCCAGCATCGTACATACTTTCGTCTGATCATCTGAACGTTGATTCCAGCCCGTTCGTCTCGGGCGGTTATGGTGATGCGTACAAGGGGTCCCTCGATGGCTCGAAGGTTTACGTCAAACGAGTGCGGGTGTATACCAAGGGCGATCCAGACGCGACAGTGCGCCATTGACACCGTTGCGCTCGCTGCTCATCCTCACTAACGCAACCCACAGACCTTCCACTGGGAGGCCGCACTTTGGAAACACTTGAAACACCCAAACATTGTACCCCTACTGGGCGTCACTGTTGACCCATTCCAGCTTATTTCTGAGTGGATGCCTTGTGGGGACCTTCTGGGCTACATCAGGAGCAACCCAGGTGCGGATCGCCTTGGGCTCGTAGGTGTCCCGGCTGTTGTGTTTGTCACACGCTTACTCCTGTCACAAGCTGTACGATGTTGCTCAGGGTCTCCACTACCTCCACTTTCGCAGTATAGTTCACGGGGACCTGGGGGTGCGTGGTCGTTCTAAATCCCGTTTTACCACGTTGACACCTGGCCAGCCAAACATCGTCGTCGACGGCTCCGGTCGCGCGCGCATCGCGGGGTTTCGCCTCGCTGCGGGCCCTGCGATGGTCGCTCTAGGCGTCACGTGTCGTGGCCACACTGGGCGATGGACTGCGCCGGAGGTCTTGGGTGAGGGGCCATACGATAAGGAAGCAGATATTTTCTCATTCGCCATGGTCGTGATCGAGGTATGCCGCAGAAGGTTTACCATGTATCGACCTTATTTATTGTCGTTTCGTATCGATGCAGGCATTCACTGGCGCGATTCCGTTCAGTAATGACTCATCTGCAGTGGCTACCTTGGCCATAACGCAAGGCAAGCGGCCGCCACGACCTACACATCCAATGTTCACAGAGGATTTGTGGGGATTGACGCGACGCTGCTGGGATCATGACCCTCACTTGCGCCCGGAAGTTTCAGATGTCATGCAAGCTCTCACCTCGTTGGTTTTTTGTTGGTTCCAGTGATCATCCTTCGTCCGTCTGACCGCTTTCTTTTGTGCAGTGGACTCCCAGCGTGGAAACGGTTGATCAGACATGCACCTACCATAGACGAGCGCATTCATCTGATCACTACGGTCTTCTCAGATCATAATGAGGTTGGGATGGGCAGAGGTATCTCCGGGGACGATGCCCAGACCCTCGCTGATATGGTATATGAGGTAAGGGTCTCATGCAATCTCATTCTACGGGTCGGCCAACTCCAATTCAAACTTCCGCATTTCGTTTAGGCATTGGATAACCTTCCCCCGGGGGTCCGTAGGAGGTGCTTGCGTTATTTATGCAGAATCTGTGGCCGCCATGCCTTGCTTCCTGGGTCACTGACGATTCCACTTTGCTATAACCCAGAGGAGAACCCGTTTCATCATGGTGAACTTACGGACATATGGAAGGGTCAACATAAAGGCCGGGAGGCCGCAGTGAAGGTTTTGAGACTATATTCATTGAGTGACCTTGAACGGACCAGAAAAGTGGGTTAGCCTCGAGTCGTCAAATGCATCGACGAACTGACTGCTTCATACAGAGGTTCTGCAAGGAGACCGTGGCGTGGGGGGCTCTCCGTCACCCAAACGTACTGCCGCTGCTGGGTGTGACGATGTCCGGGAATCGGTTCGTTATAGTATCGGAATGGATGGTGGGAGGTGATGTCAACGAGTACGTAAGGGTGCATCCGGATGCGGATCGGTTGGAACTTGTATGTTTTTTGCTCAAGGCCCTCACCTTCGCCTGTCGTTGATGACGACACGATTGCCGTAGCTTCGGGATGTCGCAAGGGGATTGATATATGTCCATGACCAGGGAGTAATCCATGGGGATGTCAAAGGGGCACGTTTCTGAACCCGTAGTCGTCACCTCGCACGCGGCTTACCCTAATCTCAGGCCAATATCCTGATCAACCGCGACGGCCATCCCTGTTTATCCGACTTCACCCTGCTCGCAATGGTTCCCAGCCAGTCAGCCAGTACGGTATCCTCATGCGCGGGGGGTGGAGGTGGTGGCACGATTCGATGGATGAGTCCGGAGCTCTTGGACCCGGAACGTTTTGGTTTGGATGGGAGCTATCCAACGAGGGAATCGGATTGCTACGCACTAGGAATGGTGATATATGAAGTTCTCAGTGGACAGGCGCCATTTGCCCCGTACAAGGACCCCGTCGTGGTTCGGAAGGTCCTGGGGGGCGAACGCCCTGCGCGGCCTCAAGGAGATGGAGGGAAACTGTTTACAGATGCTATATGGAGATTATTGGAACTTTGCTGGATGCCTCAACCAAGTAACCGGACGAGCGTAGAAGCTATTCTTCAGGGACTTGGGAGGAATCCGCCCCCGATGAGACCAGCCTCTAATGTGGACGGAGATGCGAAGAGTGAGCCTACCGTGTTTTCTCCGTTCCGTCTGGGCTCACCCCTAACATCCCTCATATATGTACCAAACCTTGCGGCCTTGCAACGACTCCATCACCTCGACAGGTCTTCGTTCAAGTTCCATGATCAACCCAACAACTCCATCTGTGGCGAACTCTACCAGCATTGCACTCCACGGCTTAGGCAGCGACCCTGAGGACAAACCTCCACCTCGGGCTTTGAGCAAACGTGAGCTTCGCGAGCTCCGGAAGAAAGATAAGAAGGTTAGGGAACCCGAGAATCGTCAAGTGCTTATGATTCAAATCCCTTCCAATAGAACGTGGGTAAGACACAAAAGGAACTTGATCGTGAGGGAGAAACCGAAGGTCAGGAACTGAAAAAGTTCGAGGTGTGTCGTGATTCCGAATTCTTCCGGCACAATGGCGTTCTGAATGTCGCAGGAGGAGAAGCAGCGAAGAGAACTCGAACGCCAAGAGAGGGAGGCTAGGGAACTGAGGGAAAGGCTCGAGGCACGTCATATTCACCACCTCTTCCGATAGAACGACCTTCTGACTGCCGCAGGAGGAGAAGCGGCGAAAGGAACTTGAACGTGAGAAAGAAGAGCGGGAACTTACGGCGAAGGACGAGGTACGTTACTACCCTCATCCCTTCCGGCGGAACTCCACCCTGACTCCATTATAGTGGGAAAGGGGGCGGGGAGAACTCAAACGCGAGGAAGAAGAAAGAAAGGCTAGAGAGAAGCTTGAGGTATAGTGTAATCCCTACCTCCACTGGCGGAATGTCACTGACTCTGTCGCAGGAAGCGAGGAGGCGAAGGGAAAAACTTGAACGTGAGAAGAAAGAAAGGGAGGCCCAGGAAAAACTTGAGGCATGTTGTGATCCCTCTCTTTGGGGAGAATGACGTCCTGACTCGGTCGCAGGAGGAGAAACGACGGAAGGAATTCGAACGCGAGAAGGGGGCTAGGGAACTCAAGGCAAGGCTCGAGGTACATCACAACCCCACCTCTTCCAATGGAACACCGTTCTGATCCCATTGCAGTGGGAAAGGAGACAAAGAGAGCTTGAACGCGAGGAGGAAGAGAGGAGGGTTAGGGAGAAGCGTGAGGTACGTTGGCATTCTCACTTTTCTGGCGGAGGGTCGCTGACCGCGTCGCGGGGGCAAAGAGGCAAAAGGAACTCGAATGTGAGAAGGAAGAAAAGGAAGCTCGGGAACTCAGGAACCTTGAGGTTTGCCACAACCCCAATTTCTTCCAAGAGAATGACCTGACCGTCGCAGGAGGAGAGTTGGCGAAAGGAACCCGAATGCAAAGAGAGGGAACACAGGGAGAGGTTTGAGGCATGTTACGACCCCCACCTCTCCCGACGAGACGTCGTTCTGACCTTGTCGCAGGGAGAGCGGAGACAAAAGGAACTTGAGCGCAAGAAGGAAGAGAAGGAGGCCAGGGAAAGGTTCGAGGCACGTTGCGTTTCCCACCCCCTCCAACGGAACACCAATCTGGCTCCATTACAGAGAGAAAAGAAGCAGAGGGAACTCGAACGCAAAGAGGAGACTCGAGAGCTCAATGAAAGGCTTGAGGTACATCACAATTTACACCTTTTGCGACAGAACGACATTCTGACAGGGAAACGCGGCGAAAGGAACTCGAGCTTACACGACACGGCGACGATCCATACCAAGTTTCCAGTGCGTTCTTTCCCTTTCATTTTGAGGGCTGGGCGCACGCGTAGTTACTCACACGGTATACTAGGTCCGCCGACTATGGCTGCGCACAGGAGGGACAGTCCGCCTCCATCGAAACCTAGTTTGAAGAGTTCAATCAAGAAAGCATTCTGTGGATGTTCTTAGGACATCTGATGGCCACACCGCAGGTGGAACGCTCGAGGATACTCCCCATCTCAACAGCCATCGTGCCGTCGCCGTTGTTGTTCTTGGCTCGGAGGCTCGGAACCTTTCGAAAAGTTGTCGTTATTGCGCGTGCTGCACGCTGGCAGATTTATCCAGCTGAGGAACCATAAGATCTCACATGGGGCGCATCTGGGGGTCTAGGACATGGGACATGGGGTATTGGCGTAGACAAGAATGGAGGGGAGGAATAATGCATACTCGCTGTGCCTTTCACTGGTTGCCCATTTCTGATGCATAAGTACACCTCAAAAACACGTACGCTACCCACTGGCTTCCGTCGGTACAGTCAAACAACGCAACACAAGTGATATTTATTGTGACGGCTCCTGCGCGAGGTCGACAAACTCGAGTATGGTGTACACCTCATTCGCCCTTCCGGACCACCTTCTGGTGCCGTGGGTGTGCTTGAAATCAACTCCGGATCCGCGTCTCCGCGCAGTGTCACAAGAGAGAGAGGGATGAATACGGGTGTTGGCATGGTAGTGATGCTGAGGATATCTGGCGCGTCGGTGATCCATATCCTGGCCATCGGGAGAGTTGTCAGGCTGGACCAGGAATTGGATTGCATCAACCCCTGTGGCAGGGGGGGACGGAAGAGGTGGGAGGGTGAAAGGGGTACACGCAGCAGCGTTTTCGGCTATGCGTCATGGGGCCTGCCGCCGGCTGGAACCGGTGTCATAGGATTTTTTTCAGTCGTCATCCAGGTCAAGTAGAGTGTTCTATCTAGAGCCCTGTTATTGCAGGCGGTGCCATCCCACTGCACGTCCAATCGTGCATCAGAATGGCTTCAAGGCGGCATGCGTTGGACCGCGGGAGTCTGAAGGTAATATCTTCATCATCTGAACTATCCGCCATCCTCCCTGGTGCCCCGGGCCTCGTTAGTGAGACATGGGTCGGTTCGAAACAGTGGGAAGACAACCTCCACCAAAACGCGGGGCCCCAGTCCGACTCTAAATTCGGAAGCGCCCTCCTTTTCTCTGAATTCGAGGTTGGATTCCAGCCTCAGTAGGCTTTCCACACGCACGGATATGGTATGGCGCTCACACTTCCGCCTCGCTGACTTTGCACTTTGGCCGCTTCCAGGGGGATACTGCTGTTGATGCGGGCTAAATGGGCTCCCGTCACAACTTCATCCTTCACGTCGCTCCCATCGCCTCGTGGATGAGGTGAGGCTTCTTCCCGTTGGCCGCGAGTGCCAGTCCCTGTTTCCCCTCCCCCTCTCGTTACCCCAGCCAAACGTTCCTCATGTCCTCACCTGGTCCCCCGGCCTTGGAACAACTCCATCACCTCGATAAGTCCTCATCCGAGTTTCACGAACAGCTCAGAAACGTACTTTACGGAGAGGAGTACAAGGAATGTGTACCGAACCTCCAAGGTGATGGTTTGGTGTGGCTTGTTGACTATTTGGACACGGTGCGCCGCCACACCGCTCTGCCACGCTCTTCACTTATGCCAGCGTAGGCTCTCGATGTTCTTAATCCCTCTAGTCTCGCTTTCCGAAAATGTCTACGCGAACTTAAAAATATCTGCGGCGCTAGGGGAATTCTCCCAACATCATACACCCTTTCGTCCGACCATCTAAAAATTGGTTCCAGCCCGATCACTGGGGGAGGTTATGGCGATGTGTTCAAGGGGGCCCTTGGTGACACGAAGGTTTGCGTTAAACGTCTGCGCGTGTATCTCAAGGATGGTCCGGAAAAGGCTGCTAAGGTGCGCCGTTGATACCTTCACTTTCCCTGTTCGCCATCTTTGACGAAATTCACAGGCCTTCTACAAAGAGGCCGTAATGTGGAAACACATGACACACCCAAACGTCCTCCCCCTACTCGGTATCACCATCACTCCCTTCCAACTCATTTCGAATTGGATGCCTAGCGGAGACCTGCCGGAATACATCAAGAGGAACCCCGACGCAGATCGACTCGGACTGGTAGGTGTCCATCCTCTCGCGTTTCCCCTACTCTTACTCGTGTTACCAGCTATCCGACATCGCTGAGGGCCTCTGTTACCTACACTCTTGTAACGTGGTCCACGGGGACCTCAAGGGGGTACGCGGTCGCTCTGAATCTCGTTTTGCAATCATCTTGACTCCCGGTCAGCCAAATGTCCTTGTGGACATCACCGGTCACGCACACATCGCCGATTTTGGCCTTGCTACAGTCACTCAGAGCCTGGATTCCGCAATGAGCGTTGAGTGCCAGCGGGGCCACACCGCACGATGGACTGCGCCAGAGGTCTTGGATGAGGGGCCATACAGCAAGGAGGCAGACATTTTCTCTTTCGCCATGATCATGATTGAGGTACGCCGCGGGAGGCCTACCATGTGTCAGACTTTGGATGAGCACCGTTTTGTATCAATGCAGGTGTTCACCGGTGCGGTTCCGTTCAATGGTCAATCACATATCGCGGCTCTCTCAGCCATAGTACAACACAAGCGGCCGCCGCGGCCTGCACATCCAATGTTCACAGAGGATTTGTGGGGATTGACACAACGCTGCTGGTATCACGAGCCTCACTTGCGCCCCGAAGTTTCAGAGGTCTTGCGAGTTCTCCGCACACCGTCGGTTCCTCGTTCGTTCCAGTGATCACACCTTCATCAACTTGACTGCTTTCTGTTGTGCAGTCGACTTCCAACATGGAAGCGGTTGATCAGACACGCCTATACCATAGATGAGCGCGTTCCTCTGATCACTACGATCTTCTCGGATCAAAATGAGGTTGAGATGGACAGAGATTTCTCTGGGGACGATGCCCAGACATTTGTTGATATGGTGTTCAAGGTAAGGGCCCACAAAATCCCATATCGCATATCAATTAACTTCAATTCAAACCTCCGCATTTCATCGATTAGACGCTGGATAACATTCCTCCGGGGGTCCGCAGGAGGTGTCTACGATACTTATCCAGAATCTGTGACCGCCATGCCCTGCTTCCAAAGTCACTGACGATTCCGCTTTGTTATGACCCAAAGGAGAGCCCGCTGCACCACAGTGAACTTACGGGCGTATGGAGGGGTCGATATAAAGGTCGGGAGGTCGCAGCCAAGGTTTTAAGGGTGTACTCATTGAGTGACCTTGAACGGACCAGAAGGGTGGGTTAGCCTTGGCTTTGTGTACATCGAACTGACTATGTTGTACAGAAGTTCTGCAAGAATGTCGTGGCTTGGGGGGCCCTCCGTCACCCCAACGTCCTGCCACTGTTAGGTGTGACGATATCCGAGGATCGATTCGTTATGGTGTCGGAGTGGATGGTGGGGGGCAACATCAACGAATATGTGAAGGCACACCCCGGTGTGGATCGGTTAGAGTTTGTCTGTTTTTTTCTCAAGGCCCTCATCTTCACTCGCCGCTGACAACAACACAATTGCTGTAGCTCCGAGGTGTCGCCAGGGGGTTAATCTATGTCCACGACCAGGGGATAATCCATGGGGATGTCAGAGGGGCACGTTTCTGAACCCCGTATACGTCGTTTTGCACGTGACTCACCCCAACCCCAGGCAAACATCCTGATCAACCGTGCTGGTCGCGCCTGTTTAGCGGGCTTCAATCTGCTCACAATAGCCTCGAGCGAGTCTACCAGTACCGTATCCTCATGCACGGAGGGCGGGGGGGGTGGTACAATCCGATGGATGAGTCCGGAGCTCTTGGGCCCGGAACGCTTCGGTTTGGAGGGGAGCTGTCCAACGAGGGAATCGGATTGCTACGCGCTAGGAATGGTGATATATGAAGTTCTCAGTGGACAGGCACCATTTCCTCCGGACGAGGACCCCGTCGTGGTTCGGAAGGTCCTGGAGGGCGAACACCCTGAAAGACCTCAAGGAGAAAGTGGGAAACCGTTCACAGACGCTATATGGGGATTACTGAAACTTTGTTGGAAACCTCAACCAAACGACCGGACAAGCGTTGAAGCTGTACTTCAGTGTCTGGAGAGGAAACCATCTCCGATGAGGCCGGCTTCTAATGCGGACGGAGATGCGAAGGGAGGTGAGGGCGGCCCGCCAGGTGCCACAGCGGGTGAGTTTACGTTTACTACGTCACCGTTTCGTCTGGGTCCACTCCTAGCATCCATCATGTCCTTACCGAACCATATGGCCTTGCAACAACTCCATCACCTCGACAGGTCTCCTTCCAAGTTCCACGACCAACTCGGCAACGCGCTCTATGGTAAACTCCACCAGCACTACGCCCCCCAAGTTAGGCGACAACCCACCTCAGGACAAACCTCTAACTCGGGCTCTGAGCGAACACGAGCTTCTGGACAAAAAGAAGGTTAGGAAACCTGAGAAACTCAAAGTACGTTGCGATTCCAATACGCCGTTCTGACTCCGCCACAGGGGGGTAAGAGGGGAAATGAATCCAGTTGTGAGAAGGAGGGGACGAAAGCTCGGGAACTCAAGGAGCTGGCAAGAACGAGTCTCAGTACGTTCCCCAGTCCTACCCCTTGCTCCCGGCTCACGTTTAGTTATCCTCGTATAACAGATTCACAAACTGGATATGGTGATAATGGACTACCACGCAAAAATACTTCAAAGCAAACCTCCAGTGCGTCCTTCCCATTTTCCCCCGAGCACTGGGTGTACATTTAATTATCTTCGTGGTGTACTAGTGACGACGGCTACACCTGGCAGGGACGGTCTTCTGGCTGCAGACCGTCATCGTCGTCATGGGATAAGCACGAATCACGGTATGCTCCTATCCACCGCCTAGGCTCACACCTGATTACCCTCGTATAACAGATCGGGCGACTAGGCGTGGTGGCGGCGGGATCCCGGATCCATCCCACAACAATCCTCCAAATCAGGTTTCCGGTGGGTTCTTCCCATTTCATTTCCAGCACTGGGCGTGTATCTAATTATCGTGGTGTACTAGATCCCACGACTACAGCTACACGTGGTGGGGACAACCTTCAGGCTTCACTGAACGGTTATCCTCCTGTGGTGATTCCGCCGGAGGGCCGTGAACACCAGGATCCACCCCAAGAGGGGGGGTGGTTCCATAGAATGAAGATCTTATGTGGCTGTAGTTAGCATCTAATAACACACACCACAGGGGTAATACTCGAGGATACACGTTACACTTGCGTGGTACCCACAGCACAGAAAGTCTCGGCTTCCGACTCGAGTCTATAAATCCTTCCTACCCTTCGCATTGGCCGTCTTCAAGGGCATATTCACGATCCCCAACCCCCCGCCATCAACATCGTCAACATGCGTGATCCACCCTGGGCGCTAGAGCTCACCCTTCGAGTCACTCATCCCTCTCCTGCTCTACCCC
>Ga0307516_10009286_pt1 | contig 10994 bp, 8 predicted proteins | sample 19_EM_MG_FD_203310 | JGI IMG/M metagenome (GOLD analysis project Ga0307516, IMG submission 203310) | Populus trichocarpa ectomycorrhiza microbial communities from riparian zone in the Pacific Northwest, United States - 19_EM | ecosystem: Host-associated > Plants > Roots > Unclassified | place...
AGAATCTCAAAATTTTAGAGTAATTAACATTCAATTCAACCCTTTCTCGGCAACCAAACAGTGCTTTCATCTCTATTTCTGTATGAATGTGTAGTTAAAATTGCAACAGTATATAACTTTTCCTCTCTGATTTTGTTTTTTATTTAATTGTTGATATTTGTGTTATTTTAGGGTTAAGCAATGGCAGATGAGATGGGAATGACCAACGGTGTCGAAGAGAATCAGGTGGCTGTAGATAATTTCTACGATCTTGATCAAGGCGAAAGGGAGACAGAGCTTAAGCAAAAGATTGCGTCTTTGGAGACCGAGAAGAAGTCACTAGCCGATGAGAACGAAGAAATCAAATGTCAGGTCGAAAAACTGACGGCCAAGTTTGAATCGGTGAAATCAGAGGAGTCAAGTCTGAAGCTGAGGGTTGCGGAGTTGGAGAGGGAAGTTGAGCAATCGGAGGAGACCCAGAGAGCGCTTGAATCAATAGCAGGGAGAGCTGCAGAGCTGGAAACAAATGTTTCTAGGCTTCAACATGACTTGATTTCGGCGATGAGTGAAGGAGATGAGGCGAATAAGGAGGTTGCTGAGTTGAAGAGGGAGGTGAGTGAGAAGGAAGTGAAAATTGAAGAGGTGAAGAAGGAGAAATCGGAGGCGGAGAAGAAAGTGAGGGAACTGGAGAGAAAAATTGGTGTTTTGGAGGTCAAGGAGATCGAGGAGAAGAGTAAGAAAGTGAGGCTTGAGGAGGATATGAGAGAAAAAGTGACTGAGAAAGATAAAGAGATTATTGACTGTAAAAAGAGAATTAAGGAGTTGGAGAGTCTAGTGGTGGAGAAGGAGAGGTTGGAGAAGAAGTTGAGGGAGTCGGAAGAGAAGGTAAAGGAAATGGAAGGGAAGATGGTGGGGTTACAAAAGGAGGCCAAAGAGGCGGAAAAAGTGATTGGTGGATTGAAGGAGAGGGCTAGGGAGGTTATTAATGGGATCGAGATTGATAGTAGGGAGAAGGGGTTTAAGGTGCAGTCACCCGTGGTGGCCATAGGGTCAGTGGGTGCTGTTGCTGTTGCAGCTGCTGTGGTTTATGTTTGCTATTGGAGGCGGCGGTGATTCGGAGGTTAGGGTCATTGATCACCAAAAGAAATGTTTCAGTTTTGTTGGATGGATATCTTTTTGCTTGGCTTTGTTTTTTTAGCCTTATCATGGATTTTGATTATATTAATATCTGGCATGTTTTGAAGTTCAAATGTTTGCTTTCAAATGTTGTTAATAATGCTGAGTTATTTGACAAATTATAGAGGATTTACTAATTAAAAATGATGTCTAATCGAAGATATTAGACATGATTGAGATTGCTCTTTAGTGATTGCTTGTTTACCCTTCAATTTTGAACTTAAGTAAGGTATACTGCACACATGTAACATTCTCCTTTATCTTTCGCATTTTTGCATGTTACTTTTTTTGTGCTATTGAATGGCCAATGTGATTGGAAGATCATGTTATTTGAAGCCTTTTTTTGTGATAAGTCTTGTACACTCTTGAACAACTTGTATTTTTTTTTAGTTTTTAAGAGTTCCTCTAGTGAACACATGCAAGTTCAATTGCTCGTTACAGTACCTCTGAAGCAGTGACTTGATTGTTTATGCTTGTTGCTCCCTTGTTTCTGGTAACTCTGATTCCATGTACAATCATTGTATGATTGCTAGTCTCTGAATTCCCAACTTCTAGGAATGCCTGCATTAAGATTTATTATGATCTCCAGATTTGGAACACCCGCATTTAGATTGACTATGATCTCCGGATTTGGAATGATGTTTTTTGCTTAACCGTGGTAGCTATTTGCTGTTTCTTTGTGTCATTTTTATTTTATTTTTTATTGAACCCTATGGGTTGTTGGTTTTGCAAGGCATACACCCATGTGATATTCAGTACTCTGCTCGTCTCCCTGCTTCATAGCCATCCTTTTTGGTTGATGCCATCTGATAATTAGGTCATATGATAATTCCGTAGAATTCCCACTAACCGAAAGCGACTCTTATCTTCTGGACGTGGCTTTTTTGTTATGTTCAGTGAGGGAGGAACCTTTCATTTCCTCTAGCGTGTTTCACTGCAACACTATCATGGTTCCCACCAAGGAACTAACAAAAGTATGCAGTGTAGACCAGTAAATGAATGGTGCATTAGTTACGTGTAGAAATTCACCTTCTATTTATCCAGTGAGCACAATGATGCTGGGCTTATGAGAAGTGTTGTTGAATCTTGCTCGTTTCCTACACCTTACCGAGTAAGGACATCTTTGGTGTTGAAATTCACGCAACTATTCTGAATATTTGGTATCTCATGAGCTGGTTTGAATGCATTTAACGGATGGAAACTCCTGCATTGACACGTTTGGCAGTTTTGCATTGTGAAAAACTTGGCTCCACATTGGCAATGGGATCACGTGTTGTTTCCCGCCGCTTATGTTGTTTGTTCTCTTTGTTTTTCTGTTGGAAAAATTCATTTTTTTTTGTTTTGTCTACTTGGTCTTCAAAGTCATAGAATTTCCTCAATCGAACATTCCTGTCTGCAATTAATATTGATTCCATCCAAATTGGACTCTTGTTCATAAGAAACAATGATGCAGTTTGCTGGAGATCATTTATTTTTTGTTAATGCTGTGAAGAGTCATGAAGGTTCATTGAAAACTCGGAAGCAGTTGGTGTTCTTAGAGTGGAGGGTGGTCAATTCATTTTTTTTTTGTTTAATGTTTTTAATGTGATGTTAAAAATAATTTTAAAAAATAAAAAAATTATTTTGATGTATATTTTTTAAAAAATCAATTTGAAAAATAATTGCTATTGTAATTCTAAACACCCTAGTATTTAGAAAAATTATTCCTACTATATTTCTTCAAAAACACCCTAATTCCAAAGGAATTTAATTTTGCTGATCATGAAATCTACAGTATTCACTGATTAATTAATTCTTCATAATATAGGTAACGAATGCGCTTACAAACACCTGATCAAAAAAAAGTAGGCAACCGGTTTTCGGAGAAGTACTGACTGAGCTGGAGCGGCACCGCTTTCTCTACAGGCAGCGGTGCTCCAACGGCTTTGTTTTCCTGCAGCTGGAAGTTTTGATTATTATTATTACCACCCCCCCCCCCCCCCTGAAATATCCTGGCTGGAAAGAAAAGCATTGAATTTCTAATTAATCTTTTAATTGAATTTGGGCTGAAGTATTGGGCTACCTGATTACTAGTCCAATCCATTTTTTAAATCCTAAAGCTAACCACGGCAGGCTTCTCTGGCACGTTAAAATTAATAATTTGTTTTAAAAAGTTCATGTATCATTCGGAGAAAAGCTTGATTTGGATTCCATTTTTTTTTTAAAATTCACTGTAATCTGTTTAAATCAATTTTGTAATTTAGAGAATATTGTTCTTGCTGTTAAGATTGTTCATTTTTTAAATTTAGTTCTAAAAGAAATTATAGAAAAAATTGGTGGATGGATCAAGTGATTGTTGAAGAGTTGTGGGAGCCCCCCCCGAAGTGTTTCGAATGTAAAGACAGTAAGAATAAACACTTCATCAATAATTCAATTTACCTCTTTCCCATCGAATAAATCATATTTTATAAACACTCTAAAGTAAGAAAATTCTTGCCATCAAACTCAAAAGTACAAATCACTCGAGTGCAATCAGAAAACCTTAAAGAACAAGAAATATAATAAAATGACGACGACGCTAAACACACCACACAATTGCCAATGAGCTGGAGGCCAGCTGCCAAGTTTTCATCTATTCGCGACACAAGAAAGAAACCACTGCACAAATTATAAAATTTGTTGCCTTTTCTTGACAGAAGTTCTCTGATGATGTTCTTTATCTGCAACACAGAAAGAAAATAATTTGTTGAGAATGAGCACTTCATGTCCAAGCATTGGATCACTTCCAAATACAAACTTCATGATTGGTGTTTGCTATGCATCACATCAACGAGTAATTAATAGATAACTTTCCACTTAATTATCTGACTATAAATTTAGGAAAATGGAAGTGTCATTGAACTACCTGCCTGTAATAAAGCAGCTCTTTTATATTTATATCAGGAGAATAACTTCATCAAGCTCAGAGATTCGCCGAAGGGAGTGAGGTTAAAACAAACCAGATCAGGTCACAAAGGTAAACAACAAAAAGCAGGTAGGTCCTGACTCTTGACAGGACAGAGTCTTGGCTAGACTCTAATCAAGTCATCCAATTAACCAAAAGCCAATGGACTAAACAATTCCCAATAAACGACCATCACACTATGATCCAAAGTCCAGACACACTGACAGCCCAAATCTAGCCAACTTCTAGTGGAACAAAAGTTCTGGGATCACATAACTGACAGGTTCAAACAAGATTCTAGACATTATTTCTCCTGACATGGACCCAGAAATTCTTTTCTGTGCTAATAGGATCACAAGATCCTATTAACACAGCGCGTACAAAAAACTTGGTCATCATTTCCTGCCATGGGCCCTGAAGTTCTTTTACGCGCAAACAAGTTCAAATGACCCCCCTCTAATATTTCCTTTTCATGATACTGTTTCAGAAAATCCAAACATGCTAACATAAAGGAGCAAAAGCCCCAAGCACATTTTTCACAATCATCTGATCGATGCAGTCCAACCAAGAGCGTCCTAAATCTAGCAGTAACAAAAGTTCTACACCAATCAAAGACATATACCTGACCAACAGGAAACTAATGTTCAGGAAAGCTTCTTGAAGAGAGAAAAAATAATGCCACAGAAACACTTCGCTAGAGGGATTCTTTTGTTGCAGGAAAATGTATTATTGGAACTTCAGTCTCTATCAGCATAAAACTAATAGAGTTTGTGAGTTTTCCTGAAAAAGCGAATGCAAGATTCCACCTTATATCAGTCCCTGCCCTCTATGGCTCAACCTTCTGTTACTTCAATTCAACTTCAGCCCCAACTATTTGATGTTGACCACACGGACCTGTTTTTTTCACTCTGTATCCGATTCCATTTAAGGCCAATTTTCAAACTTAAAGAAACCAGAATCTCTACCTTCTAAAGAAGGTGATATTGTATATACTACACTTCAGGCGATCAATTTCATTCAAGATCTTAAGTTCAGTAAAAGCATAAAGCAATGACCAATACATCATTGATTATCGGACAAGTTTGTCTTGGTGTGATGAAATACACATATTAAGTGACAACATTTTCCAATAAACGACGTCTAGGTTGGAAATCTCTGCCAGATGTTCAGCTTTAAGTGTCGAAGGTAAACGTTTGTATATCAATTCACAAGCTTATAACATAGGGAAATACGAACATTTTAGTAAATGCTAAGTGGGTTCAGTTCATACAAAATCCCAGATAATCAGAATAAGTTTCTGACTGAACTGCAAGCATCAAAGTTTTTAGCCGCGTGTCTAAATGCAAACAAGATAATTACTAGAAACCATTCACATTCCACAGTCAACATAATCAAACCCATACTAGACACAAAATAAATGATTGACTGACTTTTCAATATACTAAAAGCGGAAAACCAATGAAGGGAGTTTTTCGCTCAAGGAGTGTGGTCACCTTAATTTATCTATCGGAGGGCCGCAGAGCTTCAAAAAGGCCACAGCAGCTCTTCCAAGATGGGCGCAGGTTACGCTGTCGAAGTGATATAATAGGCTGTGAAGAAATTCAAAAGAACACGAGTACCAATTAGTGAAAAATACTAAAGATCAGGACGATTAGTCAAACTTTCAACATTGAATCCCAATAAAGTTACTGACCGTAGTTCCTGTGGTTTCAGGAAAAGCATCACTGCTTTCAACTACAGTAGTAGATTCGACATTTTCCACAGTTTCCCTGTCAACATTAATCGATGATTCCCCAATATTTTCCTCCAAAGCAGCCTGCTTCACTTCCTCGCTACCCTTTGACTCTGCATCGGTCAAAGCTGGAGGAGCGGCATTGCTTTCTTCATAAGATTGCAACACTTTCTCCTCAACTTTTTCAGACACTACTTCTGTTACAGCAGGAAACGACCCATCTGTTGCATTCAATACCACCTCAGGTAATTCCCCATCAGTCTGATCTGTGACAGCTGGAGGAATCACATCAGTCTCATTCAAAGACACAGATACAACATCAACCACATCAGAAACCTTCTCTTTGGTTTCTTTCACTTCTTCTTCAACCACATCAGAATTTTCCAATTTCTCCACTGATGCTTCAATAGTTTCAGTCAATTTTTCCACCACAGATACAACAAACTCGGTTGATCCAACAGCTGTATCAACCACCTCTTTCTCCACCACTTCTAGTATCGCTGCTTCCTCCACTTGAGCATTTTTCTCTTTAGCTTCTGCCTCTTCCTTTGAACCATTGCTGCCATCCAAACTCGAAATGCTCTCATCAAGACTTTCTTTCACTAGCTCAGAAGTACTATCAATAACAACTTCTCTCGCCAGCTTAGCCCCGGAACCGACAACCTCAACTTCCTCAATAACTTCCTGTCGTTCCTCAATCTTCCCATTTGAAGCCTCCTCCATTTTGGTTAAAAACTAGTGATTTAACAGACAAAAAGAATGCGTCTCTTTCTTTTCCTCCTGTCGGAAGGACATGTACATTGAACACAATAGTTATGGATTTCAGTAAAGACCACAAATTATTTATTTAAATGGGATTCCAGGTCAATAATTTCAACACAAAATAAGAAGGAAAATAAGAACCGATGGAAACAAGTCAAACAATATGATGGTTTCTAAAATATCAGTGAAAGAAAACAACAAATTAAGAAAAAGTTTAGACCACAGAAAAGGAAAACCTGAAATGATAGAAAAGGGAAGATGAGTACCTTGACGTAGAATGGTAGGAGGAGGAGGATGGGAAATGACAAATTTTAGACTCAAGAGTCTTTGACCGGTTGCTGTGTTTATGTAAGTAGTGGAAGAGGGAGAGAATAGAATGGTAGCTGGTTTTGCGTTGCGTTGATTGGAGAGCTAAGAACTGAAACGGTTGACATCTGGCAACTTTTGGAAATTGGAAAGGCGGTTAGTTTTTTTAAGTAGCTCCGCTTGAGCTGCCGAGCCAAATTAAGGCCATGATTGAAGCTCTGTTCAGCCGATTTTTTATTAAATTTATTTTTTGATTTTAAATTATTTAATGTGTTGATATTAAAAATAAATTTTAAAAAATAAAAATATATTATTTTAATAAATTTTCATAAAACAATAACTTCAATTATACTTATACTTTCAGTAAAAGTAAAAGTTGACTGGGACAAATAGTTGTTAGATTGTATAAGCCTAATTTAAAATGTGTTTCTTTATGCAGTAATGTTTTTTAAAAAAATTGATTTTTTTAAATTAATTTTTTCTAATAATTTTAGATAATTTTAATATATTAATATAAAAAATAAAATTGTTTTAACCAAAAAAAAAACTGTAACCGCTAATCAATTAATTCCATTCAAAACTTGAGGTGATTTGAGTTTTAAATTTTAAAAAATTAATCCATAAATTTGTCGGATGTTACAAAGGGACAGCTTTAATTCACCCACTAATCTTGCCCAATCATTCGCTTTGCTTCCTTTTTAGGTAATTTCTTGTTTTTGTTTATTGAATTGGGCCAAAGCCCGAAAGCTATACCAAAAGGGTTTCGACGCACTCGACAGATTATGTAGGCCGGGCTTACATGGGATGCGTATTTACTCGGACCACCCTGACTAGGATTTCAAGACGAAGAAGAAAAACGATGGCCTAATTCTTGGTTGAATTCTCGGAGAGTGGTTGATCTGAATTTTGTTCTCTCTTTTTTATAACCTTGAGGAGATGTTAGAACCACAACAATACTAGAAAGGGCGTATGAAAGTTCGAGCAAATAAACCCATCTTTCAATTTATTGAAACCATTATCAATAGATTTCCAAATGTAAGAAGAGGATTGAGGAGTATGGTATCTTAAGTCATTAGGGCCAAGGTATTTCTGTTTCGAAACCGAGCTCCATAAACTACTAGAGCCCGAAATGACATGCCAACTTAATTTACCCAACAGAGCAATATTTTGATGTCTAGCCGTTCTAATGCCCAAGCCACCATGCTTCCTGCTTTCCGCAACTTTATCAAAATTAACCAGATGAATACCTTCAACCAAAATGTTTGCATAGAATAGATAGACATTTCCGTCAAAGTGGATTGAGGTTTCCGTTGGATTGAATCACTGTTTTGTTATTTTTTTAAAATTTAATTTGGTGTTTTTAGATAGTTTTAATATGCTAATATAAAAATTAAATTTTAAAAAATCAAAATAATATTTAAAAAATAATTTTTATTAGTAACACAACGGTGTAACGAGGACACCTGATTTAAGAATATAAAATTAAAAATAATGTTTAATTTTTATTGCCAAGGTAATAGATGGGTTTTAAGGTTTGTAAAGAAAGTAGAACAGAAAGTAACTTAACATGAATTAAGAAATTGAGTTATTTCACATTACATTATTTATATTCTTAGAAACAAATAGAGAATTTCATGTTCTAATCATTTAGGACAAACTTGCTAAAAAATGAACCAATTAATGGATGCTTAATGTCTAGTTTCTTCAAAGGCATCTTGATCACTTGCATTCAGGTGGGAGACCCTGAGGGAACCGTTTCAAGTCAGTGCAGTAGTTGTAAATCATGTACTTCTGCTGTACCCATCGAAGTCTGTTGCGCCCCGGGGCATCAAGTGCTTGAACTTGCCAGGCATTGTCTTGCACAGAATTGGGAGAGGTGGAGGTACAAGGTGATCCAGGTGACCAAACACAAGCATTGGCTTTGAAATTTCTGTAAGAAGCAATGAAAGGAGCTTGTGTCCAATCAGTTTTTACAAGCCCCCCTCTTGTTGCCCAGTCATCAGCATTCCAAAGACTTGAATATATCCTCATGGCTTGCTTGTTCGGGAATGCCACACCAATTGATTCCAGGTTTTGGAACACTCTTATTGGGATGTTGTCCACTAAGAAACTGCAATGAAAACGCAACAAATTGCAAATTAGCATTAGGAATTCGGGACCTGTATGGTGATACAGGAGTACTGAAAGTTGAGAGCATTTTTTACTTACATAATGAGTTGTTTGTTCTACACAATGGAGTAGGTGTGAAAAGCCTTACTGGGATCAAACCAGAGATAGAATTGTTGTTCTCTGTCGCCTTTCCCCTGGGAGAACACATTGGTATGGAGAACATATGGCTCTCCAGTTGCATTGCCCAAAAACTCAAAGTCGATCTCATCGTGGGTCGGCCCCTGAGACGATAGCTGCACAAGTAAGAAAAATATGAGAAACCTCAAATTTATGAGTCAGAGAAGAAATTCAATTGGAGGATAAGGATCAAGACTTACATAGTATGTAGTGACAGTACCAGCCGAGTTGCCTGGTATTAGCTTGATTTGCATGTCGATTCGGCCAAATAAGTATTCATTCTTGGATTGGAAGCCAGAACCAGAAGCAGTGTCAAGAGATAGTGTGAGAAGTTGGCCACCGTTTAGTATCTTAGCACGTTGATCGCCCCAGGTGATGTCAAAATCTTGGAAGAAATAGCCACCTTTTGAGGATCCTATTAGATAACCAAGTAACGAAACTAACAGAAGCATTGAGGAAAGCTTACTGGGACAAGAGAATGACATCTTTGCTTTTCCAAGATAGGGAGATGTGTAGTAAGGATGAGGAGAGAGCTAGAATTGTGTTCTATGATGTTAGAAGCACTGCAGCTTGGTTCCTTTATATAGGTCCTTTTGAGGCAATTAACCTGTCCTAGTTGATATAAAAATTCTACAGAGAGAGCTTACATATTTGGATTCTTTTTTGACTGGTGACAGGCTTGCAAATTAATGAGAGGGAGAGAGGAAGAAACCCAGGAAGGCAGAAAATCGTGTGTGCCTTTTGTCTCAGTGAAACATTTGAAATAGGAGAAAGCTTGTCTTGAACTGATGGAAGCCAAAACCATGCAAGCTGACCATATAAAATAACTAAATCCCAGCTGTATGACTAAATGATGGTCAGTTGACAACTTCAGATAGAGCCTGGCTGCTTGCTCAAAGCGTCGACTCTATAACCGGAGACAGACGAGACAGTAGGCGCTGGGTGGTTTTCCTTATCTACATATGCGCAATACGAAGGATGAAAGAGTCTTCCCGTTTTTGACCTGCCTTGGTTTCACTTGGTTCTCGTGGGTCTTTGCCCAATATTTAGAAACATGTATTTTAAAATTGCCTAGAAGATTCCTGATGTAGCTTTGATCTAACTTAGATTTATAGATATATTTTTTTAATATTTAATAGAAAGCTTACAATTGGTTTCAAGAATAGTTATGGAGCATATCAAGTGCACTTTGAGCTCGAGGGGAGCACTCGAGCCCAGGTGTTGGGCAAGTGCCAGGCACCATGTGGGCTCGAGCATGAGCAGGGCTCCCATGGACTTGTCTCGATTTTAAACCCAATAATATAACCTTAAAGTTTATGAGCCCAACAAGTGTTTCAAGCCTAATTATTTTTTTTTTCATTAATGAATGTTATCTTTTCTCATTAATGCAAGTGTAAAAGTTTTTTTTTTTATTAATGTTATCAGGATAAAAAAATTAATATTTTACATTTACTATTCAGATAAAATATTCAATATTTTAATTAAAAAACACATTAATATTCAACATAACAATAACCTTATTTTTAAAATTTAATGTTCTTTAATATATTTATTAAGATTTCTGAATTTATTATCCGAGGAGCCTCAAATCCTTCAAAAGAAGATGTTTTATAGGTATTCAGAGGTATTTATCAAAAGACCTTTCCCTTTATTTTAAAGAAAATAGTTATTTAAAGTAATAATTAATTAACTTATAATTCAATAAAAAAAACTTTATTCTTGAATATATTTGATTATGTAACATCATCAAACATGCTTAACTTTAATTCCATGTCATTGAGTCTTATCTTAGCACCACGAGGTTGCCTGCTCAATCAATTTTTAATCAAA
>Ga0307516_10009287_pt1 | contig 10994 bp, 4 predicted proteins | sample 19_EM_MG_FD_203310 | JGI IMG/M metagenome (GOLD analysis project Ga0307516, IMG submission 203310) | Populus trichocarpa ectomycorrhiza microbial communities from riparian zone in the Pacific Northwest, United States - 19_EM | ecosystem: Host-associated > Plants > Roots > Unclassified | place...
AAACAGGGCCAGGGACAAGATCCTAGGTGGTAAGATTATACGAGTGGAAGCACACCCAATACCAGAACACCCCCGACCTCGCAGATTATTAGGTAGAGTAGCACTAGTTGGTGATGCAGCTGGGTATGTAACCAAATGCTCAGGTGAGGGTATCTATTTTGAAGCAAAGAGTGGTAGAATGTGTGCAGAGGCAATGGTTGAGGGTTCAGAGAATGGAAAGAGGATGGTGGACGAAAGTGACTTGAGGAAATATCTGGAGAAATGGGACAAGACATATTGGCCTACATATAAGGTGTTGGATGTGTTGCAGAAAGTTTTCTACAGATCGAACCCAGCCAGAGAAGCTTTTGTAGAGATGTGCGCAGATGAGTACGTGCAAAAGATGACTTTTGATAGTTAATTGTACAAGAGGGTAGCGCCTGGGAACCCTTTGGAGGATTTGAAGCTGGCTGTGAATACCATTGGGAGCTTGGTGAGGGCTACTGCACTCAGAAGGGAAATGGAGAAGCTTAGCGTATGAGATATGAAAAACCATGTATTTAAGAGGCTTGTTTCTTCACCCATCTCTACCTCTACGAGAGACTGACTATCTTAAATTAACGGCTCCCTTCTTGAACCTACGCGAGATGAAATTTGTGTTGTCGCCCTGTTGTCCAAATATAAACCAGGGAGCATTCGTAAACTTACCCGTGCTTGCACTTTTAATGTAAAAAAATAAATATGTAAGTGTTTTCACTGGGTTTTTTATATAAAAAGTTTTAATTATAAATTGAAAAACCGAGATATATATATAAAATAAAATAAATCAAGAATTATATATATTAATAAATATTAAAAAAAAGTTATTAATGCTATGTTGTGGGTAAACATGGTAGAAGAACATGATAATATTTCAGGTGTGTGTTTTATTGTATCGTAAAATTTTTAATTGGCAAACATAAAGATATTTATACTAAATGAAATAAATTTAAAAATATGTGAACCATAAATTGAGAAAGAGTTGATTAATGTTAATTAAATGCTAAAATAAAAAACTAAAATTTTATCTTAAAGAAAAAAATAACTATTCAAATATTTCACCCTAATTTTTCCTTTTAATTCATTTTTTTTATCTTAGAGGTTTTTTTTGTTACAAAAAAAAATGATTTTTATTTTTATAAACACATCATGCAAATACATTTTATCTATATCAAATAAAAAATAAAGATAAATTGAAATAATTTCTCCAAAACATTATATGCATACAAAATAATTAAAAAAATAAATCATATTTTAAAAAGATGAACTAAACAATTTAAAAAATCACAGAGAAAGGGTATCAATTTATATGTAAAAAAAAATTAATAAAAAGAGTGTGTATAAAGGATATTAATTAAAATTAAGAAAAATAGTGAACATTAGAGGGCAAAAACAAAAGAGGCCAAAAAAATAAAGACAAACAACGTGTCCCCTACTTGTCTATTTTCTGACCACCAGACAAGTGATCAAAAAAATCAGGTTGGATTTTTTTTTTCAACCTATTTCATCTAAAAATACCTAATAAACATCATTATCATATCAATAAACTAATAAAACAACTCAAAACAAACAATTGTTTTTCCAAAAACTTAATCAAACTAGAAAAAGTTCTCTCTCAACCCTGAACTACTATTTTTGGTAAGATAAAGCGGGGATCACCTCAATAGAACTCCTCTCATTGAATGAAACCCGGTGACACGAAAAACAACCTTTCATATTGTCAAAATGTGATCAACCAATGACTTTCTCTCTCTTATCTTAAACTATAAAAACTATAAATGAGTAAAATGAAGTTTTAGATCAAAAATAAAATTCAAAAAACTAAAGGGACTGTGAAAAAAAAGGATAAAAATGAACTTCTTACTCAAATTTTAAATGGCCATGCATTTTTATCATGTTTTACACTTTGGTCATTTGGTTTTCAATTGTTTCCATTTGTAACAAATCATAAGAAATTGAACATTAATTTGGTAACAAAATAATGCAATCGAAGAGAAAAAAGTTTGATGACTAAAAAAATAATTATTACTATAATCCACAGTAAACTATAAGAGGAGCTACAAGCATGATGAATAGTATTTTTCATTGTGCCTTTTAGGTTTTTTTTAATAAATGTTTAGTTTATAAGAATGTGATTTTTATATCATTCAAAGTAAACTTGCAATTGATATCAAATTAGATATTAGCATGCATATTAAACATATATTCAAATTTGCAAAAGTGATATAAACAAAAATCCCAGCATACTTACTAAGTACATAATTTATTAAACTTAAACTAAAAATATGTAAAATACTTACTTGTTGAAACTCTTATAATTTTATGAAGCTAAAACTTTGGTTTTGTGAAGGATCTATTCTTTGTTTTTAAAAATTTATTGCTTCTCACTTGATGCAAACAATTGGTATGACATTAAAGTCTCTCACGATTTCAACAACACTACCTTGTTTGGATGACTTCTAAACAAAGTCCATGAACTTAAAGAAATATATCTAAAAAATCTCTCTACAAAGACTAAAATTAAACACAAGATTTAGAGAGAAAAAAAAGAATAAAATAAAATAGAATATGCTAAAACAATAGAGGTAAAAGAGAGTGTAAACTCTAAAAACTCTGTGCTAAAATACTCTTCTTCAACCATTTTTTATAGAGGATTTTAAAACTAAAATTGATAAGGAATTAATTTGGTAATTACTAGAATTCATTTCCACCATTAACAACCTTAATTATCCTCCATAAACCAGAAATTAATCTGAAAGTTTTTTTTATTTAAACCTAACATTTTTGTTTGAATATAAATTGTCCAAAAATTATTCAAGTTTAAAAATTATCCATTCTATTTATTCATGGGATAGGAAAGCAGAAAATAAATTTTTATAAGTCAAGTAATTATAAAACCAAACTCAAGCGTTGGCAAAAAAAATATTCTTGTTATACAAAATTTTGTTTTTATAGTAAATCCAAACTAAAGCCCAAGCTAAAGACCAAGACCGAGCCTCGCCTCGCATGGCCACTCGTGGTTTAGGTCCAAAACTCACTTTTTTATGTCATCTTCCTTCTAAAATATTAGGTGATTGTTAGGTTCAATTTTAGCTCTTCGTCTTTCCACTATATAAACAACAATAAAATCTTGTTTCGTTTCTATATAGGATAAAGTTTTTTAGTTTCACAAAAATATATTAACTAAGAGTTATTTAAGATGAATTTTTCATTTATCCATAATTTATTTTACTAATATCAATGTTCCATATTAAAAAGTTTATGTTAGAGAATAAATTTTAATAAAAGTTTAACACCAAAAGTAAGTGGATCTGACTTTAAATTTGCCCTCAAATGTGCTTATTAACCAAGTTTTAAGATAAAATTTCCAACAATATGAATGGAAATTATCTTACCAATATAAAATGCTTGAAAATTCATAGAGAGATGTTGATTTGGTGGATCACTACATTAAGATAAGTAGCTTTTGATTTTGAACATCACTTAATGAAATACTATATGATTTACTCAACTAAGTTATGATTGTAATGTCTTGAACTATTCATCTTTTTTATGTAAATCAATACAATAGTATTCATATAGTTTTCTACCTTGATATTTCTTTGGTTTTAATTGTTTTGTTCATTTTAGCCCTGAACAACTTCTAGATTCATCCATGCTAGAGAATTAAGCATTTTTTAAAATTCTCAAAGAAACGACTGTATTTCTCACTCATATAGATGTTCTTTCATTTAGACTATTCTACTATACTCTGTTTGGTATACCAATATATAAAAATATTAAAGAGCACAACCCACCTTGAGCACACTACAACTAGCAACATTATTATCATAGGAAAAGACAAGAAATTAATTAATTTCAAGTGCTACTGAGAATGTTATATAATTTAGTTTTTCTTTAAATATAGATCTTAAGATCTTCAGTTAACTAGGTAGGGTTACTGTCATTAAACTCTTTTATTTTAAAAGTCTTTAAGCACATTTTCTTTGATGAATTATTCACAGGCTCTTTGAACAAACCTTTCGTTAGCGTATTCACAATATTTTCCTTTGACTTTACATAATCAATGACAATAATATCATTTGAAAGAAATTGTTTAAGGATATTATTTTTATGATATATATATGTTTAAATTTACCATTATACATATTGATTTGTGCCCTACAAACTGAGTATCACAGTGGATAGAAATTATTGACATTAGTTTTGACAAACTTAGAATATCCTCTCACAAATTCCAAAGTCACTCGTCTTCCTATCTAGCTTTTATCATGAGCAAAAAAATTGATTTCATCGTGGGTCTTGTAATACATATTTGCTTAGAGGATTTTTATGATTTAGTTGCTCCATCGAATATGAAGAAATATCCACTAGTGAATTTTAAATCTTTAATGTCGGATATATAATTGGCATCATTATACCCTTCTAGTACTAACAAGTAACCAATATAGTGTAAACAGTAGTCCAAGGTATACCTGAATTATTTAAGTACCCTTTTTATTTATTCTCAATGATCCATACTCAGATTACAGAAAAATCTACTTAGTTTCCTAGCTGAGTATGCAATATTATGTCTTGTGCAATTAATAATGTACATCAAGCTCCTAATTATTCGAGAGTATTCCAATTAGTTTATTCCTTTCATTTGTTTTTATACATATACATAATTATATCCATTAATGTTTTAACTATGTTATTATCACATTTGGAAAATTCATCAAGAATTTTCTCAACATATGAGATTGAGACAATACCAATTCATTAGATATTCTAATAATTTTTATTTCTAGTATGATATCTGCAATATCCAAGTCTTTCATGTCAAACTTATTAGTTAACATTTTTTTAGTAGACTTAATCATGTATTCACTACTATCAAAATAAATATATCATCCACATAGATATATATAGTGCATAACCTTTAAATGTGTTTTTCACATAAATATATTTATCAACTTTGTTGTTTTTTAATTCATTTGACAATATAACATTGTTAAAATTTCCATGTCATTATTTAGGTTCGTATTTAAAACCATTTAATGATTTGATAAGCTTTCAAACTTTATTTTCTTGTCCATTAATAACGAACCTCTCGAGTTTTTCCATATAAATCTTTTTATCAAGGTCACCATTTAAAAAAAATTGTTTTTACATCAATTTAAAGTATTTCAGGCTTGTTAATACCTACAATAACTATTAATGTTCGTATAAAAGCTATTCTTGATACAAGTGATTATAGGTCAAAATACTCCACACTTTTTGTTTGTTGAATCCTTTAACTACAAGTTTTGCTATATATTTGTTAATAATTTCATTAGCTTTTATATTCCTTTTAAATATCCACTTATGACATAATGTTTGTTTTTTTTTTAGAAGATCCACTAGTTTCCATGTATTATTAGTCATAATAAATTCTATTTTATTATTAACTATCTCCTTCTAATACGAAGCTTCGGGATAGAATATTACCTCAGAGTATGTCCAAAGGTTCATTTTCTAATAAGTATATTAGAAAATTATGACAAAATATTTTGGTTTTTTTTCCCCTTTTACTCCTTCTAGACTCAACTTCATCATCTACTGATTGATAATGATTATTTGATCTAGCTTCAATTGTTATCTTATATGAATGATTTTCTTATCCTTTATTCAGTGGAAACATATCTTTAAAGAATATAACATTCCTTAATTTCATTATAGTATTAGGATACATATCCTCAATACTTGACTTATATATAAGAAATCGATGTGCCCTACTATTAGAAACATATCCGATTAAAATATAATCCAAAATTTTAGGTCATATCTTGACCTTTTTTTGGATCAAGCACTGTCACACTTGCAAGACACCCCCACACTTTGAGGTATTTGTAGGAATGTCTTTTTCTTTTTTCACAATTCTTATGGTATCTCCTTTAACTTTTTATAGGGTACTTTGTTAAATATATAATTGCCAATCAGAATTGTCTTTCCCCACAAGTTTTAAGATGTTCTCAATTTTATCAACATGAAATTTATCATTTATTTTAATGTTTGGTTTTGACATTTCACAATGCCATTTTATTAAAGTGAATAAGGATCAATAGTTAAGTGTATAATACCGTTATGAGAATAAAATTCACCAAAAGTTGTTTCTTATTCTCTACTTTTACATTTTTTTTATTATCTTTTTTTTTTCATCAAGTTGATTTTCAACTCCATTATTGTAATATTTAAACATTTTAAGAGCCTTATATTTGTTTATAAGAAAATAGGTATTACAATATATGATTTAATCATCTATAAAATACTATAATACCTTTTTCCACATTTAGTTTGCATAAATTTAAAACATTGATATCCAAGTGAAATAAATCTTGAGGTTTATTTTTTTTTAATTATTTGAAAATAAGGTTCTATAGATTTTGATTCAACACAAACCTTACATTTAGAAAAATCATATTTGATAATAATTGAAGATTAATTAACCTTTTTATAAAGTTATAATTCATACATCATAACCTACCATGACACATATCACAAGACTCAACATAATAAGAATAATTGATAAAATAAAAAATATATAACATGTCATGATCCCTTAAATATTAGGAAACTTATATATAGTTCAACTTAATCATCCAGTGATTAGTTTCTCAATGTAATTATTATCCCTTCATCAATAATATTTTAATTTAGACATTATAGCATAAAGCGTGTATGCTTTGTTAAATCATTATTGTTATCAACACTATAGTACTTGATTCTTTGAATAAGATTTGATATTTTTTTTTTTAATCTCGATCCCCTCACGCAAGGATTTTACAATCAATATTTTTTGAGAATATATGAAACATTTTTTTTCTAATTAACCTAGAGTGATGAATCTTATATTGATTACTCAAATATATTCATATAGTTCATGATATACTCAATATATTCCTCCATATTACTCTTGAATATGACAATGTTTAGTCAGAATTAAGCATAACATTCACTTACATAACAATTACATGAGCTTTTTTATAGACATAAGTGATCTCTCCATATGAAATTCGTGTACATGTCAGTTCATTATATAAGTCATCTAATAAGTACCTATATTTTAGTTTCAAGTATCCCTCATACATCAATTTATAATATTAATAACTTCCTTTCGTAAAGGAAAGAACATAATATATATTAGTCTTAAGGACTCCATCTGATGTATAGTCTTAATAGAGCATCGACCAATAATATTTAGGAGCAATACTTTGATGCAAGGTTGTAAAAAAAAAAATTTTGACACGACACGGAATATATAATATAAACTCGGATCGTAAACTCGAATTGTAAAATCGTAAGTAAAATATTTTAACTAATTATATATTAACAATTTCAGTTAAGTAGTAAATAATAACCTAGTGTGGGGTTTAGTGGTTGTTGAATAATATTTTAACATGTGTTAACATAGTTATTAAACCCAACTCAAGGGTTTCCTAGTTGTTGATTTATATTTCGATAAAGTCTTAACATGTGTAACATAGTTATTAAACTCAACTCGAGGGTTGACCTAGCCAAGTAGTCGGATCTTGAGTTAACTTGATCAACCCAAGAAGATAAAAAAAAATATGTTTGAGATTTTAATATCCCATATGAGAAATTTTTAAACTATATATATATATATATTGTAAAAAAAAAATATAAGGCATAAAGTGTAATATAATTATTTTATATCAAAAAATTTAAAAATAATTCATGTGAATATAGGTTATAAAAAAATATAAGACATAAAGTGTAATATAGTTATCATATATTAAAAAGTTAAAAAAACAACTCATGTATTCAAGTGGATGTAAGCTATATATAATTATTCTATATAGAAAAATTAAAAAACAATTAATGTGAATATAAAATACCCGTTTGGCACTGCAGCTGATGATAAAAACATAACTAAGATGTTTGGTAATCTTGAACCACACTTTTATTTGACATGAGCTCCACGGAAAAACTGAGGTTGGACCTCAGCTTGTGAAAAGCAATTCACACCTCTTTTTCACTTCGTGGTCTCCTCTCACCGACACTTTTTTTCTTGTAACAAAAAACTTTCTTTGCCCGAGCTAACAGCTCTGTTCCCTTCCCCTCTGTTAAACTTGATCTGGACGAAGATTGACGAACAAACACTCAAGCACTCAAGGGTTACAATGGTCGTTGGACCAGGTAGTCTGGTGTGTCAAGGGCCATCATGCTTAAAATCCTTCTATAGTGGGTCACACACCTCAGTGTCTCTCTTGATCCTTAAGAAACAAAGATCGATCTGTCATAACAAACACAAGAGAGAGAGTTCGTTGCCTCTTGAGATGATGTTGTTTTTTGTATAAGTATGGAGGCAGTAATTCCCGAAGGGACCGTCCTTTCTCTTTCTGCTAGTTGACCAAAAGCTGTATACACTGCCAATAGTTCATAACTTTTGTTTCTGTCCACCTAAAAAATTTCTATTTTTTTAATTCACGTGTAATTGCATTTAAACTTTAATTTTGTAAAAACTAAAACATGTTTATAGATCTGTTTTTTTATTTATTTTACATATAAAAATTTATTGTATAATATTTTTAATCAAATACATGTTTTTAAAATTTTATTTTTAAAAAAACCACAACTAAATTGTAGTTGCATCAATGACACTATATAACTATATTAGAAGGCAATCACAAGATGATAAGGTTTTTTCCGAGTATAATCGCAATTCTAATTTCATTCTAGATGACTTTTTACCTGATATTATACCTCGCTCAGCTAGATTTCAATTCTATAATTCTAATTCTAATTTCATTCTAGATGATAAGGTTTTTTCCGAGTATAATCGCAATTCAAGGATCACAGCGGCCTTCAAGTATAGATTTTGTACGAAATGGAATTGCAAATAGTTTGATGGGACAATGAAAAACTTTTATTAATGTACAATGATTATTCATTTTGTTATGTAATCATACTTCTAAAACAACAATATTTTGCCTATATATATATAATGTCATTTTCAGTAGTTTTACAATCAAATCTCATACAAAAAGCATATTAACCAAACACAACAAACTGCTTTTTTTCAACCATAATTTCAACCGCAGTTTTAACCAAACACTTCAAAATTAACAACAAACCTCACAAAAAGTACTTTTTATTAAACTGTTTTTTTAAAACCACAACCACAATATCAACCACAATACCAAATACCAAATAGATAATATAAAAAAGATATGTGAGACTAGTTATTTATAAATTAATTCTATATTTTTAGGATAAAAAATTATGTTTCTTAAAATAAAATTATGCTTTTGATTCATATCAATCCAACATCAGAAAAAACTTATAATAAGATTCAGAAGCTACAAGCAAGGCGAGGTAGGCCACCTTAATTAGCCTATAGGCACAATGAGGGCTTCCTACCAGACAATAACCGGACTTATAAAAAGACATCATACTATAGAGCTTTTAAATTTTCCAAAGATCCACCCTGTCTTTGTGAAACTGGCCCATAACCATCTTCCTTTTATTTTCAACAAACCGCGCCCCAAAGCCCATTGTTATAAATCTAAAGCAGCCTAACCAAGTCTCCCTGCCACAAGACCCAAAGCCAATTATTCTAAATCTAAAGTAGCCTAACCAAGCTAAAGTAGCCTAACCAAGGCAAGACAATAGGATTTATATTAGTTTCCTTTGATTTATATTGCGATAAAGTCTTAATATGTATAACATAGTTATTAAACCCAACTCTCCTAATTGTTGATTTATATTGAAACCTAACTGGAAAGTTGACCTAGCCAAGTAGTCGAATCTTAGGTTAATTTGAATCAATCCAAAAAAATAAAATAAAAATATTTAAGATTTAATATCCCAAAAATTTATTTATATATATATATATATATATATATATATATATATATATATATATGTCTCATCCTAATTAGGCCAAGTCATCCGGATCTCAAATCAACCTCCAAAGGCGAGCCAGATTTCTTAATGATGCTCGTCAAGATACTTGGACTTCAAAAATATTCTCACAAGGGAAGAGTTTGCGGATCACATCAATTCTTTGTAAGGGATTTATTTATCAAAGAATTAAAACATAAACTTAGTAAATCATTATGCCTCAATATTGTGCCTAGTACCATCAGTCATCTACAAACCCTAGATATTCAATGGTGTTAATATTATCTCCCAATTATTATTATTTTTTCATTTTCTGAACTTAAGAATTATTCTAAAAAACATGTGAGTTTAAGAAGTCATAAATCATATTGTTTAATTTATATCTAAAAAATACAACAGAATTTAACAAAAACAGCACAGTAACCAATTCCCAAACATTGATTTTGCCCCACAATACAGCACAGAAATATAGTAACCACAACCCCGCAAAACATAGATTCTCCGCTTGCTCTCCTCAATCACTCTCAGCTTTAATCTGAAACTATAGGTTAATGAATCAATTATACAAATTACAAGAATAACTAAGGGTTGTTTAGCATCGTTTGTGGGTTTTTTTTCTTTCAAATTTTTATTGAAAACCATTTTGTTCGATTTAAAAATTAATTAATTGTTGGTTTTTTACAACAAAAAGTTTAATGTTTCTGGTTTCAATTTTTTCTTAAAAAAAACAGAACGAAAACGATTAAAATAAACAATAGATTGAGTAACCATAAAAATAAAAGCACGAGATCCATCTATCAGGAACTTGGAGTTGGCCTAAGTTCGTGGGAACCAGATCCAGCACAAGGCAACCAACCATTTTCTGGTGAAGCACAAACCAAAACAACATGCAAAATGCAGGTGTTCAAGATTTGGCGACATATTCTTTAGAGGTTATAATTTGATTTGTTGAACCAAAGTCTTGTCAGAAATAAGCTGACTCAACTGGATTCTCACTCGCATCCATAATTGGGAAACAAGGGCTCCTCTGCACCAGGCTTAAGATCATAGGCTAACAGAACACAACTGCTTTGTCATATTTCCTTGCATCT
>Ga0307516_10009288_pt1 | contig 10990 bp, 15 predicted proteins | sample 19_EM_MG_FD_203310 | JGI IMG/M metagenome (GOLD analysis project Ga0307516, IMG submission 203310) | Populus trichocarpa ectomycorrhiza microbial communities from riparian zone in the Pacific Northwest, United States - 19_EM | ecosystem: Host-associated > Plants > Roots > Unclassified | place...
TTATTTGTGGCCTTTTTTTTTTTTTTGTTGTTGTCCCCCCCCCCCCCCCCCCCCCCCGGAAACCCGGGATCTAAGAAAAACTAGCCACGGAAAAGGATCCCCCGGCCTTCCCCACACCTACTCAAATCACATCAGATCTGTGTAGTCTTTCCTCGCCCTTCTCTCTCCTCTAGTCGTTTGTTCCTCACATCTCTCATTGTAGCATTGCACTCGGATCCCTGTCTCAGAAGCTCGTTCTCTCAGCCTATCAGTAGCAAAGGTGTGATCCCATCCTTGCGAGCAATCCACGAGACCAGGTCCCAGTAGGTATAGATATGCGTGATAGTAGTACATGTAAATGTCGATGCAGAGCTAACATACAAGCACAATCATAGAACAAAAATATCGTCGGCAAGAGTCCCATTCCTACTTATTCATTGGCTGACTGGATCGATAATTTCAATCCTCGCATAACCCCTCGAACAGTGATAGAGAAGTGCAAGGTCACGGCTATCAATAAGGTCGCACCGCTCCATGATGAGCGTTGGTGGTATATGTCCACGATCCAACTCGTCCGTTATCCACTCACGAACTACTCGCAAGGTTTCAGGTTTGGTAGAACGAAGTGTGACGCTGCGCAGGCGATGCCAATATGGAAAACGGGGATATGTGCAGTCGTATGGACCATACGAACGAGCACGCAGTACCTGCGGGAAGAACCCAACATCAACCCCACCAATCGTGACGTGCGAGGCGTAAGGGAAAGCGTTGATGAAGGATAATGCAGTGCTTGAATTAGAGGTGTTGTGCAGTACGACAGTGCTAACGAGGGGAAACCTCGTTCGTTTGGTCCTGGAGTCGAAAAGGAGGTCGACAATGTTTTGACCGGACATTTTCGAATCTGGAAAGACGAGCTCGAAATGGCGTAACGAAGGGGCGTGGATACTCGATATCGTCTGTTGCAAATAGCGCGGTTTCAGGACCCCAGGATGCAGTATAAGTGTCTGGAGTTGTGGCATCGACACCAAAGTGGATTCATCATCAGACGTAGGGTCAGTTCTAAATCGAAGAGGCTGCCCATACAAAGCAAGGGTAGTTAAACCGGAAATAGAATGAACCAAGGAGCGGAAAGCGCCAGAATCGATCATGATACGCAATGACCTGTTGTCGTTGCTATAACGTCTGAGAGTAAGAGTCGTCAACTGGGAAAATGCCTGAATCATGCGTGTGGATAGATCTCCTGCCAGTGAAAAATTCTCAGCATCCAACGTTTTGAGAGCTGGGGGATCGTTATGCTTAAGAAATTGGATAGTGTAGCTCTGCCCTGGACGCAAAGCGCGGAACGAGACATGGCGGAGCATCTTCAAAGGAACTCCACTTGTCAATTTTGTACCGAGATGGGAGAGATTAGTGTCGCACATGAACGAAATGGAGAGACTTCGCCATTGTGCAGATGATGGAAGGATCTTTTCCAGGGCAGAATCAAAGCGCTGGAACTCCCTTCTGTCCCGCCAATCCAAGAAGGTGACATCGAACAAGCTGACATCGAACGAACCCTCTGGAGAACCCCTTGAAATGTACAACTCCAGGACACGAGGCCCAACCTGAGGCACAACCCAAATACATCTCCACAGCCGTGGAGAGTTTATAGCAACGTCTCTCCAACGGCGGGAAACGTGGGAAATCCACATTGCTGCGCACATCTCCTTCCCACTGCAAGGCGCTGGAGCAGAGACAAGCTCCTCGAAGATGGCCAACAGCATTTCGCTTGGCAGTCGAGAGATTGGGGCAAGGGAGTTCTTCAACTCTTTGGCCTTGGTGATCTTCTGCGACAAAGAAGTTTGCACTTGTTGTAAATACTCTTGTTTTTTCCGGATTTCCGACTCTAGGATGTTCTGGCATTTTTCCAATCCCCTGATATCCTGCTGCAGCTTTTCCAGCACTTGTGCGGAGGAGGAACGGTGCGGCCTTGGATAATACGGAGGCACAAGGCGTGGCTGGTCGTGCTGGCATGGCGAGTGAGGTGGACAAACTGGGTGAGTGGGACGTGGGACGTACGGTGGGTGGGAGATGTCGTCCGGTGTTGTAGTTATGATGGGCTAGTCTTGGGTGCATGCTTCTGAGAAAATGACCGGCATAAAGACAAGAAACAAAAGGACAACGGACAACGGACAACGGGTGGACAGTTGCAAGCCTCGGGAACCACAAGAATGCTGTGTGTTGGCCACATGTCGCAGAGGAATCTGGCACCAGCCACTAGTGTGGTCTACATTCGCCCTGACCCCGCACACCCTGTAACTTGGAGTCCTCGCAGCGCTCTCCATTACAAGTCGGGTAGGGCCTTGTGGGAGGTGACGAAAAGAACGCCCATTCAAGATACGTATATATCGGCGAGTATTGAGGCATCAATCAACACCGTCCATATAGTCCCCGCTCGTCGTTGACTGCGATAATTGAGTGCGGACGGAGATTGAATATGGAATACAAGTTAATTATGTAATCATATGGCAGCACGGTGCACAGAACCGGGTTCGAAAGCTGCGTGAACAGCGGAAATGTGCTGCTGCTGCTCGATGGGAATGCGTGGGGCGAAGAGCGAGTATCACTTGGGTGTGATAACAATATGTAGAATGAACGTGAGGCTGTCAAAAATGCTTCTCTAGTATGGTGGATGAACCTGAAGACCCCGAAGCGAGATTAACAAGGCTTGCAGGTTCACAACATTCGGCATGTTAACGCTCGAGTCTGGTGCCTGCATGGGCCAGGCTGGAATATTTAGGATACACGATCCGACTACGAGACTCCTATTTACGAAGAGAACAGAGGTTCTTCCTATCAGATTGGCCTCTAGGCTTACACGGTCGTGTATGTACTTGAATGTCACCCGAATGTGCTCGAACTTTGGCGGCAACACTCTGTGAATATCATTGACGTGCGGACACTGTTCAGCTCCTGAATACTGATGATAATTAAAAGTACTATGCGCCGTCCGCGTTGATACCTGACTTCAACACCAGTACGGGACCACAGGTGGCTTGAAATCATTTCGGGACGTGCTGGTAAAGAGGCCTAGAAAGACATCACCATGCCAGTGAATAAAGGAAATCTATGTCAGATGTAAATTAGCTTGCATTAGCAAATAAAAAGTCCATGCCTGCAGTTGGGAACTACACAGAATAAACCACATGAATCTTCAAACCGATGACGCCTCCTCCCCGACCATCCCAACCGGGAATCTCTGCACGGCAAACAGGACACCTGTATCAAGGGTCTGAGCATGGTAGACAGCGAAATCGTGTTATTCTGGATAAGCATACCTCGGTGCAGGTGCCCTGTCCATTGCGACAAGCATGCTTCGTTGCATCGTTGCCTTGACCGCGGTGAACAGACATGGTCCACAACAAATATGCCCACAGGGTGTAAGCGTTGCATTCGTAGGCGGGAAGAAGCATATCGGACAAGTATACGCAGCAAGGGGCTCACGGGGAGAAGCGACATTCGAGGCGGATGGAACGGATAGCTCGCCTAGAACTTCGACTGAATCCACAGAGTCGCGACAGGGTTTGTGGCTGATGATGGCGACTTCGTCACTTGAATCAAGATTAGGGGCGGTGGTGCTTGCAGCGGTGAGAGTTAGTTGCGTATTGTCATCGTCGAAGTGCATCCGCGCTGGCTCCTCCCATGTTGAACTCTGCAGAGATGTCTCACCGCTAGATTCATTCACACCATGATTTGAGGTATTCAAGGATGGATAGGGAGCCGGTCCGTTACCGCTGACTTCACCTCCGCCCCCTGCTACTTGGTCATGCTCCACTCTTCGTCTCTTCCTTGGGACAGAAGGTCCTGCGACATCTGAATCGTTGTGTAACACTTCGACGTCCTCGTCAGAAACTGGTAACGAGGTTGTTGCTCGACTTCGCCGTCTAGATCGAGATGATCCCCTTGGGCTATGGGGTCTGCTGGTAAGAGGAATAGGCGGTGGCGCGGCGTCGGAGGTCGACATCATGGTAGTGGCAATGACAATGAATATTAGCTTATGAACTACTGCCACGTAAGCACCACTTCAAATTGGGTCCTTCAAGCGAACCCCGATACACTGGCCAGGTGACCCAACGATACAATGTCCTTAATGGAGGACCAATCGTTGCTGCACAAACTCGATGCTGCCGTCCCCCAGTTCGATGCGTTCCCGAAACTACCCTCCTCGTACAAAAGTCGTTCAGAATCCCGAGGCTTCTTCACTCTTTTAGTCGCTCTCGTCGCTTTCTTGCTCGTTTTAAATGACCTTGGGGAGTACATATGGGGCTGGCCTGATTATGAGTTCAGTGTCGACCCACATGCAGCAAGTTATATGTATGTGAATGTCGACATGGTCGTCAACATGCCCTGCGAATGTCAGTAACTTGCACCATCATCATCCTATGTGCAACCTCTCTTGCAGTGGCTGAAACATTCCAATTACACAGTTCTAAGCGTCGACATCAAAGATGCTCTTGGTGACCGCCTGTTCCTCAGCAAGGGTTTTCATCGTGATGGGGTACATCCTCTACCTACTCCCTTCACCAAGCGTACACTGAATCAATAATTACAGACTGTTTTTGACATTGGCCAAGCAACGACTTTGAAGTGAGTTTCTGCTATCGGTCACATTATTACAGGTTGTGATTTGTGATACTGCAGAGAACATGCAAAAGCTCTATCGGCCCGTCAGGCCATAGCACAGTCCAGGAAGTCAAGAGGACTCTTTTCATTCTTTAGGAGCGGACCACCCGACTTTCGTCCGACTTACAACCATCAAAAGGATGGGTCAGCGTGCAGAATTTATGGTTCTCTGGCTATTAAGAAAGTCACCGGTACGCGAGCGTCTCTCGAGGGACCGTTTTCAGTCAACTTATGCATCAATAGCCAACCTGCACATTACAACTGCGGGCCACGGATATGCCAGTTCTGTCCACGTAGATCACAACAGTGAGTATTTCGTTAGGTATGTGGATTGTATTAACGTGTCATCTAGAAATGAATCTGTCTCATGTCATCACGGAATTTTCGTTTGGACCATATTTTCCGGACATCGCCCAGCCTTTGGATTATTCGTTTGAGATAGCCAACCAGCGTATGTCTCCTTTTTTTTGTTTGTTCGTCCATCGTTAAGGCACACCTGATTCCGCAGCATTCATGGCGTATCAGTATTTCCTGCATATCGTTCCCACAACATACATCGCCCCACGTAGCTCGCCTCTGGACACCAACCAATACAGTGTCACCCATTATACTCGTTCTTTTGATCATGGCGGCGGCATACCCGGGATCTTCTTCAAATTTGACCTTGACCCGATGGTTATCTCGATACACCAACGCACGACCTCGTTCGTCCAGCTTATGATTAGGTCCGTCCCAACTATCCATCCACAACTTCCTACTACCCTAATGGAAACATTTGTATAGATGCGTCGGTGTGATTGGCGGTGTTTTCACCTGCGCCTCGTATTTCCTTCGCGTCACCGTCCGAGCTGTCGAGGCAGTCTCGGGCTCAAACAATACTTCGGGCATCGTCGCAGCAGAAGCCACCGGAGTCCGCAAACGATGGACAGGTGGCACCCTCCGTGCCAGACCAGTCCAAAACCGAGCCAGCTGGATCGCAGAGGGTGCACCGTCCCCATCCCCCTCGTACGCAAGCTATGCGACTACCGCGTCTCCAGGATTCCCACCGCAGAATGCGTATCCCTACTCACCGTACTTGTCTACTTCGTCGGGGCTTCCGCAAACTGGGTCTGTTCCCCCAACTCCTAATATGGGTATCGGCATTGGGATGCCGGGGCCTTCTTCGTTTGGGCCGCCCCCTGCACGAGGGCATGTACATTCCAGTTCGGTCGGTGGTAGTGTGTCTATGGGTTCAAGGAGTGTTAGTGCTGGATTGACTTCATTTCCTGGTACTCCTCATTCGCACTCTGCTGTGCTACCGCCGCCCCCTACGCCTGGTGCACAAACGGGTCCACTTGCACCTCCTTCAGGAGGTAAGAAGGATGACTGAATATAAGTCTCACGCGTTTCACAGGTACTTGTGAAACAATATGTATTTGCATTTTTTGATCGTTCGTGTTGATGATGAATAGATGATCAGTGATCGTTGTATACTTGTCCGTGCAACAGTTCAGCAAAATTGGTGCGTTAAGGTTGCTTACCGATTGATATAAATCAGCTCGGCTTGTATATCTACCTGGTCTCTTAAAACAGCGTCTTGACGATTCCCCTTGATGTTGTGACTGGATCCTTTCCCAAAACCAGGCCTCCTCTGCAGGTTCCTACCGTGACGAGTGTGGACAGCTGGACCGAACGCTGAAACATAGCAGTGACTGAATTTTAGTATTAACAATGATGGATAGCAACGAGAATCCTTTGAGATCACCAGAGTTAATATCATTCGGAATACTCGAGATCATCATCAACACTAGCGTTCGCAACACGCCGCGTCCCTTGTCCCCGGGTTAATACAAATCTAACTGAAAGAGCACGCATAGCAAACTCACTTCTGCTTTTCTTTCGTGGCTGGGGAGGTTGAAGCAAGATATCGTCGTAGGTGGATGTCAGTGCGGCATACTTTTCCTTGGCTGCAGCTACCACGCCCATTCTCTGGATGACTGCTTCATCCATGTCGTTAGACGACTCGATCATCATATTTCTGGTCAAGAATGCATACCATTAGAAGCGTTAGATGAAGAATATATCTTCCGAAGCCGCTTTTCTGTATTTGATAGGACACTGCGTCTCGTAAAGAAATTGTCACCGTTCGTTGAACCAAATAGAACCTACGCTTGGTCAACAACCCCATGGACAGCGAGCGAAGCGACGACGTCTTCCCAATTCATGGGGAACAGTCTTGTCTGCATGCTTGCAGCTGTCGACGGTCTTTGATCGGCCAAGACGTTGAGGATATGGGCCAGCAGTGCTCCGATATCTCTGACAAGTAGATGAGCAGCAGAAGGGTGTAGGTTGTCGATGTTGGTGGAAGTGATATCTGAGCTTGATTCTCCAACCTCCTTGGCCTCTTCATCGTCCTGCAGCTGTTGAAAGACTGATTCACTGAGTACCATAATTTCGTCGTCCAGCCGCCATTCAGGAACGGGGCAGTCTAGCAGGGGCCACCGAGTCCATGTATCCCTCTCCGAGTCCTCCTGTTGTCTTCGCTGTGCTGCATATTGGAGAAGATGGTTTGTTAGATCGAGTGTCCTAGTTGTTCTTAGCGCTCTAATGAGGTTTGTGTATTCTGTTAGTTCTGTATGGAGTGGAGCGGGGACTGCGACGCGTTTCACCATGACCGTGGAGAAAAGGACAAATAAATCTTTCTTCCACATGCCTCCAACTCACAATTCGGTTTTATCAACTGCACTCAAAACCCCTGCAATCGAGCAGCTCCGAAATAAACGCATCGTGCTTGCATCTGCGAGTCCGCGGCGGAAAGAAATCCTACGCACGCTCGTATGTGACCAGAATCAGACCTCGACCTCATTGATGATCATAAATAGGGCCTTGAGCCAGAGATCATACCCTCCACATTCAAAGAGGACCTCCCCGTATCCTCGTTTGACGGGATCTATGAATATCCAGTCGCAACAGCAACATACAAGGCTGTCGAGGTCTACGTGCGGCTCGTGGTGCGTAAACATGCACATTTCCGTGGTATATCATTCATGTCAACGCATCTCCCAGGAAACGAACCCAGATGATCCGCCTGATCTAGTAATAGGTGGTACGCTTACCGCGTATTTCTCAATTCCATGCCTTGTCTACTCGTGTGTGTAGCTGACACGGTGGTGCTGACACGGGCGTTGCCCGCAACGACGCTGGAAATGGAGATCGGCACAGACGCGCATCCGGAACTACTGGAAAAGCCTGTCTCAAAAGACGACAACCTCCGGATGCTGCTCGATCTGAACGGGAACGTATGCGAGGTTGTTACTGGTGTATCATTAGGTACGGCTTCGTCACAGGCCCAGTATTTATCTGTCTACCGCACGGCTCATCGTGGACTTCGTAACAGTATACCCAATACTCACGGCCCCTGGTTATGCCATCAAGTGGGTATATCATCAATGCTTCTCTAGTCTTGACGAATCTCTCACCTTACAATAGATCGTTTGACGAACGCTCTCTCGTACATTTTGCGGAAAATCCTCTACACCTTCTCAAAGCCTATGCCGAATATGGCGAGGGCCTCGATCGCGCCGGGGGGTTTGCCGTGCAGGTTTGCCCTTTCGCTCTTTGGAATTCAGTCCTGAACTCATACTTTTGACTCAGGGACTAGGGGCTCTTCTCATCCGCAAGATTGATGGAGACTTCCACAACATTGTCGGGTTTCCTGGAGCTGCGTTTTTCAAGATGCTGGATTTATTAGTAGAAGAGGATGAAGACTTCTTGGCAATTTGATCTGAACCCTCCAGTTATCTGGAGTCAACGTCTTCTACTGTGCGTACCCAGCATAACAAATGCAGGAGGCTGGTCGCGGATCGACGGAGTTGCGTAGAGCTCTAGAGCCTGCAAATATTCGTATCATAGCATGTGTCGTGACCTATTAAATAAGTACAGTAACGATACAGAGCTTTCCCTTCCGTCGACACTCTGGGTTACACATACACTTAAGTATTAAAGTGCGATAGACATCCTGATGCGCTGCTACCTAAGCTCTGTAACTTCGCAGCCACCAATATTCCCAAAACCTTTCTCGTGATCCCCATCGTGCGGGATACGGTATGTGGAGTGTTCCGAGATGTCGAGTACGGGCGAATTAACAGCTCCACGATTCATGAAGGGTGTATACGTCCGCTCACTGCTCGATAGATTTCTACCATGAGATAAGCCCGCCGGTCCGTCACCTCCGCCACCATGCATCTGAGCACGGTGAGGGGCTTGGGCTTGGGCCGTTCCAGAAGCCCAAATAGTCGCACCCAACACTCCGATAACGCTGACATACCCATTAACAAGTAAAAGCATTGTCGTCGTAAGATATGACGAGTCCGTCGTGATGCATATGATCTGCCCAATGTTGAATATAACAGGGAAAACGAAATTAGCAGCTGAGATCAAGAATATCTGCCTTATTCGGCGTCCAAAGCTACCACCTTGAGCCGCATTAGGTTTGCAAAACTTTGACGGAGTAAGAGGGAAGATGGAACGTACTTGATTTGATTGTTGATACCCTGGAGCTGTGAGAATATAGCTTATACAGGAAGAAGCCTGATGAATACCTTACGCAGTGTTAGATGTCCATCAATGATCACTAGGAACGAGGCTTACTGACATGTTGTCGACCACTTGCAACGCCCACTCAGCAGTGATATAGTGGTTTTTAAACCAGTCCGCTACAGGACCGAATTCCGCAAAACCAGTATAGTAATTGTGCAAGAACAACGACTATAATCAATGAGGATGTTGCTGCAAGCACGTGCAGAAATACGCAGACGTACCACAAGCACTAGACGTCCGACCTTGACGCATATTGGAAGCACAAGGACTTTTGCTACGGTACGCAGCGGGGTGGAATTGATCGGATAGAAAGCAAGGAGACGATAGAGAAGTATCGAATCATAAAACAAGGGAGAGAGCAGAGCAAAAAATGCAAACGTGAAGCATATGCCTAACGACGGCAAAGGCGAGAACGGCTCCAACACCCCCAACGCATTCAAATAGCCATTCAACGTTCCAGTGACCAATGCGATGCAGATAGCGAGTACGTTGAGTTTGAACACCAGAAGTTTCCGTGACGATGGAGTAGAGAACGCGAATAGCATCGCCAGCAGTGTCACCAGACATGCGCAGAACGGAGTTATGCCAACCACGAGAACGAACTGGGGTCGGACATACTCGATGAACGCCGATATAATTGTTTGATAATCGGAAGACTGGGACATTCTTGTGCTGCTGTCAAACTTGAAACGATTGGTCTCCTGAATCCCTGGGGCGGAATGGATACCCAGAGTCTTCCTCCTGCCATCCTATTAGTATGAACATCAGCACAGTGGATTAGATCGGGAGTTATGGGCAAATAGCGAATGACAACGATTGCAAGGCAGTGCATAATGACCATTCGAAGGCTACGAAACCTGTGTCCATAATGAAATGCTTTCGCACACTTCAGTGATACCGACACTTGGCTGAACAAATGAGGGGAATGCGCAGCACGAGGCAGCATGCATTGATCAAGAATAGTTATTCCAAAAAATGGAAATGTAAAAAGTTCAACCACCTCACTGGCACTCAGCGACCAAGCATCATCACTGACCTACTACGAACATTGAAAACACAAGGCGAATGAGCAATTTTGGAGGTAGTTGTGTGGTACCACACCGTCTCAACAATCATTTAGGACCGCTTGGTCCAAGCTGCCTTCGGGTCATGATAGATCTTGGCTAAAAGGGGATGCAATCTTCTCGTTGCCTCGGTCACAGCCAAAAGCACAGCCTTTCATCTTTGACCTTGATGGTACTACCCAAAATGCCCTGTCATGATCAAAATTGCATGTGTAAGAACACGCCATACGTAGAACTTTGATCACACATATGTTATCTCCAGTGCCTGATATCACTATCAAGATATCAGTTCAACCAAGTGTTTGTCAAAGGTGCATACTATCACCTTGTTTAACAAGGTCACTGTAACTGGAAATTATTCGCTTCTTTTCGTCATCGCGAATAGTTTCAACAAGCACCCGAGGTCCGCGTGTTAAAGGTTTGCACTGAAGAGATGCAATGGTTATCATTTGTTGGTAAATTGTTGTGTCATTGTCAAGCTCTGTACTATGTACTATCACTTGACTGGTATTGCAAAATGACACGGAGATGCAAAACACTAACTACAACACGCAACACTTCAATCCAAGCCAAGCAGTCATACATAGAGCATGTTATACTATATATCAAGAGGGTTATATCCTTTTTTTTCAATAAAATACGTCTGTGCACGAGCAGGACACCATTAACTGCTCCAAAGGGGCTATTTTCAGAACAACTCGTCAGGG
>Ga0307516_10009289_pt1 | contig 10990 bp, 16 predicted proteins | sample 19_EM_MG_FD_203310 | JGI IMG/M metagenome (GOLD analysis project Ga0307516, IMG submission 203310) | Populus trichocarpa ectomycorrhiza microbial communities from riparian zone in the Pacific Northwest, United States - 19_EM | ecosystem: Host-associated > Plants > Roots > Unclassified | place...
AAACTCTCATCATACCTCTACTTCATCTATTGTCATTACAATATATATCAGATTGTAGACTGAATAATTATTAAGCCTCTCCTCACAAGGCATTGTGTGTGATGTGGGTAACCTCTAGTTACCATAAAAAGTAAATATTGATGAATTATGTAATCTGGTCATGTGAGTCAAAATAAATGATATAAAAGGAAAGGAACAAATGCTGACACAGAGTCACACTTTAACATAATTGCTGTATAGCACTCACTGAGGCACTTTGCAATTGTAGTAATCTTTTTATTTGGTGTAGGAACCTACTTGGGCCCACTTAACATGGTTAGCATGGGGTGATTGCTGACATAATCAGTAAGCCTTAAGATTAGGTCATCCTATTAACCTTGTGCTAGTAGTTGAGATGTCTAGGAGGCTCAGGGCACAGAGTGGCCCTGACAGTATAGTTATATTAAACTCCTGCAATCCTACTACATTGAACCATTTAACCAGCTGCCGTAGGGTAGAGTGGTACTATGTGACCCTGTTTGCATATACTCTGAATATACCCAAAACAGATCATCCTCCAAAACTGATGCCCCATCACCAACCATTACAGATGCCTGATAGACATCCCAATCCCCTCTCTCTACTGTTGCACTTGGCCAATCTAGTGAACCTTGGTATTGATTGATGTACCTAGAGAAGTTCTTGAGCTACCCCCTCATGTCAAAATTGCAAGGCTTACCCCTGGTACTCAGCCTGTTCCTCCTCAGAGACAACTGGGTCAAGCAGCTGATATGCTAAAATCCCAGTGGAGTTTCGAGCAACTTCAGGCTCCTGTGGGACATCAACTCCATTTAGCCTCACCCCCTTTCCACCTACAACCTTGGTCCCAGTAAATCTCTTGACACCATCCACACCCCTAATTTGTATTGTCAGCCTGGTGGTGAATATGAAGTAGTTTTTGATGATACCTTGGTGAATGGCTTGAAAGTTGAGCGTGAGGAAGGAACGGGCTAGTGTTGACATCCTTGGCAGTTTTCCTGGACAACATTAGTGACAATGTTAGAAACCCCACCCTGGATCCTTACCCCGGTAACTTGAGTGTGCTGTTCATCGAATACACAAAGTGTTTGCCCAAAGACGTGAAGAGAAGAGGCCGGTAATACTCAACCCAGAATTCACTTTTGGAGTCCGTGAATTTGACCATTCCCGCCCTACATTCAGCATATTCATATGCTGGTTCCAGGTTTTTTTCACTAAACCAGATCTGATAACCGCTCCTCCGAGGGGGTTGCATCGTGGCACGGTCGGTGTGGACGTCAAGAAATAGATTTATCGCTGCCTGCTTATCGGCATCTGCGAATCCATCAAACTATGAGGGACACCCACCAAATAACAACGCTCACCTAATAGGGAATTGGTATAAAACCTCCGAAGGTTCTCGATGATGTCTCTAGAATGGCTGTTCCAATGAAGCATCCGGCGGTAGGTCTCTACCCGGTTCACGAGCGCGCTCCCAGTATACTGCAACGCAAGCGCTAGAAACGATGAGCATCCAATCAAGTGCTCAACTCCAGGCTTACTGTCACCGTGATCGTGGTACATCTCAGTCAGCATGTTGACTGCATCCGAGTCAAAAGGAAGGTTGGGACTATTCACAATGCCTAGGGCGTATAGCTGGTGCCCGAATGCGCGCTTTCCGAGGACAAATTGAGCAGCGTTGGTTCTGTCCAGACAATCCACGCAATTTGTCCGACATATCCCATTTTGGAGCAGCATTGTTGAACGCCACCCTGAATGTGGGCTCCTAAAATCCGTGAGCCGAGGATACTACACAAAGGTAGGTTCAACATCGCAACGCACGGTTCTGACTCTTCCACATGAGAATAAGGCTCAGAACCAGAGTGGAAAAAACCTGTCGTCTGTATCGACTCCTCTGCAATATCTTCGAGGTAGCTGATAACATCTTGGGTTTTCCTAGCCTTTGTCAGTGGATGGAGCGAACGTAAGGCGGCAAACACCGACTCTTTGTACGCTCGCGACATATCCCAGGCCCGATATATCATCTTCTTGCCGTGCGGTAAAAACTGATTTAAGTATTCGACGCACTGGGTATATTCATCCAAGAGTTTGGACTCCCTCGGCTGCGGTTCGCGCTTCTTAATGAGATTCAGTATTGTGATCGGGGTGCCATATCGTTGGAAGAGATTATCGAAGTGCAAGGAAGCCGCAGTGTAGAACGGATCGACGACGCTAACTGATAGAAATTAAAGCTCCCGCTGTCTGTATACCCACATACGTACTTTCAATGGGGGGCCTTGGACTCATGCTCGTGGTATCCTGTGTCCAGTATACGGGGATGCTTCCGCGGTACTGATGGGACCTAAGTCAGCGTATTGCCGTTGTCACATCACACCGTACCGCAATTGACCTGGACGTAGCTCGTGTATTTCGGGCTTGGACGACGTCCACCGTCGACTCGATACTTTGCAGGGAAATGGAACGGCGTTGTTAGTGCCTCGGACACGATTTGCTCTGTTTCGACCTCATTTGCCACGTTCCCCTGGGTACCAATGTCGTCAAGCAGAAGCGTCCGGGTACCACGCACATACCTCATCGTTCACACCTCGTTTTAAGTAACGGGCACCAGCATAGTGACGAGATCGCCTCGCTATCAGAGTTATGAAAACAACGCGACCAAGGACTGTTAGCTCTAAGGAGAACGTGAGTGAGTTTCACCCGGGAGTAATGAAATCATCACTCACTCGCTTGGTCTACGTGACCGTGTATCATGGGCAACAGCCAGTGCACCTTAGCAGCATCGCCTGGAGTTGGGAACGGGGCCATAAGCATCCGATAGTTCCAAGTGAACCGATCGTTGAAACGCAAATGGTCATGATCCGCGTGTGATTTTGTCAGATTATGCTGCAGCGTGGACGTTATGTCGTAGGTGTAACTTCTTCACGTTTAATGCACTTGTGATAATGGCATACGTTGAGCTACACACCTGAAGTAGAAATTTTTGGACATATCCACCTGCTTGAACATATTCATGAGCCTATTTTCTTCGGAAACCCTTTCCACGCGGTGATTATGGCAGATTGGAAGGATTTCGGTGCTTTCACAATGATACACGTAGTGTCCACCTAACAGGGCGACCACGGACCTCTTCGTAATGAGGATCATGTACCACCCCGAGGTGAACCTGACAAAACCTTGAACTATCGTCAACGAGAGCGAGTTTTCTAAACAAGGGGATTTACCCGCGATGCCAAAAAACACTCGAGCCCTCCCCAACCCACCGGAGGACCTGTTTCCGTCTTCGAGCATCTTCAGCATCGCGCTCATCTGCTTCCCAGTGTACACTGCCTCGTCCTCGAACACTGACAACTCGTCCTGGGAGGTCCGGTCGATCTTGATTATACGATGGCGGGAGTCGGTAGTGTTCGACGCGATGACAAAGTAACGGAGTCTGTTTTCATAGAGGATGAACTTGTTAAAAGCGAGGTGTTGGTCTGTCAGATAAGGTGGCCGAGACGGAAGGGAGGGTGGTCTTGTGTGTATATCCCTCGGATAAGTCGCCGGGGTCGAGCATCCCGCCTCGCTCAGGGTGGTAGTTGGCGAACCTGCCGGAAGGGCCATAAGGCAACTCGATCACGCTGAGCCAACCGACACTGGACATCACAATAATGGCCGACGCTGATAAGCCTGGACTCGGTATCCCTCCCTTTGACGAGGTAACCCGGCCGGCTGCCCAGGTTGAATTATTGTTCTCATACCTTCTTTTCGCAGACGAGGCTTTCTGAGGATGACAAGGAAATAATACTCTTCCAATGGCTTGCTTCCACCCAACGATCTTTGGAAGACGCAACGCCTGTAAGCCCTGGCTCCTAGTTAACTACCACTTGAGCCATCGCCCACCTCCACTAGGGCATCCTCAAGGCGTCCCATTCGGAACTTCTGGAGCCACTCATTAGAACTATTGAGGCCCCAGACCCTTATCCTCCCCCAAGCCGGCCCTTCCGGAGGCTCGTAGCCCAATGTCTCCTTCTCCTGTTCAGCCGCGGGGAATCCAAGGGACTCTTTGACTCTGTACAACGGCTACTGAAGCTCGTTGGAGATATAAAACCACCGATAAACGACGCGCCTAAAGCGTAGGTTCCCTGTGGTGATCTCTTCGTTCCGTCTGTCTTACATTTGGTAGTGCTGCACTCTATGTGATAGGGGAGCTGATGGCCTCCTTTGGTTCTCAAGTATGCTGTATCATTGCACCATCCGTCTTTCTGACTAGCAGCCCTGGCAGATCATGTCACTAATGAACGACATCACGGTCGCCGTGATGAAAATTTCAAAGTCTACATCCGTAATCGCTCATAATAACGCACCACTTCCCCCGGAGCTGACAGTCTACTTTCTAGTTTTCAACGTTGATTCGCTACCATGCCCTCTTGTGCCTCTCAAAGTCCCTGAAAAGCGCAAGACGTGCGGTCGCTGATGCATCACTCCGAGATATTACGAAGTTGGTGAAAGCCAGTATCCTCGACAAATCGCTCCCTATCGAGCGGGCGACCACAGAGGTAGCTTCGACCTTGTATACTTGTTTGTTTCGCTCACCTTCGGTAGGTCATAACTGCTCTTTACCCGATCGACTCACCCCTCAAGACTGTAGTCGAAGTCGAAACGTTTATCAACCTCTGCGTCAAATCTTTGGATGCGGCTGACAGATCGACCCGACGGCACCTCGCTAGTCTAGCCGGTTGCGTCCTCGCTTCGACTCAAGAAGAACGTGAGGTTTTACAGCACGAGCCTCCGAAAAGGGCCAAAGGCCAATCAGAAGATAAGGACCAGATTACTTCCTCGTCTATCAATCCCAGTGAGAGCAAGAGTCGTTTACTTACTCCCACAGAGATGCTCCACCAACTCTCGGCCCACCTTAGCAAAGCCCCGGTCGGCAGGAAGGCGTTGGTTGGCCTGTGCGAGATGTATGCTTCTCTCTTGCTTTCCCTCGATTCCGAATATGTCGAAAAGAATTACGCTATCATCGTCGCCCACTTCACGAACGAGTTTATCGCAAACCCTCGTATCACATCTACTCGGCAGGACGCGCTTCTTATCAGGACCCTCATCGGAGCGTTGCTTCGAGAACTGATCGGGGTCCGCCTGCTTAGCGAACAGGGACAGACAGCGGCTATCCAAGAGCTGTCGGGTTCATACCTGAAACGCTGGCCAGCATTGATGCCCGGTCAGGCAGAGCCCTCTGCTCTGGCACTGACCGTGGCGCTGATAGAGGTCGCTGGATTACTTCGACAACTAGGGAATTCTCCTCCTCCAGTTCAGGTGAGTCTCTCTCTCCTACATCAAGGCGGTCACATGAAGCATCATTCAGGATGCCCTGTCTGATCCCCTCGTCACCCTCCTCTCCCACCCCAACCACACCACACGCATAAGCGCCGCATGGGCGCTACAGTGCTTTTGTTACGCCACCCCGTTGCGACTCCCCAAGATCATCCTCACCGTGGCCGAGAAACTACAACGAGACCTTACGTTGCTCGCCTCCCCAACCGCACCTCCAGATGTCCACTTCCGAGCCCTGGGTTATGCCTATGGGCTGGGAGGGCTGCTATCCATCATCCCCGACCGACCACTGTACGTCTCCTACGATATAAGTGCGAAGGTGTTGGATATGGCCATACAAGTCCTCAAACGTGCCGGGGAGCATGACCTTCAAGTTGCCGCCGTCGAGGTGGAGGTCTCCTGGACCCTCATTGCATCTTTGATGACCCTGGGGCCAAACTTCGTGCAAACACATCTACCACAGCTTCTTGTGCTGTGGAGGAATGCCTTGCCCAAACCTACGAGCAAGGACGCCACGAGCGCTTCTGGGAGAAACTCCCTCGAATGGTCGTTCTTACTCCACGTCAGAGAGAGTGCTCTGGGTGCCATATTATGCTTCTTGCGACATAACAACCCTGTCCTTGTCTCTCTTGATGTTGCACGGCGGCTTTCCTCCTTGTTGAACAACGCCCTACAATTTGCTACGGCCTTCCTCGCGCAGGCTAATGACGAACAACTCGACCAACCAGTAACTTCAAAGGACAGGGTGGGACTAACACTCCGTACACGAGAATCACTTCTTCGCCGACGCGTTTACCAGTGCTTTTCGTCCATTGGCTTCACCGGCATTACAGAAGCCACACAATCTAGTCTTTTACAGTCAACGATCGCCCTGTTCGCCTCCGCGGATGGTTATGCGGGTTCACCGGTGCAAGCGGCCATCGCATCGAGCTCCGTGTCATCCAATTCGATTTGGCAAAGTACTGATGGCTACGCCTACGGCCTCGCATACTCCGATACGCAAGTCGAGGGCGGGGAGCTCGCTGATAAGAAAAACTCCAACAAGGACGTTGTCGAAACGTACTTCAATGAACTGGTGCATATTACTGCGGCTCCTTGACTTCTCCACAATTGACCGCGCACATTCTAGCTGGCCAGGCCGATTCTCGGTTCTTGTGAACATGATCCTCTTACTCTTTGGGAATCGCGCCCTTCCAGCACTCACAAAACTTGGCCATTACCTCCCCCTCCTATAACGTCCGTGGTTGACCACGCAATTCAGTTATTCTCACTACTTTTACCGATTCAAGATCCGGAGTCCGCCGCCCGTGTAGTTAAAGAGCTTGTGGATTCCACCAGAAGCGCGAAGTTAGATCGAAATGCTGGCCGACGCGCTGCTGTTTTAATCAATGGGAACGTCGCCCTCTGTCTCGCCCTTCGTACTGCTTCCAGCAACGTGCGACAGGGCAAGGAAGCGTTGGGTAACTCAAAAGTTACAAACATCTTATCTGGATTCTTGAAGGTGCTTCGTTTGCAACCTGTTGTACCTACCAGTCGTTAACCCCCAACGCAGGAATCACTCACGAATGGGGATCCCCTCCTCCGTTTAACGAGCAGCGAATCGATCGGTCGTCTATCGAGCTTGGCAGGCACTGCGTTCATGACAAGCCAAATCAAGATGCTCGTGGATGAAATCGTTTCGAATCGAGACCCAAATAGTAGGTCTGGTTGCGCTACTGCATTCGGCACCATCCACGCCCATGTCGGGAGTCTGGCGGCCGGCCCACTGCTCAAAACCTCGGTTAACATGCTGATGTCCCTCAGCAACGACCCCCACCCCCTCGTACACTTCTGGGCCATCAAATCCCTGGCTAAGGTTATCGACTCCGCAAGCCTGGCGTATGCACCGTTTATACCGAGTACCCTTGGTATGCTCTTCAAGGTCTACACCCTCGACTCCCACGAAGCAGAGGGGGGAACGTTACCCTATGCGAACATCAGTGGAGACCTCCCGACCTACGAAACTGTTTGCCAAGTGATCGATGGGGTCATTACGGTCCTAGGCCCTGATATACAAGAGTCCACTCGCACCAGGACCCTGGTGATCGACCTCGTTCGATCCTTCCTTACTGAGGAAGATGAAGGAATTTGCGTGGAAGCAATTAAGTGCATCCAACACTTCTTGATGTTCGCCACAGAACACGCCCGCATACCATCACTTGTCTCTCAGTTCAGGATTCATATGTTGTCCCCTCGCACGTCCCTAAAGGTTGCCTCAATCAACGCTCTCTATCAGCTCGTGCAGAGGGATGCTATATCAATGTCCAAGCTTGGTGGCGATCAGCTTGTAGAAGAGTTATTCGGAATGCTTGACAATGATCCCTCTATTGAGGGAGTGCGCAATGTGATTCTAGCATGGCTCCAACAGACCGCTATTCACAACCCTTCCGCGTGGATCGACCTGTGCCAGCGGATCATGTCGAGGACCATCACGACACAACGCATCGCTGAATCTGTCGGCGCTGGAGCCGCACTTCAAGACGACGAAGGGGAATCCTTGAGCATCGGAATGTCCCAGGACTCTACAACCTCGAGCCGAGGGTACACCCCTTCTCGATGTAGGACACAACTGTTTGCTCTGCAGTGCCTACACGATATTTGTGGGATCGTGGGAAGGTCCGGACGTCAAGAACACATCAGCCTCCCCTACGCGAAGCTGAATGGAATCCCCACCCACGGACTCCTCGTAACGCGCGTCCCGGACTTGATTAAGATGGCTTTCACCGCCTCTGCAGCCTATGTACCAGAGATTAGATTGGAGGGCCTAAAGGTTTTGCGTGATGTGATTGAAGTATGGTCTTTGTAAACATGGATATGACCTTGGACAACGGCTGACGATCACTAGGTCTTTGCGACGTCACCTGATCCACTCTACACGGATGCTCTACTTTTGGAACAGCACCAGGCCCCTATCACAGCAGCACTCACCCCGGCCTTCTCCTCAGACACTACTCCTGAAATCCTGGCTCTCGCGATAGAAACATGTGCCGTGTTCGTGGGGTGCGGTGTAGTGAAGGATGTGGGACGGATGGGTAGAATTCTCAAGCACCTCACTTCCGCATTGGAACAGTCGAAAGGTAACTTCGTCAGGTTCCCCGACGTGCGAGCGTTCAGTTCACAATGATATAGAAACCGGGACGCTGTCCCTCGGAGACGCGGGGGAGCTGAGCCCGAACGCTTCGGTGATGCTCCGGATTGCAGCTCTTTCCGCTTGGGCGGAGCTTGCGATTGCCAGCGCTGCGCAAGGATACCTCAAAGAGTTGATTAATCCATACCGATCATCCCTCGCTTCGTTATGGGTGGCGTCGCTTCGGGATTATGCCAGCGTGAGGGCGGATACGGAAGTGCTCCAGGAGGATACACCGGCGACTTTGGATGTATCATACACGAACCTTGGGAAGGAAGTACTGTTGCCTGTAAGTCGCGCAACTTTATGTGTTGAACAACTGTTCACTAGGATGTTAGTACTACCATACTGCCTGGCCGGTCATCCTTGAGGCCATCGCTACCGCGATGCATGATGATGACACCCACATCCTCGCGGCTATGGATGGAAGGGAGACCGTAGCGAACGGGGCACCTCAACCTACCCCACGGACGGAACCGACTGGCCTTTTCTTCGTGATATTTGGCCTCGTATACGAGGCCCTGGCATCTCCCGATGGTGACAGTGGCTCGGGACACCGGACGATCTCAGCAATTGCCCTGAAGTGTTTAAGGTACCTCGTCAGACCCCAATACTCCGGACATAGCTTGCTCGATCAGGCGAACTTTGACGAGCTGGTTAGCCTGTTCTACCGCATGACCATCACAGAGCCACCTACAGTGGTAGTGCATCTTCTGGAGGTGATTTCTTCGCTCGTTGTGAGCCAGGGCACGAGGCTTGCCGAGTTGGACGCTCTCGCAGTCACCGGGTGAGGTTTATTTTGTCCCCGATGGATGCAAACTAAATCGCTATAGGAATACCACACCCACGACGGCGGTCTCTCCCAGCGCGCCGCGCGCACAGTGCCTGAGGTTGTGCACATTCATTCTCAAACGCGCATACGCCACAGGCGGCGACAGCTCCCGTACGTCCATCGACTTGTCCGTTTTGTGAGGTGAGACAGACATCCTGCTCCAGCGGATCGCGTCAAGCTCGTCGGCGTCGGATTTGATAGTTACATTACCATCATGAGAACGTTCCCGCCTACGATGCAGAGCGAACTCCGTACGGTTGGGGTATACCTCTATGGTGGTGGGTTCCACCGCATTACAAGAGCTGCACGACAAAGCCCTGAGTTTTAACCCCGTCAGAACTCCTCAAGAACGAGACGTCAATCGTAGACTTTGCCAGCCCAACCCTCCCAGCCCTCAAATCACTCTTGGACGTGCCTAGAGAGTTTGCGGACCCGTCAGAGAGATACGCGAAACTTGTACATGGCATCCTCTCGGCCTGTCTTGTCAACGTCGATCACATGAGGTGGGTGCTTCGTGCATTGCCAGCCCACTCTTCTCACTCTCCTCTCATAGTGGGCGTCAAGGAGCGTCTTCAATGCGCAAAATCCAGAACAACCTGTTGGCATCCGTTCTTGTCCTCACCATTGTTCCCGTCACAGTCAAAGTCAGCCAGGCAGCGATCGATCACTGTTGCTTCCTTATCTGCCAGAAGTTGACAGTAGACGAGGTAAATTTCCCCGACGTACTACTTCAAGGGTTTGACATCAGTACCTCCGGTTCAGGTTTCATTGACCGCGGCTCACTGTGCGAAAACATTGATCACCGCCGCCGCCTCCGGGAACCAGCTCCTACGGCAGTGCACGAGGTTATTGCTGCCAGGGCTGATCGAGTTCGTCGCACAGAGCGCCGGAGCCGTTGAGGGAGGAATATTACCGGACATGCGGCTGGCGGCGTTAAACGAAGTCTGGAAAGCATTCTCGCTCTTTTTTGCGTCGGTGCCGGAAGATTTGCGTGAGTCACTCGAGCCAATGCCAGACCCAGCCAGGTGCTCAACATTCTTACTCCAGGTGTACGGTTGTTGTGTGTCCTATTGCCGACAGCGACACTGGTACTGGATCCAAACTGCTCACCGCCGTCCACACTGCATACGCAAGGTATAACGCACCTGCTGTCGTATGCGACATTAGCCCCAGTCGCGTTCAAGGAGGCTACTGGGACGCTCTCGAGCACCACGAGGGACATATTGGAGATGTCGATCAGACAAGCGGTTGGAGGGATGGGCGGGGCAAAACAAACTCAGGCAACGAAACCGCAGATATCGCTGAGGTCGTTCTGATCGTAGACTTACACGCAACTTGTACGTCGTGAATACTAGCAGGGATGACGGGCAGCGACCGTTGAATCACGTGATCCGACGAGGAATGGTTACCATGATGACGGTCGCGACACGTTTGAGGCAGCTAATAGCTTGTTCTCTCTCCTCGTCCTTCACCCTCTTTCCTTTCGAATCCTCTGGGAGGATCTTCTACTTTCATTTCAAGCCCTTTCTCGTCGTTTTTTTGGAAGACATGCAGTTTTTCTTCGTGGTAGCGGTGCTGGCATTGCTTGCCAACACAGGTGGGAAACCACCGCTCGGGAAAGGAGCAGAGAGCTTATGAATGGGACAGGACTCAGCCTCAAA
>Ga0307516_10009290_pt1 | contig 10989 bp, 17 predicted proteins | sample 19_EM_MG_FD_203310 | JGI IMG/M metagenome (GOLD analysis project Ga0307516, IMG submission 203310) | Populus trichocarpa ectomycorrhiza microbial communities from riparian zone in the Pacific Northwest, United States - 19_EM | ecosystem: Host-associated > Plants > Roots > Unclassified | place...
CCCTGCTAGCCGGATATCTCCTCCTCTCGGTCCGACCGTATACATAATCGATTAATCCCCGGTCACAAGCCCGCCCCGTCCAAGACCGCCGACGACCGTTCCTTGATACTTGATCGCCACCTCCTTTTCAAGTCCAATGGAGAACCCCCACAACGAAAGACAAGCAATCCTCCTCCAGCGCATCGTAAAGAGCGTCGTACGTCCACCCTCCTCGTGTCTTGCCATTGGAAGCCCGTCCAAATGAAATCACAGACTAAATGCAACGACATCTTTCAAGAGCTCAACCAATGCCTCGAGGTCTGTCGGCATCTTACCTCTCCTGCGGGTCACCTCCATTCTGATCCTGAACCTAAATCCCCCCACCTACCACCCCAAACGTAACATGGAACGATCACATCCAACGCCCGACCCACCGGTTTACTCCAAACAACCCGAACCCTTGGTGCCTTCACCCGTACACGTGTCTTCCCTCCCTTGATTCCCCAGGAAATCCTCCAAGCGAACGAGGAGATTAGATTGGGTGCAGATCTCGCTTCCAAGTACAGGAAAAACGCTCAATTCAACATCGAAGCCTTGCGCGCCAGTGGCACCCTCCCATCCGACTTCATCGGTGACCCTGGTGGTCCATCCGACGACCAAGCCAAACAAACTCGTGCTGTCGATGATCCTCAGCCTTAGATCCACCGATCCTTATGCAGTAGCACGGCCGATACATACTCCAGACTGCGTGTACAATACGTCTCTCACTGGCTTCATACCACGTTAATTGAAGCCTGCGCTAGAAGCCAGCACAGTGATAACCGCACACGCCAAGCGCCGCATCGTCCCGTGTCGCATCGGAGACCAGATAGGCCCAGGTCGACATTGAAATCTCACCAATTCACTCATCTCGCCTATCGTAGGGGAAAAAACGGGGGGCTTCAATTTCTATTATTCTGAGCGCGGTAAACGATAAGCTCTTTTATGAATCAATACACAAATTAATCGTCGACGCCACAAGTCGCCGTTTCGACCAAGATCCTCAGCGGATGGAGAAACGGCCACTTTACAGCTGTCCTGCTGGCCCAGCTGCCGTAACACCGGGTCCAGGCGCCGTCTGACCCAGCTCGGGCTTCATCGCGGGGAAAAGAAGCACCTCCTTAATATCTATCAACCGAGCAAAGCATTCAACGTTAGTCACGGATCTTGGACTTTGAACCCATATCAACTCGTGGCACGTACTTGTCGAATTGGTAAGGAACATCACCAATCGGTCGATGCCCATTCCCCACCCACCTGTCGGCGGCAACCCGTGCTCGAGCCTGCCGATCGGGTGAGAAATTCCGAGTATGAGTACCAAGGATAAACGCTGGCGTGGGACGTGAGCCACTTACGCGTCTACGAACGTCTCATCGACGCCCTGGATTTCATCGTCCCCGGCGTCCTTCTGCCTCGCCTACAAAGTGTAATTCAGCAACGCGGAACTTCCACAACTTGAAACCTCCAAACCTGCTCCTCGAATCGCGCCCTCTGTTCGAACGGATCGTTCAACTCGGTGTAGGCGTTGCAGAACTCATTTCCACACATGAACCCTTCGAAACGTTCACACAGACCAGGTCGCGACCGGTGCCATTTGGCCAGCGGGGACATTATTTGAGGGTGTCCGACTGACGGGGTCAAACAAATATGTCTTAGTCTCGATAGATTGACCACACTCGGTCAACCGAAACTCACCAATGAACGCGGGACTGACGCAGAGTGGTTCAATGAATTCTCCAACGAGCTATGACGCGCTGGTGAGTTCCCCCGTCCATATTGTCAAACTTTGCGAGCCCTTTACCTTATCCAATAACCTGGCGTTCGTTCTTGGTGCACTGCAGTCTACGTTGTGCTGGCAAGTGGCGTCAACACACAGCTAAACGAACCACCCAGGCCCGTCGCTCTCACCTTTACGCACAAATCATCCAAAAACTTGGTTGCCTCCGGTGTGTGAAAGGTATCGGCCGGTGGAAGCTTTACGCCCAATCTTTCCTCCAACGTCTCGATCATGTCGTACCTCTTCCACGGTCGTGCGAATTCCAGCTCGTAGACCTTTTCGCTGTTCTTTCCTTCGGGGTGGTACTGCAGTTTGGTAGATCCACCAGTGAGGTACTTGACGAGGCCCTCCACCATAACCTCCGTCATATCCATGAGGTCGTACATGTCCGCGTACGCCATATAAAACTCGCAGATCGTGAATTCGGGGTTATGCGTCAGATCGATGCTCTCGTTCCGGAAAACACGTCCGATCTCATACACGCGGTCCAGGCCGCCGACTACCAGCTCCTTCAGGTAGAGTTCTGGGGCGATCCGAAGGTAGAGGTCGATACCAAGGTCGTTGTGGTGGGTAACAAACGGCTTGGCGGTTGCTCCCCCAGCCACCATGCTCGTCATCGGTGTTTCTACTTCGAGGAAACCCAGGCTGTCGAGGTATCGACGGACGTAATTCACGATCTTGCTACGGGTGATGAAGATGCGCCGGGTGTCCTCGGATATAATCAGGTCGAGGTATCGCTTCCTGTATCTTGTTTCCTGGTCTTTCAAACCAAAGTGACCTGAAGGGAGCTGGTGAAGGTTGGGAGAGAGGAGGATCGTTTCTGACGGCGAGATAGAAAGTTCGCCCTTCTTCGTGCGGGAAGGTGTACCAATTACACCAACGATATCACCACGACGGAAGTTCTCGTGCGTCGAAATGAAATTGTCAGGGTTCTTGTCGTCCTGAAGCGTGGCCATTATCTGAACCTTCTTGCCCTCAGCGTAGAGATCGTAGAATCGGAGCTTCTGGCTGGAGTGTCGAATGTTATGGATCCTACCGGCAAGAGCAGCAATCTCCCCAGGAAGCTTCTGTCCTGGGGGAACCTTGCCATCCACGCCATATTTCTCAATATATGCGGGGATCGACATGGTAGGATTAAACTTGTGGGGGTATGGCTCGGGATTCTTGGTCTCCCGAAGCTTTTGGATATGTCGGGATCGGAGTTCATAGTATTGCTGTGCGGAACGCAGGTCGAGTCAGCATACACTTTGAACACGCATGATCGAGTCACTCTACCCTCGGGCTCAGAGCCTCCTCGCCTTCGGCAGTGTTGGTGTTGGCAGGTGCGTTAGGTCGGGGCGGTGCGTTGGCAGCGGCCTCCGCCTTCTTTGTATCCTTTTGGCGTTGTTTTTCCCGTCGCTTCAACTCGCTGTGGGGGTGAGTTTAGGTGAGCGATTAGGATTGAGGTGATGGAATGTGCAGACGTCTTGGAGATCATCTCCCCCGTGACGGGGTCCTTGTGAGTGCCAGCGGAGGGCTGTTCGGAAGCCATTGTTCTGGCGAGGGCAGGGAAATGGCGGTGGGTTTTTGGAGGAAGGGGAGATCTAATCAAGACTGATAGCGGTTTGAAGAAGAAGGGTGTCCTGTGCATTTAACCCGGTCACCTCCCTTATGCACCAGACCCTCGCCGATTATGTAATTCCATCCAAAAATGCCTGTTCCTGCCGACCCAGTCACAGGCTCGGGGTTCCCCGAAACTCAGCCAAACTCCGACGACGTGCCTCCGTCAGTACTCCCGACCGAGGGGGTTATATAAGCCCAGGGACACCCAGGCTCTGTTCGGACACCCAGCCACTCTCTTCGACTTGTACCACAACCAACAACAGCGAGTCACCGTCTGTTAACGCGCCTTTTACCCGGTCCGCACCTCCTACCATGTCTTCCGACTATGAATACTCCGACGACGATGGTGATTACTACGATGAGGACGAGTTAATGGATGAGGATGATCAAGGTGAGTGTCGTATGACACCCTCCCCAGCTCTAATACAGAGCGCCTAACTATCCAGTAGATTCCGCCCCATCCGAAGAGGAAATGGACATTGACGCATTCGACATTCCTGTCAAAGGAAAACAGAAATCTTATCACGTCGACTTTACCCCGCTTTCCAAGCACGATGTGGAGAAGTCCATGGATGAGGGGGTCGAGTACATCACTGGCATTTTTGGAATTGAGGTGCGTACACTGCACGGTCACTGATATCCGGGTATTTCTAATCGGAACCCCAGCCCGAAGTAGCTTCAATCCTCCTCCGACATTACGAATGGAACAAGGAGAAGCTCACCGAAAAGTACATGGATAACCCAACCGGCGTTAATGCCGAGGCTGGGGTCTCTGCCCCTCCGTCCCCTCCCCGATCGACCGCGTCTGGCCCTTCGCGATCTACCCGAAGAACCACTCCCGCATCCACGAGATCGAAGAGGTCACTCCCCGTCGAGGGACCCTTCGTTTGTCCAATCTGCTTTGATGACACCCAAACACGGACTCTTGCTCTTGCTTGTTCCCACAAGTTCTGCACGGAATGCTGGTCTGCGTACGCGACAAACAAGATCAGGTCCGAGGGTGAATTTAGGGTCACCTGCATGGGTGAAGATTGCAGTCTAGTGGCAACTGACTCTTTCATCCAGTCTGTCCTGACCGAGGACCCTCCTACGTTTGACCGATTCAAGGAGCTACTCACTCGTCACTTTGTCTCCTGCAACCGCAAACTCAAGTTCTGCCCATACCCGGAATGTACCCAGACAGTCTCATGCCCCTCTGCCGCCTCAAAGTTCGCGCTGACGACGATCATCCCGACCGTGAACTGTGGGAACGAAAAGCACAAGTTCTGTTTTGCATGTCCGATTGAGGATGACCATCGGCCATTGATCTGCAGTGTTTCAAAACTCTGGTCACAGAAGTGTCGGGATGACTCTGAGACCGCCAACTGGATTAAGAGCAATACGAAGGAGTGCAGCAAGTGCCAAAGCACGATCGAGAAGGACGGAGGTTGCAAGTGAGCACCTTTTATCAGCCCTACAGGCAGCCTTGGTTGCTTATTCTTTCACGCTCAGCCATATGACTTGCAAGAAGTGTAAATACGAGTTTTGTTGGGTCTGCATGGGTGCGGAGCTTTGCTTTTCTATGGGCGGTTCTGGGTGGTTGCTAATCGTGCGCTACACATACATTCAGGTCCCTGGTCGGAACACGGGACGGCGTGGTACTCGTGTAATCGATTCGACGAGAAGGAGAGCATTGACGCCCGCGATGCGCAATCGAAAAGCCGCGCCTCCCTGGAGAGATACCTGCACGTTAGTCGCCCATGATCACCTTCAGACCTCGCGGGCGTATTTTCTGACCCGTCTCTCCGACAGTATTACAACCGTTGGGCCAACCATGAACAATCAGCCAAGTTGTCGATGGATTTGTACGCCAAGACTGAGAAGAAAATGGAGGAAATGCAACTTACCTCCGCGTTGACGTGGATCGAGGTTCAGTTCATGAAGAAAGCAGTGGATGAGGTGTTCAGGTGTAGGATGACCCTGAAATGGACGTACGCGATGGCATATTATCTGCAGAAAGGGAACCAGAAGGAGTTGTTCGAGGACAATCAAAGGTTCGGAGATCCGCTAGTTTGGTAAACGAGCGCACAGGAACTTACTATGGCACCAGGGACCTTGAGAAGGCGGTCGAGGACTTATCCGAGTTGCTTGAGCAGCCGATTGACACGGAAACGATTGGGGCGTTGCGTCAGAAAGTGACGGACAAGACGGTGAGTGGCATATTCAAACTGCTGTAACCCGATCTGTCACTGAGCGCTGAGCCTCGGCAATTTCTCAGGTCTACGTGCAGAAGAGGAACGAGATAGTGCTAGAGGATTCCGCTCAGGGCTACCTTGAGGGTCGTTGGAAGTGGAACGCAACCGTCGATGGTTTCGATTAATGTCTTTGTTCACTGTACAACCCCCATACCTGTATCATAACAAGTGCTGCCATGTTTTCTGCCTGCATTTCATTTGCGTGCCGAAGAGCGCCGAGGCGGTTGCTCTGCGCCTCTCAAGACTGACCCGCTCGATCTGTTGGCTCCTGTCATCCCCCACCTCTACCCCCCCCCAAACGGGCCCTCCAGTCGTCTACCACCCCACGCTCTTTTCTTCTTCAATCTTCCGCCTTTTCTAGCACACGACTTCCACGTCACCCACTCTCTGGTCGAGATGCTATATCTGACCTCGGACTCTTTCCCCGTTTGTGAGTGTTGCCCCTCCAACAACGCAGCTCGACGGTGCTCATCCCTGTCTTCCACAGTTGTACCCTTTGGTGTCATCGGGTTCGTACCATCAACACGACTTTGCCACCTCAGAAGTTCTGGCTGACCCGTTCTCGATGTTGTTCAGGTTCTACCGATACCTCTGGTACCTTATTCGAATAGCGGCCTCGGTGACATACCGCCCTGTCCCTCTCCCTGAGAATCCCACCTACATCGCCGAGGAGGACGTCACCATTATCGTGCCAACAATCGATGCTGGAGAAGAGTTCAAGGAAGCTGCCCGCAGCTGGCTAATTGGCAAACCCAAGGAAGTCATAATCGTTACCGAGGAGAAAATGCTTGGCCCCCTTCAGGAACTCGCCAACTCCGTCGACCCTCAGCGCATCCGTGTCATTACCGTCCCATACGCCAACAAGCGTCTGCAGATGGTCAAGGGGATCAAGGAAGTCACAACCGACATCATCGTCTTTGCCGACGATGACGCCATCTGGCCCCCAACTCTCCTCCCGTACGTCCTTGCGTGTTTCGAGGACCAGAAAGTTGGTGGCGTCGGTACATCCCAGAGGGTTCAACCTTGTGGAGAGAAATTCACCGTCTGGGAGGTCCTCGCGGCTTTCCGCCTGACTATCCGGAACATCGAGATCTCTGCCTCAACCCACATCGATGGCGGCGTCTGCTGCTTGTCCGGTCGTACCGCCGCATACCGAACGGTCATTCTCAAGGACCCCGAATTCATTCAAGGTTTTACCCACGATTATTGGTTGGACAAATACCACTTGAACTCTGGAGACGACAAATTCTTGACTAGGTGGATGGTCTCGCACGGCTGGTCCACATACATTCAGTGCTGCAAGGAGGCTGAGTTGCTGAGTACCATGAAGCCAAACTGGAGGTTCTTGAAGCAGGTCTTGCGTTGGACGAGGAACACTTGGAGGTCTGACATGAGGTCCCTTTTCATGGAACGACACATTTGGACCGCCCACCCTTACGTCGCCTTTACCATGGTAAGCCTGACGGTCGTGGACTTTTTTCGGGTTTCTCAGCGCCCTGTCATTCAGGTCGACAAACTGTTCAATCCTTTGACGCTCCTTGTTGGCCCGTGCCTTGTTGTTGTCCTCATGTGGAAGAGTACGAAGCCTGTGGATCAAGGCGGTTACCACCTGCCGTGGTGGTACGTCTCCGTGAAATTGTTACCTCACTGCGGCGCTGACGTGATAATATTCAGGAACATCCTCGCGAGTTACCTTGTCTGGCTCTCGGCTACGCGGACTGCCAAACTCCTCCCTCATTTGTGGAGTCGGCCACAAGATATCATTTACGTGCCTGCGTTCATTTTGTTCGGCTACTATTTCGCCATTATGAAACTTTATGCGCTCCTAACCCTGCACGAGGTTGGCATTCTCCTCTTAGCTCGTTACTTCGTTAACCACACTGACCCATGCCACAGACCGGTTGGGGTACTCGTGCTGGTGTTGGCGATCCATCTCAAGCCATGGCCGCTGCTGCTTCTAACGAGAAACTGACGGATACCAAGCAACAGCTATACCAACACCCACCCATAGAGATGCGAACCGGGTACGCCTCGTGAACGATCGTACGGTGATTCAACTGTAACCATAGCACGTAAGAGTTCCCACCCCACACCTTTTTCCTAAGATCGGAGTTGACGATGCCTCGGTGTAGTTAATGATTCCCTCCGCTACCACCCGGATAAACCGTATATACCGCCAAATCTGATTGGACCCTCGATCCACGACAAGTACTCTCACCAGCCCACCGGCCAGCCTGTCCTTGGGAAGACTCTTCCAAACTAACAACCAGCCCTTCGTGTCGCCCGCCACGGAGAGGTGTCAATCACGACTTGGATCGTGGTCTCGGACTTTCGGCCTGATTTTATTTTCATGGGACTTCTTTTCCTCTTTTTTCGTGGGCCGTAGCACCGCTGCCCCATTTATTCTCTCGTGTTCTACCTGTCGCAAACATACAGACACTCCCTCTTTCACGACTTCACCTTACCTTACTCGTTTTCCTTTCCCTCTATTTCCTTGAGGTGGTGCGGAAAACAAGAGACACGGACACATTAGTAGTTATTTGCAGAATTCAAATCACAGCCATGTTGAACCTGGAAAAGTTGACGACGGAGGACCACATGTTCAGAATCATGACTTTGTCGAAGATTTGTCGATCAAGTCTGGATGTTTTCGATCGCTCGCTTTCGCCCTCTCCGTGTCAAATCTCCAAAGAGGCACATTTTTGCCAAATAACTTGCTTTCACCCCGTCCTAGAGTCGGGGTGGTGTTTTCGTTGCTTTCCTTTCTCTTGCTGCTTGGCCATCGCGTCTCATTTCTATAGAAGATAAAGAACGAAGTATCGCCACGAAGATGACGAAGAACAAGAACAAGAAACCCCAACCACCTCCAAACCAGGAACGTACTTCTGATCGAGCTGAAGGGTCCGGTCGGGGTGGACGGGGACGGGGGAGAGGAGGGCGTGGCGGTCGTGGGGGAGGTGTAAATGATGGAGGAGCAGGGGACGATCCTTTGCGCCGGCGAGGCGGATTCCGAGGGGGAGGTCCTTCGGGATTGGATGCTCGAGATGTGCCGTCACCTTCGATGTCGGACCGCGGGTATGGGAGAGGGAGAGGACGTGACCGTGGCCGTGGCCGTGGCCGTGGCCGAGGGGATTGGACAGGTAGGGGGAGAGGATTTGGAGTGGGTATGGGAGGCATCACGGGTAACTTCTACGGTGGAAGGACCGCGTACCATCCGATGGACGAGGTTGACTTTGATATCCAACAGTGGAGTGAGTTGCCCGATGCTTTTGTCATTCGTGTTTGCCCCCAATGTTCACAGTGACCGGATTTCATAGACGGACAGCCACAAACCGGACAGTACACTCCCGGTGGCCGGGGTAGAGGATCGCCCTCGGGGTCCGGAGGGAACGACATGTTTCGAGGGCGCGGTGGGCGTGGCGGTCGTGGAGGCTTCGCCCAGAAACTTCCACCAACCTCTTCATTGACAAGTCTCTGGCATGAACAACGGCCACTGTTACAGCCCATCAAGTTCGTTAGGTCCGTCGAGACCGCCACACTTTTTCAAGAGGCCGAGGAACTCCTCGAGCCTACCGTCCAAAACCCAGGTAAGCACACCGTATCCTTAATTCGGCAGTTCAGCTGAGAATCCAAAACCCCTCCGTCCAGACACAACCGCAGAGGGCCACGTCCCCACAGCCGACAAAGTTTCGCGGATATTCAGTAACACCCATCCCCACCTCTTTGACAACACCCTCTTCGGAGTCGAGGAAGGTATCGAGGAAGTCAACTTTGAAGACCTGGCACTCGTTCACGAACGCGTTCTCAATCCCGCTCCGTCCACACTTACCGCTCCGCCCGTTCAGGAGGTTTTCACTGCGATTATCCGTACTCCTGAACCTGAACCTGAGGTTCAACCTGAAGAGACTTCGGATGTGACTCTGGTGACTACTGAAACGACTGTTCGAACGGAAACCGAGGCCTCTACCACCACCGACGTCGAACTACCCGACGAACCCGCGATTAAGGCCTCGACCGTGGTTGCCCAGCTAGTAATCCCTGATCAGGAAGAGCCTATGGTAGTCGAAACCCATATTCAAACCACAACGGCCGACCCCGGACCAGCGACGATACCGACAGAACCTTCCCCTCTCTTCGTCATCGATACCAATCCTTCTGCATCGCAAAAACGAATTCCCGTCCCCGCGTATGACGTACACCCGCACACCGTGTCACTCGGAGAGAACATGAACCCAGGGGTCGAGGTTGGATCAGATCCTGAAGACGACGTGATCGTTTATGAGGCGCCGAATCCCCGGATATCTACGCCCAGGGTGGAACTCGCCACACTCACAAATACCACCTTCCCGAACCATACCCCTTCCTCAACTCCCCGACAAATCAACCCTCTTCGAAAGGGTAAATTCGTCCACGCTGTCGGAAAGAACGCCAGACGGGGCAGTGGCGGTATTCTCGGTGTGAAGAGAAAGAGGCTCGCAGAACACGGAAACTTTGCGGCATTTGGGGCTATGATTGCCGAGACGAGGCTGAGGTCGCAGGACGACGGGAAGGACAGGGACCCGAAGGAGCACCTGAGGAGGCAAGGGGATTCAGACGTTGATTGGGGAGATGAGACAGATGAAGGCAAGGGTGGCCCCACCGTTGCTACAGCAGAAGGTATGGACCTAGATCCGGATCTTGTGGGGTCGGAGGTCACAATGACTACCATGGCGAGGTTCGTCGAGGGGATCGACGCCAACCACGTCAGAATGGACGACTTAGAGGATGCGAATGCCGGGGAAGGCTCATCTTCGAACGAAGGTACGCACGAAGTTGAAGACAGGACCGGTGACGAAGATCTAGAGAGCGACGAGGAGATGATGCTAATAGAAGATTACTCTGACTCGTCGGACGAGGAGGAGGAGGAATTGGATCCAAAGGCGGGATTCCAGGCTCGGCTGGATAGACTACGGAGGAAACAGCAGAAGGTGATTGAGATGAAGGACAGCGAAGGCGAAGACGAGATGGATCAGGACCCCAAAGTGGGGGAGACCGACGTACGCACGATTTATCTTCTGGAGTCACGCGACTTACGAGGTACACTTAGAATTTGGTTGAAGACGCCCTCAGTAAATCCGAGAAGAACCAGGCCGGGCGCAACGCGGTCTTTAGGGCCATCCAGGATGGCTTTTTCGAGGAACAGCAGCCCAAAGCTTCGTCATCGAGTGAGCTCTTCGGTCAAACCGATGGTGTTGCCTCCTACTGATAGCTTGTAGAGCGCAAGGACCTCCCCGCTGGACTCCAGGAGCAGTGGGAGAAAGATCGACTCAAGAAAGCCAATCAGAAGAGAGAGCGGGAAATCGCCCGCCTTGAGGCCGC